>SXGR01321423.1_pt1 | contig 13985 bp, 15 predicted proteins | sample 3174711 | NCBI WGS metagenome assembly SXGR01 (sample SAMN11356860, study PRJNA531348) | freshwater metagenome | isolation source: freshwater sample F1-60 | place: China: Fuxian Lake, Yuxi | collected 2017-12-25
CTGACCGAGCGCACGCGTGAGATCGGCCTGCGCCTCGCGATCGGTGCGCGCGGGCGCGATGTGCTGATGCAGTTCCTGGTCGAGGCGATCGTGCTCAGCATGGTCGGCGGCGTGATCGGCATCGGGCTCGGTCTGGGCCTGTCGCAAGGTGTGACGGCATGGATGTCGTGGCCGACCAGAGTGTCGCCCGAGGCGGTGGCGGTCGCGTTTGTCTTCGCTGCAGTCACCGGTGTGTTCTTCGGCTTCTACCCCGCCCGCAAGGCGGCCGCGCTCGACCCGATCGATGCGCTACGGTTTGAGTAAGTCCGAGGTTCTCGTCGCCAAGTCGTCCTGGGCGACATTCACCGGCTCGAACTCGAGAAATAGCGCGGGCAAAGTGGGGTTGCCGCCGTCACGGCCAGGCACGGTCATCGTCGCCGATAACCTGACCCACAACGGTGTGGTGCTGGAGGCGTCGCCCGCCGACGACAACGCCAGGGGCGCCAGGGCTTTCGACGTCGCGGTCGCCGCGCATCCCCTGCTCGACTCGATCATCGTACCGATCGTGCGGCGCACGATCGATGGCATGTCGATCTCGGTCGTGAAATAGCATCAGGGCTCGTTGCCGAGCACCGGGTGCGGCCGGTAGACCTCTTCCACGGCTTTTCGCTCCTCGTCTGTCAGGACCACGTCCAGCCCGGCCACCAGTTGATCGAGCTGCTCGATCCTGGTGGCGCTGACAATCGGCGCGGTCACACCGGGACGATGGGAGACCCACGCCAGCGCGACCTGAATCGGCAGCACACCCTTCGCCTTCGCCACCTCGACCACCCGTTCCGCGACGTCGTAGTCGCTGTCGGCGTAATACAGGCTGTGGCCGTAGCCGTCATGCGTCTCACGCACCGTGGCGTCTCGGCTCCCCCGCTGGCGGTTGCCCGCCAGAAAGCCACGCGCCAGCGGGCTCCACGGAATCACGCCAATGCCCTCGGCCGCGCACAGCGGGAACATCTCGCGTTCCTCTTCGCGATACACGAGGTTGTAGTGATTTTGCATCGACACGAACCGCGTCCAGCCGTGCAGGCGCTGGGTGGCCAGCATGTTTGCGAACTGCCAGGCATACATGCTCGAGGCGCCAAGGTAGAGCGCCTTCCCGCCCTTCACCACATCGTGCAGGGCTTCGAGTGTCTCTTCGATCGGCGTGTGGGCGTCGTAGCGATGAATCTGGTAAAGGTCGACATAGTCTGTCCCCAACCGCTTCAGCGAGCCGTCAATCGCCGCCATGATGTGCTTGCGCGACAGGCCGCGACTATTGGGATGGTCGGTGACCGAATAGAACACCTTGGTGGCGATGACCACCTCGTCTCGCCTGGCCAGGCCCTTGATCGCACGACCGAGCACTTCTTCGCTCATGCCCTTGGAATACATGTCGGCGGTGTCGAAGAAGTTGATGCCATGCTCGATGGCCCGCTGGTAGAACGGGCGGCTGGCAGCCTCATCCAGGACCCACGGTCGCCAATTCGGCGTGCCGTAGGTCATGGTGCCGAGACAGAGTCGCGAGACCTTCAGGCCGGTGGTGCCAAGGCGGACGTAGTCCACTGTCGTTTCTCCATGTAGAGGAAGTACGGAATTGAGAGCAGCGCCAGGGCGCCGGCCACCGCAAACGCGCGGCTAAACCCGTAGTGCTCGCTGAGCCAGCCGATTGAGATCGACCCGGTGCCAAGCCCGGTGTCGAACGCACCAATCAGCGCGCCGAACGTCGCCCCGCGTCGATGGTCAGGCACGTGGTGCATCAGGTGCGCGACGAAGACGGGATAGGCCGAGCCGAAGCCGACCCCGAACAGCACTGCCGACAGCGCGAAGGTCATGCGCGTGGACGCAAACACCAGCACGGCAATCCCCAGCACCATCATGCCAAGGCACGGCACGATCACCCGCGCGTGGCCAATCCGGTCGGCGTAGCGGCTGATGAACGGCCGGGTCGCAACGATCGCCAGCGAGAAGACGGTAAAGTACATCGCGCGCGGCGCCACCCCCACCTGATCGGCGTAAATCGCCACGAAGCTGGTGATGCCGCCGTAGCTGAACGAATAGAGGAACAGCGTCACCGCACCGACGATCACCCGCCATTCCACCAGGTCGGACGGCTGGCGCGACAGCGGCGGCATGGCGCGGCGGGTGTCTGGCGGCAGCCGCCACGCGATGAACGCCATGATCAGGTTGAGGCCGGCCATCTCGAGACACAGCAGCGTCCAGCCACCGCGCTCGAAGACCGACAGCCCAATCCACGGCGCTACCGCCACCGCAAGGATGCTCGCGAATCCGGCGTAGCCCAGGCCCTCGGCCCGGCGTGACTTCGGCACGATGTCGGTGACGTACGCGCTCGATGACGACAGCAAGCCCGACCAGAACACGCCGTGGACCAGCACCAGTCCCAAGATGATGTGGTACGACGGCGCGACGGCATACAGCAGCGAGAATACGGTGATGGCCAGGCTCGCGACGATCAGGATGCGGCGCTTGCCCAGCCGATCGCCCATCGCGCCCGTGATGGGCGCCGACACCGCGGACGCGTAGGTCAGGAAGCCAAGAAAGAGCCCAGCTTCACTGCCGGTGCCGCCGAGCGCCAAGATGCGAAACGGCGCGACCGGCAACAACTGAAACGCGGACATGAAGACCGTAAAGCTGTAGCTGCACATCAAGAAGAAGTGCGACGTGAAGAGCTCTTCGTGCTCAGACTTCGAGGACGATTTTTCCAATGTGAGTACCAGCCTCCATGAGCCGGTGGGCGTCAGCAGCCTGCGCCAGCGGAAACACCTGGTGAATGATCGGTCGGACCGTGCGCGCTTCAAGCAGCGGCCACACCCGCTGATGCAACTGCTTTGCGATCACGCCCTTCTGCGCCGGCGTACGGGGGCGAAGAGTTGAACCGGTAATCCAGAGCCGCTTGCGCATCATCACCGATAAGTCGAGCTCAGCCTTCGCGCTCTTGAGGAAGGCAATCTGAATCAGGCGGCCTTCGACCGCCAACGCCTCGAGGTTACGCGCGATGTAGTCGCCGCCGACGATGTCGAGTACGACGTCAACACCGCGGCCATTGGTCGCTGTCTTGGTGGCAGCGACCCAATCAATGGCGTGGTAGTTGAAGGCATGCGCGGCGCCGAGCTTGCTCGTGGCTTCACACTTTTCGTCGCTGCCGGCCGTGGTCAGAACATGCGCTCCAAACACGTGAGCCAGCTGAATCGCCGTGGTGCCAATGCCGCTGGTACCACCGTGGATCAGAATCGACTCGCCGCGAGTCAACTCGCCGCGCTCGAACACGTTCGTCCACACGGTGAAATAGGTCTCTGGAATCGCCGCCGCCTCGATCATGGAGAGCCCACGGGGGATCGGCAGGCATTGCTCGTGGGGCACGTTCGCGCGTTCGGCGTAGCCGCCGCCGGCCACCAGGGCGCACACCTCGTCTCCGACGGCAAATCCCGATACGCCAGGGCCAAGGGCCACAATCGCGCCGGCCACTTCGAGTCCGGGCAGGTCAGAGGCACCGGGCGGAGGTGGATACTTGCCCAGCCGCTGGATCACATCAGGGCGATTCACGCCTGCAGCCGCGACCGCGATGAGCACTTCGCCGGGCCCGGCTATCGGGTCCGGGCGTTCGGCCAGCTTCAGAACATCTGGCGGGCCGAAGCTGTTGATCTCGACGACTTTCATGCCTACTTCAATCCCGACGGCAGCCGAGGCGACGACCACAGCACAGCAAACTCAGCCCACTGCTTCACTACCGACGCGCCGTTGGCGGACTGGCGCGTGAGGTAGGCGCGAATCAGGTCCTTGCCCAGGTTGTAATTGACCACGTAGCTGCGCGTGCCGTCGCCGGGCAGACGCGCCTCGAGCTGCTTGAGTACAGCCTCGAAGTCGGCTTCGGTCTGCGTCGGGGCCCCCGCGTCAAAGAGGGCGCGCGACTCTTCATCAAACGTCAGGCGCTTGCCCTGCATCGCGGGAACCCCGGCAAGCATCAGCAGGATCAGCGTTCTATTTGCCAAAACGGGAACCAATGGTCGGGATCAGGTAATCGCGAAACGCCTTGCTGAAGTCGTAGGCCGGCGCGAAGCCCCAATCGCGGCGAGCGGCGCTGTCGTCCACGTCCTCGGGCCACGAATCGACAATGCCCTGCCGCTTGGTGTCATTCTGCCAGGTGATGTCGGCACCTGGAAAAGCGCGAACCACTTCCTGCCTCACTTCTTCGGCCGAGGGATTAAATGCCGACACGTTATAGGCCGTGTGCGTGAGCGCCGCCTTCGGTGCCACGGCCAGCCGCAGCAACGCTTCGATACCGTCGGGCATGGCCATGAACGGAATGCGGGTGTCGGGGCGCACGAAGCAGGCGTAGGCTTCGCCCTTGGCCGCAGCATGAATCATCTCCGGTGCGTAGTCCGAGGTGCCGCCGGATGGGACGGTGAGCGCGGAGATCAGGCCTGGAAAGCGCACGCACCGAAAATCGACCCGGCCCGACTGCGGATCGGCCGCCAGCTGCTTATAGAACTTCGCGTAGTAGCGGCCGAGCTGCTCGCAATACAGCTTGTTGCATCCGTACATGGTCGAGGGCGTATTGAAGTCGTCTTCCTTCACCCGGCCGGCCGTGCGCTTGGTGTCGAGGTCCGGCAGGCCATAGGCAGCAATGGACGAGGGATACAGAAACGTGACGGGACGCCCGTGCGACTCCGCTTCGCGCTGCGAAAACTCGAGCAGGTTCAGGGTGCCTTCGACGTTCACCTGGTGAGCGGTCACCGGCGTGAACTCCGAGCGTGTCGAGAGCAACGCCGCGAGGTGGTAGACGGTGTCGACCTCGAACTCCGAGAGTATCCGTTCGAGCAGCGCCTTGTCCATGATCGAACCGATGAACTCGCGCTGCACCTTCCTGGCCAGTGCCGGCTCCAGCGGGTTGACGTCCAACGTGACGACCGGCTGCGCGCCCGACTCAGCGAGATGCGCAATCAGGCCGTTACCAATTTCTCCCCCTGCACCCGTGATCAACACGACCGGCTTACGAATCAAGTGGCTCTCCCGCTACGGCTGGTAAATAGACGCGAAAGCCGGCGCCGCGCCCGCGTTCGCTGACCATCGAGATGACGCTGCCGATGTGCCGGATGTTCACGTAAACGGTCGCCGGCCAGAACGGCCCACGCCTCGAGATCCTGCGGCTCGACCAAGTCCTCCGGCGCAGAGCCGCGGACATTGTCGCGGGGTTGGCCCATTGAATGACGTCACTAATGTTTGGCAGGACCACGGCGTCGACGGCTACCAGAGCGCGGCTTTCATTTCGGCGATGGCGATTTCCACCTGACCCAGTTCGGCCAGGATCCGTTCGACTTCGGCCAGGGTGACGGTCAGCGCCTCGGGCGACGGGACACTGCCCCGCTTCACCTCCCACGCCAGATCGCGCGTGGTCTCGGCGCAGGCCCGGCACACCTGCAGGGTGTGCTCGTGGGTGTCGATCAGCCGCCGCACTTCCTGTTGTTCGTCTGGAGTCACCGGCGCCGCCTAGGTACGAAACGGATCCGGGCGCCAGGCCCGAATCGAAGCCTTGATTTCCTTCGGGGCCAGGTTCTCGCGCGCCGCGCGCTCCAGCAACGCCCCCAACTCATCGTCGGACGCAAACCGCAGCGCGGCGATCTGCTTGTTCGACAGCTTCGCGAGGTTCGCATCCTGGCCGGCCGAGAGCAGCTCGGCGCAGCGGACCTTCATCTCGAGCATGATGATGCGGTCCTGCAGCGCGACGGTGTAGAGGCGTGAAATCGCGACCAGCACGAACACCGCCGTCGCCAGCGCCGCGAACGCGAGCTCCTCCGTGTGCCATCCCAGGTGTAAGTAGGTGTAGAGCAGGAACAGCGCCAGCAGCGTCATGCCGCTGGCGAGGTAGGTCGGCACCGGATGGTGCGCGTGACTCTCGTAACTCTGCTCGGCCATTACTTCAGCTTTCCTTCCATTTCTTCGTAGATCTTGCGCACGGCGATCGGCCCCTGCTGGGCGGCCAAATACCACTCGGCATAGGGACCCCAATTCGCCTGCTTCGCCGCATCCTCGATCGACAGCCCCAGTTTGTGCAGCCGGTTCACTTCAGCGATGACATAGCGCATGGCCTTCTGGTATTCCACCAGCTCTTCTCGCGCGACCTTCGCTTCCTCGATAAAGCCGTGACCCGGGATGTAAAGATCGACATCCATCTTCAGGGCTTTGTCGATCACGCTCACCCACTCAGTGGGAAACGCCGATCGCATGGCCGGAAACACGCGGTTCAAGTAGACCTCGCTCATGAACAGGAGCTTCTGCTTCGGCAGGTAGACCAGCAGGTCGCCGCCGGTGTGCGCGCGGCCGGCGTAGATGGCCTGCACCTCGATGCCGCCGATGTTGATGGTCTGCGTGTCGCCGACCATCGAAGGCACGTCCGACTTCATCGCCGCCTTCGACGCCTTGGTCACGACGTACGTGATGTCTTTCGGCAGCACCGCATTGCCGGCGGTGTGATCGCCGTGATCGGACCCGACGATATACCACTTCACCGGCTTGGGGGTAACCTTGGCGATCGCCTCAAGCAGCTTCTGTGTAGCGGCGGGACTGCCCTGCCCGTCAGCGATCAACACGCCGTCGCCGCCGATCACGAACAGCGAGACGGTGACCATGCCTGCGCTGTGAAAGTCTTCGTAGCCGTAGACGTTATCGGTAATCTTGACGGTGCGAGGGAACTGGTCGCGGCTCAACCCGCGCTTGATGGGGTCGGCGGTCCTGACCTGGGCCGCCGATGTTGCCGATATCACCAGGGCCACAGATAACGCAGATAATACAGACTTTAGAATGCGCGACAACATGGGACGTGATGGTACCACGCCCCATGCGTCGGTCGTTACCGGCCGTCGATCAGGTCGCCCAGGCCGCCAACGCGGTCCAGGATGGATCCTTCCTCTTTGCGCCGGCCCTTGCTCTGCGGCGCCGCGGAGTAAATGCGGTCGGCCAGGCGCGACAGCGGCAGCGACTGCAGCCACACGCGGCCGGGGCCCTGCAATGTCGCGAAGAAGATCCCTTCGCCGCCGAACAGCGCCGTCTTGATGCCGCCGACGAACTGGATGTCGTAGTTCACACTGGGCTGCAGCGCGACCAGGCAGCCGGTGTCGACGCGCATGGTCTCGCCCGCCGCTAGTTCGAAGTGGTGAATGGTGCCACCCGCATGCACGAAGCACAGGCCATCGCCCTCAAGCTTCTGCATGATGAAGCCTTCGCCACCGAACAGGCCGACGCCGAGCTTCTGCTGGAACGCGATGCCGACCGAGACACCACGGGCGGCGCACAGGAACGACTCCTTCTGGCACAACAGGTGACCGCCGAGCGCGCGCAGATCCATGGGGATGATCTTGCCGGGATACGGCGCGCCGAACGCGACCTTGTGCTTACCCTGGCCCTGGTTGCTGAACACCGTCATGAACAGGCTTTCACCCGTCAGGATGCGCTTGCCGGCGCCGAGCAGCGCGTCCATCACGCCCTTGGACTGCTGCTGGCTGCCGTCGCCGAAGATGGTCTCCATCTGGATGCCGCTGGTCATGTACATCATCGCCCCGGCTTCGGCGACCGCGCCCTCACCCGGGTCGAGCGCGACCTCAATGAACTGCATCTCGTTACCGTGGACTTCGAAGTCAATGTCGTGGGCACGGCGACCAGGCGCCGGCGGCGGCGTGAAGGCGGCTTGGCCCGCCGAAGCGGCCCCGGAGCTCTTGACGAAGGCCGCGAAGGCGGCCACCTCCTTCACCTTCTGCCACGCTGTCATGCCGGCCGTGAAGACCAGCGTCTCGGCGTCGATGCTGCCGTTCTGCAGGTTAAAGATGATCTCGTGCTGCGCGACCGGTCCCACCTGATGGCCACCGATGGCCAGGTACCACTGATTCGAGCCGTCCATGTCTTCTCCTTGTTAATCCGGCTAACGCCGAACCTGTTCCGTATCCGGCTGCGCGTCGATCTTCGCCGTCGTCTCCGCTTCAATCGCCGCCACCGTCGCCGGATCCAGTCCCAAGCAGTGCGCGAGCTGCGCCAAGTAGATGCGTTCGCCGCCGGTCACCACTTCGTCCGCTCGTACAATCGTGAACGCGAGCGTGTAGAACTCTTTTCCCGCCGCCGAGTCGGTGATGCCCTCGACGATCTCGGCCAGCGGTCGCGACGTCTGCGCCAGTTCAGGCTCGAGCATCGCCTCGAGTCCGGCCGCCCTCGCCCGCGACAGGATCTGCTCACGCTCCAGCGCCGACAGCTCCCCGTCGGCGCGCGAGGCCGACACCGCCAGGCGAATCATCTGCAGCACCGGAATAGGTGGCACCACGGCACCGCGTGGCAGCTGAGGTACGTCCTGCCCTTTGACGCCGTCATAAATACCCCACGCCACGCCTGCGGCAGCCAGTACCGAGCTGGCGGTCAGGAAGCCACCTTCGCCGGTCAGAAAGTTGGTGGCGCGCCGCGCGCGCTTGCGCCCAGAGCGCCCCATGGCGCCACGTAACACGACGGAAAGAATGTCAGCCGGATTATTGAACACGTCGTTCGTCCCTCGGTGTTGAAAAGACTAGCGGAACCGCGGAAAGGCGCCAATTTCGGGCGCCGACTAGATCTGCGTCGACGCCGGCTTAGCCGCCACCGGCTGTGGCGCCTCTGGCGTCCAATCTTCGCCGGGATTGATGAAGCGGTTAGTCTCCAGCTTGTACTGCTTGTCGTAAAGCTGACGGTAGCGGCCGTCGCGGGCCAGCAGTTCGTCGTGGGTGCCGCGCTCGACGATCTCACCGCCCTCCATGACCAGGATCTGGTTGGCGCTGCGGCTGGTCGTCAGGCGGTGGGCAATCACGAACTTGGTGCGGCCGGTGCGGAGGCGATTTAATCCGTCCTGGATCATCTCTTCGCTCTCGCTGTCGAGGCTCGACGTCGCCGCGTCCAGAATCAGCACCTTCGGCGAGGCCAGGATGGCGCGGGCGATCGACACCCGCTGGCGCTGGCCGCCACTGAGCTTGATGCCGCGTTCGCCGACGATGGTGTCGGAGCCTTCGGGGAACTTGAGGATGAACTCCTCGCAGTGCGCCAGGCGGGACGCGGCCGTGATCTCCTCCAACGACGCCCCCGGGGCGGCGTAGCCGATGTTCTGGGCGACGGTGCCGTCGAACAGAAAATTCTCCTGCAACACGGATGCAAGCTGCTCCCGGTAGTCACGCAGGGGGATGTCCATCAGGTTGTTGCCATCCACTGAAATAGTACCCTTGAGCGGCCGGTTGAAGGCCATCACCAGGCCGATCAGCGTGCTCTTGCCAGACCCGCTCGACCCGACCAGTGCGGTGGTCGTGCCCGGGGCCGCATGGAACGTCACGTTCTTCAGCACCGGCACACCCGGGTTGTACTCAAACCACACATCGTCGAAGCGAATGTCGCCGTCGATCGCGCTCAGTGACGGCTTGCCGGCGTCGGCCTCGTCCTCGGTCTCCATGTTCATGATCTCGCGGATGCGGTCGAGGCCAGCGAAGGCCTCGGTAATCTGCGTGCCGATGCTGGCAATCGAGACCATCGGCGCCGCCAGCAGGCCGATGAAGAAGATATACATGACAAAATCGCCCAGCGTCATCTTGTTCGCGAGGATGTCGTTGCCGCCCATCCAGATCATGATCACGCCGACCACGCCGATGATCACCGTGCTGCCAGAGGTCGTCGCCGATACGCCGGTCATCGATTGGGCGATGTTACGGAACAGCTTGTGAGCGCCGTGCGTGAAGACGATTTCTTCGCGCTTCTCGGCGGTGTAGCTCTTGACGATACGGATGCCACCGAGCGCCTCGGTCAGGCGGCCGGTGACCGCGGCCTGGATCTTGCCGCGTTCGCGGAACAGCGGACGCAATTGCTTGAAGGCGTATGCCATGCCACCGCCGAACATGGCCAACACGATGGCGGTGACCACCGTTATGTGCCAGTTCAGATACAGCAGCACGCCCAGGGCCATGATGGCGGTCAGGACACCGCCCACCAACTGCACCAGGCCCGTGCCGACGAGATTGCGGATGCCTTCGGCATCGCTCATGATGCGCGACAGCAGCACGCCGCTCTGCGTCGAGTCGAAGTAGCGCACCGGCAGGCGCATGATCTTGGCCTGCACCTTCTTGCGCATGTCGGTGATGGCCCGCTGCGCCGCCACGCCGAGTGTCTGCCCGAGGAAGAAACTGGTGAAGGCCTGCACCACGGTCGCGCCGCCGGCCGCCAGTGCAATCGGCATCAGCAGATCGTGTCTCCCCTTCCCAATCACATCGTCGATGACGTACTTGGACAGCGCCGGCAGGACGATACCCGACAAGCGGCTGATCATCATCAGTGTCAGGCCAATGGCCAGTCGCTGGCGGTGCACCCACACCAGCTCGCGAAACTCGTGCCAGGCGGCAGCCGAGTCGATCTTCTTTTTGGCGGCTGACTTGACCGGGTCGGCGCCGGCTGACGAAGTTCGAGCGCTGGAGCGCCCGGCTCGTCGCATGCTGGGTGCGCCGGATCGGAGGAGAGCCATGAGTGGTTAATTCAAGGCGTAGGGAATCGCGAGGGTGAAGGGCGCGATGCGCGCCTCGAAGGTCTCACCCGACGGCGCCACCATGGTGTAGCTGCCGTGCATGGTGCCGACCGGCGTCTTCAGGTGGCAGAAACTGTTGTAGTCGTAACTGGCGCCTGGCGCCAGCACCGGCTGGTCGCCGACGACGCCCTCACCGCGGACTTCTTCTTGCTCGCCCTCGCTGTTGGTGATCACCCAGTGGCGGCTCACCAGTTGCGCCGTCTCGGCGCCGTCATTCGAAATGCGAATGAAGTAGGCGAACCAGTACTCGCCGTCTCTTGCCGAACTGCGCTCAGGAAGGAACTTGGGTGTTACCTGCACGCGGATGCCGTTGGTCGTGGTGTCGCTCACCAGTTGATTATCCCATGGCCTAGTCCAGATGCCCACGTTCGGAGTCGCCCATCTGGACCTTGCCGCTCGGGAAGTACTCAGCCCACCGGCTGCTCACCGTCGATGCCACGTCGGGACGGCAGGTTACTTCGGCCGGATACCAGGGCTTCATGCGCGCATCGATCACCACCGGTGGCTCGTAGGTCAGGTGGTTGCGCACGACGCGTTGGGCCGCGGAGTGGATGTCGGCGGCCGGCTCGAAGCGCGTGAAGGTGGTCCACAGGAAGTTCATGTCGCTGCGCGTCGCGCGGTCAGGCTCGTCGCTGACCACCACCAGCGGCCACCCCGCGAAGGCCGGGTGGGCCGCGACGCGGCTCGGCGCCTGCGGATCGTCGGCGTAGCTGCGCGTGCCCACGACCAGGCAGCCACCACAAAACACCCGCACATCGGTGACGTCGGACGGCGGTGGCGTCGCCGGCGCAAACGCTCGCGGCAGGTCGCGGAGCGGGTCGCCCAGCCCCAGCCATACGCCCTTGGAGCCCTCGTTGACCACCGGACCGGTGTAGTCGAGCGTATCCATCGACAGGTTCGCGAACACGTAGAGGTCGGTCCGCGGGTCGGTGCGCGCCAGCACGTGCTCGAGCGTGGCACGGAAGTCCTTGAGATTGACCCGCTGGTCCGTGAGGAGGATGAACTTGGTCAGCGACAACTGCCCTTCGCCCAGGATCCGGAAGGCACTGGCCATGGCCTCGCGCTGGTAGCGCTGCTTCACCACCGCCGCCGCGAGCGAGTGATAGCCGGTCTCGCCGTACGACCATAACTGTTCCACGGCCGGCATCACCAGCGGGAAGAGCGGTGAGAGCAGGTCCTGCAGCAAGTCGCCAATAAAGAAATCTTCCTGGCGCGGCTTGCCGACGACAGTGGCCGGATAGATCGCATTCTTGCGATGCGCGATCTGGCGGACGTCAAACACCGGGTAGTCGTGCTGCAACGAGTAATAGCCGTAGTGATCGCCGAAGGGCCCCTCGGGCCGGCGCACACGCGGCGCGACCTGCCCCATTAACGCAAACTCGGCGCTGGCAATCAGCGGATGCGGATGGCCATTGGGCCCGGCGACTTGCGGTAACCGCTCACCGGCGATCAGCGACGCCAGCATCAGCTCCGGCACGTTCTCGGGCAGCGGCGCAATCGCCGACAGAATCAGCGCCGGCGGTCCGCCCAGGAACACGGTGACGGGCAACGCCTCGTTACGCGCCTCGGTGCGGGCATAGTGAAAGCCACCGCCCTTGCCAATCTGCCAGTGCATGCCGGTCGAGTTCTGGTCGTAGACCTGCATGCGATACATGCCGAGGTTATGGCCCGGCTTCTCGGGATGCTCGGTGTAAACGAGTGGGAACGTGACGAACGGGCCGCCGTCATCGGGCCAGCAGGTGATCACCGGCAGTTGATCGAGCCGCACGTCGGACGTCATCACTTCGCAGATGGGTCCGGTGGCCATTCGTTTCGTGCCGACTTTCAGCAGCTCGAGACCCACGTCGCGGGCGCCCCACAGCTTGACCGGCGTCGGCGGCAGCACCGTCTCCGCCAGGTGAACGACGCGCTTGATGAAGTCGAGCGGCCGCTTGCCAAACGCCAGTTCCGCGCGCCGAGGCGTGCCAAACAGGTTGGTCGCCAGCGGAAACGCCGCACCCTTGATGTTGCTGAACAGCAAGGCCGGTCCACCGGCCGCAATCACGCGGCGATGGATTTCGGCAGCTTCCTGATTGGGATCCACCGGCGCGGTGATCTCGACAAGGTCGCGATCGCGGCGCAGGTGGTCGAGAAACGCTCTAAGGTCGGGGAACATCGTAAACGGGCCGTCCACTGATCATAGTCAACACCGACCGGATTCGGCCGAGTTCTTCTGCGCTGGCCGTCCACGGGTCGCGGTCGAGCACCGCGAGGTCGGCGACGGCGCCGACCATCAGCCGGCCTTTGTTCGCCTCTTGAAACTGGCTGACGGCCGATCCATACGTCGCGGCCACCAGGGCCTGCTCCACCGTGAGTGCTTCCCCACCGAGGGCTGGCGCGGTGGCCAGCCGGATTATCGCGAAACCCTGAAACGCGTCGCCAGACCCCAGTCCCAGCGGCACGCCGGCATCGAGAAACGAGCGCAGCGGCGCACCGGGTCGCCCCGCCTGCACCGCCACCGCCCCAAGCCTAAGCAGCCGCGCGAACCACGCGGCCGGCATGGCCACCGCCTCCTCGACCCGAGGCCGCTTCGCCTTCCACACCTCGGCCACACCGTGGCGCTCCAGGGCGGTAACGTATTCCTCGGCCGCCTGCGCGTCGAGACTGGCAACGGCCAGTGGATCCTCGCTGCCGTACGCCCAGCCGACGGCCTGGCGCATCCGCTCGCCCTCGGATCCGGTCAGCGCGAATCCCATTCCGCGAACATCGAGTCGCGTCGTCGGCTGCGGTGGGAAGAAGGGGCGGCTGTCACGGTTGGCGCCGGCCCCATCGGGCATCGGCATCCGCAGGACGTGCACCCGCAGGGGCAACTGCGCCTCACGCAACGCCGCCACGGTCTGGGCCACGGGATCCCGCGAGAACACCTGGATCGACGTCACGCCCTGCGCCAACGCGTCAGCGCCGAGCACGCGCACGCTGGCCTGGGTCGCGCCCGCCAGCGTCAAGTGCGCATCATTAAGGCCGGGGATGACCACGCGGCCGGCAAGATCGATTCGGCGGGTCGAGTGACCCGCTGCGCCCTCGATGCCAGCGGAGTCGCCGACCGCGACAACCCGTTCGCCGCTGACGGCCAGCGCCTCGGCCCACGGTTGCGACGGATTGGACGTGAAGACCTTACCGTTGACGAGAATGGTGTCGGGCGCGGCCGCGGCACAGGCGCTGAGCAACAGCGCCCACGCCACGATCCCTATGCGCAGCAACGAACCACCGTACGACACGTTCAACCCCGCGTGAGTTTCCGGTATTTGATGCGATGCGGCTGGTCGGCCTGCGCGCCGAGACGGCGCTTGCGGTCGGCCTCGTAGTCCTGGTAGGTGCCTTCGTACCACACCACCTGACTGTCGCCTTC
>SXGR01069704.1_pt1 | contig 13983 bp, 10 predicted proteins | sample 3174711 | NCBI WGS metagenome assembly SXGR01 (sample SAMN11356860, study PRJNA531348) | freshwater metagenome | isolation source: freshwater sample F1-60 | place: China: Fuxian Lake, Yuxi | collected 2017-12-25
CCCCGCCGAAGCCGCAGGCCAATGCCCATAGGGAGAACCCGCATAATCCAATCGAACGAACGACCAGGCATCCCATACGCGGAGGCCCGTAACCTCAACCCGTGGATCGCCCGGCGAAGCCAAGGGCGACAGGCTATCGCCGTAGGCCTTGATGTGGGGGTAAACCACAACATGAAGTAGGGCAGGAAGAATTTGAAGCACTAGGGTGTCTGAACAGCTCCCTTCCTGATTGACAGCGGAAACAATAACAACAAAAACACCAACTGGGCAATCGGGCAGACAGTTTAACGCTCCAGTAGCGGAGTCTAACACCAAAAAAGATGATGCACCACATGGTTCCATTCTATACCGAATAGAATCGCCACCATCGTCGGAAAGTGTCGCCATCAGTTGACCGAGTGTGTCGCCATAATGACCTATAATTGAATCGACACCCAATGACAAGCCCGAAGGCAAGCGCGCCCGAATCCGAAAAATTTGACCAAAAAGTGTATCAAATCCTGCTGCTTGTACCATCCATTGCACAGAATCAAGCGCTCGGTGGAGCATCAGTCCATTCCATAACACCAAGCCCGAGTCGCTGTTTACCGTTATTGGATTGAACTGCCCATAGAAAGAACCCCCATGCAGCAATAGATAAAGGGTACATTCGAGCCGGAAGGAAGAATCACGATTGCCGAAGGAGTCGACTGCTTCTACACCTAAAGCCTCCGGGAATACAAGCCCGGCCACAGCATCCTGTTGAACATCGATAAATTGTAGTTGCACCACCGCCCTGGCTAACCCAGTGGCCTCTAAAATGAGGGTATCCGAGCCAAGAAGAGAATCAGCCGAAAACACCATGAGCCGATTGACTCCGGCACGGGTCGACAATCGCCACCATCCAGGTGAAGCCAAGCCATTCGAGTCGGTCAATGCCACGCCTGATTGAATGGTTCCTCCTCCCAAATCAACTGAAAAATGCAGCTCCAGACCCGAGAAAGGATGTCCGTTCGAGTCGATCACGAGGACTACAGGGTCGATCGGCACGGTAGCGTGAACCGCCGCGTGCTGTCTGGCACCAGCAACTACAAACAAGCTCAATGGAGGCAAGACAGACTCAGATAGCGCTGTGTTGCATTCGATAACTACACCTTCAAGCCCATGAGCACCAACCATTGAAAGATGAGTGCAGGCCGTAGAACCATTACAAATTCTTACCCAAAAGAAACCAAATAATATGAGGCATACACGCCAATTGTCGTGCCCCTTTTGCCTGCCGAACGATCCGCCCCAAATCATGGATGCAAAATTCGTCGACAACTAAAAATATGCCTGTATGACAAAAGCCGTACGGGGGCTGTGATGGCTTTGCCCATGAAAAAATTGCTCCTCAATCACACCAAGGCTTAAATTTGCAAGACCTATCCCAATGAACAATGAAGACTGTCCTACTGATGTCAACTTCGCTATATGTTCTCCCGGGTCAATCCAGCTACCCAACAGGCGCACCACAACTCAGTCGTTTTAAGAAGCACATCAATAGCACATCAATAGCACATCAATAGTGTATTTTTAGGCGTATTACCAGCACTGCGACCCAACCTCATGCTATCATTCAAGCAACCATTATGAACCCCGAAGAACTCCGCGCCTTTTGTATGGCACTTGAAGGCACCACCGAAGACTTTCCGTTTGGACCGGAGAATTTAGTTTTCCGAATCAATGGCAAAATTTACCTCATCATCGACCTGGATCAGCCCGAACAATGCAATGTGAAATGCGATCCAGAAAAGGCCATACAATTCAGGGATGAATATCCGGAGGATGTACTTCCCGGATACCATATGAACAAAAAGCACTGGAATACCATCCGTTTGAATGGCAAGCTACCTAAAACATTGATCGAAAAAATGATCATGGAGTCCTACCAACTGGTATCGGCTTCTGGCCCTGCACGCCCAAGACAGAAAAAATCAATCAAATAGACCCAGCTGCTGAGGCACCCCAGTCCGACCGATATCAGTCGGATTCTGACCAGCATCCGACTCGACACCACCACCTGATTGGGCAGCATCCGGTTCAGCAAGATCGCCTACCCTAACCCCATCCGAATCCATGAGAGCCGACTCATCCGGCTGGGTAAAGGAAACCAACTCAATAGACACAGGAAGGTCAGAAACCAACCGATTACCCACCGCCTTCCACCCCTTAACTTCAATGAACTCCGTTAAAGAAACCGTTGAACTTTGGGCTTTTTTTCCCTTACCCACCACATACTCCACAACCAAATCACTTCGCGTATCGGCAAACAATAATTTCGATCCGGCCGATTCAGCAATAAAAGAAAACCGCTTGTCGAGCGTGGCCGTTTCAACGATAAAGCGCTTAACATAAGTTGACTTTTGCGCCGCAACATAATGCACGGCGGTAATAGGGCGTTTGGAAACCCACTTCTCCAGTAAAATCAACTGTTCAGGAACAAAACGATGGCTTAAGTCAGAATTCGTGAGTTCATATGAACCCTCCTTGTAAACCGCAAGAATGGCATCCCCCGAATCGAAGGACCCAAGCAGCCGTCCACGAGCGTCCACATTCAACCGACCCGTGGTTTCATCATACCACAGCTGCCGACCACCCAATGTCGATGCCCCCCGTTCGCGAAAGAGCACACGCTTCACCGGGTATCGGGTCAAGATGTTTCCTTGGGCCGAACGCGCACGAATGTCTAACGATGCGAAATCAAAATCGAAAACCTTCTTCTTAGCACGCGAAGCGGGGCTCAAAAAAACCTGAACGACCTCCGACTCTGAGTTCGGGTTTGCGCTGAAGTACAAGACCTTACTGCCTTTTGACCCCCGGGTGAGTTCATATTCCTTATCCCGTGTAACGCCACCCGTTTGGAAACGCTTTGCGTATACCGTACCATTCTCGCCATCTAAATACATCATATGGAAAGTCAGCCGATCATCACCTCTGCGAAAAACATCCACATGCAGAACATCCTTACCTACAAATCCCTTATCGCTCACACGCGTAACCAGCATCTTACCGTCTCGACGTACCACAATGACCTCATCGATGGGCGAACAGTCGGTCACATACTCGTCCTTCTTCAACCCATAGCCCACAAATCCCTCTGCACGGTTCACATACAATTTTTCGCTGGCCACAGCCACCTGAACGGCCTGTATGGCGTCAAAAACCCTGATCTCCGATTTCCTGCCTCGTCCACCTCCGTACTTTTTCAACAACTTTTCGTAGTAGGCAATCGTGTGCGCCACCATATGTTGCAGATCATGGTGAATCTGCTCCATGTTCTTCTCCACGCCCCGAATGTGCTCGTCGGCCTTAAAAGCATCAAACTTACTGATACGCTTGATTTTGATTTCCGTTAGGCGCGCAACATCTTCCTCCGTCACCGTTCGACGCAATATGGGAAAAAATGGCTTCAATCCCTCAAAAATGGTATGAATAACGGCCTCCCAAGTCTCGCACTCCTCAATATTGCGGTAGATCCGTTCCTCAATAAATATTTTTTCGAGGGATGAAAAGTGCCAGTCATCTTCCAATTCCTCCAACCTGATCTCGAGCTCGCGCTTCAAAAGATGCATAGTTTGTTGCACATTGTGCCGCAAAAGGTCAGATACGCCCAAAAACTCAGGTTTGTTGTCGGTTATGACGCAGCAATTGGGTGCGATACTCACCTCACAATCCGTAAAGGCATATAACGCATCCATGGTGATGTCGGGCGACACACCCGGGGGAAGCTGAACCTCTATTTCCACATCCCTAGCGGTGTTGTCAACAACCTTCTTTACTTTAATTTTGTTGGCCTCACTCGCTTTCACAATCGACTCCATGATTCCGCCCGTGGTGGTTCCAAAAGGAATTTCCTTAATGATCAGCGTCTTTTTATCGCGTTCTTCAATCCGTGCCCTACACCGGATGCGCCCCCCGCGCCGCCCATCCTGATAGGCACTCACATCCACCAATCCACCCGTAGGGAAATCAGGATACAATTCTACCGCTTGCTTGCGGAGGATTTTAATGCCTGCCTCCAGTAATTCCACAAAATTGTGGGGCAAAATTCGGGTCGAAAGCCCTACGGCAATGCCCTCAACGCCCTGGGCCAGCAATAAGGGGAATTTAATCGGAAGGGTAACAGGCTCTTTTTTCCGGCCGTCGTAGCTCATTTGCCATTCTGTGGTGGGGGCATGAAAAGCGACCTCTTTGGCGAATTTGCTGAGCCTGGCTTCAATGTATCGGGGCGCTGCGGCACTATCGCCCGTACGGACATCACCCCAATTGCCTTGTGTTTCAATCAGGATGTCCTTTTGTCCTAAGCCCACCAAAGCCTCGCCGATGGCCGCATCTCCGTGGGGGTGGTACTGCATCGTCTGACCGATCAGGTTCGCCACTTTATTGAATCGCCCATCATCAATCACCTCCATGGCATGCAGAATGCGCCTTTGCACCGGCTTCAAGCCGTCTTCAATGGCAGGAACAGCACGTTCCAGAATAACATAAGAAGCATAATCCAAGAACCAATCCTCATACAAACCAGAAACCGGACGAGCTTCTGTTAGGCCTCCCGAATTTTCTGCCCCTTCGCCCCCAAACCCCTCGTTCAAATCAACCAAATCATCAGCCATAGACCTACAAATATCGGGGAATAACGGATATTATAATCATCTTAAGTGGTCGTTGATCCAACGGGAAATAGCAACTGTTCTATCCTTCTTTTTCCCCTTCCCAGGATAGCCTGAATTTTCATCGCCATGATGTCGCGATCCAAAAAAAATGGGTGATGCACATTACGATGCACCACCCCCAAAAAGCCCTTTCAACCCATTAATGAACCACCACAAACTTGCGGAACTGACTGCTGCTTCCAGCATCCATGCGCAAGATGTAGAGGCCAGCAGGCAACTCAGCCGTTGATAGACTGCCGCTCCAACGACCGTCCATAATTCCCGAAGCCGAGCCCGTATTCATCACCTTACCCGCAGCGTCCATTACCTCCCAAGAGAGATTATGAACCCCTGGGCGCACCACAGCATTCATCCAAAGGCGATCGCCCACAGGATTCGGATAAACTTTCAGATCACGAACATCCATGCCCTGATCGCGAACACCTACAGAAGGGGCTTCACTCGTTATGGCCACGATCACAGGCACATAATCAGCGCCAAAACCATTGGCATTCCAAGCCGACACATAAACGGGGGATGCGTACTGATTGTATTCAGGCGAAGAAGCAGTATAATCAATACCTGTTCCGATAGAGGTAAACACACCAGTTTGGGTTCCTGTGTATACAGTCGATAAAATATAAACCCCGGTATCCAGTACCACACCGTTCGTTTGAGAAGCGATATCCGTAATGTCAGCGGTTTTAATCGAGCCCGAACCAAGGGTATCCGTATAGGTATAAAAACCCTCGCCAATGTCGAACACCTCACCCGCATCGACAACCTCGTTGCCATTGCCATCGTCCCAGCGACTAACTTTCGCTACCACCGTCTCGTTGTTCATATTAAATCCGGCATTGGTCACAAATGCAAACTTGATCTTATCGACCCGGGTCTCTCCCCCTACTTTAGAGTAATAGAAAACACCATACTCGTAGGGCCCAGAGGTGGCGTCGGTCGGACGAACACCACCAGAAGTCAGTGGATTCAATTGGGCATCTAAACGCACCTTACTGTATACGGTATCGGTAATCCTGAATTCCTGTACATTTGAATTATCGGCATCGAAATCGTCGGCTGTGCTGGATTGAACGTTAAATCGAAGGGTGTAAAGACCACGACCAGCGGTGAATGGGTCGTAATCATTCAAACGAACAATGAATGAGTCGCCTGGCACCATAGTAGGGATGGTGGCCGTTTGGTTGTAGACCGGATTCGTAGCTCCAGCCAAATTCGTATGATCAACCACTAGATTCATCGTGATTGCATTTTGCGTATCGATACCATAGTTGCGAACAATGGCCCCCAGCTTCATGACATAATCGCCCGCAGCCTGGATCTGAGTACGGGGAACGGCCATATCCATCGGACGGATGAGGTCGCCCGTAGAGAACCCGATGTCGTTGCGAAATGCCCCACGCTTTTGTCCGATTAGGGCAACCGTAGAATCACCATCGATATAAGGGCGAATCAATGCCCCCTCGGCGTTGCCAATTAACACCAATGGGATGGTTACCTGTGCGCCTACTCCACCACCAGCCAAATTCAGAATGCCCGGTGAGTGGTTGATGATGATGAGTCCGATCGCCCCAGCCCGTTGCGCTGCGAGGGCCTTTACACCGAATTCACAATTACCGCGATACAAAACCGCGATTTTACCAGCAATCGCCGCGGCATTCACCAAGGTCGTGTCGCATGCGAGAGAGTCACCTGCAGCGGCACCGCCAGCACTGCGGCCAATAACCAAGCGACCAGTCGCCACCACAGTATCGAGCGAAACACCCCATCCCGACGCGGGAATCCCAATGTCATAATTACCCCGAATCGGCTGTGGGTTCAGCACAAAACCTACGACTTGCGCTTGGGCAACAATCGACAGGAAAAATGCACAAAGAAGCGTGCAGGAAAAAAGTAAGATTTTCTTCATGTTTGAAATAGATATTAATGGTAGATAAAATTTTAAAAGGAGTTAGGGCAATAATACAAAAAAGTAGCCAATCTGAACACCCACAAATTGTATCATTGCACCTGATTGTGAACGGAAACCACCACAAGCTGAAGAAGCGCTCATCAAACTCAGGAAGCGCTCATCAAACTCAGGAAGCCTAAATTTTGACAAAAATGAACCGAACCAACCAGAACGGCACCACTGAGGAACAAATTGAACGAATTAAAGTCCGGGTTAAAGGCACACTCCCTGGCTTACCGGCTATGCTCCATATGGCGCCCCCCTTTCGCGAAGAACTCATTGCCCGTAGCCTGGTCGATGCTCGCCCACGGATGGCCGCTGTTCTCATCCCCATAACCCTACGGGCAGATCAAATCCACATCGTCCTCACCAAAAGATGCGCATATCCCGGCGTACACAGCGCACAAATCAGCTTTCCCGGCGGAAAAATGGAGCGGGGCGACGAACATCTGCAGGCCACCGCCTTACGCGAAACCCAAGAAGAACTTCAAATCGCAGTCGCCCAGCTCGAATTACTCGGGGCGCTCACCCCACTCTACATCCCACCCAGTAATTTTTGGGTACACCCCTTCGCCGCTGTAATACACAATCCGCCAAACATTTGGACGCCCCAGCCCGATGAGGTCGACCAAGTGCTCGAGCCCAGCTTACAGCAGTTGCTCAAGCCCGAAATACGGATTCAAAGAGAAACCCAAACTTCAGAAGGGAAACAAGAAGTTCCAGGTTTTCAGCTCAACGACCATTTCATTTGGGGCGCCACCGCCATGATGCTCGAAGAATTCCTCTGTGTCATCCATCAATAAAAAACCGACAGCCGAATGAGCATCAGTCATTCAATGAGCCACAGCCATTTAACGAGCATCATCCTTTTAACGAGCATCATCCTTTTAACGAGTATCAAACAAAATAAATCGCAACGCGCTACACCCGACATCCCGCGCATCCCCTAATTTTGCAAGCTCCTCCACCGCACACCACCACATTTTTGCAAATCCCACCACATTTTTGCAAATCCCACCACATTTTTGCAAATCCCACCACATTTTTGCAAATATCACCGCTGCATCCGCCCATAGCCCCGCCCTTATGTCACACCTCGACGCACTCAACGAACCCCAGCGCCAAGCCGTACTGTGTACCGAAGGCCCGGTAATGATCGTGGCCGGGGCCGGAAGTGGTAAAACGAGGGTTCTCACCTACCGCATCGCACAAATTCTGCATCAGGGTACTGATCCTTTTCAAATCCTGGCCCTCACCTTCACCAACAAAGCCGCCAGAGAAATGCGAAACCGCATTGAAGGGATTGCAGGACAGCAGGCCCGACATCTTTGGATGGGCACCTTCCACAGCATATTTGCCCGATTGTTGAGGGGGCAGGCAGAAAAAATCGGTTACCCCTCCCATTTCAGCATCTACGATACCGACGACAGCAAGAGCCTCATCAAAACCCTGGTTGCCGAAATGCAACTGGAGGCCGACCTCTACAAAGCAGGCTATGTCTACAACAGAATTTCATCCGCAAAAAACAGCCTCATCGGCCCCGAGCAATACGCCAATTCAGCTGAACTTTTGGCCCAAGACGCATCCGCCGGCAGGCCCCACATCCACCAAATCTACAGCGCCTACGCACAGCGTTGCTTCCGCGCGGGGGCAATGGACTTCGATGACCTGCTGCTCAAGACCTTCGCGCTGTTGACCCAACACACCGATGTCCTAAACCGCTTTCAACACCAATTTCAGTATATATTGGTTGATGAGTACCAGGATACGAACCTGGCCCAATACCGAATCATCAAAATGCTCGCAGCCGCGCACAGAAATCTGTGTGTGGTGGGCGACGATGCCCAGAGCATCTATGGATTCCGCGGAGCCAATATTCAAAACATCCTCAAATTCAAGGACGACTACCCCGAACTGAAGACCTTTCACCTCGAACAAAACTACCGAAGCACCGGACATATTGTGCAGGCGGCCGGCAGCCTGATCGCGCGCAACATCCATCAATTCGAAAAAAAACTGTGGACCGGCAATGAACAAGGCGCTAAAATAAGGGTGTCCTCGGCAGCCAGCGATGGCGAAGAAGGCCGGTACATCGCCTCCGATTTGTTGGAGGCAAGGCTCAGAAACCAGCTCAAATACAGCGAATTCGCCATATTATACCGAACCAATGCCCAGTCGAGGCCCTTGGAAGAAGCGCTCAGGCGACAGAACATCCCCTACAGGATCTATGGAGGGCTCAGCTTTTATCAAAGGAAAGAAATCAAGGATATGCTGGCCTATCTTCGCTTGATCGTGAACCCGACCGACGAAGAAGCCCTGAGGCGGATCATCAACTACCCCACCCGAGGAATCGGCAAAACCACCCTCGACCGGCTCTATGCATGGGCAGGCGAACGGAACGAGCCCATCTGGAACCTCCTCACCGCGATGGCCGACCAGCCCGCGGCCCCACAAGGCATGAATAAAGTCGTTGATTTCGTGTTCATGATTCGTGGATTCCAAACACTGAGCACGCGAGAAGACGCCTACCAAGTGGCCCAACACGTTTCCAAGCATACCGGACTTCATCGCCTCCTGGTCGAAGACAAAAGTGTAGAAGGCATCAGCCGCATGCAAAACATCGAAGAGCTGCTCAACGCCATCCGAGAATATACCGAAGAGGACGAGGTAGACCCCACCACAGGCGATGTAGAAAGCCGCGATCGCAGTCTGGCCGGATTTCTACAGCATGTAGCGCTGTTGACCGATGCCGACCTCGAATCGGATGATGAAAACGCAGAAAAAGTTTCGCTGATGACCATCCACCAGGCAAAAGGCCTCGAGTTCAGTCATGTGTACGTGGCGGGTCTGGAAGAGACACTTTTCCCTTCATCCATGAGCCTGGAAAGCCGATCGGATTTAGAAGAAGAACGACGACTCTTTTATGTGGCCATCACCCGGGCCGAAAAAAGATTGACCCTAACCTACGCCCTAACCCGATTTCGCCACGGCAATTTCCTGTGGCCCGAACCCAGCCGGTTTTTATCGGAACTAGACCCCAGCTGCCTCGACATGCGAAAAAGCAGCAGCAACCAGGCAGCATCTACCTTTGGAGTGAACTCCTCAAATATGCGCAACAGCAGCGCGTCGGGGTCGGGATATTCCAGCGGGAACAACCGCCCATCGACTTTTGGCTCCTCGAATGGAAAAAGCGCGAACACCTATGGCAAAGCCGTTCACAAGCCGATGCCGTCCCGAACGGCCCCAGCGAATCAAGAATCAGTCAATCTGGTGCACTTCGAGCCCGATGACACCACAAACCTAAAAGAAGGCATGAAAGTGCTGCATCAACGATTCGGCAAAGGTGATGTTTTGTCGGTCGAAGGCGTCGCACCGGATCATAAAGCCACCATCCGCTTTATTCAGCAAGGAGAAAAGATAATTTTATTGAAATTTGCACGCATGAAAATTATAGGTTGATGAATCCCAACCCACAAAGACCGGGCTACAATACCCAGAATGACGATATGTTGTTGCCTGAATACGGCAGACATGTGCACCGAATGGCGCAGCACCTGCGCGATATACCGGACGCGCAAGAACGAAGTCGCGCTGCCCATCAAATCATTGAGGTGATGAGCATGCTCAATCCTCAATCGAAGGAGGCAAGCGATCAGCGGCAAAAACTATGGGACCATCTTCATCTCATGGCAGGTTCAGGAGTCGAATTGGACAGCCCTTTCCCCAAGCCCGAACACGACCCCATATTTCACACCGCGAGCAGGCCCGAGTACCCCAATCAGAACATCCGAATCAGACACTATGGAAAGATAGTGGAAGAATTCATCACCGCAACACAGAGTATGCCTGACGGGCCTGAACGGCAAGCCTTAGCCGAACAGGTGGCCAACTTCATGAAAATGAGCTACAGAAATTGGAATAAAATCGTGCTCAACGATGAGGATGTATTCCAAGACCTCAGGAAATTATCGAACGGGCAAATATCCCTATCGTCGGAAGATACAGTGCTGGGCAACTCCTTTAGTGGTCACCACCAAATACCGCCTAGCGCGAAAAAACCGTTTAAAGGGAAACCCAAGTTCAAAGGGAAAAAACATTTCAGGGGATGAACTTCGAACAAAAAGATCGTTTCGAAATTGAGGGCGGTCATCGCCTCCAGGGGGAAATCACCCCTCAGGGTGCCAAAAACGAGGCGCTTCAGGTCATTTCGGCTGTCTTACTCACCGGCGAGCCTGTAACCATCCATAACATCCCGGATATCGTGGATGTCAACAACCTTATTGACTTGCTGCGGGCATTGGGCGTGGTTGTCGAAAAAATCATGGAGGGAAGCTTCACCTTCACAGCGCGAGAAGTCGACCTCGACTATATGGAAAGTGAGGCTTTTCGCACACGGGGGAGTGGCCTAAGGGGCTCTATAATGATCCTCGGCCCCTTGCTCGCCCGTTTCGGCAAAGGATACATACCCAAACCAGGCGGCGATAAAATTGGGCGGCGTAGGCTCGACACCCATTTCCTAGGATTCGAACAACTCGGCGCACAATTCACTTATGACCCCGACAAGGAATTCTTTCGCGTAGGCGGTCGAGCGCTGAAAGGCACAAACATTCTGCTCGACGAAGCTTCTGTAACTGGCACGGCCAACGTGTTGATGGCCGCTGTTTGTGCCGAAGGACAAACCAGCATCTACAACGCTGCCTGTGAGCCATACATTCAGCAACTCTGTGCCATGCTCAACAGGATGGGCGCCCGCATCGACCCGCTCTGTATCGGTAGCAATTTGCTGCGTATTGAGGGCGTATCGAATCTCAAGGGCACCGAACACCGACTACTGCCCGACTTCATCGAAGTAGGCAGCTTTATCGGCATGGCCGCGATGACACAAGGAGAAATGACCATCAAGAACGCAGGGATCCCACACCTCGGCCGAACAGTTGATGTTTTTCGTCGTTTAGGTATTCAGGTCGATGAGCGAGGCGACGACTTATTTGTACCTGCGCAAGACCATTATGCGATAGACACTTTTATAGACGGTTCGATTCTCACCATTGCCGACGCGCCCTGGCCCGGACTTTCACCTGACCTACTCAGCATAGTGCTCACGGTGGCCACCCAAGCCCATGGATCAGTACTCATCCACCAAAAAATGTTCGAGAGCCGGTTGTTTTTTGTGGATAAACTCATTGACATGGGGGCCCAAATCATCCTGTGCGACCCACACAGGGCCACGGTGATTGGACTGGAGCGAAAACATGCCCTGCGCGGCATCAAAATGACATCGCCCGATATACGCGCCGGAGTGTCATTACTCATCGCCGCACTATCCGCTCAGGGTACCAGCATCATAGACCATGTGCATCAAATCGACCGCGGGTACCAGCAGATCGAACAGCGACTCACGGCTGTAGGAGCCCATTTGCACAGAATCTAATCAAGGCAGATTGACCCATCCTTTCAGCCTTACTTTATCTTCCCTTTGAAAATAGGATCTGCGTAGACGAAATCGAGCAATTCACCTATCTTTGCGGCCCGAAGGCTTAGAGGTGCGGAAATTCGCGGATCAGAAACTCAAAGTCCTGCATTCAACCAAAAAACAAATTCAACGAAAAAACAGCGCACACAACATCCGGTACAGCAGCCCAAACTACATCCAAAAAAACTATATGTCGACCCTCACCTTCACCATGATCAAGCCCGACGCCGTTCGCGCGGGCAATATTGGCAACATTTTGGCCATGATTAACCAAGCAGGTTTTCGTATTGTGGCCATGAAATACCTCAAACTCAGCGAGCAACAGGCGGGGCAGTTCTATGCCGTTCATGCCCACAGGCCATTCTACTCAGAGCTAGTCGCCTTCATGAGCTCAGGCCCGATTGTGGCAGCTGTGTTGGAAAAAGAAGACGCCGTGGCATCATTCCGCACCCTCATCGGCGCCACCAATCCAGCCGATGCGGCCGAAGGCACCATCCGTAAGCGGTATGCAGCCAGCGTGGGCGAAAACGCCGTGCATGGCAGCGACAGCGATGAAAATGCGCAAATCGAGGCCAACTTCTTCTTCAGCAGCCTCGAGCGTTACTAATCCTCCATTTCCGGGCACCTCCGTGACTGATCGAGCAAGCCCATAGGCCTACCCATACCCGGATCATGCACTGGATTTCTTTTTGGGACCAACAAGCCAGATCCGAGCATCCCGCCGAACAGGTCGGAAGAATTCTACGTGGAAAACCAATTGCAACCGAACTGAACCAACAAATTGCCGAACACATCGTTCGGTTGTTGGCTGTAGAAAACCACCATTCACTACTCGATCTGTGCTGCGGCAACGGTCAACTCAGTCAAATGCTGGCCCAATACAGCCAACAAGTCCTGGGGGTTGACTTCTCTTCGGAACAAATAGCTCGGGCACTCAAGCATAAGGGTCAAGAGCCCAATCTGGACTTCGCCACTGGGGATGCCCAATCGTTGCATCTGCAACAAAGTTTCGACCGCATCAACTTGTACTTCTCCTTTCAGTATTTCACCAACACCAAAGCAGCCCGACAGGTGCTTCAAGGCATCTACCAACATCTAAAGCCGGGTGGGCGTGCACTGTTGGGCGATATCCCAAACTCGGAAAAGGAAAGCGTCTACTATGGCTCATTTTATGGCTTAATGAAAGCCCGCCTTCAAACGCTTTTGGGCAACAACACCATGGGACGCTTTTGGCATCCGAAGACACTCTGCACCTTGGCCCAGCAAATTGGCTTCACCGCACAAGCGCTACCCGAGCCTTCGCACCTACCCTATGCGCATTATCGCTTCGACCTTCTGCTCACCCGACCCGAATGAAAACGAAATAACCCATAGATGTTCGACGCACGATTTCTGGTGGTGGGACAGGGACTGGCGGGGACCGTTTTGGTGGATGCACTCCTGGAACGGGGTCAATCGGTACACATCGCTGACCAGCACATGGTCGGCGCCGCCTCCAAGGCTGCGGCAGGCATTTGGAACCCCCTCACAGCCCGAACCCTCCAAGAGTCATGGCGCTTTTCAACCTTCATGCCTCTGGCGCTCCAATACTATCAAAAAAAATGCGCTGAACGGAAAATAGACCCCCCGCGTCCGCTTCCCCTCCTCAAAGCCCTCCCCAACCAACACAGCCTCGATTACTGGAACCGCACCGCCGACACCGCCGGCAGCAGTTGCGAAAAATCGAACGGACCACCCCCTTCCGAATATGAAGATCAACTCCATATTGGCCCCTATTGTGGTTGGGTAAAAGGAGCAGGACAGTTAAACGTCGCCGCGTTTACAGAAGCCGCACGCCGCGATTTCATCGAATTAGGCATACTCCAAGA
>SXGR01500769.1_pt1 | contig 13983 bp, 14 predicted proteins | sample 3174711 | NCBI WGS metagenome assembly SXGR01 (sample SAMN11356860, study PRJNA531348) | freshwater metagenome | isolation source: freshwater sample F1-60 | place: China: Fuxian Lake, Yuxi | collected 2017-12-25
GAATTCAATTGAGTTAAGGCAGTGTGCGTTTTTCCAAACTGGATTCAAGGAATTCGAACCATGACTCATGCCTGCCTGCAGTTACTGTCCTCTTTCGTTTCTGCAGAAGTCTGAGCTCTCACGCCCGTTGGCGCCTGCTCGCATTCGAGGTGCTGGTTTCGAAAGTTGATGATTGCCGGATGCTCAATACGGCAATCTTCAGGGGCCGCCATTCTATATAATAAGTGTTATAAAATAGGGCTGGATCTGAGCCAGACAGGGGAAAGATTTACGCTTGCTGACAGGTGACCCATCAAGTGCAATTGATTGTCTCTGTTTTGACTTCAGTTTTGACCTGGCTGTGAAGAATGACAGCTAGTCCCGAAAATGGCATGCTCTGCCCAATTAAAACAGGAGGGTGACATGAAACCTATCAATGCGTTCAATGCTTGCTTTTTTCTCTTTTTGGCAATTACCTCTGCCAGCCTGGGTGCCCAGACGAATCCCTACCGCAATGTGGATTGGGCAACTTTACCGGATGGGCGTACCTGGGGCGCTGTAGGAGATCTCGATCTGGCACCGGACGGTGAGCATATCTGGGCCGTCGTACGCTGTGACGCGACTGCGGTGGATCGTTTCGGCAATGAATGCCTGGATTCGGACCTCGACTCGGTCCTCAAGTTCAACAGCGATGGCGAAGTGGTCGAGAGTTTTGGTGGCGGCATGTTTATCTGGCCTCACGGCATCGATGTGGACAAAGAAGGCAACGTTTATGTCACGGATGGAGTGGGTGACGGCAGCATTCCGGATGGCGACACCCGGGGTCACCAGGTCGTCAAGTTCAGCCCCACCGGCGAAGTGCTGCTGGTATTGGGAACACCGGGCGAGCAGGGCAGCGGCAACAACCAGTTCACCGCTCCGGCAGATGTGGTGGTCGCTGACAATGGCGACATCTTCGTCGCCGATGGCCACAACAATGATGGCAATAATCGCGTCGTCAAATTTGACCGCAACGGCACATTCATCAAGTCTTGGGGGAAAACCGGTTATGGGCCCAGCGAATTTCGCGCATTGCATACGATAGCAATGGACCAGCGCGGTCGACTATTCGTGGGCGATCGCTCCAATAATCGTATCCAGCTATTCGATCAGGATGGCACTTACATCAATCAATGGACCCAGTTTGGCAGGCCCAGCGGCATATTTTTTGACACCAATGATCGCATTTATGTAGCGGATTCCGAATCAGACGTGGAACAGAACCCGGGCTGGGAAATGGGCATTCGCATCGGTGATGCCAATATGGGCTGGGTGGATGAATTTGTGCTGTATGCTCCTGGAGATCCCTACGTGATTCGCGGAATCGGTGCCGAATTTGTCGCGGTGGATGCTGCGGGCAATATGTATGGCGGCGAACCGGTGCCGCGCAATTTGCAGAAATATTTGCGGGTGCGACCTTAAGCTGCATGATGTTTAACTGCATGACCTTTTACTGATAGCAGCGGAGCTGCGGATTGGCTGATTGAATCTTGAGGGCGGTGTGACAGTCCTAGAAAAAAACGCAACAGGATCAGGCGCGGTGCCACCGACCAAAAAGGCATCCCGCGCCTGATTGCGGCGACCCGCTATTCCGCGGCAGGTCTGAAAGTTACTTTCCGCAGTGAGGAAGCGTTTCGACTTGAAGTCTATGCGTTCCTCGTAATGGCACCACTTGGGCTCTGGTTGGGGGAGGGAGGGGTCGAGAAAATCCTGCTGGTCGGCTCCCTTGTGATGCTGTTGATCGTGGAACTGTTCAATACGGCAATCGAAGTTGTGATCAATCGTATCAGTCCGGAATATCATCCGCTGTCAGGCCGCGCCAAGGATATCGGCTCCAGCTGTGTGCTGATCATGATCGCGTTGGTCGTGTTTATATGGTGTGCTTTGTTACGGCCCGGGCTTTGATCAGCAATTCAGCCAGGCTTACCAATAATTTTCCACGGTGATGTGACCCGGCGAACGCCGACGATGCTTGCGCATATTGCGCAGTATTAAAAGCTCCACGGTGTCTTTCACCATATCAGGATTGCCGCACAGCATCACTTGCGATTTTTCCTTGTCCAATTGCCGACCAACCGCCCGCTCAAGGCCGCCATCTGCGATGGCCGCGGGCACGCGACCGGGCAACGCGCCCTTGAATGATTCGCGGCTGACGAAACTCTGGAATGAAAACTTGCCGGGATAATTCCCTGCATAATTTTCTATGAGGTGCTGATAACGCAAGTCTGCCGCTGTGCGCACTGCATGCACCAGAATGATATGTTCGAAGCGTTGCCACGGAGTCGCGGTGCCCAGAATTGAAAAAAACGGGGCCACACCAGTACCTGTGGCAATCATCCACAATTCCTGCGCATCCGGCACTTCATCCATTGTGAAGAAACCATGCGCCTGTTGTCTTCCCCACACACTCGCGCCAGGATCGAGTTTCACCAACGCATTGGAGAGAACGCCATTGGTGGCAGTGTAGAAAAAAAATTCCAGTGGTTGCTGGCCGGGAGAACTGAGATAGGAGTAAGGCCGGGCGATTCTTTCTCCGTTGATATCCAGCGCCAGACTCGTGAACTGGCCTGCGCTGAATTCGTCGACGGCAGCGGCGATCCGCAGGGAGAACAGATTCTCCGTCCAGTGAATGTTTTCAATGATTTTCCCTTCAATCCACTGCACCTTGTCACGCACCTGATTGTCTATCGCTGAACGCTATCGCTGAATACTGGCACTATGTTATGAATTTCTATAGTCTCCAAGCAAGTTAATTGACCTGAGGGGTGGTGTCATGTTGAAAGCCTGGTTTGCAATAGTGCTCTGGAAACGAATTCTTAGCGCGTTGGTTCTAGGTGTCGTGGTTGGCCTTGTCTGGGGACCCGGGGCTGAAAGCATCGCCTGGATCGGTGAATTATTCATACGCCTGATTCGCATGGTGGTGGTTCCGCTGGTTTTTGTCACGCTCGTTTCGGGTGTGGTCGCAATGGGTGATCCGTCCAAGCTTGGTTCAATTGGCGTAAAGACCCTCGCTATGTTCATGCTCACCACCCTCGCTGCCATCGCCATCGGTCTGGGTCTTGCTGTCGTGCTGCAACCGGGGGCGGGAGTCGATTTATCAGGCGCTGTGCCGAATGCGATCCAGGACGCGGTGTCACTTACCGAACGACTCATGAGCATAGTGCCGGAGAATCCTTTTGCCTCACTTGCAGAGGGTGACTTCCTGGCCATTATTTTCTTCGCATTGCTGGTGGGCATCAGCGTGCTGACCATTGGTGAAAAAGGCAAACCCATCGCAAACCTGATGGATTCCGCGTCTGACATGATGTTGCGGATTACCCATTGGGTAATGGAGATAGCTCCCTTTGGAGTGCTGGCACTGATCGCACGGATGGTTGGCTCGCAGGGAGTGACGACACTGTTTGATGTTGTATTGCTCGCACTTTGTGTGGTGTTGGGCTGTGTTCTTCACATGATACTGGTGCACGGTCTGATCATCATGAGGCTCACGCTCAAGCTCAACCCGATGATGTATTTCCGCGGTGCGCGCGATGCCATGCTGGTGGCCTTCTCCACCTCCTCAAGTTCAGCCACCTTGCCCGTATCGATGTCTGTCGCCGAGAAGAATCTGGGAATAAGTCCATCGGTCGCCTCCGCGGTGTTGCCGCTTGGAGCCACTATAAATATGGATGGCACCGCCCTCTATGTCGGAGTTGTGTCTGTGTTCGCAGCGCAGGCGTCCGGGATTGAGCTCAGTTTAGCAGACTATCTGGTGATGACGGGTGCGACAACACTGGTTTCCATCGGCACTGCCGGCGTGCCCGGCGCCTCGTTGTTACTGATCGCAGCAGTGATGGAATCCATCGGTATTACCCCGGAGCAGATTGCGGTTGTCGTCGGCTTTGTTCTCGCCCTTGACCGGCCGCTCGACATGGTACGCACGAGTGTGAACATAGCTGGGGACTTGTCCGTTGCAACTGCAGTAGCAAAATGGGAAAACGAGTTCGATGCGGAAATATTCAATCGTCCTGACAAGACCTAGTGCACATCAAAATGCATAAGTGATCGTGACCCCAATCCGCAGGTCTTCATCGAAAAACAGCAGAGGGGAGCTGCTGCTTGCAGTGATACTGATAATCTGGATGCTGAAAGACCAGAAATCATTGATTGTATCGTCAGCGCCGAGAAGCACCAGCAGTGACTCGGCTTCCAGATCTCCTTGCGCTGTCGAAGAAAGCACCAGATCGCCATTGCGCAGAGAGTTGCTGTAGCGAACCAGCCAGCTCCCGACGATACCTTCATACAAAAGCGATTGTCCGGGCAATAGACCTTCGCGCTCGTCCAGCAGCTTCTGCGCCTGAATACCCACACTGATATTTTGCTCGTTCGAGATCGCATATTCGAAACCGAAGGAAGTGCCGATCTGGTCTTTTTTCGGGTTCAGAGGAGAGGCGAAACTGACGGTGCCCGGAAAGTCGAAACTGTCAGCCAGAACATCATGCTTGTAGGCCAGATCAAAATTGAGCAACAATTTTCCGATGGCTCGGTTGGCACTGAAACCCAGGAGGAACAAATCGTTCCGGTTCGCCACGGCGTCACCGAAACCACTGGCCGGGTCTTCATGCCGCAGCTGATTCTCGTAGAGATAGGACGTCATGAAGGCAATGTCACTTCTCTCGAAAGATTTGCGCCATTGTGAGCCGGCTTCAAACAACAACTTACCGTCGCGGTCATGGTCCGTGAGATTGAAAGCAGGCTCAAAAAAGAACGGACTGCCCCTCACAGCCGCAGGATTGAATTCCGAATAGAGGTTGAGAAAAGAAGAGATGCTGCTGCCTTCCCCGAATTAATCCCACACCAACAGCCATTGGTTCAGTCGCGCGTCTTCTATATCGATGATAGTCAGGTCGCGAAATTCACTGGTATTGATGATGTCCAGCACGGAATTGCCAACAGTTTCTCCCCATACCACCGTCTGTCGACCGAGTTTGACGCTGTGCTGTCCACCGCTTCTTTGCACAAAAAACTCATTGATGCGAAATTCCGTATCAATACGATCGTCATTGGCCCGGTATTCATAATCTTCCTTCCAGTAGACACGGGCGTGGCCGCTTGCCTGTAACAGCCAGCCCGGCGCAAATGGATTCTGGTAACGGGCATCAATTCCGAAACGATTGGTTTCGATTTCAGCAGCGCAGGGTAACGTGAAACCGGGTGCCAGAGGCACTGAATGGGAGTTGATCTGCCCGGAGAGTTGCTGGCTGATGCGTAGGATGAAATGCTCGAGCCAGGATGGTGTGCTGTTTTCGGTTTGCTCGTCGAATTCGCCTGTGAGGGCGTCATCAAATTCGAAGTCAGCAGCAAAATCGACACTGTCATCCAGTATCAGGGGATCGTTCTGGGCGACACTGGCAGTTGCAGTTAACAGTGCAGTTAACAGAGACGGCCACAGTACGAATGCAGTCTGTCTGAAAAGCCGTATTCGCATGTCTTCCCGGCCTAGTCGATTTGCGACCGCAGCTGTTCCAGTTCGGTTTCACGCATTGCCACATCAGTGAGGGTGCGCTGTGTAAGGAATTCATCATCGTCACTGAGCGGGCCATCCAGGTATCATTGATCAGTTCAACACGACTGGCGAGCAGGCGTTTCACCTCAGTACCGTACTGGTCATACATGTGGGCGCGCAGCGGTACATAGCGCTCCTTGTCGACATAATTCACCGTGCACGAGTAGCGTGACTTGCGTGCCCGCTCCGGGTTGGGTACCGTCTCGATTTTCCATACTGGCCGCTTTGCCTCGGTGGTTTCTTCCAGTACCGTAATTGTGTACTCGTCCAGTTTGACGGTGTCCGTGTCTTCCGTGGTGAACTCTGAGCCAAATACAGACGCTGGTTCCGTGTCATCGTCCTAGTTGCCGCTGGCAATGCGTTTACCCAGCCCAGAGCGGATAGATACAGCCAGGTTTCATTGTCCTGTGTTACATCATCATACGCATAGGCAAGCATGCCTATGCCGCGTTCGGCGGCGGGCTCCAGCACAATGGTGACAGTCTTTGTGTCTTTGCCTTCTGCTCCGAAGTTCTTGCTCACTGATTCCAGTGACATGACGCGAGGACGCTCCGCACAGGTAATGCGGTTGTCCTTTAGTCCAAACCGGCAGGTGGACAATTGCATTTTGTTGAAAGCGGAATCGGACGTGGTGCGCTGGTAGTCTTCAACCCGTTCCATGATTTCTCGCCCGCTCGGAGACTGCGCATTGATCATGGTTGCATAGAAAATGCCTGCTGTGCCGATGCTGAGCAGGAGTTCGAAATTTCTCATGAGGCGGTTCTCTCCCTGAGGCTGATGGTGGTATCGGCATTTTTTACGCCGAAAGTGGGCCTGAATATCATGATCATGGCGGGGATCAGGAACAGGTCGCAAATCAATGCGACAAAAATTGCGGCACAACCGAAGAAACCCATTTTCGCCAGACCGAGATAGTCAGAAAAACTGAGCAGCGCAAACCCGAGCCCGAGAATCATCGTGGTAAACATCACGGCTTGTCCGATGTCATTAATGGTGGACTCCAGAGCCTTGCTGATGCTGCCTGTTTTGATTAACTCAACACGGTAGTGCGTCATGAAGTGAATCGTATCATCAACGGCAATACTGATAATCAGCGGCGCTATCAGCAGGGTGTCGGTGTCGAGCGGAATTCCCATCAATCCCATTACGCCGAAGCCCGGCAACGCGGGAATAATATTTGGCACCATCGCCATCAAACCACCCTGCAGGAAGCCGAGAGTCAGTATCATGATGACGCTGATCACGCCAATGGCCGGTGAAAAACTGGAAAACTGGGAATGCGCAATCTCATCAGTCATCCGCATGAGCAATGCCATGGAACCAGTGAGATAGATATCGAGCTCAGGAAATTCGTCCTTCAAGCCATCAGTAGTCGCGGCAATATCGACAGCGATCTCGTCAAAAAATTGCTGGTATTGATACGAGCCAGCGTTGTAGATATTCATGGAAATATGCGAGCGGCTGTAATCATCCGACACGAGGCTGCGACGATCTTCAGGATTGGCGCTGTTGAACAGGTACAACAATTGGGAAATCATCTGCTGCGATTCTGGCACTAGATAGAATGCCGGGTCGTCGTCGTTCATTATCTGGTAGGTATCCTTGACGATATTGGCAAGAGAGTTGGTGCGAGTAACCTGTTCGGCATATTTTGTTTCAATACGGGTCTGCAATGCGTCAATTGCCTGCAGCATGCGCGGATTGAGCAGACCATCAGTTCTCTTGGTGTCGATCATGACGACCATGCTCTGGGCGCCAGCCATGTTTTCATCAACTACCTCATAGGCTACTCGCAGGCTGCTGCCCTCGCGCGTCAGTTCGGTCATATTGGAATCGATGTGCGCCTGGGTAGTGCCATAGGCGCAGAGCAGAAAAACCACGGCAAAGCTCGAGAAAATAGCGTAGGGGTAACGCACTGACACTTGCAGCACATAGGACAGAATTTGTTTTTGCCAATTGATTACGATATAGGTCAATCCTGCAATCAGGGCGATATAGCTGCCTACATACAAACCTAACAATGGATAAATAATCGCCAAAAATGCCATTGTCATACCAAGTTTTTGCACGGGAGTCAGTTTCTCCCAGCGCAGACCCAGTCTGTCCGCAAAGCTCGCATCCTTGTCGGGCGCACCGGGATGCCAGATATCCAGAAATATGGGCAGCAGAAACAAGGTAAAGAACAGGGCCATGACCACGCCAAGCGCCGACATCAGGCCGAAAACCTGGATAGGCACCAGTTTCGATGTGGTGAGAGACAACACGCCCACCATTGTTGTGAGAGATGTCACCAGAACGGCGAGACCAGTTTTGCCATAGGATCGTGTCAGCGCAGCATGGTGTTCGACACCAGCTCGGCGGTAATTGAAATAAGCACCAATCACATGCACACAGTCGGCAATCCCGGTGGCAAATACAAGCAATACGGTGAGCGAAATCATTTGCGAAATGGCATACCCCAACCACACGGTGATACCCCAGGTCCAGACGATACTGGCGATGATCGTCACGATCGGCCACAACACGGCACTGAAAGAGCGGAACAGGATCCACAGCAGAAGTGTGAATATCATCACCATCACCACACCCAGTACCTGCATTTCATTGAGTGTATCCGTCATGAATTCCATCATCGGTGGATTGCCGACAGGGAAGAATTCAAACTGGTCCGTATATTTTTCGTAAACTGCTTTTGAGGCGACATGGAAATTGGTGTAACCCAGCATGCCCATGGGCTGAAAGGTGATTTCCTGAATGGTGGCAGTCTAGTCGTATTCGAGATCGAAGCTGTTGTCAGTAGCCAGGGCATCGAACTCTGCGAAGCTGTCATCCAGAGTGATATTTGCGGCATCTACTGCGGGGACATAGTCGGCCAGCGCCCTCGCCTTGATTGCCGCGAGTTCTGCATCCGATTGCGGTAGCTGTTCCGGCACCAGTCGGTTGGAGAGCAGGGTGTCCCCGATGTTCTCCTGAAATCGCACATTCGTGATCGATTGCACGCGGCGAATATGGTTCAGCTCGTTGAAGTCAACTTCTACGCCGTTGATTGGTTCCGGATAGTCTGCCGGGTTGAGAGATTGCCAGTTACGCAGGTCGTCGGTGAGTTGCTGTGCCGCTGTCAGCGATGCGCGGGGAAACACATCGCCATCTTTCGCGCGGTATACCAGGAAAACCGCATCGTCACTGCCAAATTGGCGGCGAAATTCATTCAGCGCGGCAATCGCCGGGTCTGACTGGTCGAGAAAGCTGTCGGCCGTCATGTCCAACTCAGTGCGGGTAAATATTCTCCAGGTCATGAACGTGGTGACCAGGATCCGGGCCACAATTACCCGCTTCCTGAATTTCAAAACCTAGCCAGGGATGACAGCAAAGGAATTGCTGAATGCCAGAAGGAACTTGTCCATGATTGATTCCGCTAAATGCCTGCCGGAGTAAAAATGTCAGGGAAACTGCTCCAGTATAGTTGAAATTTGGCAGGCAGGGCTCGCTTACCAACATCTCCGACCCTGCCTTTAGGTCGCTTGATCGGAAGCTCGGGTTCAATCGTGGTAGAGCGTAAAGTCGCACGCACAATTCGCTTCGGCGTACGCGGTTGAAGTTACTCGTGATGCGCAGGAATGCACCAGCCCTGCTGCATGGGTGCTAAGGGCAGCGATAGACCCCAAACGTCTGCTCACCTTGATTGATCGTGGATTCGGCAACTACTACATTGCCGCCAAGGTCGGCACCTTCATTGCGGGCGAGGGTGATCAATTCATTCTGCTGCTTGTCGCCACCACGCTCGACGAAGGTTACCTTGCTCATGGTGTTCACCAGCGCGCGACCGACACGCGTGCAGTTCGCAACCTCGTTTACCGTGGCCAGCCTCACCGCTGCGCCACCACTGGTTAATTGCACCCAGGTGCAACCGGCTAGAATCAGGGTGGCAGTGGCTGCCAGTACCAATTTGCGCATAGTTTTCTCCTGATACTGAGTGATGGGATTGGTTGGCTGATTGCAACCCCGTTCCGAAATCGCAGCATATTCTAGCAGCAACCAGTTTGAACATCCCCCAGCGAGGCAAAATTGTGTTAATGCCACACGACAGGGTGGTATGAATGTCGGAATTGCGTGCCACTATGGACTCAATGCCCCGATGGCACGACCTGTGGGCCAGAGCATGTTTGCCTGCGCTGCTACCTGTCTTTAAACCAGCATTACTGATCCTGCAAAAACAGGTGCCATGTTACTATGCGGTTTTTTTCGCAATCAGGCCCCTAATTTTGCAGCCATCCCATGACAACCCTGACCTGCTGGCCAACCTGAAGGCAATAGTCGGCCCCGGCGGCTACCGCGAAGGCAGCGATATAGAGAGCAAGAATTACAAGGATGTAATGGGCGCGCGCGCCATTGCCCTCTTGCTGCTGCTACGCCCGGGGAATACCCAACAGGTAGCAGACATACTCAAGGCATGTCATGCAGCGGGTCAGGCGGTTGCCCCACAGGGAGGCATGACCGGTCTGGTCTCGGCTGCTGCCCCGCTGCAGGGAGAAATTGCCCTCAGTTTTGAGCGCATAAAGCAGGTGGTGGAAGTAGACCGCTTTACGAGCACGATGACAGTGGAAGCTGGCGTGGAACTGCAGACTATCCAGGAGCAGGCCGATGCCCACAATCTGTTGTTTCCACTGGATCTGGGGGCTCGCGGCAGCTGCACTATCGGGGGCAACCTGTCAACCAATGCAGGGGGCAATCGGGTGATTCGCTACGGCATGACCCGTGATCTGGTACTTGGTGTCGAGGCAGTGCTGGCAGACGGGACGTTCATCAATGGTCTGCACAAGCTACGCAAGAACAACACCGGTTATGATTTGAAGCAGCTCTTTATCGGTAGCGAAGGCACACTCGGCATAATCACGCGGGCAGTGTTGAGACTTTCACCCAAGCCGAGCAGTCAGGTAGTGGCCATGTGTGGCGTCAGTAATTTCGCCAACGTCACTGAACTGCTGTTCCTCGCGCAAACTTCGCTGGGTTCAAACCTGACAGCATTTGAAGTGATCTGGCAGAACACCTATAAACTTATCGATGAGCATGTGCCACACGCCACAGTGCCGCTGTCGGATCATTACAAGTTTTATGTGTTGATTGAAAGCATGGGATCCAATGCCGAGCGCGACACCGAGCTATTTCTTACTACATTACATAAAGCCAGCGAGCAGCAATTGGTCGCTGATGTGGTTATCGCTGATTCTGGCACGAAAATAAAGAATCTCTGGACCGTTCGCGATGGCGCCGCCGAAATCTATCCCGGGATTGGCTATATGCATACCTATGATGGCAGCCTGAATGTAGGCGATATGGGCTATTTCGGCGAGGAAGTCGAGCGGCGCCTGCGCAAGCAATGGCCGGAGGCTATTCTTGGCTTGTTCGGCCACATCGGTGACGGCAATGTACACATTATCGTGCATGTCGGACCCGACACGCGCGCCCAGCACTTGCAAATTGATGAAATCATCTATGGACTTATCCAGGAGTTGCACGGAGCAGTATCCGCCGAGCATGGCATCGGGCTGATCAAAAAAACCTTTTTGCCCTACAGCAAGAGTGAGGCAGAAATCGGTCTGATGAAGGCACTGAAACACATACTCGACCCTAATGGAATTCTGAGCCCGGGGCGCATTTTTTGATTTTTCGAACCAATCCAACAAGCAGGAGCATCGTATGACTAGCAGTAATCTGGCCGGCAAAAGGATCGTCGTTATCGGCGGTACGGCAGGAATTGGACTCGCCACCGCAATAGCAGCCGCAGAGCAGGGGGCCAGAGTATGGGCGGCAGGACGCTCCACCGCCCACATCGACTCCGCCAGAAAGATTGCAAACGGCCGCTTCGAAGTGCGCCAGGCAGACACTCATGACGCCACCGCGCTGGAAGCACTCTTCAAGGAAATCGGCCAAATTGATCATCTGGTGTCTGCCGCAATCGGTGGTGATCGCACACTGAAGCCTTTTCTCGAGCAAACCGAAGACCAATTCAAGGCAGCCTTTGGCAAACTATGGGGCTATGCAAAGGTAGTGCGTACTGCCGCTCCCTTTCTGGCCAAAGATGGAGCCATCACACTCGTCAGCGGTTCACCGGCGCGCAAGATACGACCGGCGCAATCAGCATTGAGCTGCGTTGGGGCTGCCGTGGAAAATCTGGTGCGTTGCCTGGCACTCGAAATGGCGCCAATCCGGGTCAACGTGGTTTCACCCGGCACAGTCGACACCGCCATGTTTGACTGGATGGGTGCCGAGAAAGCGGAAAAACTCAGGGGTATGACCGCCACCCATCTGATCAAGCGAGCGGGCACGTCCGAGGAAGTCGCTGCCGGCATTCTGTTTGTCATGCAGAATGGATTCGTTACTGGCACCACAGTAGATGTAGATGGTGGCAGAATTCTCGGCTAGAAGCGCCGAAGCCATCTGCTGAATCCTCCATAAATCAATACTAACAAATGCAATAGGACAGAAGTAATGCTAGCGAGAAATCCAAAAATACAAGAACCGGACATGTCACTCATCGACGCGGTATACACGCGCAGATCGGTAAGAGGCTATCTCGACAAGGAAGTGCCGCAGGAAATAATCGACCGGATTTTCGAGATTTCGCAGCAAGCCCCATCTAACTGCAATGTGCAACCCTGGAAGATTTATGTAGCCTCTGGTGCACTGAAAGATCGGCTGCGAGCAGAAATGGTCGCTCGAATGAAGGCTGGCGTCACTCCAAATCCCGACTATGAGTATCGCGGTGACTTTGAAAACGAATATCGCAAGCGGCAGGTGGATTGCGCTGTAGCGCTGTATAACGAAATGGGCATCGGTCGGGATGATAAACCAGGCCGAATGCGCGCAGTGCTGCGCAATTTTGAATTTTTTGATGCGCCCTATATTGCGTTTATCGGAATGAACCCAAAATTCGGTACAACAGTGGCAATAGATGTGGGAATGTTCGCGCAAACGCTGATGCTGACAATGGTGGCGTTCGGCTTGCACAGTTGTCCTATGGGTACCATGCGGAATTTTCCCGACCTTGTGCGTGAGGAATTTGGCATAGAAGATGGTACCAAAATCCTGTTCGGTATAAGCTTTGGCTACGAAGACCCTGATGTGCCAGCAAATCGCACTCGCACAACGCGTGAGGAGATAGAAGCGAATGTCATATTTCGCAGCGATTAAGCACCAGGATCGGTCAGTTAAAGAAAACAGGGCTAACAATAACAAGCAGGGAATAAGCAATGAGCCTGAAACCAGTCATTTTGATCTATGACTTGAACAATACCCTAGTGGATGAGTGCGCCACATTAACTGGCAAAACCGGTTTATATACGACGATCAATACGTATAACGAGACCAACGCGAACGAGGCACTGCAACAGTATAACCGCGGTTTTGGCATGCTCACAAACAAGCTTTCCTGCATCATCACAGGATGGAATCGGCACAAACGACCCCGAGACCAGTTTCTGTTTCAGCTGCGAGCAGAAGAGAAGCGCAGTCCTTTTCGACAACCGACACCGGTGGTAATGATTACTGAAGAACATCGCCGTGATCTGAAGTTGCGCGCCCTCGACCCAACTGAGGGCAATGTGTCTGCCTACATGCGAGATGATGCCTTCCAGGATGTGCTTATCGACACGCTGCATAAAATTGTGTTCGGCAACCGCGCAATCGAGATGAACTCAATTGCCTACGCACAAATGAATGCGGAGGAAGAGTCGGACGGGAACTGAAAATTCTGTTGGCAGGCAGTGGTTCCTGTCTGGCAATTTATCCGGGCTCTTCATATTATCGGCCACCGATTTATCACTAGAACAACTTGCAGGAGATTCGATATGACGCGCTCAATGACTACCTTTATTGCTGCTGTTTCACTGGTTCTGTTTTCTACTCTTGGCAGTGCGCAAACTTACGTCCGCTACTCTCAGAATGGGGGGGCGACCAGCTGGGGCGAGCTCCGCGATGACATGATCCATCAATTGGTGGACGCTCCTTACCTCAATGCTGAACTCACCGGCACCGTTGTACAGCGCAGTGATGTGAAACTGGAAGCGCCTGTGGATCCCGAATTGGTGTTCATGACGGCATTTAATTTCCGCAGCCACATTACCGGTGAGCCGGCGGAATATCCGGGTTTGTTCATGGTTCCTGCGAGCTCCATTGTGGGTCCTGAGGACCCCATCGTGCGACCGGCAGATTCCACGAATCTGCACTATGAAGCGGAGATGGCCATCGTCGTGAGCAAGCGTGCGGAAAATGTGTCAATCGAAGACGCGCATGAATATATCTTCGGAGTCACTGGCGGCAATGATGTCAGCGAGCGCGACTGGCAAAGTTCGGACATCCAGTGGGTGCGCGCAAAAGGCTCGCGCGGTTTCAACGCGGTGGGCCCTGTGCTCGTAAAAGGC
>SXGR01621557.1_pt1 | contig 13983 bp, 10 predicted proteins | sample 3174711 | NCBI WGS metagenome assembly SXGR01 (sample SAMN11356860, study PRJNA531348) | freshwater metagenome | isolation source: freshwater sample F1-60 | place: China: Fuxian Lake, Yuxi | collected 2017-12-25
ACAAAATAGGATTACAAGTTTGGAATGAGCGATTAAATTTCGAAGGCGAAAAAATAGCATTGGGCAGTAAAAATGAAATATTGGCTGTAATTGTGTTCATTCTGGTAGGTGGTCTTATCGCTAATATACCCAATGTAACAGGTATCAATGAAGAATCATTTTTCTCAAAAAATGTTGCACTCATTGTATTTTCTATTTTAAGCGCTTATTTTATCTGGAGACAGAAAATTAATTTAAACAAAATATTAATCCCTGTAATAGCGATTGCATTTTCGGCTATTTATATCAATTTAATTCCTGATTTTAATAAAAGTGATTCGGCAATGTTAGTTCTAATTCACTTACCATTGTTATTATGGAGTATACTTGGTTATGTTTATATTGGAGCTAGCTTAAAAAATAATAGTAAAAAGATTGAATTTTTAAAATTCAATGGCGACTTAATTATTATGTGCGCAATTATATTATTATCCTGTATGGTATTTAGTGTAATCACTTTTGGATTATTTGAACTAATTAATATTAAAATTGAAGAATTTTATTTTAGATATTTTGCCATTTGGTGGATTGCAGCTGTACCAATGACTGCCACGTACTTATTGCAAAATAATCCCCAATTAATAAATAAGGTTTCTCCTATTATAGCAAAAATATTTACACCATTGGTATTTATTAATTTGTTGGTTTATTTAACAGCAGTTATTTATACTGGCAAATACCCGTATAATGACAGAAATTTACTACTGGTTTTTAATGTATTATTAATAGGCGTTATGGCTTTGATTCTGTTTTCAGTGGCTGAAGCTGGCAAAAACAATAAAGGATTATTTAATTTGTTTTTATTATTTGCGCTTTCCTTTTTAACCATCATCATCAATAGTATCGCACTTGCGGCAATTAGTTATAGAATTCTTGAATTTGGTATCACGCCTAACAGAATTGCGGTATTAGGCGGGAATATTTTAATTTTTATACACTTATTAATGGTCTCTTATAAATTATTTAAAACTGTTCGAGGTAAAGCCGAAATAGAAGCTGTGGAAACAAGCATTGCTAAATTTTTACCAGTATATAGTATTTGGACAGCAATAATCATATTTATATTACCCTACATTTTTCATTTTAAATAATGCCTAGTATTTAACAAGGTTAAGTTTTTTCGAAATGTCAAATATTACAATTATAAAAGTGAGCATTGAAGAAATTGCCCAATTACAAAAAATTGGAGCTACTACTTTCTCTGAAACATTTTCCGAATTTAATACCCCTGAAAATCTAAATAAATATTTAGAAGAAAGTTTTTCTCTTAAAAAATTAAGTTCAGAAGTTAATAATGCCAATTCTGAATTTTATTTAGCATTACACGATGCTTACCCAATAGGATATTTAAAAGTAAATTTTGGATCATCTCAAACCGAATTAAAAGACAATAAGGCCTTAGAAATTGAGCGCATTTATGTTTTAAAGCAATATCAAGGCAAAGATGCAGGAAAGCTACTTTACCAAAAAGCCTTAGCAATAGCCAATCAATGTAAGGTGGAATATATTTGGCTGGGCGTTTGGGAAAAAAATACGAGGGCTATAAACTTTTATAAAAAAAATGGCTTTGTTACATTTGATACCCATATTTTTAAATTAGGTAATGAGGAACAAACCGATTTTATGATGAAACTTAAATTGGTCAATGTACATGAATAAAGAAGTTGATATATACCTTGCTAAAGCAAAAAAATGGCAAAAAGAAATGTTGCTATTAAGGGATATACTTTTAGCATGTAAATTAGAGGAAGAAATAAAATGGGGGAAGCCCTGTTATTCAATGAACAATGGCATTGTAATTATGATACAAGCCTTTAAGGACCATTGTGATCTTGGTTTTTTCAAGGGGGTTTTGATGCAGGACAATGCAGGAATACTAATTAAAGCAGGTGAAAATACACAAGCTGCAAGGCAAATGAGGTTCACTGATATTAAAGAGATTGAAAAACACTCAAAAATTATCAAATCCTATATTAAAGAAGCAGTTGAAATTGAAAAAAAAGGATTACAATACAAAACTGACTCAAAATCGGAACAAATTCAAGTTGATGAATTAGCACAAATATTTAAAAAGGATGGCGCCTTGAAAAAAGCTTTTGAATCATTGACGCCAGGCAGACAAAGAGCCTACCTAATTCATTTTTCAGGTGCCAAGCAATCTGAAACCAGAATTGCTCGCATACAAAAACAAATAGCTAAAATAAAGTGTGGTAAAGGCATGAATGACTGCACTTGTGGACTTTCAAAAAGAATGCCCAATTGCGACGGATCACACAATAAGTTAAAATAGTTAATTTTCGGGCTATATTTAACTTATTTTAAGTTACATCCTATGTTCCTATCAACTGCTTATCATTTTTCAACGAGCGAATGGATGCTTGTTTTTTTCGCTGCATTTATTATTGGCTTAACCAAGGGCGGTGTTAAAGGAGTAGATATGCTAAGTGTCACAGTTATGACGATTGTATTTGGTAGTAAAAGTTCCACCGGTATTGTACTTCCCCTTTTATGTTTTGCTGATATTGCAGCCGTGGCCTATTATAAAAGGCATGTTCAATGGAAGTATTTTTGGAAAATCACCCCATGGATGGCACTGGGTGTGCTGTTGGGTGTTTATTTTGGAAAAGAGATGAATGAGGTGATGTTTAAAAAAGTGATGGCTATTATTATATTAATCACCATTGGCATTTTGCTTTACATGGAATATCGAAAATCAAAAGAGATACCAGAAAATCGATTATTTGCAGCAAGTACCGGATTGGCTGCAGGGTTTACCACTATGATTGGAAATTTAGCTGGCGCTTTTTCAAATTTATACTTTTTAGCAATGCGGGTATCTAAAAACGATTTTATTGGAACAGGTGCTTGGATATTTTTATTTATGAATTTGTTTAAGCTTCCTTTTCAAATTTTTTATTGGAAAAATATAACAACTAGCTCAATCAAATTAGACTTATTACTTGTTCCTGCCTTGGCCATTGGGTTTATTGCAGGCGTATTATTAGTTAAAAAAATACAAGATGAGCAATACCGAAAACTAGTAATCGTATTAACCTTGATCGGTTCTGTAATTATGTTGTTGAAGAGTTAATAATATAAACAAAAAGTCCCGGCCCGATATATCGGGCCGGGACTTTTTTATAGCAAGGCTACCTATTTAAGTAATTCAAAAAATCTTTTCTGAAAAACCACAAATTGATCTTCCAATAAAGTGATTCCTTTTTCTTGACTTGTTGAAAGGGGTTCTAAACCACTAGCCACAGAATAATACAAATCACTGACTCTTCTTCTGTATTTGAACTCATCAAAGAAAATTGATTTTCTATTCAGCTCCACAATCTCTCTTTTAAATGAATCAAGTTTGTGTAATTTTTCTTTAACTGCAGGCACCGTGGTATCGCCTTTTGAAATTGTTTTAACCGTTTTGTCTAATGAATCTACAAGTGTAAATAAACGCTCATGTAAATTAAACAAACGCATGCTTTGCTTATTCAATAAGGCAATAGAGGCTGCATCCAATCCTTTAGCCGGATTGGCCTCAATTTGAATATTTTGTACATATTCTTTGCCATCTGCCTTTACAACTATTTTGTATTTGCCGATATCCACTTTAGGTCCAATCACGGATGAAATTAAAACTGATGACTGTGCGATATAGCCACCTTGAGCAACTTTTGGCGGGTTTACAGATAAATCCCAATACACTTTATTCAAGCCTTTTGCACTAGAGGCATTAAGGTCTTTTATTTTTTTATTAGCAGCGTCATAAATCTCAATTTTTACACCACTATTGCTTCTTTCTTTCAAATAATAATAAAATGTAGGTGCTATCACTTTACTTCCTGCTGCCCATCCTGTTAGGTTTGACGCAGGTTGCGGATATTGTGGTGAATATTCATATTTGAAATTCTGGATTGGGTAAAATAAAACCGATTGTGCTAAATCAGATTTTACCATTTCTCTCAAGGGCTGAATATTATCTATGATATAAATTCCTCTGCCATGAGAAGCAATCACTAAATCATTGGTTTGTGGTTGTATCTTAATATCACGCACTAAATTATACCAAGGCATATTTTGATACTTGCTGCGCATCCAGTTATTACCGCCATCCAATGAAATAAATAACCCCATTTCAGTACCTAAGAATAATAATTTTTCATTGACTATATCTTCTCTAATTACGTGCGCAAAACCTGTAAATTCAGAAGAGGTAAATTTTTTCCAAGTATTACCGCCATCAGAACTCATCACTGCATAAGTATGCATGTCGCCATACATATGATTATCAAGCGTGACATAAATTCTTTTTGAGTCCAAAGATGATATTTCAATACTGCTGATCCAAGTGTTTTCAGGAACCCCTGTTTTCCAAATACCTACAGCTTTATTTACCCATGTCTTTCCGCCGTCCATTGTTAACTGAAGATTACCATCATCTGTTCCTGCCCAAATAATATTCTCATTTTTAGGATCCTGTGTTATAGTGAAAATTGTACAGTGGTTTTCAGCACTAGTGTTATCCCCTGTAATCCCCGCATTTTTTTCTGCTTGATTAATTTTATTCGGATTATTGGTTGTTAAATCTGGAGATATTCTTTGCCAGTTTTTTCCGTCATCATTTGACTTGAATACATATTGTGCAGCAGTATACAAATTATACACTGGCTTACCAGCTGCATTTTTTTTAGTGGATGCACCTACTACTATTGGTGTATTCCAATTCCAACGATGTTCTTCATCTCCTTCTAATTTTTTGGGACGAACACCATAAGAAAGCCCAGTAGATAAATCCACTTTTGTAATTTCTCCTCCTTGTGATTCAGAGAAAATAATTTTTGAATTTAATAAACTTGGCTGCACCCAAAATCCATCACCCCCGTTAATCCATCTCCAATCAACTGCAGTTACGCCGCCTGGTGCCGAACTTGGCGCCATCCAACTATTGTTATCCTGCAATCCACCATATACATGATAGGGTGTTTGATTATCCGTAGATACATGGTAAAATTGACCCACTGGTAAACTGTTTATAAACTGCCACGCCGTTCCTTTATTGTTACTCATATAAATACCACCATCAGTTCCAACAAACATCATGTCAGGATTATTGGGATTGATCCATAAAGCATGCATATCAGCATGAGGCTCAATACCACCAATCACTGTATTATTCCATGAATATCCTCCATCACTTGAATATTGAAAATCAAATGCAGGGCGGTAAACTCTTTTCGGATCTTTAGGGTCGTATACTAATGTGCTAAAATAAAATGGACGTGCTGTTAAATTTTCTGTAGATGCTAATTTTTTCCAAGTAGCACCCTCATCTTCTGAAATATATAACCCAGGTACTTTTGCTTCAACAATCGCAAGCACTTCTGAAGGTTTAGATGGATTAATCGTGATAACAATTCTACCTAAATCACCTTCCGGTAATCCGTTGGTAATTTTATTCCAAGTTTTTCCGCCATCTGTTGATTTATGTAATCCACTTCCTGGACCGCCTGAACTAAAAGCATAGGCTTTTCTTCTGAACTGCCACATGGAAGCAAATAGGGTTTCTGGCTTGGTTGGATGCATTGCAATATCTGCACAACCCGTTTCCTCATTTACGTATAAAATTTTATTCCATGTTTTTCCACCATCTATTGTTTTGTATAATCCTCTATGTGTAGATGAATTCCAAAGTGGCCCTGGAGCAGATACATACACGGTTTTTTTATCAGTTGGATTAATTAAAATTTTACTAATTCTTTCCGTACTATCCAGGCCAATTTTTTGCCAGTTGTTTCCTCCGTCTGTTGTTTTATACATCCCATCTCCATAGGAAACTGAATTTCTTGTATTGCTTTCACCTGCACCTGCATATACCACTTTAGCATTACCTGGTTCAATCGCAAGGGCACCAATGGATTGACAATATTTGTCAAAAATTGAAATGAATGATAATCCGCCATTTTGACTTTTCCAAATACCACCGCCTGCAGTACCTACGAATAAGTTAAGCTGGCCATTAGCGCTTATACCATCAATTGATGTTATTCTTCCACTCATGGTAGATGGCCCTAAAGGCCTTGCACCCATGACTTGAAAATAAGAAGAGTTGATTGTGTTTTGTGCACTCGTAATAAATACGAGTAGCAAAAACAATACGGTTAATTTATTTTTTAATTGCATAAAAATAGTTGAAATAAAAAACTACTATTTACGCAGCTTGATTTGCGAAAAATAGTAGTTTTTTTTATTAGAGAAAATTAGTTTCCGATGAATATAGTAGCGTCGATAGTTGGGTTGATAGTAATTTTTTTAGTAACCATCATCATTTGCCCTTGATCTTGTTTGAAAGGAAATTTTATTCCGTATTCAGTAGTTTGATAGTCTAATAATTTTTGTTCAGACTTCATTTCTTGACCTTGTTGTTTTACAATAGACTCTATTTTATAAATCAAGTTAGTTTTGGTATCAAAAAAGTAAGTTTTTTCGTTACCATTTTTAGTCGTCATCTTAATTTTAAAATACTCATTACCATCTTCTTCATCTTTTCCTAAAGATTCAATCACAGAACCTTTTGCTTTGTAATCAACAAAAGCATCTTGAATATCTAAGTCATCTAATTTTTGCTTTAACTCATCTTCTGAAATAGGACTTAATGTAGCCTTACCAGACAATGGGTTTTGAGACCAACCTTTGGTTGGCGTTGTGATATCAATAATTTTATTGCCTTGAAATTCAGCATCAACTCTCATGCCTTGCATTTGCGATCCTTGCATAGTAAAAGGGATTTGAATTCCTTGCACTTCAATTTGTCCTTCAATTTTTATAGATTGTACTTTGGCCCACTTTTCTGCACCACCAATTTCAGTAATATACTTTGCAATAACTTCATCTGCAGTTTGTGCATTAACTGTAAAAATAGCTGAAACAAATAACGCAATGGATAAGAAAACTTTTTTCATAAATTATTTTTTAGTGCTGTAAAAATAGGTATTTCGATGCAATTTTTTTATAATATATTAGATAGGCGGTTGAATTCTTTGATTATAGGATAGTCTGGTTTGACTACCCTTACGCACTGATAGATATAAAATAAAAACTATTTTACATCCTTAGAAAGTAAAGCCATGGCAGCATTATGACCGGCGATGCCGCTAACACCGCCGCCGCGACGCGCTCCTGCACCTGCAATATAAATATGTGGATCATCCGTTTCCGCTCCCCATATTTGGTGACCGCTTTTTTCACCATCATCTTCAAGGAAAGGAAAATCCAAATCACGATGAAATATATTTCCACGCGGTAGCGAAATTTCCTGCGCAAGATCGAGCGGTGATTTCACTTCAATGGCTAATGAACCATCACTGCAAGGTGCCAAAACGGATTCTATAGGATCAAGTAAGTATTCATTTAAACTAGCAATGGCAAGCTGTTTTGCTGAGGCCTTAGCGCCTAGTGGATCCGCATCAAAAAGTTTAGCGGGTGTATGTAAACCAAAAAGTGTTAGGGTATGAAAACCTTTTTCGTTCAAGGCTGCGGACAAAATTGATGGATCAGAAAGTGTATGACAATACATTTCCAAAGGTAGGCGCTGCGGCATTTCTCCATTAAGCGCAGAAGCATATGCAAGTTCCAACTGATCATAACTTTGATTCACATGAAATGTACCGGCAAATGCAAGCTTAGGATCAACATTGGACTTAAGACGAGGCAGACGAGATAATAGCATATTAATTTTCAACTGTGCACCCTCTAAAGATTCCGGAACTGCACTCCCGCGTAATTTTGCTAAATGCTGCGGAGCGGCTGCAAAAAGTAAATCCTTGGCAGTGTATATATTTCCAGATTCCGTTTCAACACGAACACCCATCGCTCCACTTTCTAGTGCTGTCACTTTGGATTGTAATTTTATTTCCACACCCCATGAAATAGCAATGCGATGCAGCTCGTTCACCAAAGCACCCATACCACCCAGCGGCACACGCCACTTTCCAGTACCATTTCCGATGAGGTGATATAAAAAACATCGATTGGCCTGCATATGATTCGCTGACGCAAATGTTCCAATCAATGCATCCGTTAAAACCACACCTTGCACTAAATCATCGCTGAATTGATTGCGAATAACTTCACCAATGGGAACTTCCATTAGGTTGCGCCATACTTCGGGCAGTCCCATTTCGGATTTAAGTTCCGCTGCAGTTTTAAGTGGTTGAAGCATGGAAGGTGCCATCCGTTTTGCAAGCAAAGCAATATCATCGTAAAAATTACACCAAGCTTTTCCTTCCTTATCGGATCCTGTAAGTTGATGAAAGCTATTTGCGGTTGCCTCATCCCAGTCCGATGAAATTAAAAGTCCTGCATCTGTTCCTCCGTGCTGATAAGGCGTATAAGAAGCAATGGAACGACCAATGGTTGTAAAATTAATACCTAAGTCAGCAACAATTTGATCGGGCAATAAGGATACTAAATAGGAATAGCGTGAAAGATGTGCATCATATTCAGGAAAAGTTTTTAGGCTAGTAGTTGCGCCTCCAAGTTCTTTATTGGACTCCAAAAGAATGACGCTTTTACCCGCTTTGGCAAGATAGCAAGCAGCCACCAATCCGTTGTGACCACCACCAATGATGATGGCATCGTATTTTTTATTATTTTCTTTCATTGATACAAACTTGTTATTACTTCATGAAATAGCTCGATTAATAAAGTAATAACACCCGCAAATTAATTTATTTTTTTTGTATGCCTAGATTAAAAAAAGCGCTTAAAGCTAAAAATATTCAAAATACTTTTTTCGATATAGAGCATGTCATAGGTCAACCAAAAGTGGACAAAATGAGGTTTATACTTTAATTTGTTAATTTGGTTTTTAATACTTCGTAAGGAGTTTTTCCATCATGAGCAAAGTGAGGTCTTTCGAAGTTATAAAAATTTTCCCACTGATTCAATTTTTCATTTAAATCTACATCATCCTTGTATGATAAAAGCTGATAAAATTCTCTTTGATCGGTCAAGTGAGATCTTTCAACTTTACCATTCAATTGAGGTGTTCTAGCCTTGTTATAATGATGCTCCATACCCAAATCTTCCACATGCCAGTGAAGCTTCGCCTGGAACTCATGGCCTCTATCAGTCCTTATTGATTTTATCCTAAAAGGAAATTTCTTAACCACATAGTTTACAAATTCTATCGCATTCAGTTGATTTTGGTTATGATAGATTTGCAAAGCCCTAATTCTTGTTGCATCATCAACAGCTGTATATTGAAATCTTTTGATAGTATTGCCATCCAAATCCTTTAGTATCCATACTTTTACGTCAATTTGTACATGGTGACCTGGTGTAGATTTATTGTATCTTTTGGAATGCAAAGCTCTTCTCACAGTACTTTTATAAAGCTTCCCAACGCCATACCTTTTTAAGATTCTTGATACACTGGATTCTGATATGCTAATATCATGATACCTTTCTAAATACCATTTGATTCTCCATGATCCTAGTTGGAACTCTTTTCTTAAGGAAATGACTTTATCTACTATTTCTTGCTTTATTTTATTCGGATGGTTGTATGCAACAGGACTTTTTCTTATAAGCCCAGATGCGCCCTCTTTTATAAAGGCTTTATTCCATTTGTAGTAAGTAGATTTTGGGATATTAAATACCTTGAGCGCTTCCTTAACTGACTTAAATTTTTTAATATTTTCTAAAATAATAAGCTTATTTCGGTAGTTAATGTATTGACTTATTTCTTTGGTCTTTTCCATAGTTTTTCTATCTTATTTTGAAAAAAAATGTCCACTAAGGTCTGACTAGTTTACATGCCACGACACTTTACAGGAATAATGTTCCCAAAGAACTCATCGGTGAAATGTTGGGACACTCCAATTCTGTAATTACGGAACATTACCTGTCTGGAATTGATATTGAGAAGACAAAGGACATCAACAGACACATACTATAATCACGCCGGGTTCCAACGCCGGGTTAAACATGGACGATGGATAAAATGAACTACCATGAGACATACCTAAAATCAAAAAAACACGATGAGACAATAAGAAACATTGATTTTCGGTTCTCATAATCAGGGGGTCCCTGGATCATGCCCAGGTGGGCCCACTTGAAAATCAACCACTTATGATTTGTTTCATAGGTGGTTTTTTCTTTTGGGCCAAGTTCTGGCCAGGTTTTGTGTTTTTAAAGGGAAAACAGGGGTGAATAAAGGTGAATGGATGGAATTGTTGTAACCTGATTAAATGATATTAAAAAGCTTAAATAGCCCGAACATTCATTGAAATTTCTTATCTTGAGTGGCATGATTCTATTTATGCGATTATTTGCAATATTCTTTCTTCTTGTCGTTTCATTGGATACTGCCGCCCAAAAAAAGTACCCCTATTTTTCAGTTTCAATAAATAAAATTGCTTTCAATGCAGAAAAAAAATCTGATACCCTTGATAAAAAAATTTCTTACACCATCGTTAGTAAACAAAATGGTTTACTGTATGATGAAATTGAAATTAAAAATATCACATCAGATACAATTGAGATCTCCAATATTGTTCCCTATGGGATAGAAAGAGACCACGTTTATATAACTGGTTTTAGTGAACACCCACTTTCAAGAACTCATTTATTTCTACCGGGAAAAATTCCCGTTAACGTAGTTTGTCCAGACAACGCATGGGAGTTGGGTTTTGCCTGTATTGAAGAAGAAGGCAGTAAACTTGTTTCACTCACCCGAAGAGACGGATCCACCATAAAAAACGGACAAAGAAAAAGGTTTGAAACGGTATTGTACCCGGGAGGATCTGTACAATATAAGAGATGGACACTACCTTACCAAGGGAATTGGCAAGAGGGACTTAGGTCAGTTTTTCAGGAAAATATGCTATTTGATATTGATCAATTTGACAATAGTCTATTTAACCGAATGGATCTGCAATGGATTCGCCATAGCTATGTAATGCACCTAATCCAGGCATGGGATCATAAACTATATAACCCGTCAAAGAATAAATATCAACTCAATAATTTCATTACAAAATCAAAATTGCTATATGGAGGTGATGATGTTATTGGCATATGGCCAACATGGCCAACCTTGGGATTAGATCAACGAAATCAATTTGATTTATTTAGGGATTTACCTGGTGGACTTCCGGCTGTAAAAAAATTGGCAAAAGAAACTAAAGCAAGTGGAACACGCTTTTTTATTTGTTACAACCCTTGGGATGAAGGAACAAGGAGCGAAGGCCATTTAGCAGGACTTAGTGAACTCATCAAAGAAACATCAGCAGACGGTGTTGTATTGGATACCAAGGGTGCTTCAAGCAAAGAATTGCAAGAGGCTGCCGATAAAGCAAGGGCAGGCGTTGTGATGTATAGCGAAGGAATGGCGATTCCAAAAGACATGCCTTTGATTGTAAGTGGTCGCGTTCATAATGCTCTTTATTATGTTCCCACACTTAACCTAAATAAATTCATCAAACCTGAGTTTGCCATATTTCGTGTAACAGAACTTTATAAAGAGCCTATCCAACGTGAGTTTGCAACATCTTTTTTTAATGGCTACGGTACCGAGCTTAACATCTTTGCTCCAGGAGTGCCGGCATGGGTAGATGAGCAATATAAATACTTGGGAAAGACCACACGAATATTAAGAGAACACACAATAAATTTTACATTAGGCGTCATAACGCCGTTGTTAGAAACAACCTCTGACAGCATTTGGGTAAATGAGTGGAGTGGTATAGAAAAAAAAATATATACTATTTATAGTATCATCCCACAAGGATACAAGGGAAATTTATTCAACGTAGAACCGAAGCAAGGATATCATTTTGTTGATTTATGGCACCATAAACAACTTGACCCAATAAAAAAGAACAACCGGTTTTTTATAGAAGTCGAAACAAACGCGTTTCATGAGCAATACCTTGGAACGAACAATGAAGGTGAAGTTGATTGCATTGCTCAATTACCAATTTTATTGAATGCAAGTATCCAAGGAGATAAGATAAATTTTTCTGCAATAAGAGGTACTGAAATTCGCATCTGGAATGGCATTCCTTCATACGACATCAAGCCAATAATTTTCTCTGTAGCAAAACATGAAATAAGTATCTACAAATACTTCGGTAACTACGAAGGAAAATTTGTTGTTCAGTTATTTGACAAAGATATCCTGATTGATGAGCAGGTACTTTATTTGCAACCAGGACAGGCAAGAAGAATTAGCATTTCGGAAAATACGACAAATAGTAAAATAGATCATACTGGCATGAAGTTTATCCCTGCAGGAAACTTTATTTTCAAGGAAAGTCATGGAGATGAATTTATCCCTTATCCAAAAGAAGATATAGGTAAAAAGTTTGACATGACTGCAATCTACATGGATGAATTTCCTGTTACCAACCTTGATTTTTATCGTTTTGTGAAGTCCCGCAAATACAACCCTATAGACACATCCAATTATTTGAAACATTGGCGACATGGAAAACCATCGAAGGAAATTGAAAATAAACCCGTTGTTTATGTTTCGATTGAAGATGCCCGTGCTTATGCAGCCTGGTCCAAAAAACGAATACCCACAGAAATTGAATGGCAATATGCAGCACAAACTACTTCGTTAAACGAATGGCCTTGGGAGCAAAAAAAACCAGTGATTAGAAAGAAAGAATTTGTTACTGAAACACTTACCGCAATAAATATTGAAGGTATCGATTCAAGTTTTTGTAATCTGGGAAATGGCAAACTGGATGATGTTGGTGCCTATCCAAAAGGAGTTAATCCAAATGGCTTGCAAGACTTGGTAGGTGCTGTTTGGCAGCTAACCAATGATGAATACATCAATGGCAGTTATCGATATATTATTTTAAAGGGTGGATCCTATTTCAAGCCTTCAGGCAGCTGGTGGTATGTAGAAAGTGGACCAAGGGAATTGCACTATAGACAACATTTGCTTCGCATCTCTCAAGGGTTTGAGCGCAATGCAACGGTAGGATTCAGATGTGTAAACTAGTTCATCATTTCAGGTAAAGCAAATGAAGCATGTTGCTGTTCCATGTTTTTATTTTGTATTATCCTTAATGAATTTATACTAGCCAAATCCGTTAACGTAACTCGTTCTACTTTAATACCCCACCTTCTCACAAACGCACCTACCTTTTTGGTAAGCAACGAATCCATGCCGTAAATCTCAGAAAATGTCATACCCTCAATAATTTCTCTAATCATTCCCTGTGTAGTATCAATAAGCACATCATGCGGCTGCGAGATAGTGGTTAAATAAGTTTTAACATCTTCAATCCTAAAGCGAATAATAGCTTTCACAACCACATTTCTGCCATTACGGGTGGTGATACTTTGCGGATTCATTTCAAGTGACTGGGTAATTATTGTGGCTTCCCATACAGAATCTAAAAAAGGAATTTTAAAGTGAATACCTGGTTTTAATACCTTTTGTTGAAGCTTGCCACATCTAAGCATAATAGCCTCATTCCATTGTTCAACAATGACATAAGGTAAAAACTCCTTACCAATACTTATTATAAAGTCAATTAATTTATCAAACATAATTTTTCATTTTTTTTAGTAAAAGAAGCGCCGATATTTCGCAGCGCTTCTTGATAATCAAAACACACACATTATTCAAAAGGTTATATTGGATGGTTAAATCCAATAGGGCTTCTACCCATTTTACTTAATACAAATTCTTCTTTGCATAATTCCAAAATAACATCTTCACTATTTACTTCTTCATCCAACAAACTATTAATTAAAATTTTCTTGTGAACATTCTGTAAACTAGTCAGACCTTAGTGGACATTTTATTAACAAAATAAGATAGAAAAACTATGGAAAAGACCAAAGAAATAAGTCAATACATTAACTACCGAAACAAGCTTATTATTTTAGAAAATATTAAAAAATTTAAGTCAGTTA
>SXGR01460398.1_pt1 | contig 13974 bp, 11 predicted proteins | sample 3174711 | NCBI WGS metagenome assembly SXGR01 (sample SAMN11356860, study PRJNA531348) | freshwater metagenome | isolation source: freshwater sample F1-60 | place: China: Fuxian Lake, Yuxi | collected 2017-12-25
GCCTGGTTCACCTGCGCCGCCAGGAACCCGAGACGATCGGCCTCGAGATAGAGCGTCCGCTCGAGCGCGGAGGTGGGCACGTCCTCGAAGAAATTGGTGCGGTCGGTATCGGTGGTGCCGTTGCGGTTGTTGGCGCCGAGGTCGTCCATCGCCTCGCGGAACCCGCGCGGGTAGTGCTCCGAGCCGTTGAAGAAGAAGTGCTCGAAGAGGTGCGCGAAGCCGGTCTTGCCGCGCGCTTCGTTCCGCGACCCGACGTGATACCAGAGGTTCACCGCCACCCCCGGCTCCGCGTGGTCCTCGTGGACGATCAGCGTCAGCCCGTTGTCGAGGACGAAGGTGCGGTGCGGTATCTCGAACGCCTGGCGGGTGAACGCCGCCTGCTGCGCCGATCCGGCGGCGGCGAAGGCGAGGAAAAGAGCGGAAATCAACGTCAGTCGGCGCATGAGAACCTCCCGAGGGAACCCGATCTTAGCAGCGTCGGATGACGCCTCGACGTGGCAAGAACTGCAGCACGCCCGCGCGGACCGCCGTTGCAGAAACTGCGTACTTCAATAGCCTGCTCATGACGTCAGGCCGGAATCGCGCCGGCACGCGTGTCGCATCCCAGGAGCGGAACGCAGGTGGGACGATGCTACGATTGAAACCGAGACAGCGCACGATCCTGGCCGACAAGCTGCCGGACCTGGCGAATCTTGTGATGGCGGCGATCGCGATTGGATTTCTATTGGGCGAGCCGCGAGCGTCGGCAGGGTTAGTGATGGCGGGTTTCGCCGTGTGAGTCGGCGTTGTCCTGGTCGTCCTGCGGATCTCAGGAGAGGAACCGTGAATGCAATAGGATTTCTGCTCGTCGGCATCCTGACGTTTGCGGTAGTCATCGCTCTTCTCGATTGGCTGGGACGCCGCAAGGACGCGCAGTCGCGCCGCTGACGCGCGAGGCCTGCTCCGATTCAGCCTGCCGTCGCGCGCGCGGTAGACCTCTCCCATACCGCCTGCGCCGATCCGCGCAGTCACCTCGTACGCCCCGATCCGTGTGCCAGTGGTAATCGTCATGTCCGGGAACGGCCGGAATTATACGGGGGAAGCCCTTCGGTAGCGCCCTAAACCGCTTGCCTTTTCGCTCCGGTTGTTCTGTGATCGACGCGTGAAACAACCGCTCGCCCTCCTCATCGCGTCGGCGGCCGCGGTTTCGATCGCGGCGCAGACTCCGCCCCAGCCGCAGCCATCACAGCAGCCCGTGTCCCAGACGGAGAAACCCGCGGAGGCGCCGCCGGCCACGCAGGCCCCCGTCCAGGGACCGACCTTCCGCACCGGCGTCGACGTCATCGCCGTGGACGTCGCCGTCGTTGACGATCGTGGCAAGCCGGTGCCCGACCTGCTCGCGCCCGATTTCGCGGTCAAGATCGACGGGCAGCTGAGACGCGTGGTCTCCGCCGAACAGGTACGCATCGACGTGGAGGCCGCGCGCAAGCAGGCGGCCAACCCGTTCGAGACGCTGTACACCACCAACCTCGTCCCGCCGAACGGCCGCATGATCGTGCTGGCGGTCGATCAGGGACAGATCAGGATCGGCGCCGCGCGCGCGCTGCTCAGCACCGCGGTGAAGTTCCTCGACATGCTGAGCCCCGCGGACAAGACGGCGTTCGTCTCGTTTCCCGAGCCGGGCGTCTACGTGGATTTCACCAACGACAAGCTCAAGCTGAAGCTGGCGATGGAGCGCGTCGTCGGCAACCAGCAGCGCTACACCGGCAAGTTCAACATCGGCCTCTACGAGGCCATCCAGATCACCGACAAGGGCGACGAGCGCGTCTTCCTCATCGTCTCCGGACGCGAGTGCCGGCGCCTGGCGGGCCCCGCGCTCGAGCAGTGCGAGCGCGACATCGTGACGGAGGCCTCGCTGATGGTCCGGACGATCCGGACCGAAACGGCCGCATCGCTCCGCGGCCTCTACGACCTGATCCGGCAGCTCTCGATCATCGACGGCCCCAAGACCCTCATCCTGCTCTCCGAAGGCATCGTCCTCGAGAGCCCCAGCGATCTGGACGACGTGATCCGCGCCGCGGCGGTGGCGCGCGTCAGCATCAACGTGCTGCTGATGGACGTCCCGCGCGACGACATCACGACGAGCGTGATGCGGCCGACGATTTCGGAGGATCGCGATCTGCAGGTGTCGGGGCTGCGCAATCTGGCCGCCGGCTCGCGTGGCGCCATCTACAACGTGATCGGGACCGGCGAGAACATCTTCGAGCGCCTCTCGTCGGAGACGTCGGCGTACTACCTGCTCGGCATCGAGCAGGGACCCGGCGACCGCGACGGCAAGGAGCATCGCATCGACATCGAGGTTAGGCGCCGCGGCGTCACCGTCCGGTCGCGCCGCGCCTTCGTGATGGCCGAGCCTGCCGCCAACACCCGGCGCAAGCCCGAGGAGATCCTCATCGACGCCCTGCGCGCGCCGTTCGGCGTCACCGAGGTGCCGCTGCGGCTCACGACGTTCACCCGCCAGGGCGCCACCGACGGCAAGGTGCGCGTGATGCTGGCCGCCGAAGTCGGCCAGCCCGGCGCGGCCAGCGAAGACTACACGGTCGGATATGCGCTGCTCGACGACCTTGGCAACGTGGTCGCGAGCCAGGCGGAGCGGCGCACGCTGACGGCGCCCAATGGCATGACGACGGCGCCGCTCGACTACCTGAACGAGTTCCAGATCGAGCCGGGCGTCTACTCGCTGCGATTCGGCGTCGTGGACTCGTTTGGCCGGCGCGGCGGGGTGATCCGTGACGTCCGGGCATGGAAGCTGGCGGGCGAGGAGTTTGCGGTCGGCGACCTGATGGTTGGCGAGATCACGGGCCAGGGCGGCGATCAGCGCGTGCGTCCCGGCGTCGAGCCGCGCGTGGGCGCCGGCCAGCTGGCCGCGATGATCGACCTGTATTCCACCTCGCCCGCCTCCGTCGACAACGCCACCGTGACGTTCGAGATCGCGGAAGACCAGGATGGGCCCTCCCTCCTCAACACGCCGGCGTCGCTCGTCGCCGGGCCGCAGCCGAACTGGCGCACGGCGCAGAGCGCGATCGTGCCGGACCTGCTGCCGCCGGGACGGGACGTCGCGCGCGCGCGGGTGCTGCGCGACGGCAAGGTCGAAGGCGTCCTGGTGCGGCCGTTCTTCCTCGACGCGATCGGCGTCACCGGCCAGCCGCGCGCCCTGCGCGGGCTGCGCATCGGCAGCGTGCTTGGATTCGACCCCGACACCGTTGTCGAGCCTGCAGTGATCGCGAGCATGCTCGACGTGGTGGAGAAGCGCGCGCCGGCGCTGAAGGATTCGATGGCGGCCGCGCGCGCCGGGCGTTACGGCCCCGCCGCCGTCGAGGCGCTCATTGCCGGCGAGCAGGAAGTGGCGGCGTTCCTCAAAGGGCTCGACTGGTTCACCAAGGGTGAGCTCGATCAGGCGGCGACGCAGCTCGCGCTCGCCGCGGGGCCGCGCCGGGAGTTCTTCCCCGCGGCGTTCTACCTGGGCGCCGCCTTCGCCGCCGCGGGGCGCGATCGCGACGCCGCCGGCGTCTGGCAGCTCGCGCTCGGCACCGAGGCGCGGCCCTCGTTCTTCTACACGATGCTGGCCGACGCGCGCTTCCGCGACGGCCAGCCGGACGCGGTGGTGGAGGTCCTGCGCAACGCCCACCAGCGCGTGCCGATGGACGACGAGATCGCCAAGCGGCTCGCGATGGCGTATCTCGCGATGGCGCGGTACAGCGAAGTGATCCCCGTGCTCGACCGCTACCTCGCGCGCCGGCCGACCGACCAGGAGGCGCTCTTCGCCGCCGTCTTCGCGCAATACCAGGTCAGCGCCCGCGACAAGGTGACGATCCCGGTCTCGGATCTGACGAAGCTCGGTCGCTACGTGCGCGCCTACAAGGGCGTCGAGCAGCCGCTGCTGACGAAGTACCTCGAGGTCATCCGCACGAGGTAGGCGTCACCGTTCGATCAGCCCCAGCAGCTTCACTGGTGGGTGCCGCTGTAATACGAGTTCAGCACCGCCTGCTTGTTTTCGAACCACGCGAAGATCACCTGCTTGCCGCTGACCGTCTTGGCCAGCTCCACGCCGAGGACGCCGGGCGTGCTTTTCAGGCCGCCAGCGAGATCGGGACCCTGCTGCAGCGACGGCGGCGCCTGCGCCAGGAGCGGAATGGCCGCGGGGCTGAAGACGATCAGTGCGAGGAGCGCGATGCGCGCGGCTTCACGAACGAAAGGTGTCATGCGTCTTTCCTGTGCGGCGGCGAACCGCCGCCTGTAATAGGCCGCCCAGAGTGCGATGGCCGGCGTGCCGATGATCGAGGGCGCCAGCCACGCGGCCAGCGGCCAGAGGCCGAGGTTGTCCGCCGTGTTGACGAGAAACGCCGTCGTCGCCGCGATGCACGAGCCGAGCATCGTGCGCAGGTGCTGGAGCATCCACTGACGGCGGTCGGTGGCGCGCGTCGGCGAGCGCATCACGCGGAGCCCCGCACGCACGCCTCTCGCCGTGACGAATGTCACGAGCAGCAGAAAGGCTCCGGCGACGCGCGCTTCCCGCGTCGGCCCGAACGCCAGGCGCGAGATGCTCAGCACGAAGGCCGTCGCCGAGACGACGGTCATGCTGCCGATGAACGCCCATCCCGCGCGCCGGTGCAGCGTCCCGCCCTTGAATGCGACCATCGGGATGCACATCGACAGCAGGGCGACTGAGCCGGCGGCGATGTGGATGGCGAGCAGCGTGGTGATCAGCATGGTGGTCATTCTGCGGGGCGCCGGACCAAAGCGCATGTGCCGCAGGTCACGCCGGGGATCCATGACTTCCGGCACAGCGCCCGCGCCGCCGCTGGCCCTTACAATTGCGTCCGTGCGCAGCGACAAGTGGTTGAACTGGGCGGCCTACGTGACGTGGATCGTCGCGGCCCTTCCCTCGCTGGCCGACATGTCGCGCGGCGAGGTTCCGGCTGGGCGCGCGATTCCGTGGGCCATCGCCTTTGCGGCGTTCGGCGCGGCGTTTGCCGCGTGCGACCGGATGGACCGCGCCGACGCGCCACGCCGCCGCGGCCGGATGCTGGCGGTCCTGCTGTTAACCGTGCAGTCGGTGTCCGGGCTCGCGATGGTGTTCTTCAGCCAGAACGGGACCGAGGGCGCGACGCTCGTGATCTCCGCCGCGGTCGCCGCGGCGGTCTTCGGTCCGCGCGGCGCGTGGCTCTGGGTCGCCGGGCAGACAGCCGTCATGGGCGTGATTTTTCTGCGCTTCGGCGACTGGGTGGAAACCGTGGCCGCCATGGGCGCCTTCGGCGGCTTCCAGGCGTTCGCGGTGGCGACGATGTCGCTGGCACGGAGCGAACGCGCCGCGCGCGAGGAGCTGGTGCGGGCGCATGCGGATCTGGTGGCGACGCAGTCGCTGCTGGCGGAGAACACGCGCATCGCCGAGCGGCTTCGCATCTCGCGCGACCTGCACGACACGCTCGGCCATCACCTGATCGCGCTCAGCCTCCGTCTCGACGTCGCCTCGCGGCTGACGTCGGGCCAGCCGGCGGAGCACGTCCGTGAAGCGCACGCGATCACCCGCCTCCTCCTCGCCGACGTCCGCGATGTCGTGAGCACCCTGCGCGACAGCAGCCGCGTCGATCTTGCGCACACGATTCGCGCGCTGGCCGCCGGCGCAGGGACCCTGCACATTCATCTCGACATCCCGGATTCGCTGCCGGTCGACGACGCCGGGCAGGCGCATGCGCTGCTCCGCAGCGTGCAGGAGATCATCACCAACGCGCTCAGGCACGGCGGCGCGCGGACTCTCTGGATCCGTCTCGAGCGGCGGCCCGAAGGCATCGATCTGCACGCGCGCGACGACGGCCGCGGCGCGCCCGAGCTCAAGTGGGGCAACGGGCTGACGGGGATGCGCGAGCGGTTCGAGGAGTTCGCCGGCCGCGTCGAGTTCACGCCTGGCCCGGGGCGCGGGTTCGAGGTGCACGGCTTCATGCCGAGGCCCGAGACGGCCACGTGATCCGCGTCGTCCTCGTCGACGACCAGACGCTGGTGCGGCGCGGGATCCGGTCGCTGCTCGAGCTCGCCGGCGACATCGCCATCGCCGCCGAGGCAGGCGACGGCGAGGAAGCGATCCAGGTGATCCGCCGCGAGCAGCCGGACGTCGTCCTGCTCGACGTGCGCATGCCGAAGCAGGACGGCGTGGCCGTGCTCCGGACGCTGCATGCGGCCGGCGACCTTCCGCCGACCATTCTCCTGACCACGTTCGATGACGACGAGTCGCTGCTCGAAGGCGTGAAGGCGGGCGCGCGCGGCTACCTGCTGAAGGATGTGTCGCTGGAGGACCTGACCGATGCGATCCGCACCGTGGCGCAGGGCGGCACCGTCATCAGGCCGGCGATCACCGAGCGCGTCCTGCGCGGCCTCGAGCACGTGCGGCGCGACTTCGACGCGCTGAGCCCGCCGGATCCGCTGACCAGGCGCGAGGTCGAGATCCTCCGGCTGATGGCTGGCGGCTACAGTAACCGCGAGATCGCCGGTGCCCTCGGCAGCGCCGAGGGGACCGTGAAGAACCACGCGTCGAGCATCCTGTCGAAGCTCGGCGTCCGCGACCGCACGCGCGCGGTGCTCAAGGCGCTGGAGCTTGGATATATCTGAACGTGTTCATACACGGCTGCAACTATCCCTGGTCGACCGACGGGTCCACGATCTTTTACGGACTCGACTTCGGCGCCAACAGATGGGGATCGCACCTCGGCGTGTCGACGCGTCGCGAGGCCGTGGCACGGGACTTCGCGGCCATGGCGGCACTCGGCTTCGTTGCGGCCCGGTGGTTCGTGTTTTGTGATGGCCGCTCCGGGATCGTCTGGGACGACCGTGGGCTGCCTGCCGGAGCGGACCCACACCTGTTCGCTGATCTCGACTCGGCGCTCGAGATCGCGCGCGACCACGGCATCCGAGTCAATTTCGTGCTCTTCGATCATCGCTGGATGTACAGCGGCGTCCGCGAGACCATCGCCGATCCCGTGTCGGGCGACATGCTCGACGCCCGGTTACCGGAGGGACGCGCCCGCGTGCTCCTGTCCCGGCAGGGACGCGATCGGTTGTTCGAGCGGCTGATCGTTCCGCTCGTGCGTCGGTACGGGCCACGAGGCGACCGCGCCGATCTCGCATCCGCGGTTTTGGCTTTCGAACTGATGAACGAGCCCGACTTCGTGATCCAGGAATGGGAGCGCGATCTCAGCGCTCACGTCCGGATGCCGCTGCCGTTCGAGGTGGCCTCGGAGCTCGTGACGCGCCTGAGTCTCGCTGTGCACGAGCACTCAGCGGCCATGACAACGCTTGGGTGCGCACGCCTTCACAACCTCTGGGCCTGGGATGACGACGACATGGGGTTGGACGTCCTGCAGGTGCATTCGTATCCAGATACCAGGCATCCCGAGAGGGAAGCGGATCTGTTCGGCATGCCTGCGTCCACGTTGAGCCTTCACCGCCCGGTGATCCTCGGCGAGTTTCCCGGCAACGGTCCTGAACAACACCCGGAAGGGGCGTCGCCGCCGGCGACGACGCTCGGCGAGTATCTCGAGTTCGCGGTCAATGCCGGCTACGCCGGGGCGTGGCCGTGGAGTTTCAGCGGCACCGACGCGTATGGTCGCTTGCCCGTCGAGCCCCTGCAGCGATTCGCGAGCAGGCACCCGGAGCTGGTCAACCCGCGCGCGTTGAGCCTTGGGCCTTGAGCCTTGTGCCGTGATTACTTTCCGTCCAGCATCTCGAGCGTCGCCGTGGACGGCTCGCGCTGCTTCTGCAGCCGCGCGGCCACGGCCTCGGTCTGCCGCATCACGCGCAGGACGTTCAGCCCCAGCGCCTTGCGCACGTCGTTCTCCGGCCAGCCGCGGCGGAGCAGCTCGGCGATGAGCGCGGGGTAGGTCGAGACGTTCTCGAGGCCCACCGGCACCTGCTCGATGCCGTCGAAGTCGCTGCCGATGCCGACGTGCTCGGCGCCGGCGATCGTGCGGACGTGATCCATGTGATCGGCGGCGTGCGCCAGCGTCGCCTTGCCGTCCTTGGTCAGGAACGTCGTGACGAAGGTGACCATGACGATGCCGCCGTTGGTCGGCAACCGCTTCAGGATGTCGTCGGGCACGTTGCGCGCGTGGTCGTTCAGCGCGCGCGCGTCGGAGTGCGAAAAGATGATCGGCGCCTGCGAGACGCGGATCGCGTCGGCCATGGTGTCCGGCGCCGTGTGGCTCAGGTCGACGAGCATCCCGAGGCGATTCATCTCGCGGACGACCTCTTCGCCGAACGGCGACAGCCCGCCCGCGGCCGGCTTGTCGGTGCCCGCGTCGGCCCACGGCACGTTGGCGCTGTGCGTGAGCGTCATGTAGCGGGCGCCGGCGGCGAAGAACATCCGCAGCGCCGCCAGCGAGTTGTCGATGGAATGCCCGCCCTCCATCCCGATGAGCGAGGCGATCCGGCCGGCCTTGAAGATCCGCTCGATGTCCGCGGCGGTCCTCGCCAGTTCGAACGTGTCGGGATACTTGCGCGTCATGCGGTGGACGATGTCGACCTGCTCGAGGGTGGCGCGGATCGCCGCCGGCCCCTTCATCTCCACCGGGACGTAGACGGACCAGAACTGGCCGCCGACCCCGCCGGCCCGCAGCCGCGGAATGTCGGTGTGGATCGTCGGCTGCGGCACGCGGATGTCGAGCGTGTCGAGGTCGCGCGCGGGATTGTGCTGGCGCAGCGCCCACGGATAGTCGTTGTGCCCGTCGATGAGCGGCACCTCGCGTAGCAGCGCCCTGGCGCGGGCGTTGAAGTCGGTCTGGGCCCGCGCGGGGAGCGTCACCGCCGCGCAGGCGAGCAGAAACGCGGCGGCCACACGAATCTTCCACATGATTGGTCTAGTCTATAAGGGTAGGGGCGCGGCCTGCCGCGCCCGTCAGGAGGCTCCCCGATGTATCGCGCTCTTTCAGTGCTGACGGCCGCTGCTGTTCTTGGCGCGGTTGTCGTTGCCCAGCAGCCACCGCCAGCGCAGGGTGGTGGCGGCCGTGGCCGCGGCCGGGGTATCGCGATTCAACCGGGACAGGAGTGCCCGCCCGGGACGACGCTCGTGCGCGTCGGCGTGTGCCAGGCGCCGGAGTTCCCGGCGCCGTCGATCGTCGACTACCGTCCGCGCACGACGCTCGTCGTCAGCGAGCACCCGGTGCCGCGCGCCAAGTTCCCCGTCGTCGACATCCACAGCCATACCGGGCCGACGCCGCAGACGCTCGATCAGCTGCTCAAGGAGATGGACGCGCTGAACATCCGCGTGCTGAACAACCTGAGTGGCGGCTACGGCCCCGAACTGAAACAGAAGGTCGACTACATCCGCTCGACGAAGTACGCGGATCGCTTCACCGTGTTCGCCAACGGCGTGGACGGGTTCCGCGACGTCGCGCCCGGCTACGGCCAGAAGGCGGCCGCGCAGCTCGAAGCGGACGTGAAGGCGGGCGCGATCGGCTTGAAGCTGTTCAAGCAGACCGGAATGGATCAGGTGAAGCGTGACGGTACGCGCCTGAAGATCAGCGATCCGGAGCTGGCGCCACTATGGGATGCCGCGGGGCGCCTCAACATCCCCGTGATCATCCACACCGCGGAGCCGCAGGAATTCTTCTCGCCGCTGGATCTGGACAACGAGCGGTGGCTCGAGCTCGCCCTCTTCGCCGACCGCCGCCAGTTCCTGAACCCGCACAAGGTGACCTTCGAGCAGCTCATCGCCGAGCGCAACGATCTGTTCAGGAAGCACCCGAAGACGCGGTTCATCGCGGCGCACTTCGGCTGGCACGCGAACAACCTCGGGCTCGCGGCGACGCTCCTCGACGAGCACCCGAACGTCGTCCTGGAGATCGCCGCGATCATCTACGACCTCGGGCGGCAGCCGCGCGCGGCCCACGACTTCTTCGTGAAGTACCAGGACCGCGTCCTGTTCGGGAAGGACACGTACGCCCCCACCGAGTTCCCCACCTCCTGGCGCGTGCTCGAGAGCCGCGACGAGTACTTCGACTACTTCCGCGGCTACCACGCGTTCTGGAAGATGTACGGGATGGGGTTGCCCGATCCCGTACTCAGGAAGTTCTACAACCAGAACGCGCTTCGGGTGACGCCCGGGATACCGAAGATTACAGGGTCCTGAACCGGACGTTCCGGAACTTCACCGTCCCGGCGCCGTACTGCAGCGCGATCACACCCTTCGCAAACATCTTGTCCTGCACGTCCACCGTCTTGGTCCCGTTCAGGGTCACCATCAGGTGCGTCCCCTGGGCGGTGATGTCGAGCGTGTTCCACTTGCCGGCGGCGTCGATCATTGCCGCGGGCTTGGCGATGTTGACGATGGCGCCGGTGCGATAGGCGGGATCCGGACGCTTGTCGAAGATGTTCACTTCGTAGCAGTTCATCGCGGTGATCATCTTCGGGTCCTGGCACCGGACGAAGATGCCACTGTTGGCATCGGCATCGGTCCAGATCTCGGCGACGATCTGGAAGTCGCCGTAGGCCATCGGCGTCACCAGGAACCCGGTGCCCTTGTTGGCGCCGACCGCGCCGTCGGCGATTTCCCAGTTGGCGTCGCCGACCACGTTCCAGCCCTTGGTGGTCTTGCCGTCGAAGATGCTGGTGAGGCGCGCCTGCGCGTCCAGCTGGGTGGCGAGCACGGCGAGCGCGAATGCGACTGTCAGGATGCGTGTCATGTGTCCTCCATGACGGGCCGTCACGGCCCGCCCTACGCTTGAACGAGGCGAGCGGCGCCGCGCTCGCAGACGAAACTCGTGGCCCGGTGCTCGACCGCCGAGCGCTCCAACACGCCGGGCACGTGGAACCATTCGGCGCGCAGCTGCTGCGGCGTGATGTCCACCACCACGTAGCCGCGGCTTTCCCCTTCGAGGTATTTCACGTGCTGCAGGAACGCGCGCAGCGCGGGCGCGCGTTGGCGAATGTCCGGGTTCGCAAAGAGCGGCGGTGAGCTGATCGCGGGGGCGACCACTTCAACGGCCACTGACCCTTCCCCGGTGGCGCCCTTGTAGCTGTCCCATGCGCGGGGCACGTCGCAGGCCCAGGAGCTGTGGATGTCGCCGGCGAGGATCGCCAGGTTGGTGATCTTGTTCGACCCGATCATGTCGAGCACGCGCTCGCGCGCGGCCTGGTAGCCGTCCCACATGTCCGGCATCGGCACCGGCCGCCCAGGATACGACAGGCGCGAAAACATGATCTGCTGCCCGAGCACCCGCCATCCGGTGCCGGCGCGCTGCGAGGTCCTGAGCCGATCGAACAGCCACGACTCCTGCGCCGCGCCAAGCAGCGAGCGCGTCGCCTGATTCAACCCCGCCACATCGTCGCCCGCGACCTGCCGATCGCGCAGGCCGCGCGTGTCGAGCATCAGGAGATCGGCGAGCGCGCCAAAGCGGAACTGGCGATACAGGCGCACATCGGCGGCCCCGCCGGCCTCGCGGATTGGCATCCATTCCATGTAGGCGCGGTATGCGGCGGCCCGCCGCGTCGCCCAATCGCCTTCGCCGTCCGACGGGTTGTGATTCGCGGCCCCGTTCAGCCACGCGTCGTTGGTCAGCTCGTGGTCGTCCCAGACGGCGATGAACGGATGCTGCTGGTGCGCGGCCTGCAGATCGGGATCGGAGCGGTACGTCGCGTAGCGGATGCGGTAGTCGGACAGCGTGACTGTCTCGCGCGGCGGCTGCGGAAGGCGCAGGAGGCCGGTGCCGTCGCCGTAGATGCCGTTCTGGACCTCGTAGATGTAGTCGCCGAGATGAATCACCGCGTCGAGGTCGGCGCGGTTGGCGAGGCACCGGTAGACGTTGAAATACCCGGCGGGGTAGTTGGAGCAGCAGGCCGCCGCCAGGCGCACGCGGTTGACCGCGCCGGCCGGCAGCGTCTTCGTGCGCCCGATCGGCGAGCGCTCTCCAGCGGTCTCGAACGCGTAGAAATACGTCCGGCCCGGCAGAAGACCGCCGGCGTCGACCTTCACCGTGAAATCGCGATCGGCCGAGGTCTGCGCGGCGCCGCTGGCGACGACCTGCGTCAGCGCCTCATCGCTGGCGATGCGCCAACGCACCTCACCCGGGCCCATGGCGCCCGGCGTCAGGCGCGTCCACAGCATCACGCGGTCGGTCAGCGGGTCGCCGCTGGCGACGCCGTGCTGGAACAGCGAGTCGCCCGCCGCGCGGGCCTGGCCGCGGAGCACGTCCGGCCACACAACCGCCGAGGCGGCGGTGCTCCAGATGAACTGGCGGCGGGTCAGAGGCACAGGGCGGAATCCTAACCCGAACGCTCGCCTTTCTTGACATCCCGCCGTGTCGTTACTACACTCGATCCGATAGACTGGTTCCGCAGCTGCGCCCGCCGTATTGCGGCCACGCTGCTCGTGTCGGTTCTCGCGCTCGGCGGCTCGATGGCCACGCCGCACGAGGACGACTGCCACGGCGCCGCCTGCCATCCCGGTGCGGTCCCGCACGACGCATCGGCGCACGCGTTCAGTGCACCCAGCCAGGACGCCGCTTCGCATCCGCTGCACTGCCTGGTGTGCCACTGGGCGCGGTCGTTCCGTCCGGACTCCGAGGTCCGCTTCGTCTCCGCGCCGGCCGCTCAGGCCGGCACCTGCATCCACGTCGAATCCTTCACGGTTGCGCCCGTCACCACCGTCGCGCAGCCGCCGCTCCGCTCCCCCCCCCGCATCTCTTCTCGCGTAAACGGCGGGCCGCCTGCCCCGAGCAAACTCGAGGGGTAAAGGCCCGCCCTACGGGTACACGAGGTTGTAGGGCGCCCCTTCACGGGGCGCCAGGAGATGTGTCTATATGCGCGTACGTACTTGTTTCCAGGCGTGCCTCGCGCTCGCCTTCGTGGTGATCAACCCTCTCGCGGTGTCCGCACAGACGCCTGACGTCGCGGCCGTTCGTCAGGAAATCGAGCAGCTGCGGAAAGAGTTCGCGGCGCTGCAGCAGCAGTACGGTGAGCGGTTGAGCGCGCTCGAAGCGCGGCTCGGTGGCGCCACACCCTCACCCGCTGAACCTTCTGTGCGGGCTGCACCCGGCACACCGCAGACCATCGAGGTCCCCGCCGGCGCCGCCGGCGCCGGCGGTCCGACCGGCGCGCTGCCGCTGTACAGCAACGCGACTGCGGCGTCGAAGATCTTCAACCCCGACATCGCGGTCATCGGCAATTTCCTCGGCGCCGCCGGCAGCAATCCGGTGAACCCGAGTCCGGCCCTCGAGCTGGCCGAGAGCGAGGCGACGTTCCAGGCCATCGTCGATCCCTACGCCCGCGCGGATTTCTTCTTCGCATTCGGCGAGGAGGGCGTAGAAGTCGAGGAGGGTTTCCTGACCTTCCCGACCCTTCCCGGCGGGCTGCTGGCCAAGGTCGGCAGGATGAAGCACGCGTTCGGCAAGGTGAACACGTTCCACGGCCACCAGCTGCCGTGGACGGATCGGCCGCTGGTCGTCAACAACCTGCTGGGCGGCGAAGAGGGTCTGACCGATGCGGGCCTGTCGGTCGCGCGGCTGATCCCGAATCCCTGGATCTTTCTCGAAGCAACGGGGCAGGTCTATCGCGGCGATGCCGGCGACGTCTTTCACTCGAGCACGCGCGGCGATCTCAGCTACGTCGGGCACCTGCGCGGCTATCAGGACCTCAGCGACACTACGAACATCGACCTCGGCGCCTCGTACGCGCGCGGCCACAACGCCGCTGGCGTCCTGGAGGATGTGGATATCGGCCGGTTCACAACCGACCTCTGGGGTGTCGAGGCGACCGTCCGGTGGCGGCCGCTGCAGCGAGCGATCTACCGCTCGTTCGTCGGCCGTTCGGAGTTGATGTGGAGCCGCCGCGAACAGCGAACGGGGCTGGAGCGGGCGTTCGGGTATTACGCCTCCGGCGATTACCAGTTTGCGCGGCGGTGGTTCGCCGGTGCCCGGTACGACCGATCCCAGCGCGCCGACGACGCGGCGC
>SXGR01061995.1_pt1 | contig 13969 bp, 11 predicted proteins | sample 3174711 | NCBI WGS metagenome assembly SXGR01 (sample SAMN11356860, study PRJNA531348) | freshwater metagenome | isolation source: freshwater sample F1-60 | place: China: Fuxian Lake, Yuxi | collected 2017-12-25
ATCAACAACTGGCAGTCCACCGCCGCGAACACCTTCCGCATTTCGTTTACACCTACCAGCGCCGCCGCCACGTCCGCCACCGACCCGCAGAATCCCAACCGCCTCGCGGTTCGCCGCGTCCCCGAGAGCATCATCCCGCTGGACCAGGACCGGGCCAAACCACGGGGTCATGACGCGAATCGCGAATGGAGAGATTGGAATTCCGGACTGTTGGTGTGACCCTCCCGCTGAAATCGAGTGACCAGAGAGCTGACGCTGGCGGGTCCGCCCATGCCGAGTCGTTCGCCCAGCCATCGGTTCGAAACCGAGGTGACCTTCTGCATGAGGGCGGCGATTAGCACCTTGGTCTCGGCTGATTTTGTTGCCGGGAGCCGAGCCAGGTCGATTTCGAGCGCGCCGGCGATCTTCTGGAGTATTTCCTCCCAAAGCACGGCGCGGGCCTGCTTGAGTGCGGCCGAGTCGGAGCCGAGTAGCTCGAAACACTGCCCGGGCATGTCTTTCCGAGCGATTCGAAGTGTCTGTCAAGACTTGCGACGTGATCCTTTTTGCTGGCCCATCATCAATACACTGAAGACACGGCTGCCGAAAAGCAGCTCCGACGGCCTGCTGACTGATCGACAAAGGGAGATCCTCGCGCTGCTGGGCGAAGGACTCTTGAAGAAGGAAATCGCGGACCAACTCGGCATCAGCTACGCGACGGTCGACGAGCACGTCGCCCACATCTACGAGCGCCTCGGCGTGCGCAACGCCCCCGCTGCTGTCAACAAGGCGCACCTCCTCGGCCTGTTCCCACAGGGCGCGAAGCGCATCGGCTAGACTCGACGTGCGACCGCGCCAGCGCCGTGGGTTCGGTCGATTTTTGGCGCAGTATGCATCGGGGCCGTTCTAGTGTGTGATCAGCCCCGTTCCGCCTCCCTTTTTTCCATGAGACTCCGAAAATCATCCGCCCGCGGGCATGCGCAGCTCGCCGCCCTGTTCCTCGCCGCAGCTCCGCTGCTCGCCCATGCCGCCGACTGGCCGCAGTGGCGCGGCCCCGCGCGCAACGGCATCGCCACCGAAAAAGGCTGGCTCGACCAGTTTCCCGCCGTCGGCCCGAAGATCGCGTGGCGCGCGCAGGTCGGCCTCGGTGCATCGTCCTTCGTCGTCGCCGGCGGCCGCGCCTTCACGATGGGCCATGCCGACGGGAAAGACACGGTGTTCTGCTTCGAGGCCTCCTCCGGAAAACCGATCTGGAAACACAGCTACCCCGCAGAACTCGGCGACAAATTTTTCGAGGGCGGCACCACCGGCACGCCCACGCTCGACGGTGACAGGCTCTACACGCTCAGCCGCTGGGGCGACACGTTTTGCTTCGATGCCGCCACCGGGAAAATCCTTTGGTCGGTGAACGTGCAGAAGGAAACCGGCTGCCGCGTGCCCGACTGGGGTTTCACCGGCGCCCCGCTCGTGCTCGACGGCCGGCTCATCCTCAATGTCGGCGAGGCCGGAGTCGCGCTCGACAAGACCACCGGGAAGATCCTCTGGAAGTCCGGCGACAAAGACGCCGGCTACTCCACTCCTCTCCCCGTCGAGCTCGGCGGTCGTACGCTTGTGCTGCTCGGCTCCTCGAAATCGTATCTCGCGGTGACTCCCGTCGACGGCAAAGAGGCGTGGCGCGCGGCATGGGTCACCGAATACGGCGTCAACGCCGCCGACCCCATCGTGAGCGGCGGCCGTATGTTCATCTCGTCCGGCTACGGCAAGGGCGGTGCGCTCTTCACGCTCGGCACCGGTGCGCCCGACGAAGTGTGGCGGGCGCGGGCGTTCCGCACGCAGCTCAACGCCGCCGTCCTCCACGCGGGCCACCTCTACGGCGTGGACGGCGACACGACGTCGATCGGCGGGATCAAGTGCCTCGACTTCGCGACCGGCACGGAAAAGTGGGCGCACAAGGATTTCCGCGTCGGCGCGCTGAGCATGGCCGACGGCCTCCTCCTCGCCCTCAGCGGCACCGGCACGCTCGTGATCGCGCCGGCCTCGCCGGCCGAGTTCAAGCCCACCGCCACGGCCAAGATCCTCGACGGCAAATGCTGGACCGCCCCCGTGCTCGCCCACGGCCTGATCTATTGCCGCAACACGAACGGCGCCGTCGTCGTCGTCGATGCGCGCAAGCCATGAGTTACTGCCTATGAAAACGGATCGCCGCTCCTTTATCCGCACGTCGGCCGTGGCCGGCGCCGCCTTCACCGCCGCGCCGTTCATCCGCGCCGCCGCGCCCGGACGCAAATTCCGCACCGCGTTGATTGGCTGCGGTTGGTGGGGCAAGAACATCCTCAAGGAAGCGATGGCCTCCGGCTGCTGCCAGACTGTCGCCCTCGCCGACGTCGACGCGACCGTGCTCGAAGTCGCCGCCGATCAGGTCAACGCCCTCTCCGGCGACACGCCGAAAACCTACAAGGACTACCGCGAGCTGCTCGCGCGCGAAAAACCCGACATCGCGATCATCGCCACGCCCGATCATTGGCACGCGCTCAACACCATCGCCGCCGTCGCCGCGGGCGCGCACGTCTTCGTCGAGAAACCGACCGGCCACACCGTCAACGAAAGCCGCGCGATGGTGAAAGCCGTACGCGACAGCGGCCGCGTCGCGCAGATCGGCCTGCACCGCCGCATCGGCCCGCATCACGTGAGCGGCATTCAGTTCCTCAAATCCGGCGCGGTCGGCGAAGTCGGCATGGTGCGCGTCTTCGCGCACGGCGGCGGCGACGTGGAGAAACCCGCGCCCAACGAGGAGCCGCCCGACGGGATGGATTGGAATTTCTGGTGCGGCCCGGCCCCGTTGCGCCCGTTCAACAAGCGCATCCACCCCGGCGGCTGGCGCAACTACCTCGACTACGCCAACGGCCAACTCGGTGACTGGGGCGTCCACTGGCTCGACCAAGTCATGTGGTGGAGCGACGGCGCCCCGCTGAAGCGCGTCTTCTGCGCCGGCGGCCGGCCCGTGCGCGGCGCACCCGTGCTCAACGCCAAGGAGCAGACCACCGACGCGCCCGACCACCAGATCGCGACCTACGAATTCGAGAAATTCACCTGCGTGTGGGAGCACCGCCGGTTCGCCGACAACAACAGCGAGAAGCACAAGATCGGCGCCTACTTCTACGGCACCAAGGGCGTGCTCCACCTCGGCTGGCGCGACGGCTGGACGTTTTACCCCGCGGCGAAGAGCGGGAAAATCGAGCACGGCGCCCCGCAGTTGCAGGAGCCCGACGGCCACAACCTCGCGCTGCTTTGGTCCGACTTCATGGCCGCGATCGACGCGCGCCGCGCGCCCGTCGCCAACATCGAGGTCGCGCACCGCGCCTCGGTGCTCCCGCTCCTCGGCATGGTCTCGTGGCGCACGGGCCGCAGCCTCGCGTGGGACGCCGCGACGGAGACGATCATCGGCGATCCCGAGGCGAACGGCTTGTTGAGCCGCCCGTATCGCGAGCCGTGGATTTACCCGCAGGCGTGAGGGCAGATTGATCAGCCCGGGCGCGGCAGCTCGGTCGTGTGAAACGGCGTCAGCCGGTCGATCGCGTCGATCGGCTGCGTGCGAATGTCCCACTTGAAAAACCGCAGGACGATTCGATCCGGGCGAAAATCCGCGAGTGTGAAACCGTGTTGCTCGACCGGCTTCACGTCCTCGCGCAAATCGAGGTGCGCGGGCGGAGTCGGCCCGACGCCCCGGAAAGCCGACGGCCAGCCGCCCGCATCGGTGCTGATCGGTCCCGCGAGCACGGTGGTGATCGGGTTCGCCTGAAAATCGAGCGCGCCCGCCCGCAGCATCCGACCGAGGCCGATGGCATGGAGATCGCCGCTGACGATGAGCGGCGCGCGTTGCTTCATCGCTGCGAGCGATTGCATCAGACGATCGTGCTGCCGCAGCCAGCCCGCTTGCCAGTAGGGCTTGGGCACCGAGGTCGTCAGCTTCTTGTCGGCACCGAGCACATCCGGATACCACTCGCCCCACTTGCCGGCGCTCCAACCCGGCGGATTCGAGGGCACATGCACGAGGTGCGCGACGTCGGTCGAGGCGGCGCGAGCGAGTAACCAACGTTCCACTTCATGGTCCACAAACACCGCGCTGGGCCCGGCGAGCGTGGCCGTGCGCCGCACGTCGTAGAGATTGATTTCCGCCAGCCTCCCGTAACGGATCGTCCCGAAACTCTCGGAGCCCGCGTTGGGCCCGCCATCGGACCAGGGCAGTCCGCCCGGCCGGTCGGCGTCGGGCAGGAATTCCGGATAATACATCCGCTGCGTCGCGCGCGCGAGCCGGATCATGAAGGCCGACGGCGGGAACGTGACGAGCTCGTCGGTCGCCTCGTCGTTGTCGAAATTGTCGTGGTCGTCCTGGAGGAAAAACACCGGCGTCGAGCGGAAGTCGGTGCCGTAGACGGGCACGATCTGCGGCCCGGCGGCGAGCTTGAGCGCGGTCTCGTTGTTCTCGCCGAACACCAGCGCGGAGCGGTCGAACTTCCCGGCGATCTGCGCCGCTTCGGGCGTCGCTCCGAGCTTGGCGCTGGCCCGCGGCGCCAGGAGATCCCAATAGACGTGGTCGCCGTTGGCCACCACCGCCTGCGGCCCGAAGGAGAGCCCGCGCCGCAGCAGCCGGTTGCGAACCGCCGTTGGCAGGAAACCGATCGGCAGCCGCTCGTGTCCGCCGGCGCACGAGAAAAACATCACCCGGAAGTTTTCCGGCCGGGATTCGCGGCTCGGAAAAGTCGCCAGCTCCCACGGCTCGCACAGCGGCGTGCCGTTGGCGGCGGTCAGGGAAAGAGAATATTTCCGGCCCGGGGTGAGTCCGTTCACGCGGAATTGCCAGAAGCGGCCCTGCGTATCGGTGGGTTGGCCACGCACGGCGGCCGTATCGGGCGTCACCCGCAGCGTCGGCGGCGCGGCCAGCGGCGACGCAAACGATGCTTTGAGGAGCAACGCCGTGTCACTGACCGTCGGCAGGAGGTGCAGCATACCGCCCGCGTCCCAGCCCCGGGCCGGCGTGGGTGAATCCGCCGCCGCCAGTCGCTCGGCGGAAAGCGAGGCCAACAACGTGGCCCCGAAACTGCCCCGCAAGAATTCGCGCCGGTCGAGCATGACGGAGAGGCAAGCGTGCGGCGCGGATTTGTAAACCCGGTTATGTGCCGGCGCTGGCCGGCTGCGCCACGCTCAGAACGAGATCGCGGTCGTGAGCTGGAAGCTGATCGGCACCTGAAATCCGCCGAGGCGCGACGGGACGCCGACGCGGTTCACCTTGCTGAAATCGCCATTCGGCGGACGGGCGATGTTGTTGCCACCGGCGTAGAAAACGGCCTGCCGGCTCAGCAGATTGCGGATGCGCAGGTTCACGTCGACTTGGCGCCCGCCCTTGAGCCTCCAGCGATAGGCGGCGTTGCCGGAAATTTCCAGGGGCAGGTCCACATAAACGGCGTTCCCGTTGAAGGCGCTGGACGGATAGACCAAGGCCGGGTTGCCGCTGGAATCGAGCAAGGTGTCGGCCGTGCGGTAGCCGACGTGGTTGTTGCCTTTCCATTGCCCGTTGAGGCCGAGCCGGAGGCCCCTCGCGAACGACTCTTGGAATTCATAGCTGATCGCAAAATTGACGACCATGTTGTTTTCCGAAACGAGCGCGCGGTCGTTGACGACGGTGCCGGCCTGGGTCCAGATGTTGTTGTAGTCGATGACGGCGTTGGTTTGTTCCGAGGCGATTGCCGCAGTGACCGCCGGGTTGACCACGGCTACACTGGGTGAGCCGTTGACGGAGCGGGTGGTGTCCAACGTGCCGCCGGCATCGCGCAGGACGTCCGTGAAACTTGAGGAATTGGCGGCGAGGAAACCGAGGGACAGAGGATAACGGTCGAACTGGGAAACCTTGTTGGTGTCGACGTTGGCCAAAACCCGGACCGATCTCGAGAAGAGGTAGCCGACCATCTCGAATTCGTAGCCGGTGGTCTTCTGGCTCAGGTAGTCCGAACCGATGACATCGGAGATGCTCCGGCGATTGCGGCCGTCGCCGGCCGCGTCAAACGCGGCGTTGCGGCCGAGCAACTGGTTGATCGGGCTCGTAAGGGGGGATGCCGTCCGGACATATTCTTCGGAGTTCTCGAAGTAAGACAGTTTGACGGTCAGCCGGCGGTTGTAGAACTCGCCGACGACGCCGTAGTCTTGGCCAACGCCGGTGCGGCCCAAGGGCAAGTCGCCATAGAGGTCGAAGGCGTTGGTGAGCCTGTCTCCAGCCGCAGCAGACCGGATTGGCTGTTCATCCGGCAGAGTAGGTAGGCGCGAACGCCTCGGTGGCCTGTTCAAACTTTAGTTCAGGGAGGCCGCCTGAGTTTTTTGACCATACGGGCAAAGGTTGGGAAAACTTGAAAATTCGTTTCCGCTTTTTCCGCCGCGAGTAATCCAATTGTTCTCCCAGCCTCATTTTGAATTCTCGGTTCCTTCTCACTGGCTGCCCGCCGTCGATCAAACCACGAACTTTTGAAGCGAATCGGGCGTTTTCAGAGGGAGGGCCACAGGGCAACTCGATGGTAAGTCAAAGTATGGCGCCGACATGACGGGCCGGCAACAGTGTATCTCGTCATCAATTCGCTCCATTCGCTTCAACCGCCGTGGATGCGAACTTCTGGAACGAATCAAACGATGGAAGCAACCCAAGGTCTGAGACCACACTGAGACAACTCGCATGCACCTTACGGCTGAAACTCTCCGAGGAGCAGCCCCAACAGAAACTCCTCAGCTGGCAGGCAGAGGACATGGTCGCGTTTGAAGCGCTCTTGTCCCCGGTACACGAGGTAACGCTGGCTTTGCGGATAGTCTTCGGCGAAATTTTTGAGCGCCCGCAGGTCATCGGAGCGCACCTGCGTCGAGTTCTTCACCTCCACCGCATAAAGCCCCGAGTCGCCGTAAACCACGAAATCAACCTCAACCTGCGAGCGGGTCTGCCAGTAGTGCAGTTGGTGATTCCCCGCCGAGTAGTCGCACCACGCGCGCAGGTGTTGGGCGACCAGCCCCTCCAACGCCAGTCCGTCAATTTCCTGGGGCGCATCCAGGGGACCGCTGGGCCGGTTGGCGCGGAACACTCCGGCGTCGAAATAGTAAAATTTCGGGTGCGTCGCCAGTTCCCGCTTCGCGCGTTTCGCAAACACGGGCAAACGGAACCCGAGCAACAAATCCTCCAAGATTTCCAAATAGCCCTCGACCGTCTTCCGGCTCACCTGGCAGTCGCGGGAAACGTTGCTGAGATTGAGCACGCTGGCGTGCGAAAAACTCATCGCCTCCAAGAACCGCGCGAACGATCCGACGTTGCGCACGAGGCCCTCCATCTGCACTTCCTCCCGCAGGTAAAGCCCGGTGTAGGCTCTCAAAACATCCGCTGGATTGTCAGCGGCCCACACCAGCGGCAGCATCCCTTGGCGCAAGGCCGCGGTCAGCGAGAACCGTTTGCCCAATTCCGCCGCCAAGTAGGGATGCAAGTGCTTTTGCGCCGCCCGTCCGCCCAGCAGATTGACACCCTGCCGGCGCAGCTTGCGGGCGCTTGATCCCGTCAGGATAAATTGCTGACCGGTCTTGCGCTCGATCAGCAGATGCACGACCTCCAGCAAGGCCGGCAGTTTTTGCACTTCATCAATGATGACCTGGGGCTTGTCCCGGTTGCCCTCCACCAATTCGGTCAACCGCTCCGGCCGGGCAGACAACAGTCGCAGTGTCTCCGGGTCGAGGAGGTCAATCCGCAGCGCCTTGGGATAGTGATGGGTGGACCAAAGCGTCTTGCCGGTGCCACGCGGCCCAAGCAGGAAAAAGTGATCACGGCCCGGCATGAAGATTCGCGGGATGAATGCCATTCTGAGGCGCAAAATGGCGGAACAGATGCCGATTTCAAGACACATCGTAGCCGTCATTCGAATTCGCGGACATCGCGTGGTGCCGACAAAGTCGACAGGGCCCGTGGTCTTGGGATGTTCCCGCTCTATACTTGCTTGGGTCGGAGCTACGAGGCTTTGTGCCTGAATGAAGCACAGTCGCGTTACGCAGGCCGACATTGCGCGCCGGGCGAAGGTCACGCAGACGACGGTGTCGCTGGCGATGCGCCGTCATCCCTCGATTTCCCAAGCTACGCGCGAGCGAATTGTCAGCCTGGCCAAGAAGGTGGGCTACGTGCCCGACCCAATGCTGGCTGCGCTGGTGGCTTATCGCCGGGCCCAACGTCCGGCCAGCTTCCAAGGCGTGTTGGGCTGGGTCACCAACTATCCTACTGAGCGCGGTTGGTGGAACGGGCAGCAGATTGGCTATTTCAAGGGCGCCACACAGCAGGCGCAGGAGTTGGGTTACAAGCTCGAGACGGTGTGGCTGCGCGAACCGGGGCTGAAGCGGGATCGCATCAAACAGATTCTTTTTGCGCGCGGCATCCAAGGGTTGCTCATGGCGCCGCAACCCAAGCCGCATACGACGATCGACCTGGCGTGGGCGGATTTCTCGGCCGTCGCGTTTGGACACACCCTCCAGCAGCCTCAGCTCCATGTGGTGATGAACCATCAATTTCGAAACATGGTGAACCTGATCCGGAAATTGCATGCCCTCGGTTTGCACCGCGTGGGCCTCGCGATGCCCTCGAGCCAGGATGAGCGGGCGGAGCATAGCTATCTGGCGGGATATCTCGTCGAGCAGATCAAATGCGCCCGCCCGGACCGGCTGCCTTATCTCCTCACGGAGAAATTCGAGCAGAGGGAATTTACGGCTTGGTTCCAGAAACACCGGCCCCGCGCCATAGTCACGGACTTGAAAACCGCGCCGCAGATCCAGTCATGGCTGCAGATCCTGGGCTGCCGGGTGCCCGGGGACATCGCCTTGGTGCTGCCCAACGTTCCCTTTGGAGATTCCTTCTACACGGGCATCGATGAGAATCCCCTGCTGGTGGGAGCCACAGCCGTCGATGTCGCGGTCGGCATGATTCATCGTGGCGAGCGGGGCGTGCCAGAAAATCCGCGTTCCGTTCTGATTGAAGGACGCTGGTTTTCGGGCAACAGCCTGCGGCCTTAGCGGCCGGCGTCAGGCGAAAATAAATCCAAGCGGAGGGTTCATCCGGCCGCCTCCAGCCCGGGCTTTTTAGTAAAAGCGCCAACGTTGCTGCATGTCGCCGCGGGCTGCGCCACGCCTTCACCAGCCCTAGCCCCGTCGACCCAATTTCCGCATGCTTACCCGAGAAACCTATCGCGGCATTTTTGCCTATCCGCCCACGCCGTTCACGAGCGAACTCGCCCTCGATGAGGACGCACTCCGCAGCAACCTGCGCAAACTGGTCCGCGTCGGCGTCGACGGCATCGTCCTCGCCGGCACTTCGGGCGAATTTTACACCCTCGAGCCGGAGGAGTATCATACGATGGCGCGGATTCTGCGCGAGGAGAGCAAGGGTGGCGTGCAGGCCATGATGGGCGCGATCGGCCTGTGCACCGCGGATACGATTCGTCAGGCGCGGATCGCGACTGCGGAGGGCATCGATGGTGTGCTGGTCGTCCAGCCCTATTACCTGCAACTTACCACGGGCGAACTGCTGAAGTTCTGGAGCGATCTCTGCCACGCCTGCCCGGAGATCGGGATCGTCATAAATCATTACGATTGGATCCGCCAGACGTACTCGCTGGAAACCTACCGGGCCCTCAGCCATCTGCCAAATCTACTCGGCAGCAAGGAGGCGCATTGGGATTTCGAATTGTGGCGAAAAATGCACCGAGAGAGCCCGCTGCTGCACATGAGTTCCACGGACGCCGGCTGGCTGGTGGAACTTTACCGCAACGGCGCCATCGGCGCCGGCAGCCTGCAGCTGGCGATGATGCCGCATGTGGTCCGGGACGTGATGGATCTTTGTGCGACGGGTGACCTGCCGGCGGCCGAAGCCGCCTTGTCACCGCTGACGGAGTTCACGGGGCGAATGAAGTTAGGGCAGGGCCGGCCTCATGTCTTTCCCTCCGAGCTGGCGGGCTGGCAGAACTACAGTAACACCGCGCGGCACAAGGCGCTGGTGGACGCGTTCGGCTTCCTCAAGGCCGGGCCGCCACGGCGGCCGGGCATCGCGGTGCCGCTCGAGCTGCAGCAGCAACTCGCCGAGTATCTGCGCCAGCGCCATCCCGCGCTGATCCCGCCTGCGAATTACGAGCAGCAAGTGCCTGCGACCCGCATTTGGCGTTAATCCTTTTATCGCACTGGCATCCCTCGCGGGATGTCGGTGCGGAAATCACCATATCCCCGTATCCCACGCATGAAAAAGTCACCTCTCCTCCTTGTCCTCGCCCTGCTGTCGTTGACGAGTTTTGCCCAGAATACCGCCCCAGGCCCGGCGAAGGAACCTGTCCTCAAACTCGCGCCCTTTACGGTCGGGGCGAAGAAATCCTCCGGTTACGGCGTCTCGAGTTCCTCCACGGCGACCCGCACCAATGAGCGGTTGATCGACATTCCCCAAACGGTGAACGTCATCACCTCGGAGATGTGGGAGGACACGGGCGCCACCGCCTACGACCAAGCCCTAAAGTACGTTGGCAATGTGTTTGTGCGTAATCGAGCCGCGCAAGGTCAATCGTTCGTCTCGCGCGGATTTAGCATCGACGCCAACAACGGCTTCGCGGCGGATGGCGTGCGCGTCTATGGCTACCGCCGCGACCTCGTGGCCTACGATCGCGTCGAGGTCGTGAAAGGTCCGCCTTCCTCCGTACAGGGTCGGGGATCGAACTCGGGCTTCGTGAATTTCACCTATAAAAAACCGGTGTTTGAAGGCCCTTTCGCCCGCACCAAGTTCACCGTCGGCGGCTATGAGAGCGAGGCCGGGTTCTATCGGGGCGAAGTGGACATCAATCGCACCCTGAATGCGAAGGGCACGCTGGCCGGCCGCGTCATCGGGGTCGTCGAGCAGAGCGACGGTTATCTGAATTTCCAGGAAGGGATCAACGAAGTCTACGGCGTGTTTCCTTCGCTGCGCTGGAAACTGAGCGATCGGACCGAACTCACGATGAACAGCGAATTACTGCGCACGCACGGCCCTTATCGCGAGCCCGGTCAAGGTTTCACCTTTCATCCCGGCGGCCTGCGCCGGCTAGTGCCGGGCATCGACAGTCCAACTAATCCGCTGACGGCACTGAATCTCCCGCGCAACTTCAATGCCGGCGGCGAAGCCCCGGGTTTGGACGAAGAGACCGGCACGATTTTCGTAACGCTCGTCACGAACCCCACCGAGAAACTGTCGCTGCGCCAGGTGGTGAACTACTTCCACTACTACCATCTGGGCGAGTGGTGGGACGCCGCGGGCAATATCCCTACAGTGGGGACCAACGGTACGCTCACCAATCCCTACACCTGGGGCCGCGACCGGCTCAAAAACAGCGGCCTGACGCTCCAGGGCGATGCGATCTACAAGTACGGCCCAGAATCGTTTTCGCTTACGAGTATGGTCGGTTACGCTTACAACACGGGACTCAATAACACGGATATTTACAAGGGCACCCCGTCGCCCGCCCGGTTCGACTTCGCCAATCCTAACTACACGCGCACGATCACCAACGCACGCCTGGCGGCAAACAGCAGCCATACCGACAGCACGGGGTGGGGGGGCTACGTTCAGCAAGGCGCGGACCTGTTTAAACAACGGCTGCTGCTGGTGGGCGGGTTCCGGCGTGATTTCGGCGATGCTTCGACCTACGCGCCGACGACCACCACGACGATCAACTCCAAATCGGCGGTCAATTCGTGGCGCTACGGCGCGACCTTCAAGATTACCCCGGCGATTGCGGCCTACGGCATCGTGAGTGTGCAGAACGACCCGACCGCCGTGGCGCCGCGCTTCACCCAAGCCCCGGCGGGCGACCCGCGTCTGGCCGAGCGGCTCAGTTACACGCCCGAGACCGAACTCTCCGAATTCGGCCTGAAAACCGAACTGCTTAACGGGCGCCTGACGGCGACGCTGGCCTATTACGAGATCGTGCGCAGCAGCACGCTCTCGACTTTCTCTTACACCCAGCAGATCCCGCCTGGCTCCGGCAACACGGCGATCATCACCGAGCAATTCGTCTCGCAGGGCGACACGTCGAAAGGCTGGGAAGTGCAGCTCATGGGTTCGCTCACCGAGCGGCTGGGCTTGCTCGCCTCCTACGCCAAGACCGACACGGTCCAGCCCAACCAGCTCACCCCGCTCACCGGTACACAGAAGATTGTTTTTACCCCGAGCTGGAGCGGAAACATTTATGCGAAATACAACCTGAGGAATGCGAAGGGCGGCGGCTGGGAACTGCGGGGCGGCGGGCGCGTGATGGGACCGTTCTGGTCGAATGCCACCGGCATCGGTCCGGCCAGCCGCGTCTACATCGACCGGACGCAATACTCGCTCGACGTCGGTGCGGCGTACCATTGGGGCAACCGCCACACGATCGATCTCCAAGTGAACAACGCTACCAACGAATGGTTTTTCCTGGTGCGCGCCGATCCGCCGCGCAACTGGCGCCTGACTTATCGCTGCGATTTCTAACCGCCGAACCGCCCAAATTGGGGACGGCCCGCGCGTTCCAACCGGAGACCTCTGAAATGAGCACGTTGACCCATCCCCAATCCGCCGGAAGTGCTGCCCTCGCGAAGAGAATCGCGATCGCGGACACCGATATTCATCACGCGATCCGCTCCAATGACGATCTGCTGCCCTACCTGAGCGCGGTGAACCGCGAGCGCCTCACCCGGTTTGGCGGGACCGGGGCCGCGTTTCAGTGGTTCAACAACGGCGGCGTCCAGGGGCACCGCACGGACCTGCCCGAGTCGGCGGTGAACGGCGCGGCCGTCTGCGACGTGGCCTGCCTGATTCGCGACCATCTCGATCGCTACGGGGTCGATTACGGCCTGCTGACCGGCTTGAGCGTTTATGGCGCGAGCGTGTGGCCCGACGTGGACTACGGCAGTGCGCTGTGCTCCGCATTCAACGACTATACGCTGGAGCACTGGCTCGCGAAAGATTCCCGGCTGCGGTTCGCGATGGCGATCTGCACCCAGGATCCGGCGGGCGCCGTGAAGGAAATCGAGCGGCTAGGCAGCCACCCGCAAATCGTGGGTGTGCTCATGCCCACTGGTGCGCCGCGGCCGTTTGGCAATCGCTTCTACGATCCGATTTATGCGGCCTGCGAGGCCCACGGGTTGGTGCCGACGCTGCACTTGGGCACGGAAGGCCTGGCCACGGTCGGCGCGCCCACAGCGGCCGGCTGGCCTTCGTATTACGTCGAGAGTCGGCTCGCCCGGCCGGGAGTTTACCAGGCCCACCTGGCGAGTTTCATCTTCCAGGGGACTTTCGAAAAATTCCCGCGCCTGCGCGTGGCGTTCCTCGAGTGCGGCATCGGCTGGCTGCCATCCTTCCTCTGGCAGATGGATTCTGATTGGAAGGCCGTGCGCTACCAGACGCCGTGGGTGAAAAAGCTGCCATCGGAATACGTGCAGGAGCACGTGCGGTTTAATTCCCAGCCGCTGGTGGAACCACCGAGCCCCGCGGTGCTGGACCAGATGCTCGAATGGATCCATGCCGACCGAACGCTGATGTTCGGCAGTGACTTTCCCCACTTCGACTTCGACGAGCCCACACAGACATTCAAGAACATCGATGAGGGACTTCGCCGCCGCATTTTTCACGACAACGCCGCGGCGATCTTCAACCTGCGCAAAGGGGCCTGATCCGATGGCAGCTGCGACCAATACCCAGGTGCGCCTCGTTGTCTGTCCGGCGGACGAATTGCCGCCGGGCAGCCGCCGGATCATCGAGCATGACGGCCGGACCATCGGCGTCTTCAACCTCGGTGGGCAGCTCTTTGCCCTGAAGAACGTCTGCCCACACAAATACGCGCCGCTGTGCGAGGGAACCTTGACCGGCCTGGCCACCGGGGACCGGCCGGGCACGCCGGCGCTGGAGCGAGCGGGCGAAATCGTCCGCTGTCCCTGGCAC
>SXGR01468641.1_pt1 | contig 13969 bp, 12 predicted proteins | sample 3174711 | NCBI WGS metagenome assembly SXGR01 (sample SAMN11356860, study PRJNA531348) | freshwater metagenome | isolation source: freshwater sample F1-60 | place: China: Fuxian Lake, Yuxi | collected 2017-12-25
ACTTCATTAGAAATATCAAAAGGCCCAATTAAGAAAATATTTTTTATTAGTGTAGAAACATTGCAAAACATGTTACTTCACGGTCATAAAAATAATAAAGGAGAGCAACATAACTTTTTTATTTTAGTAAAAAACGGAGAAAATTTAAAAGTTATTTCTTCAAATTTAGTAGCTAATACTTCTATCCCAGCTCTTGAAAAACAAATCAATACAATCAATTCTTTTGATGATGAAAAAGCATTAAAAGCATATTACCTAGAGCATTTAGAAAATAATACCATGAGCGATAAAGGTGGTGCAGGTTTAGGTTTTATTACTATAGGCATGAAGAGTGGAAACAAACTAAAAGTTGATTTCAAGAAAATTAACGAGCAGTTTTCTTTATTTACTTTAACTTCTTCAGTTAATTTAAGCTAGTTTTTTTACCAAGTAATTTCCGGAGGTTCCTTCTATTAAGTTAATTCCTGAATTTCTGTTTTTTTCTATTAATCCAAATTGGGTTTCTATTCCCAAAAATTGCGCTCCATTAAAGGTTGCTGCCTGCAATAGAACTTCTAGTGAAAAATTTACTTGTTGTTTTAAAATTGCATTTATCTCATCAATAATTGATAGTTGTGAATTACTTGCCAGACTGTCTGTTCCTATTGTAAGCTGACAATTAGTTGAGTGAAGTAAGGCAATATCGGGCAAGGTGTTTTCTATATATAAATTAGCATTTGGGCATAAACACCAATATAAATGTGAATGTGTTTTTTGAACGGTTTCAATATCATCTTTATTAGTAAATGTATTATGAACTAAAAGGGTATTTATTTTTGAATTAAAAGAAGAAATAATGGCTTGAAGACTACTTTTTCCTGTTGCTTTAAAATAATCTATTGGAACGTTTATAGTATCGTATAATCTTAAATAATCTCCCGATTTAGAATTAAAAAAATCATTCTCGGCATTACTTTCTTGATTATGGATACTGGTAGGTTTATTTAATGTACTGCAATCTTCTGATATTTTTTTTATCAATTCCAATGATGCGCTGTAAGGTGCGTGCGGAGCTAGAGATGCTGATAATTGTGCTTTTGAAAATTCAGACAATAAGTGTTTTCCTGTATCAAAAACTAAATCAGCACGCTCTGGGTTTAATGCAATTAACTCAACAAAGGTGTGGTAAAATAAATCAGATTGTTTTTTAGCTTCAATAGATACGTTTGTATTGCTTATGTCTCCAACTGCTACAATACCTTGTTCACGCATTTCTCTATCAGCTTGCCTCATTGCTTCTAGCTGAGCTTCTGGAGATTGATTATTTCGATTTTTAATAACTGATAAGCCAAAATCTATAATACCTGTATGTTGCTTTATAACGTTTTTTAAATGACTTAATTCTAAATGACAGTGCGTATTAATAAATCCAGGCGTAATAATGCCTTTAAAATGTTCTACATTGCTTTTTTCTACAGAATCTAAAGTTGTTATATCGCTAATTGTATTCTTGTCATCTAATACCAAAACGGTATGAGTTGGGAAGAATCCTTTTCCTGAAAAAATCTGGTCGGCAGTAATGTAGCGCATGACCAAATTTAAGAACTTATTCATCTAAAATCATGCGTCTTTTTAAGTATTTATAGATAACTTTGTAAAACGGATGACATCAACCAAAAAAGATATACGCGCCTTAAGCGAAGCACAAATTATAGATATCCTAAAAGAAAAAGGAGAGGCTAAATTTCGTGCTAAACAAATTTATGAGTGGCTTTGGAAAAAAACAGCTCATAGCTTCGACGATATGTCTAATTTATCCAAACAATTACGCGATTGGTTAAACGAAACTTTTGTTATTAATGCGGTTACGGTTAGTGACATGCAAGTGAGTAACGATAAAACCATTAAATGTGCTATGAAATTAGCAGATGGTAATGTGGTAGAAAGTGTTTTAATACCAACAAAGTCACGCATGACAGCTTGTATTTCATCGCAAGTGGGCTGTAGTTTAACTTGTAAGTTTTGTGCCACAGGTAAATTGAAGCGTTTGCGTAACTTGAATGCTGATGAAATATATGATCAAGTTGCTTTAGTAAAGAATTTAGCTGAAACAAAATATAATCAAGCGCTTACTAATATTGTATATATGGGTATGGGCGAACCTTTGTTAAATTATGCGGAAACCATTCGTTCGGTTGATAGAATAACATCGCCAGATGGTTTAGGCATGAGTCCTTCTCGTATTACAGTGAGTACAGCTGGTATTGCTAAAATGATTATGAAGTTGGGCGATGATCAAGTGAAGTTTAATTTAGCTTTATCACTACATGCGGCAAATGATGAAAAGAGAAATCACATCATGCCGATTAACGAAACTAATTCTTTAGATAATTTAGAAGAAGCGTTGAACTACTTTTATGAAAAAACCGGTTCACGTGTTACTTTCGAATATATTGTGTTCAAAGATTTTAATGATGGAATAGTTGATGCGCGTGAGCTAGGAGACTTTTGTAAAAAGACAACTGCCAAAGTAAATATCATCGAATATAATCCTATTGATGATGGTGAGTTCAAGCAAACAACTCCAGAACGATTAGAAGCTTTTGTAAAACATTTAGAAGGAAGAGGAATTATTGTAAACGTTCGCAGAAGTAGAGGAAAAGATATTGATGCAGCTTGCGGGCAATTAGTTAATAAGAATAAATCAACGGTTCAAGTGTTTAAATAAATGAAAAAGTATATACCAACCAAACACTCAATCATCGAATGGTTTAAGGCCATTGGTATTTCGTTTGTGTGTGTATTAATGATTCGTACTTTTTTATTCGAAATTTCACCTGTAGGTTCTCCGTCAATGGAAAAATCGCTGATGACAGGGGATTATATGTTTATCAATAAATTATCTTACGGACCACGTTTATTAAAAACACTTTTTAGTATTCCATTTATCAATCAAAGTTATTATTCGGATGTGGTTTCTTTACCTTACATGCGTTTGTTTGGAAGTCCTGATGTGGAAAGGAATGAAGTGGTTGTTTTTAATTACCCAATGGAAGATGAATTTCCGGTAGATCATAGAACCTATTTCGTGAAACGTTGCGTAGCCCTGCCTGGTGATAGTTTTAAAATTGCGGATGGTTTAGTTTATGTGAATAATAAACTAATAGATGACGAGAATAGTTTACAATTTAATTATCACTTAAAATCGGATAAAGTTTTAGATTCAGTCTTTACATCTCAATACAACTTGGTTGAGGGAGGAAAAATATCTGACAATAACGACTATTCATTTACACTTACAAAGTCATTGGCAGATACTTTGCGAAGCAAAACATTTATTACTGAAATTCAAAAAAACAATGAGAAAAAGGAAATGTGGGATGAATTTGTATTCCCATTTAACGCTCACTATAAATGGAATGTAGATAATTACGGTTATTTAAAAATTCCCTCTAAAGGTGATACAGTAAAATTAGATTCTGTGAATCTATGTATCTATGAAAGAATTATTTCTGCTTACGAAGGCAATACATTAGAATTGAAAAGTGATAGCATTTTTATAAATGGCGAATATAAAACGAGTTATGTGATTAAACAGAACTATTATTTTATGATGGGCGATAATCGCCATAACTCGCAAGATAGTCGCCATTGGGGATTTGTACCCGAAGATCATATCATAGGAAAAGCAACACGTATTATTTTTTCTAATGATAAATTATACCACAAAGGTATAAGGTGGGATAGATTATTTCAAGGCATAAAATAAGATGAAAGCGGTTTTATTGTCAACAGCTTATTTGCCTAATGTTCATTATCTTTCTCAAGTAATTAACTGCGACACTATTGTTATTGAAAAACACGAAAACTTCGTCAAGCAAACCTACCGCAACCGCTGCGATATTGTAACGGCTAATGGCAAGTTAAGTTTAAGTATTCCATTAATTAAACAAGCTGACAAAGAACTGATTTCCGACAAAAAAATTTCTTATGCAGAAGATTGGCAAAAACAACATTGGCGAACTATAGTAAGTGCTTATAAAAATTCACCGTACTTTGAGTTTTTTGAAGATGAGTTTAAACCATTCTACGAAAACCAATTTGAGTTTTTATTAGATTACAATACACAGTTATTACAAACTATATTACATATTTTAAGAATAAAAAAACAAATTGATTTCACGACGCAATTTGAATTAAATCTAGAAAGTTTAATCGACTTACGAAGTTTATCTGAGGTTCAAACCAATGTGCCTTTAATACAACCCTACTATCAAGTGTTTGCTGATAAAATTGGCTTTACACCAAATGTAAGTTGCTTAGATGCTTTGTTTAACGTAGGGTTAGAAACGAAAGATCTATAAAGTGTTAGTTGTCAAATCTGTAGTCGAGATGCTTTATATTGTTCTCATCTACGCTCGAATAGTCAGGCATTAAGGGAAGGAGTGATTAATGCAACTTTGCGCTTATCAAACTAATAAATTCTTTTCGGGTTGTATCTTTTAAAAATTCACCAGTAAAGGCAGAAGTTGTCGTAGCACTATTTTGTTTTTGTATGCCACGCATTTGCATACATAAGTGAGAACATTCAATCACTACAGCAACGCCGTGAGGATTTAATGTTTCTTGAATGCAATCTCTAATTTCATTGGTTAAACGTTCTTGTACTTGCAGTCTGCGAGCAAAGGCATCAACTACACGTGGCAATTTACTTAAACCAACAATATGTCCATTTGGTATGTAAGCAATGTGAGCTTTTCCAAAAAACGGTAATAAATGATGCTCGCATAAACTATATACTTCAATGTCTTTTACAATTACCATTTGGCTGTAGTCTTCTTTAAACATAGCTGAACGTAAAATTTCAGCTGGATTCAAATCATATCCTTGCGTTAAAAATTGCATGGCTTTAGCTGCTCTCACAGGTGTTTTCAATAAACCTTCACGAGTTGGGTTTTCTCCAACATCGTCCAGAATATTTTTATACATATCAGAAATCGAATCAACTAACTTGTTGTTGTATTGATCAATTTTTTTGTAGCCAGTTATGTCGTGTTCAAATTCTTCGTTTAGCATGTTTTAGTTTTTTAGGATAACAACAGAAATCAACAAAAGTTTATTCTCCAAAATATTCAACGTAATTACTATCGGTTTCGTACAATTTAATACCATGTAAAGCAGCACCCATTTCTTTGATTTTAGGTGCTAAGATGTCCCATATAAAAATCGCTACATTTTCGGTAGAAGGCATAATAGGCATTCCCTTTACATCCATGTTTAGGTTTTTATGATCTAAAACTTCCGTTACATCTGTTCTTATCAAAGTACTTAAATCTTTTAAGTTCACTACAAAGCCAGTATCGGGATTAATTTCTCCTTTTACAGTAACAAATAGTTCGTAGTTATGTCCATGCCAGTTTTTGTTGGCGCATTTGCCAAAAGTGGCATTATTTTGTTCTTCACTCCAAGCCGGATTAAATAATTTGTGTGCGGCGTTAAAATGTTCTTTGCGGGTAATATAAATCATAGTAAATTAACGGTTGTAAAAATACTAATTATAAATGAACATTTTAGTCGTATCCGCCACAGAATTTGAAGTAAAGCCATTGCTAGGTTTTCTTGGAATTGCTTTGCCTACAATAGGCATCAACAATGCAAATATCGATTTTGAAGAGAAAGACATTAAAGTGTTAATTACTGGTGTTGTCATGGTAAATACTGCGCTCATGATGGGAAGATATGCGCATACTGATTACGATTTAATTATAAATGTAGGAGTTTGCGGAGCTTTTGATAAACAGTTGGAGTTAGGTGAATTAGTTCATATTACTGAAGATGTATTAAGTGAATTAGGTGCAGAAGATGGAGAAGGATTTTTGACATACAATCAAATGAATCTTCCTGGCGAACATATTTATAAGGGAATTTATAAAGATTCTTACTTAATGATTGAGCTTTTGAAAAAAGTAAAAGGAATTACAGTGAATACAGTTCATGGCAATGACGCAAGTATTGAAAAAGTAAAACAACTGTATCATCCTTGTGTAGAAAGTATGGAGGGTGCTGCTTTTTTTGCAGCTTGTTCAGGAACGAAAGGAAACTCTGTTCAAATACGAGCGATTTCAAATTATGTGGAGAAGCGAGATAAAGATAAATGGCAAATGCCTTTGGCTATAAAAAACTTAAATGATTTTTTAATAACATTTATTAAGAATGTATAGGCTAGAAATAATTACTTTTGTAACACAATTCTAAAATTCACAAATGAACTTCTCTCTCGGTTTTTCTCCTTGTCCAAACGATTGTTTTATTTTTGATGCCCTGGTGCATAAAAAAATCGACACCCAAGGTATTGATTTTACTATTGTGATGGAAGACGTAGAAGCCTTAAATAACAGAGCTTTTAAAGAGGAATTGGATATTACAAAATTAAGCTACCATGCCTTTTTATACTTAACCAATCAATATGCTTTATTAAATAGTGGTAGTGCTTTGGGTTTTAACTGTGGGCCACTTTTAGTAAAAGATTCAAAAAACAAAATTGAAAATATCGATACAGCTAGTATTGCTATTCCTGGTAAATACACAACGGCTAATTTTTTATTATCGTTGGCATTTCCTAATGCAAAAAATAAAAAAGAAATTTTATTTAGCGATATTGAAGGAGCTGTGTTATCACATCAAGTGGATGCAGGGTTATTAATTCATGAAAACCGTTTTACTTACGAAGAAAAAGGTTTAGAAAAAATCATTGATTTAGGGGAATTTTGGGAAGGCTTAATTCATGCGCCAATTCCACTAGGAGGTATAGTGGTTAAAAGAAATGTTGATACTAAACTTCAAAAAACAATTGATGCTTTGATAAAGCAAAGTGTTGAGTTTGCTTTTGCTAATCCCGAAAGTTGTATGCCATTTGTAAAACAACATGCACAAGAAATGAGTGAAGAGGTAATGAAAAAACACATTGCTTTATATGTCAACCAATTTTCGATTGATTTAGGAAAAATTGGCAAAAATGCTATTCAGTTATTATTTGATAAAGCCACTGAAAATGGCTTAATAGAGGGGGTAGCCCCTCAAATTTTTGTAGGCTAATTCCGTTCATCAACTGAAATGGACAATTCATATAAAAATTGACCATTTCTTGATAAAATCCTTTTATATTTATAAAAAATACATTTATGCAAAAATTAGTTTTAATAGCTTCTTCTCTTTTTTTGGGAGCTAATGCGTTTGCTCAAACTCTTACGCCTGGTATTAATTTAAGTTACATCGATTCATCGGTGAGTCCTCGTAACGATATTTATAAATTTGCAAATGGCAAATGGTTAAATACTCAAAAAATACCAGCAAGTGATGGTAGTTGGGGCAGCTTTAATGAAATCAACGAAAATAACGTTGCTAATTTGAAAGCTTTGATGTTACAAGTTTCGAAAGATACAAAGGCATTGCCTGGAACTAATATTCAAAAATTACGTGATTTTTATTCAACAGCTATAGATTCAGCAAAAGCTGATAAAGATGGAATTAAACCAATTAATGCTGATTTAGCAGCTATTGATTTAATTAAAACTAAAGATGATTTATTAAAAACAACGGCAGCTCTTAATAAAAAAGGTGTTGGTGGTATGCTTGGTTTTTATGTGTATTCAGATTTTAAAAATAGTAATGCCAATACATGCTATTTAGCGCAATCTGGATTAGGCTTACCTGATAAAGATTTTTATTTCGAAGCACAATATGAATCTGTAAAGAAAGAATATAGCGAACACATTGCGCGTATGTTTGAATGTTTGGGTAATTATCCTGAATCTGCGCAAGTAAATGTAGCAACCATCATGAAAATTGAAACGGAGTTGGCAAAAAATTGTCAGAATGCTGTTGAGCAACGCGATATACAAAAACAATATAATCCTTTTACAAAAGCTGAGTTAGTAAAATTGACACCTAATGTAAATTGGGATGTGTATTTCGCTACTATAGGAATTGCAACCCCTGAAAATATTGTCATCAATCAGCCAAAGTATTACGAAGGTTTAAATACGTTAATTAATTCTATTTCAATTGCGGAGTGGAAAGTGTTTTTAAAATGGAATTTAATTCAAACAGCGGCACCATATTTATCTAGCAAGTTTGTAAACGAAAATTTTAAATTTCAAGGAACGGTTTTAGCTGGAAAAAAAGAAATGAAGCCTCGTTACAAGAGAGTACAAGGCTCTACTGATGAAGCTTTAGGAGAGGCATTAGGTAAGTTATATGTGGAGAAATATTTTGATGACAAGTCAAAAAAACGTGTGAATGAGATGGTAGATAATTTAATTGCTGCTTATCGTGTACGCATCGAATCTCGTGATTGGATGAGCGCAGAAACTAAAGTTCAAGCTCAATTAAAATTAGATAAGATTATTAAAAAATTAGGTTTCCCTGATAAATGGATTGATTACAAAGTATTAACTATTACAAAAGAATCGTATTGGAAAAATGTTTCAGCTGCACGTGAATTTCAATATAAAAGAATGTTAGATAAGATTGGTAAGCCAGTTGATAGAATGGAGTGGGGCATGACTCCTCCAACAGTTAATGCGTATTATAATCCAACATCAAACGAAATTGCATTCCCTGCAGGAATTATGCAAGTGCCATTTTTTGATGTAAATGCAGATGATGCCTTTAATTATGGTGTAATGGGCTCTATTATTGGTCACGAGTTAACGCATGGCTTTGATGATCAAGGTTCGCAGTTTGATGCTGATGGAAATTTAAAAATGTGGTGGACAGAAACTGATTATAAAAACTTTACTGATAAAACGAAGTTGATTATTGAACAGTTTGATAATTATGTAGCAATCGATACTCTTCATGTTAAAGGAGAATTAACGCAAGGAGAAAACATTGCTGATTTAGGTGGTTTAACCATGGCCTATTATGCATATCAAAAATCATTGAATGGAAAAAAATCACCTGTAATGGTTGGGTTTACTGGCGAACAACGTTTCTTTTTAGCTTGGGTGCAAGGTTGGAAAACCTTAATGCGTGATGCCTATTTAAAACAAATGATTGCTACTAATCCACATTCACCAGGAAATTTCAGAGCAGTTGGTCCATTAAGTAACATGCAAGAATTTTATGATGCTTTTGGAGTGAAAGAAGGTGATGGTATGTTTAGACCAGTTGCTAAACGCGTAAATATTTGGTAAGCAGTAATACTGCTATAATAATTTAAAGGGGGCGCAGGCCCCCTTTTTTTTGTTATTATCCTTAAAAAAATAGAACACAAATAACGTTGATAGTTATGATTACACTTAGTCTTTATGATTTGAATCAGTGAAAATCTGCTCTATCAGTCCTATCCGTGTTCCAATTATTTTCTTTCCAGAACTACTAACCCACATTCGTTAATAAGTTTGACTGATTTACTGAACAATAGCCTTCATTATAAATAAATTTAATCTGTTACAATTAACGATAGCTAAAATTCATTATGAGCGATATACAACATTTTTTTAAACCTATTGAACTAGAAAGAGATTCTTATTCTGAAAATCAAATTGGCAGAGTAGTTAGTGCTTATACAAACGATTCTGATTTTCCGGAGTTGCAAGATATAGACATGGCTATTGTTGGTGTGTGTGAGGACAGAAGAGCAAATGCAAATGTGGGATGTGCAACCGCACCAGATAAAGTAAGAGATTATTTCTATTCTTTATATCCAGGAAGTTTTCGCCCGCGCATTGTTGATTTAGGGAACATCCAACCTGGGCATGATGTGGAAGATACTTACTATGCCTTAAAATCAACGGTTGAATATTTAATTCGTAATAATGTTATACCAATTATTATTGGTGGAAGTCAGGATTTAACTTATGCGCAGTTTTTAGGTTACGAGAAATTAGAACAAACTATCAATATTGCCGCAATTGATTCTACTTTTGATTTAGGTAATCCAGAGGAAGATGTAACTAATACAGCTTACTTAGGAAAAATCATTTTACATCAACCAAACTTCTTATTCAACTATAGTAATATTGGATATCAAACCTATTTAGTTGATCAAACAGGCTTAAGTATGATGAATCGTTTGTATTTTGATACTTATCGTTTAGGGCAAGTTCGCGACGCTATTGAAGAATCAGAACCAATTATCCGCCATGCTGATATGTTGAGTTTTGATATTACCGCCATTAAACATAGTGATGCGCCCGCCAATCCTAACGCATCACCAAACGGATTTTATTCTGAAGAGGCTTGTCAAATGATGCGTTATGCAGGCATGAATGATAAATTATCTTCTGTAGGTATTTATGAAATTAATCCAGAATATGATACACAAGGCAAAACAGCTAATCTAGCAGCACAAATGATTTGGTGTTTTATGGATGGTTTTTATAATCGTAAAAATGATTTTCCTTCACGCACAAGTCCTGACTATGTGAAATTTCATGTTGTATTGCAAGAAGAGAAATATGAAATTAATTTCTTTAAGAGTAAAAAAAGCGACCGTTGGTGGATGGAAATTCCTTACCCTCCAACCAAAGGATTAAAGTTTGAGCGACACACATTATTACCTTGTTCCTATAAAGATTACGAGATGGCGGTGAATAACGAAATTCCTGACCGTTGGTGGCAAACTTACCAGAAACTAGCTTAAAATAGAGCCCTTTTTAAACATTAAAAAGGGCTTTTTGTTTCTCTATATAAAACGTACTTTTACTGAGTAAAATTACCTCCTTCGCTAAAGCTATGGAGGATAAAATAAAATATAATGAATGTTCAGTCACTTTTAAAACGCGCCCTTAACTTGGAGTTTTTATCCATTGAGGAAGGAGTGTTTTTATATGAAAATGCTTCTACATCAGAATTGACTTTTGTAGCAAACGATATCAGAAAAATCAAGAAACACAATTCTAATAAAGTTACTTGGCAAATTGATCGTAATTTAAATACAACTAATGTTTGTATCGCTAACTGTAAGTTCTGTAATTTCTACCGCATTCCTGGTCACGCTGAGGCTTATATCACAGATATAGAAACTTATAAAAAGAAAATTGAAGAAACCATTAAATATGGTGGCGACCAACTATTATTGCAAGGAGGTCATCATCCTGATTTAGGTTTAAGTTTTTATGTGAATTTATTTAAAGAATTAAAAGCTTTATATCCTAGCATTAAATTACATTCATTAGGTCCACCAGAAATAGCACATATTACTAAATTAGAAAAATCTACTCATACCGAAGTTTTAAAAGCCTTAGTTGAAGCTGGTTTAGATAGTTTACCTGGTGCAGGTGCCGAAATTTTAAATGATCGTGTGCGCCGTTTAATCTCAAAAGGAAAGTGCACAGGACGTGAATGGTTAGATGTGATGCGTGCTTGTCACCAATTAAGTATTACCACATCAGCAACGATGATGTTCGGGCATGTGGAGACTATTTACGAACGCTTTGAACATTTAGTATGGTTGCGCGAAGTGCAATCAGAAAAGCCAGCTCACTCAAAAGGTTTCTTAGCATTTATTCCATGGCCATTTCAAGATGATGGAACTTTATTGAAACGTGTAAAAGGTGTTTCTAATAATGTGAGTGCAGATGAATACATTCGTATGCTAGCATTAAGCCGCATTATGTTGCCAAACATTGAAAACATTCAAGCAAGTTGGTTAACTGTTGGTAAAGCAACAGCACAAATTTGTTTACACGGTGGCGCTAATGATTTTGGTAGTATTATGATTGAAGAAAATGTAGTAAGTGCTGCAGGAGCCCCGCATCGTTTTACATACAAAACTATTCAGGATGCTATTAAAGAAGCAGGATTTGAGCCTCAGTTAAGAAATCAACAGTATGGTGAAAGAGAATTACCTGCAAACATACAAGAACAGGTTGTAAATTATTAAGAGCTATGAATGTTATCATTACAGGAGCAAGCAGAGGAATTGGTTTTGAATTAGTTCAGCAGTTTTTAAATGCTGGTGATACCGTTTTTTGTTTGACAAGAAATTTAGAACCTTTAAAAACTATTTCGCATCCTAATTTAAAATCTATATCTACCGATTTGAGTTCTCAAGAAAGTATGGATGAGGCTGTTGCTTTTATAAAAAAAGAAGTAAAGCAAATAGATTGTATTATTCATAATGCAGGTTCTTTAGTAAATAAACCCTATGAAACTATTTCTTATAAAGAATTAGGGGAAGTTTATAAGGTAAATGTATTTGCGCCTTATTATTTAACCCAACAATTATTGCCTTTACTAGGAAAAAAATCGAAAGCACATATTGTTAATATTAGTAGCATGGGAGGCTTTCAGGGTAGTTCTAAATTTGCAGGGCTGTCAGCATACAGCTCATCAAAAGCAGCTTTGGTTGGTTTAACAGAGTGTTTAGCTGAAGAATTAAAAGAAAAAAATATCTCCGTTAATTGTTTAGCTATTGGTGCAGTGCAAACAGAAATGTTAGCAGAAGCTTTCCCAGGTTATCAAGCGCCTTTATCTCCAAAACAAATGGCTGAATATATTTTTGATTTTGCTGCAAAAGGACATTTATATTATAACGGTAAAATTTTGCCTGTATCATCTAGTACTCCTTAAACTGTAATTTGTGAAACACATTTTCTTTATAATATCTATTGTTTTCTTTTGTGATTTATATTCACAAGAATTAACACAAACTATCCGTGGAACAGTTCTAGATAAACAAACGCAAAGTCCATTGCCTGGCGCTGTTATAAGCATTTTAAATTCAGAGCCAATAAAAGCAACAACTACTGATGAAAACGGGAAATTTCGTTTTGATAATGTGTTGTTAGGTAGAAAGCAATTAAAAATTTCCTTAATTTCTTATAAAGAAAAATCTCAAACAGTTGTTTTAACTACAGGAAAAGAAACCGTTTTAAATATTGAATTAGAGGAAAGTGCGGTGCAGGGGCAAGAAGTTGTTATATCAGCAGAAATTGATAAAACAAAATCTAACAATAAAATGGCAACGGTTAGTTCTCGTATTTTTAGTACGGAGGAAGCAAACCGTTATGCCGGTAGTAGAGGCGATCCAGCTCGTATGGCAGCAAACTTTGCTGGTGTAAGTGGCGCCAACGATAGTCGTAATGATATTATTGTTAGGGGAAATTCTCCTTTAGGAATTTTATGGCGGTTGAATGGTTTGGATATCCCTAATCCTAGTCATTTTGGTAGTATGGGTTCTTCGGGTGGACCAATCAGTATTTTAAATAATAATACGTTGGATAATTCTGATTTTATGACAGGTGCTTTTCCTGCGGATTATGGCAATGCAACTGCAGGCGTATTTGATTTGAAAATGCGTTCAGGCAATAATGAAAAATATGAGTTTTTGGGAATGGTTGGTTTTAATGGATTCGAATTAGGAGCAGAGGGCCCATTTAGCAAGAAAAAGAAAAACGCATCTTTTATGGTTAATTACCGTTACTCAACACTTTCTGTTTTTAAATACATAGGGTTGGATTTTGGAACCGGGAGTGCCGTGCCACAATATCAGGATATCACTTTTAAATTTGATTTGCCAACAAAAAAAGCTGGCAAGTTTTCTATTTGGGGAATTGGTGGTTTAAGTTATGCTGAGTTGTTGCAAAGTCAGCAATCAAAAGACAATAACTTGTATGGTTATAGTGGGCGAAATATGTTGTTCAGATCAAATGTTGGTGCTGGCGGAATTTCACATACTTATTTAATGAGCAGCAGTTCTTATATCAAAACAAATATTGGTGTATCTGGTCAATACAATTATATTTTAGCTGATAGAGTGGATACAAGTACGACTCCTGAAACAATCAGACCAGAGTATCGAAATACATCTTATACAACTAGATATTCTATTAATACTACCTATAATAAGAAATTTAATTCTCGTAATTTCTTAAACGCAGGTGTTTATGCCGATTTGTATAATACAACATTTGTAGACAGTATTGATAGTTATGGAACTGGCTTTGTAACACTGCGAAACTATAAAGGGCAAACTGCCTTA
>SXGR01450652.1_pt1 | contig 13966 bp, 12 predicted proteins | sample 3174711 | NCBI WGS metagenome assembly SXGR01 (sample SAMN11356860, study PRJNA531348) | freshwater metagenome | isolation source: freshwater sample F1-60 | place: China: Fuxian Lake, Yuxi | collected 2017-12-25
GCTACATCGCGGCGGTTCAGGAATACAACGGCACGATTCGCAAGTTCCCCTCGAATCTCACGGCCATGGTGTTCAGCTACGAGGTGAAGCCCAATTTCTCGGTCGAGAATGAGGCCGCCATTTCTCAGGCGCCGACCGTCGACTTCAGCGCGCCGGCAACGCTCGCCAAATAAGCCTGGTCGCGCCATTGACCCGACTGCGTCCAGCCCTGTTGGCCCTGCTGCTCGCGCTGACGCCCTGGGTTGTCGCGATCGGCCAGGGTTTGCGTGGCATCCCGACGCTCGAGCGTCGGGTGACCGATGCGGCAGAGATCCTGCCGGCTGCCGAAGAAGCGGCACTCGAAGAAAAACTCTCGGCCTTCGAAGCGCGCAAGGGCACGCAGATCGTGGTGCTCACCGTGGCCAGCACCGCGCCTGAAGAAATCGAGCAGTACTCCATTCGCGTGGTCGACGCCTGGAAGCTCGGTCGCAAGGGTGTCGATGATGGCGCGCTGCTCATCGTGGCCGTCGCAGATCGTCGCCTGCGCATCGAGGTGGGCCGCGGGCTCGAGGGGGCGCTGACCGATCTCTCCTCGAACCGTATCATCGACGAAACCATCAAGCCGCTGCTCCGTTCCGGTGACTATGCAGGCGGTATCGCAGCCGGCGTTGATCGCATGATCAGCGTCGCCGATGGCGAGCCGTTGCCGCCCCCCGAAGAAAAGTGGGGCGAGCGCGAATCGGGCGGTACGCCGGCGATCGGCGATCTGCTCGGACTCATGTTCGTCGTCGCCGTAGTCGTCTCGGCGGTGCTGCGTAAAATCTTCGGTCGCGTAGTCGGCGCGCTGGTGACGGCAAATCTCGCCGGGGTGGCGGGCTTTATATCGACCGGTCTGGTGTTCGCCATCGTCGCCGCAGGGGTCAGTTTCGTCGTCGGGCTGCTGGGCGGATTTTCGTCTGGCACCTTCACGAGCGGCGGGTCCCGCCGCGGTCATCGAGGGCGGGGACCTTTTGATGGCGGTTGGGGCGGTGGCTTCGGCGGCGGCGGGGGTGGATTTGGTGGTGGCTTCGGTGGGGGCGGTGGCGGTTTCGGTGGCGGTGGCGCCTCGGGACGCTGGTAGGCGAGGGCATCAAAAATGCAAATCGAACGCTGGATCAAAAATCTTTTCGCGACGCCGTTACTGACCCGCAGGCGTTTTCCCAACCAGGTTCGTCAGGCCATCGAAAAGGCCGTGGCCACGGTCGAGTCTCGACACGCCGGCGAAATCCGTTTCGTCATCGAGACGGCGCTCGATTTCAGCCAGCTGCGCGCGGGCTGTACGCCGCGTGAACGCGCCCTCGACCTCTTCGGTGCACTCGGGGTGTGGGATACCGCCGACAACAACGGTGTGCTCATCTACGTACTCATGGCCGAGCACGACGTCGAAATCATTGCCGATCGCGGTATTGCGGCCAAAGTCGCGGCTGCCGAATGGCAAACGCTCTGCGCGGTCATGGAGAGCCACTTTCGCGACGGTCGATTTCGTGAGGGCGCTCTGGCGGGCATCGAGGGGGTGGGCGATCTACTCGCCCGGCATTTCCCGAACGCCCCCGGCGATCGCAACGAACAGCCGAATCGACCCGTCCTGCTGTAATCTTCGCGTCCATGCGGACGCTCATCCACGGCACGGGTCGCCTCGGCGCACTGGCCGTCCTTGGCCTGCTGACAGCTTGCAGTACCGTCGCCACGCGACAGGTGGCCGAGCCGTTGCCGCCGGCGCCGAAGCTGGTACTCGATGAGCCGTATTCTTTGAGCACTCATCGCTTCGAACTCGACACCCCGGGCTCGGACATGATCGGCGAGCTGCGCATCACCCGCGCGAGTCACGAAGATACCTTCACCGACCTCGCGCGCCGCTTCAACGTGGGCTACGAGGAGCTGGTGCGGGCCAATCCCGGTATCGATCCCTGGCTGCCCCGGGAGGGCCGTGAGATCGTCTTGCCGACACAGCATCTGTTGCCGAATGCACCGCGTGAGGGCATCGTCGTCAACCTCGCGGCGATGCGGCTTTATTTTTACCCGCGCGTCGCTCGCGGCGAGCCACAGCTCGTCTACACCTTTCCGATCGGTATCGGACGCGTGGGCTGGGCGACACCGATCGGCAGTACCTCGGTCACGCGCATGACCAAAAATCCGACCTGGCGACCCGGAATCGGCGTACGCGCGGAACATGCGGAGAACGGCGAGATTCTGCCCGCCGTGGTGCCACCTGGGCCGGACAACCCACTCGGTACGCGGGCGCTTTATCTCGGCTGGCCGTCCTATCTCATTCACGGCACGAACAAACCTGCCGGCGTGGGTCTGCGATCGAGCCATGGTTGCATCCGCTTGTTTCCCGAGGACGTCGAATTCTTGTACGACCTGGTGCGACCCGGTATCAAAGTGACGGTGGTCAATCAGCCCTTCGTCGTCGGTTGGCACGCTGGGCAGCTGCAAATGCAGGCTTTCGACGTACTCGAAGACGACCCGCGCGATTGGCAGAAAGCGCAGCGCAAGTTGATTTCCCGCACCCTTGCAGCGAAGGTGCAGAAAGAACTGCAGGCTAAGGGCATGAGCATCGATTGGGAAGTCGTCTCGCGTTTCAGTCACGAGCCGCGCGGTCTGGCCGTGCCGATCTCGCGCTCCGACGTCAGTTACGCGAGCGTCCTCGCTGCCGCGACACGGGTACGTAATGCGCTGCCGATCGGCGCGACTTGGAGTGGCGAAGCGGGGAAGCTTGCCGATCGAGCGTCGCCGCCGTGATTCCAGTTCGTGACGACAACCCGGCCCACATCACGCCGTGGGTGACCTATGCGTTGATTCTGTCCTGTGCAGTCATTTTTCTTTGGCAGATCAGTGGCGGTATGATGCATCTCGAGGCGAGCTACGGCGGACTCGGGGTTACGCCGGAGGTGCTGACGGGACGATCGGGGGTTGATGCGCCGCAGCCGTGGGTGCCGGGATGGATGACCATCTTCACTTCGATGTTTCTGCACGGCTCGATCGGCCATCTGCTTGGTAATCTCTTATTTCTTTGGGTGTTCGGTAATAACATCGAAGATGCAATGGGCCACATTCGTTTCACGGTTTTTTATTTGCTCTGCGGTACGACGGCAGTCGCCGCACAGGTCATACCCGATCCTGCGAGCGCCGTACCGATGGTCGGCGCGAGTGGCGCCATCTCTGGCGTACTCGGTGCCTATCTGCTGCTCTATCCGCGTGCGCGCATTCTCATTGCTCTCCCGCCACCGCTGTTCTTCATCACCATCGGCTGGTTCCGCGCCATCTGGGTGCTAACGTTGTGGTTTGCACTGCAGTTGGCGATGAGTCTCGGCATCGAGTCCGACGGCGGCAGCGTCGCTTTCATGGCGCACGTGGGTGGCTTCGTGGCGGGATTGGTACTCATTCCGCTGTTCAAGTTCGCGCACGTGCCGCTCTGGCGGCAGCACTGAGTAAGCGTCGTGGAGAGTACCCCTCAGCGCGCCGCTAAGGGTGCGCCGTAGCCACCACCGCCGGGCGTTGCCACCTCGAGCACGTCGCCCACTTCGAGTTCGAAACGCGCACAAGCCGGATATTCTTCGATGCGCCCATCGCGTCGTCGGATGCGCGTGATTCCTGCGGCACCTTCGCCGCCGCCGTCGAGCCCGGGTGCGCGTGTGCTGCGGCGGTTGGCGAGCATGGCCCCGGTCAGTGGCCGCAGAAATTCGATCTCGCGAATTACGCCGTCGCCACCGCGCCATCGTCCTGCGCCGCCCGATTCGCGACGGATTGCGAAGCGGCGTAGCCGTACCGGGAAACGCGCCTCCAGTATCTCGGCGTCGGTCAGACGCGAATTCGTCATGTGGGTTTGCACGGCTGCGCAGCCGGAGAAGCCGCCAGAGCCACGTGCCAGCCCCGCGCCCGAACCGCCGGCGATGGTTTCGTAGTACTGCAGGGACTCGTTGCCGAAGGTCAGATTGTTCATCGTGCCCTGAGCTCCGGCGAGTACGCCGAGCGCTTGATAAAGCGCATCGACGATCAGCTGCGACGTTTCGACGTTGCCGGCAACGACGGCATGTCCATCGGGCGGGTCGAGCAGGCAGCCCGCGGGCACGTGAATCGCGAGCGGCCGAAGGCAGCCGGCGTTGAGCGGGATCGGTTCGCTGACGAGCGTGCGAAATACGTACAGCACCGCCGCTTGGGTCACGGCGCGTGGCGCGTTGAAATTGTGCGGACCGGCGGGCGAGGTGCCACCAAAGTCGATTTCGCCACGACCCGCCCGTGCATCGAGCTTGACGCGTACGAAAATTCTTTGACCAGCATCTAGCGCCAGCGTGCAACTCGCATCACGATCGCCTAGCGTGCGGATGGCGTGTTCGACGCAACGCGCTGCGTTGTCCTGCACAGCGCTCATGGCGCGGGCGAGACGTTGCAGACCGTGTTGGGCGACTGCGCGCCGCAATTCCTCGATACCGCACTGATTGGCAGCGAGCTGTGCGCGCAGATCGGCAATATTCTGTAGCGGATTGCGTGCGGGGAAGTGACCGTCGGTGAAGGCGGCGATGACGTGATCGCGTCGAAACTCGCCGGCGCGCAGGATCAACATACCGCGAAACACGGCGCCCTCTTCGGCGAGGGTACGCGAAAATGGCGGCATCGAGCCCGGCGTGATCCCGCCGATGTCGGCATGATGCGCACGGGATGCGACGAAAAATGCAGACCTCGTACCTTCGAAGAAAACGGGGCTCACCACCGTCATGTCAGGCAAGTGAGTGCCACCCTGCGAGGGCGCATTGATCAGCCAGGCATCGCCATCGCGGATGTCGGCCGCATGTTCGCGCAGTAAGGCTTCCACCGTGGCGCCCATCGAGCCCAAGTGCACGGGCATGTGCGGCGCATTGGCGACTAGCCCGCCGGTCGCATCGAACAGTGCACAGGAATAATCGAGGCGCTCCTTGATGTTGACCGACTGCGCCGTACGTCGCAGCACTTCACCCATCTGAGTCGCCGCGTGCATGAAGAGTCCGTCAAAGATTTCGATCTGTGCGGGATCATCGATCGGACGTGCTGCAACCGAAAGATCCTCGGCGAGGTGCGTCGCGATCAGTGCGCCCGAAGGGTCGCGAGCAAGCTGCCAGCCGCGCTCGAGCACGAAAGTGGAGCGCGGCTCGACGACCAACGCTGGCCCCTGCAGCGGCGTGTCTTGCGACAGGTCCGTAGCGTGACGTACCGGGACGTCGTGCCAGCCGTCGAACCAGGCGCGCGTCGTGCTCGGCAGGGCCATTCGTGCCGAGCGCTCGTCGATCGCGTGCGCGGCGGTCGTTCCCGGCAAGCGAGCCTCGACCCGCACTGCGACGATCTGCAGTGCCTCGCCCGCGGCGAAGCCGAAGCGCTTTTCGTGTGCGGCGCGAAATGCACTTTTTAAGCTCGCGACGCTGTCGCCCGTCACATCGAGCGAGGTTTCGGCTTGACCTTCGCGTAATTCGTAAATGATCTCGATCTGCGTTGCCGCGAGTTCCGACTGCGTCGCGGCGCGGAGTTTGGCGGCCAGACTCCGGCTCGCGGCGAGGCCTGCTTCATCGAGAGCAAGTGCGAGGCCCTCGCGGCGAACGGCCATTCGATCGGCGATGCCGATGCCGTAGGCCGAGAGCACGCTCGCAAGCGGATGGACTAGTACGCGACCAATGCCGGCAGCCGAGGCGACTTTGCAGGCGTGCTGCCCTGCAGCTCCGCCGAAGGCAACCAGGGTGAAATCTGCAGGATCGATGCCCTGACGCACGCTGACGTGACGGATGGCATTCGCCATCGCGGCGACCGCGACGTCGAGAAAGCCGCAGGCGGCCTCAGCAAGCGCATCGTCATCATGGTCGTGGTCGAGATGTCCGTGGTCGAGTGCGCCTGCGAGATGCAGCACCGATCGCAAGGCATCGCGCGCCGCCACGACGTCGATTGCGCTATCGCGCTGCGGCCCGAAGAGAGTGGGCATGAAGGCCGCATGCAGATGACCGAGAACGACTTGCACGTCGGTCAGCGTGGCAGGCCCACCGCGCACGTAGCAGGCGGGGCCGGGATCGGAACCCGCCGATCGTGGGCCCACGCGGTATCGGCCACCACGTACCGTGAGCAGCGAGCCGCCGCCCGCGGCGATCGTGTGCACATCGAGCATCGGTGCACTGATGCGGATGCCCTCGATCTCGTGCTCGAAGCGGCGCTCGAAGCCACCATCGAAGATCGAGACATCGGTAGAGGTACCGCCCATGTCGAAGCCGATCAGACGCGCCGGGTCGTTGGTCGATCTCTGGCCGATGGCGGCCATGCCGATCAGGCCGCCCGCCGGGCCGGAGAGTACGCTCGTGAGGGCGCGGAAGACCTGCGGATCGCACAGCCCGCCTGAACTTTGCATGAACTCGAGGCGGGCAGAAGGCGCCACCGCGAGGAGTTCGTGTTCGAGGCTGCGAACATAATCTTTGAGGCGGGCGGCGAGATAAGCATCGAAGGAGGTGCTTTCTGCCCGGAGTACAAACCGTGGCAATGGCAGGCATTGGTGCGAGGTGACGATCTCGGTGAAGCCCGCAGCCGCGGCGAGTTGCGCGAGGCACTGCTCGTGCTGCGAATGGCGCCAGCCGTGCAGCAGCACGATGGCGACCGCCTCGAAGCCGCGTTGGCGGGCCGCAGAGAAACCCTCCGCGGCCGCGGCTTCGTCAAGCGGCTCGATCACCCCGCCATCGACGGCGAGGCGTTCATCGATCTCGAGAACGTCGTCGTGCAGCGGCGCTACGCGCTGCACGTGCAGGGCAAAGATATCGGGCCGTGCCTGGTGACCGATGACGATGGCATCACCAAAACCGCGAGTGACCACGAGCAGCAGCTTGCTGCCTCGCCGCTCCAGCAGTGCGTTGGTCACCACCGTGGTGCCGACGCGTACGGTACCGATATCATCGCGTGTGGCGCCTGCGTAACGAAGGATTGACAGCGCAGCCGCGATGCCGGCATCGCCCGATTCACCTCGAGTCGACGATGGCACTTTGCGCAGCACCAGACGTCCCTCGGGGCTTTCACCGATGACATCGGTGAACGTGCCGCCGCGGTCGACCCAGAAGTTCCAGACGGCTCGTTTTGACTCTAGAGGGCCCATGCGCAGTGGGCGACAGGATACCCGCAGGTCGCGAGCGGGTACACTTGCCTCGTGATTGGCAGAACAATCGTTTTTTCCCACGGCAAGGATTCCGAGCCTTGGGGCGCCAAGATTCTGGCGCTCGCAGAAGTGGCCAGAGCGCGCGGCTGGCATGTCGAGTCGGTGGATTACCGCGGCATCGATACCGTCGACGGACGCCTCGGCGAATTATTGGCTTGCGCTCGAGACTTGCCCGCGCAGCCGGTGCTCGCCGGCTCCAGCCTCGGCGGATTTCTCGCCGCCGCAGCATCGCGCCCGCTGCAGGCAGCGGGGCTGTTTTTGATGGCGCCCGCCTTCGAGCTGCCGGGTTTACCGCCCACGCCCGAGGTCGCGCGCTGTCCGACCGTGGTGGTGCACGGATGGCGTGACGACCTCGTGCCGGTAGAAAAAGGTCTCGACTTTGCGCGTGCGCAGGGCGCGCTCACGCATCTGGTCGATGACGACCATCGTTTGCACGCCTCGTTGCCGCAGATTTGCGGTTGGCTGGACGACTTTCTCGGATCGCTGCATGGCTGAGGTTCGTGTCATGAGCGCCGTGATGCGGCGTGTGCTCGCGCTTTGGGTGAAGCCCGAGGTACGACCCGAGTCCGCCCCGGGCAGTATAGGTGCCGTGCCCGCTGCGCCCGTCGTCTACGTGCTCGAGCGACGCAGCGCGGTTGATCTGGCAGCACTCGAAAATCTTTGTGAGCGTCACGGTTTGCCGATGCCCACCGGCCGCATCCTCGGCCGCGATCGCAGCGCGGTACGTGCCATGGTGCTCCTGCTGCGTACGCGTGGGGCTTTCGATGCCCGAAGCGATCGGCGGCCGCCGCGTGAGCTCGTACGCCTCATCGAGGCGCTCGAGGGTGATCCCACGCTCGATGCACGGCTCGTGCCGATCGCCGTTTACTGGGGGCGTGCACCACAAAAAGAACGATCGTGGTGGCGTTTGCTGTTCACCGAAAACTGGGTGTTGGCAAGCGGTTTGCGCAAGTTCATGCAGGTGCTGATCAATGGCCGCTTCACCATGATCGAGGTCGGCGAGCCGATGAGTCTGCGCAGCCTGTTATCGGGCGCCGGCAGTCCGGCAGCGCAGGCGGCGCGCATTGCACGCGTGCAGCGTGCGAGCTTCAGGCGACAGCGAGCGGCACGCATCGGCCCCGATCTCTCGCACCGTCGCACCATTCTCGCGCGGGTGCTGAGCACTCGCGCGGTGCGTGCGGCCGCGGCCGTCGAAATGCGCGACAAACATTTACCGCGACGCAAGGCGCTACTCGTCGCGAAAGGCTACGTCGAGGAAATCGCGGCCAACTATTCGCACGTGTTCATCACGCTCATGGAGGGCTTCCTCGGTCGGCTGTGGAATCGTCTTTATGACGGCGTCACCTTCAGCCACTCGGAGACTCTGCGCGAGGTGGCGCGCGATGCCGAGATCGTCTTCGTTCCTTGCCACCGTAGTCATATGGACTACTTGCTGCTGTCCTACGTGATCTACAAGCAGGGCCATGCCGTACCGCACATCGCCGCCGGTATCAATCTGAACATTCCGATCGTCGGGCGCTTCCTACGTAAGGGCGGAGCATTTTTTCTTCGGCGTAGTTTCGCCGGCAATACGCTCTACACGGCCGTGTTCATGAAGTATCTCGCGACCATCATGGGTCGTGGTCACTCGATCGAGTATTTCGTCGAGGGCGGTCGCTCGCGCACCGGTCGTCTACTGCAACCCAAGACCGGCATGATTTCCATGACGGTGCGCAGCTACCTGCGAGACCCGAGGCGCCCGATTGTGTTCGTCCCCGTTTACTTTGGCTACGAACGTATCGTCGAGGCAGACACCTACGTCGGCGAGCTGTCAGGGCAGGCGAAGCGCAAGGAAAGCATCGGTGATCTCTTCCGTGCCCTGCGGGTGCTCCGTCAAAAATTCGGCCGCGTCCACGTGAACGTCGGTGAGCCGATCGCCCTGGAGAGCGTTCTCGAGCGCCATGCGGGCGATTGGCGGCAGAGCACGCTCGACGACGAAGGTCGCGCGCCTTGGGTTTCTCCGGTGGTCGATGAGCTCGCCGCTCAAATCATGCAGCGTATCAACGCCGCTGCGGCGATCACGCCGATCAACTTACTGGCGGTCACGCTGCTCGCCATGCCGCGGCAAGCGATGGTCGCCACCGATCTTGCCCGGCAGTGCGATCTCTATCTCTATCTACTGCGCAAGGCTCCCTACGACCCACGAGTCACGATCACCGAGCTCGATGGTACGGCGGTCATCGCCTATGGCGAAAACATGCAGGTGCTGCAGCGTCAGCCGCACAAACTGGGTGATCTCGTTCGCATCAGCGACGAGATGGCCGTGCTCATGACCTATTTCCGCAATAACGTGCTGCATCTGTTCACCTTGCCATCGCTGCTCGCTTGCGCGTTCATCGCCAATCCGGTGGTGCGCACCGAAGATATCCAGCGACTCGCGTGGCGTGTCTATCCTTACGTCGCCGCGGAGCTCTTTTTGAAATGGAGTGAAGAGGAGCTCGCCGCAGCGGTCGTCAAATATTTGCGGACTCTCGCCGACTTGGGCGTGCTCCAGCGTCTCGAGGCCGAAGATGCCTGGCGTCGACCGTCGCCGAGTTCGCCGCAGGCCGTACAGTTGTCGCTGCTGGCACAGGCGTCGGTACAGACCATCGAGCGCTACTATCTCGCCATCGCGACGCTGATGCATGCGGGCTCCGGGGCGCTGACCGCCAAGGCTCTCGCGGAGCGTTGTCAGCTTGCCGCGCAACGCATCACCATGCTGTACGACTTCAATTCACCCGAATTCTCGGATCGGGCGATGTTCGAGCAATTCGTCGCTTTGTTGCTGTGCCGACGCGTGATCCGCAACGACGAGTCCGGGCGATTGGTCTTCGACGAAGTTTTGATGCGGGTCGCCGCAGATGCCGAGTTCGTGCTCTCGGAGCAAATTCGTCACAGCATCCTGCAAGTTACGCACGCGGCCTGACGGGCGCCGCAGCGCCATTCAGTCGTCGCCCTGGATACGGCCGCGCTGGCGCTTGATCGAGCCGCGTCGAGTCTTGCCTTCCAGCCTGCGGATCTTAGAGGCACGCGTCGGTTTGGTGGCGTGGCGTGGTCGTGGCTCGGTGAGCGCTGCCCGCACCAGCATGGCGAGCCGCGCTTCGGCGGCGTGCCGATTTTGCTCCTGGCTGCGATGCTCGCGGGCAACGATGAGTACGGCATTTTCGTCGGTGAGTCGCCTACCCGCGAGTACTCGCAGACGCGACTTGGCGGCCTCGCCGAGTGCCGTCGTACCGGCGAGATCGAAGCGCAACTGCACCGCCGAGGCAACCTTGTTGACGTTCTGACCACCGGGGCCGCCCGAGCGGATGAACGCGACCGATAGGTCGCTGTCCGGAATAAGCACTCTACCGACGCGGATCGGCATCGTAGGGCAGCGCGTTGCGTGGCATGTCGATGCTCGGATCGAGCACGCGCACTTCCTGCTGTGCGACCGGAATTTTGATGCCGTGCTCCTTGAAGAGTTTCCAGATCTTGCGATTGACGTCCGAGCGCACGTTGTTGACGCCGTTCATCGGATCGCGGATCCAGAATCGCGCTTCGAGCTTCATGCCGTAATTTTCAAACGACATCAGCCGCGACACCGGCGCCGGATCGATGAGAATGCGGGGGTGGTCGCTGGTCGCGCGGACGAGCAGCTCGAGCGCAAGTTCCGGATCGTCCTCGTAACTGATCATCACCGGCAGACGCAGTCGGACACGCTGATCGGAGTAGCTCCAGTTGATCACGGAGTTGGTGATCAGGTTCTGATTCGGTACCAGCGAATCGACGCCATCGCGATCGCGGACCACGACGTAGCGTCCACGCAGCTCCTGGACCCAACCGAAATTATCCGACGTGGTGCCCGTGTGCTGATGGAAGCTGATGACGTCGCCGGGCTTGATCGATTTGTCTATCAACAAGACGAAACCGCTGACGAAGTTGCTCGTGATGTCGCGAATGCCGAAGCCGAGTGCGAACACCACGGCGCCGGTGAGCACGGTGAGTGAGGTGAGATCGACACCTGCAGAGTTGACGCCGAGCAGGATGCCGATGGTGATCAGCAGCGAATAGGCACCTTTGACGATGCCGACCCGCGTGGAAGGCGCTAGACCCTCAATCGCCATGACGCGTGTTTCGATGGCTTTCGCGGCGAGGGTGGTTGCAATGACGAAGCCACCCACCACGACGATGCCGCGCAGCAGCGCCCAAAGACTGAAGATCGATTTTCCGGGAATGAGATCGATGCCATCGAGCGTCTGCTCGAGCCAGTCGAAGCCGCCGAACAACTGCAGGCCGAGCACGATCCAGACGAGGAGCGTCAGTCGGCCCTCCCCGCGCGCGACCCAGCTCGTAGCGCCAAGCAACATACGCAGCAGGAACACCGCGAAGCGGACGGCGCCGAGCGCCACGACAAGTCGAAAGGCGAGCACTAGGATGCCGTCGGCAGCACCCGCGATGCGGGCGACGCCGATGGCGAAAGCGGTGAGCGCTATGGCCACGAGGAAAGGCGCAATGATGATCGCACCCTCGGCGAGACTGCCGCTGGGCGCGGCCCGGATGCCCTTCAAGGGGGTGCGGATCAGCCGATTAACGATCAAGGAGACCACCACCGCGATTAGAATCGCGGTCAATGCATTGATGCCGCCGCTGCTCAGCAGCTCGCGCAGCAGCGCTTCTGCAGAATTGCCGTAGTTGTTCATGAGCAGGTATCTCCTGGCGTTTGGCGCGCGAGCGACGAGACGGAGTCGATCAGGCGTTCAGGTCCGGAATCAGCTGACTGCTGTAGCGCTCGATCTGATCGCGCAGCATCAGCTTAAGTTTTTTGAGCCGCTTCAGCTCGACCTCATCGACATGGATGTCCATCGAGAGGCGGCTGATCACGTCATCGAGATCGCGGTGCTCGATGCGTAGCTGGCGCAACTTTTGGACGTTGCGGAACAGCTCACGGACGACTTTGTCCTGTTCTTCCTGGCCGGTCAAGCGAGCCGCGCTGCCAAAGGTTCGAGGTCCGCGGGTAGCTTAGCGAAGCGGCCCGGTGGATTCCACGGCGCGGCGGGATCGTGAAAATCTGACCCGGTCGAGGCTGCAAAACCGTGGTTTCGTGCGAGCGTGGCGAGGCGGTCGAGATCGCTCGGGCCGATGCCCGCAACCGCCACCTCGATGGCCTCGCCCCCTGCCGCACGAAACTCGCCGAGCAGGCGACGCAGGGCCCCGGCAGAGAGTTCGTACCGATGCGGATGCGCGAGTACGACGCGCGCGCCCGCGTCACGGAGTCGGGCGACGGTCTCGGCGAGCGGCGGCCACTCGATCGGCGCATGCCCTGGGCGACCTCGGATCAACCAACTCGCGAAGGCATCACCGACGTCTTTGGCGTGACCCGCAGCCACCAGCTCACGCGCAAGGTGCATGCGAGTCGGGACGGTGTCGCGGGCGAGAATCTTTGCTGCCAGAGCCTTGCCCGGCAGGCGCGCTTTGTGCTCGAGACGCTCGCCGATTTCGGCGATCCGCGCCGCACGTCGTACGCGAACGTCCACAAGATGTCGGCCGAGCGCGGCATCCTCGAGATCGAACTCGAGCCCGATCACGTGCAAGGTCTGCCCGTTCCAGCCACAGGACACTTCGACGCCGGCCACATGCTTCAGGCCCTGGTGTGCACAGGCGACGCGTGCCTCGCGACAGCCCTCGAGGGTGTCGTGATCGGTCAACGCCGCATGGGTCACGCCGCGGCTCGCGCATAGCTCGATCAATGCGGCGGGCGAGAGCACGCCATCGGAATGATGGCTGTGTAGATGCAGGTCGGCGAGGAGGGGCGCACTCATCCTCGGTATGATAGTCCGATGTCACTTTCCGCCCAGCAGGCACCCGTCTGGGGGCAGATCGACACTGTGTTGCTCGACCTCGACGGCACCTTGCTCGATCTCGCTTTCGACAATTTCATCTGGCTCGCCCGAGTTGCCGAAATCTACGCCGAGAATCATGGCCTCTCGCTTGCCGAGACGCACGCCGAACTTGCGCCGCGTTTTCAGCGGGTACAGGGTACCCTCGAGTGGTACTCGATCGAGTATTGGAGCGCACGACTCGGCATCGACATCGCTCGCGTGCATCGGGAGGAGGCGCATCGCGTTGCCTGGCTGCCTGGCGCTCTAGATTTTCTCGAGCGGGTACGCGAGCGTGGCAAGCGACTCGTGTTGATGACCAACTCCCACCCCACCATTCTCGAGATCAAAAACGAACGCACGGGTGTGTTGAGCTATGTCGATGCGGCCTACACCTCGCATGGTTTTGGCGCACCCAAGGAAGACCAGCGTTTTTGGCAGGCCGCACGCGCGATCGAAACTTTTGATCCGACGCGTACCATGTTCGTCGACGACAGCAAGGCCGTTTTGCATGCCGCGATCGAGTACGGAATCCGCTGGGTGTACGGTGTAAAGCGGCCCGACAGTTCGCGCGAGCCGCATCACCACGAAGAATTCGCCGCGATCGACGGCGTAGCCGACCTCGGCGGGTGATCGAAATCGGCTAGGAGCGGCCGCTCCGCGAGCGTCCGCCGCCACCCGGACGACCACCGCCGCCTGGCCGACTACCGCCGCCCGGGCGCGAGCCGCCACGGAACCCGCCACGATCCTCGTATTTGCGGCGCGGCGGACCAGTGAGCTCGGGCAGCATGTCGACCGAGATCGGCTCGTACGGAATCTTGCAGCCAATGAATTTTTCGATGTCGGGCAGCCCGACCGCATATTCCTCGCAGGCGAAGCTGATCGCATCGCCCTCGGCGCCCGCGCGAGCGGTGCGGCC
>SXGR01547823.1_pt1 | contig 13963 bp, 9 predicted proteins | sample 3174711 | NCBI WGS metagenome assembly SXGR01 (sample SAMN11356860, study PRJNA531348) | freshwater metagenome | isolation source: freshwater sample F1-60 | place: China: Fuxian Lake, Yuxi | collected 2017-12-25
GCACTCGCTCGAAAACTTCGTCCAGGTCCAGGGCTTCTGCCGGTACGTGCTGGAAAAACCAGTCGAGTTCCCCGGTATCGGTGTTCACAGCCACCGTGGAATTGGTAAACAGGCCAGCGTCGTGAATGGTCAGATGCCGGCTCACAGGCACCCAGGGCTTTTGCTGAGCAGTTCCCCAGTAAGTGATTTTCAGCTCGGGATCATAGCTGCCAGTGATCCAGGTCTCGCCACCGGCGCGGAATATATTGGGCAGCTCACCCCAGGTGTCGCCGCCCGGTTCACCTTCATTCGCAATTGTGTTGAAGCGCCACTCGAGTTCGCCGGTGTTGGCATCGTGGGCACTGATGTAACAGTCTTCGGGAATGTAGCGCGCACAGCCTGCGAGTCCGAGGATTACTTTGCCATCTGCCACGATCGGGCCACTGGAATTGGAAAAGCCCTTGCTGGCATCAGCGACTTCAGTTTCCCACACTAGTTCGCCGGTGCGGGCATCCAGCGCCAGCAGACGCGCATCAGTCGTGGCCTGGATAATCTTGTCGTTATAGATCGCAATATTGCGCATGTCCTGGCGATTGGCCGGGCCGGACCAGCGTTCCCAGATCAGTTCGCCGGTCTTGCCATCGAGGGCCTGGATCACGTTGCCGGGATTGATCAGATAGACGATGCCGACGTACACCAGCGGAGCTGGCTCGGAATCACCCTCGTGCATATTCCACACCCATTCCAGCGCAAGATTCGCCACGTTGTCAGTATTGATCTCATCCAGTGGACTGTAGCTGTGGGCGTCATAAGTGCGCCTGATCATGGGCCAGTCGCCATCAGAGGGGTTCTCCAGCATGGCATCCGTCACTGGAACAAAATCGGGGACGACACCGTTGAAGGTAATTCCCTCGGGAGAGGGTGGTGCTGCGCGTTCGCGTTGCGCCACTACACGCGAAATCGACTCGGCGATCGTAAAATCGGAATCCGCCGTGAGAGCAGTCGGCACCGTGTCGACACCGTTGACGCCAAGAATATGGGCGACGATATTCAGGTAATCCGTGGGCGTGATGCTGGCATTACCCCCGGGTGGCATATTCGTCTGGATATTACTGAGCAACAAATTCGGAGACTGTGACCCCCAGCGCAGCAGAAAATCGGGACCTGATAACAGTGGCCCGAGCGTAGTGCCTTCCAGATTGGCGCCATGGCAAGCCGCGCAATTCGCAGCGAATACAGTAGCGCCTGCTGCCGCCTGTTCGTCAAACGTATTGGCATCAGTGGAGCTAACGCTATCGGGTGTGGAGTTTGGCTCAGGAGTCGGGCCGCAGGCGCTAAGCCCCAAACCCAGACTTAAACCAAGGGTTAATCCCAATCCGAGCTTTCGAGTTCTGGTGCCGACAATGAACTGCATTAGGCTTGCCTCTTTATTATTGTGATTAGTTTGGATCAGAACGTTTCAGGGTGTGCTCAGCGCAGAAAAATCCACCCACGTAATTCCCCGGATGGATTATTGGCTGAGTGAATTTGCACATAGAGTTCATTTTTCTTCAGGGCGGCAACTTGCTCAGCTGTCAGTTCCAACGTCGCAGTGACTTCGCCAGCTGCAGCAGCAGTGACCTCCAGTTGCTGTGCGACCGGACCGGGTTGAGCCGGGGGGCCATTGTGAAGATGTGCCATGGTAGCGGCGGAGCTCATGCCGGAGAAATTGCCACTGACCGTTAATGTGGAGCCACTCAGTGTCAGTATCACTTCACCTTGACCGGTGATGGTATTCACGGTCTGTGGTGATACCGGCATTGGTGAAAGACGCGCCCGATAAGTCTCGGTTTGGGCATGCAAAGTGGTGGTAAGGAACAGGCTGCAGAGAAGAATTAGTGCTTTGGAGCAGGGCTTCATAATGACCTCTGATTATTTACAACGTGGCGGCTAACATGCCGCAAATACCCTGCCAATGCAATTGTCAGACAGGGCATAGCGGGAGCCGCGGCAATCTGCAGGATGCAACCGTTTGCGGTGTGTTGTTCAGTTCAAATCTTTGAGCTCAATGAGTTCAACTTCATTTACACCAGCCAATCACTGGCACTGGAAGTTGGTGGCGATCCAGTTGGCTGGATCGTTTTCACCACGCGCTGGCCCTGAATAGCGAGCGCGCTGAGGAAAGGGACACAGGAGTCTCTCGTTGTCCACGACCCCATTGCTGCTATGGCTAGCCTTGATAGTCGCTGGCGCCACGCCATTCTCCACCCAGTCTACCAGCGGCAGCAGTTTGTCCCAGGTATTGGGTCCCGGGCCGCCGCCACAATGGCCCATGCCGGGTGCCAGAAAGAGGCGAGCATGCTCGTTGGCGGCACTGAAACTGCCTGCAAAGGTGGTATCCACCATGGCAGTGAAGTAATCCTCGGTGGCGCGGGCGACCGAGAGAGCGTCAGTCAATCCGTGATAAACAATCAGCTTGCCGCCGCGATCTTTCAGAAAGCTCGACAAATCCGGGTCTGTCGCATCCATGATTGAGCTCATGAGTTGTGCCTTGCCATCCGCAAAATCCTGGATATCGAATGCCAGCCAGTGATATTCCGGATTCATGCCGCTGCGCCTGGCCTGATAGTGAATATTCGCCAGATCAGGAATGGTGACTCCGGGATCTGCCTCGTAGAAAAGATAGTTCACATGATCGCCAGCGGGGCCGCTCAGCATGCCCGGTGTCATGCCATTGCGCGCAGTGGGCATGAACAGGTTGATCCAATCCAGCTCTGAGCCAGGCAGTTTGCCCGGATAAATACTGTTGCCGGCGGTGTCGACCGGGCCACGGTAAAAATTGGTGACTGCCTGTATCTGGCTATCAGTAAAGCACGAGCTAGCGTCCGCATCGGTGTTCGAAAGAGAATTCGCGCATTGGTAATCCGCAAGATCCACCGCTGGGTCGATTGCGCAAGCCAGAGCGTCGTCGATCACACCGTCACGAATGCCATCAGTGGCATCGCACTTCTCCAGCACGACCCGGTTGAGAATACTCACCAACTCGACGTTCTCCCGGTTGCCGTCGCCATCAGCATCGACGGCAAGGTTGCCGGCGTAATCATCTTTGGCAAATTGCTGCAGATGCCACACACCAGCAGCGTTCATCGCCTGATAAAAATTCACCGGCGCGCCGGCGACAATGCCATCGAAATCATCCGGGAATCGTTGCGCCTCCATGAGCCCCTGACGACCACCGGTGGAGCAGCCCTCAAAATAGGAGTATTGCGCGGGGCGCTCGTAGTAGTGATTTACCAGGGCCTTGCCAGCGAGAGTCGTGAGATGAATCGCCCGATAACCGAAATCGATTTCCGATTGGCGATTGTTGAAGCCAAACGCGGAGCCCGGTTCGGTCGCGCTGTCGTGTCCGGTATTGCTGTTGGTAACTGCATAACCTTCCGCAACGCGATGATTGGCAAAATCCAGATCACCATCTTTGCCACCATCTCCCCATTGCAGGAAGCGGCCATTCCAGTTTGCGGGTAGCGGCAACTGCGCGTGAAAATGAATCGCCGGGGCGATGATGCCGCGCACATAGCAATACGGCTGGTCGGCTTCCGTGTTTTCTCGCAGCTCCGCAAAAGTAATGGTCAGGTCGGCGACAGTTCTGAGAGCTGCACAATCATCGGCTATTGATGTGCTGTTGCTTTGCGCATTTGCGTTTACAGCGAGGGAGAGCAGCAGGAACAGCATGCTGCAAGCGGTTGCACTGTAATAGATTGCACTGCGGGAACTCACCATAGGGTCATCCTTTGCTGTTCTATTTGGACGTATCAATTGTTAGTTTTTAATTCGTGTCAGGTAGCGGAGTTGTTGAGAAAGCAAACCGGAAGTTTCTGGTGCTCTTGTTTCTGGTTCTTGCAAGGTGGCGAAAAGCAGCCAATAAAACCAGACTTCTCGACACCCACCTTGCAGATGCAGAGCTGTCGCAATCAGGTCGTTTAAAATCAACAGGTCCTGCGAGTCCAACCAGCCTTTCAAGCCCAATAGTGCAGCGATTTCTCCTGCTGCGCAATGTCTGGACAGTCAGCCGTCGCAGGCAAACGAACGGAGCAGGGGGCGAGGCTTTACGCGAAAGCGATTTCCTGTTGTAGTCCCCCGCATGCACCTGAGGAGATGGAACCAGAGGGGCTGGAACCAGAGGGGCTGGAACCAGGGGAGACATGCTTGTGTGTGGACGCTTTAACCTGATCGACAGTCCGGAGATCCAGTGGCTGTGCCAGACACTGGGAATCAGCTTGTATGCGGATACCTATAAAGGTGATATCGCGCCGGGTGGCAATATTGCCATCATTCATGAAGTGGCTGGTGAGCGCAAAGTTTCAGTCGCAACCTGGTGGTTGTTTCTGGACAATGACACGCTCAAGCCAAACTATAAATACGCCAGTTTCAATTCGCGCTCTGACAAACTCGACGTCAAACGGTCGCTCGCCTATCGACCCTATCGTGAATCGCGCTGCCTGATCCCTGCCAGTGCGTTTGTGGAAGGACTCGGCGACAAGAATACCTATCACAAGATTGAACTGGAAAACTCGGCAATTACCTTTGGCGGCGTCTACAAAACCCACTTCCGGCAAGACACCGGGGAACTCGTGTATTCCGCGTCTATTATTACGCTTCCCCCCTTGTTGCCGCAGTGGGAGCATATTCATCCGAATTCCATGCCGCTGATGATCGATTTCGAAAATGCAGCACTCGTTGCAAAATGGCTGGACCCTGAATTCCAGGCGGTCGAGGAATTCGCAGAATTGTTGCAACCCCGTGTCAGGCACCCAATGAAAGTCACGCGCATCGACAAACCCAGTAAATGGAACCCCGTTGCTGAAAGTTTTATGATCGTGGCCTGATAACGCATGCCAGAATGTCAGGATGATTCGATGCCGAAGACTTCGGCCAGAAAGGCCAGGCGCTCCACCAGCCAGGGCTTGCGATGATCGAAGCGCTTGCCGGTGAAACGGTCTTCGCCGCACAGGAATGCTCGCCTGACGCAGCGGGAAATGCAGTGGTAATACGGCGTGGCTTCCAGCGACACCAGTTGTGAGCGAGGGCGGGTCATCCGTGACTCCGAAAACTGCAGTTGGTTGTGAGTACTCAGCTTAGTTGGATTTTAACAAACTGCAAATTTGGGTGGGTGTCCCAACGGACTCGCCGTTTACGGTGCTGCGCAACCGGATTTGCAATAAGGACTGTTATGGTTGCCTGCGGGGTCTGCTACAGCCAATTCAGCGCGGGTGAGAACGCCTTGATAACGCACCGCTGCTCTGGTGATTTCAGTTGTAATCATCGACACCCGCTTTCTCTATGCTGCTCAGACCTTCGATTCGCAGCGACGATAGCAGCTCATTAGTCGGGCAAATTCATATAAGCAATGGCAATGCGGAAGCGCGGATCATTCCTCACCGCGTCGGGCACAAATGCCGCCTTCAAATCGGGCAGCACCTGCCCAGCAGCCATCTGAATGTCATACAGATCAAACACCTTGTCTATATCCCCTGCACCCATCGCGCAGAGCATGGCAGGTGAATAACTGAAGTAACTATTGACAGGCTCTATGGCCGTCATTATTTCAGCATAAGCATCGGTTTGGCAGCGCAGGTAATTCCAGAGACCGAGGAATTCGGAGACGCGCATGACAGTGAGCGGCAACGTATCTGCCGCGCGTATCCTCGCAATGGAATCCGACTCTCTTCCCAGCTGTACCGAGGCGAAGGCATTGATGATGTCATAGGCATTCTGGTCGCTGAAAGTGGCGAGGTAATCATCAGCCATTTGGAGTGCGATCTCGTAGTCACCACTACTGAGTCGGGAGTGTATCGCGGATTCGTGATACAGCTTGACTGTGGGCTGCTTGAGAATTGCGATCTGGTACCATTCGTTCGCTTCAGCAAACCGACCCAGCCATGTCAGCGAAAAGGCGTAGTTGGAGGCGGCGCGACCATCCACATCCGGCAATTCAACAGAGCGCCTTGCATAGGTTTCCCAGGATTCCCAGCGCCGCTGTGCTGCCGCAACAATCTGCAAAGTGGAGTAGGCGCGCTCCAATTCCGGATCGATGGCAATGGCGCGATCTGCATAGTCCAGCGCCTGCTCCAGCAAGCCGGCGGTCTGGTCGTAGGGAGAGAGGGCCCACTTCAGATAGATGGAGTAACTGAGTTCAGCCAGTCCTCTTGCGAATTCCGGATCCAGTTCCAGTGCACGATTCAACTCGAGAATGCCCTCGCTGATCCAGCCTCCAGGATTGAGGGCAGTGATCGAAAACATCCTGTTTTGGCTCTCGGCGCGATACCAGTGCTGTAGATAGAGTGTGTAAGCTTCAGTATTGTCGGTGGGCCGACGGTTGATTTGGGCAATCTCTTCGGGCAACAAGCTAGCCTGCATCGCTTTCGCAACTTCCTGAGCCACACTGGATTGAATCTCGAACACATCCCCCATCTGGAAGTCATATGTCTCGGACCACAAATTGGTTTCGTCACTGGCCCTGATCAATTGCGTCGAAATGCGCACACGATTTCCGGAGAAACGCACAGAGCCTTCCATGATCGTACTCACCTGCAGTTCGCCAGCAATCTCGCCAATCGTTGCGGTGCTGTCCATGTACTGCAGGACAGAGCGTCGAGGCGTAATCTGAAGGGTCTTGATCTTGCTCAGGCTATTGAGAATCTCATCATGCATGCCAGCGGCGAAATAATTGTCTGTTGAATCCTGGCTGAGGTTGACCAAAGGCAGAACCGCGAGCGAGTAGGCACTCGGAGCCGCAGTGGATGTCGCGATAGCCTCACTCTCCGCATCACTTTTCCTGTCACTCGCCTGATTCGCGCCTGCTGCAGCGGGTGTCGGGAGATCCAGTGTTTCAGTGCTGCTGAAAACAAACAAAGTGAGAAGCGCCGATGTCAGCAGGGCGGCAACGAGTAATAAGACAAAATTGCGATTTCGAAACAGCGACTGTGGTGAATTCTCATCGTTGTGCGTAAGCCTGATGCCCTGCGGAGTGAGGTCAAACACCCAGGCGAGTACGATGATGATGGGAAACCCGAAAATCAGCGTCAGGATCAGTGACTGATTCACCCAGACTGGTACGTCAAAGGTCGGGAGCACCACATCTGCTGCCTGAATGATTAACCATGCAAGAATGGCGTATGCGGAGGCTGCGCCTGGAACTTTGCGCTTGACCAACTCATGAACCAATCCACTCATCCTGGTTTCTCTCTTTTTGCTCGCCGCGGCATCGCCAGACGGTATTAGCCTTTGTAAGTCACTGGCTTGTCGCTGCGAAGTAGTTCAGTCCCGGAGGTGCCTCTTGTTCGGTAAAGCATTTCTGGTAGTCGGGTGCATAAATTTCGACAAATTCGAAAGTGCCGCCGGTCACCCAATTCTGGGGTACAAAATCTGTGCTCGCACCGGGTCCCGAATTTGCCTTCACCATTTCTATTCGCAGGGAATTGATGACGATGTGCCCCCAGAACAGCCATTTTCCCTGCTCGGTATGTTCGGCCAGAAACACGCGCATCGGATTGAGCTGGAAAACACGCGCCATCGGCTTGTTCCTGAATTCGAATACCTTGCCTTTCAGGTTATTTATCGTCACTGGATGTTGCAGATGCCGTTCCCGATCCAACAGCGAAGACGGAAACCCCTCGGCCGTGCTTATCTCCAGAATATCATTGAGTTCATAACTGCAGCCCATATCGCCTCCGCTTCTGCTCGAATGCCTACTTCCTGAATATGCGTCGCAGATAATCATTCATGAACATGTCATCGGGATCTACTTTGGCCCTGGCGCGGGCTTGCATGAACTGCTGCAATTGCTTTTCATAGGATTTGCGCATCCGGTTCACGGCATCTGGCATGAACTGGAAACCCTTTGCCCAGTGAGCCCGTCCGTTCGGGCACTCATCCATGATGGCGACGAGCAATTCTCCCGCGAATTGCTCAAAGTACGGGGTCTTGTAGAAGGCATCGAATTCAACCATTGCCGTCATCCTGTTTCCCCTGGCCTGAGAAAGTGTTGCCTTGCTGTTTTTGATAAAGCGGAATCCAAGCGCGCCATTAAAAGGATAATGACCGGCTCGTGCCCAGCGTTCCGTGTGCTCGCGGGTCAGCATGATGATTTTTCGAATCACCTCGAAGTCGTCATCGATTTCCACCGAGATCTCAGTATCCGCGACCTTGAACCCCAATATCGCGGACCAGTCTGCATTGTGCAGGTAGTCCGTCACATTGCAGACGTAGTTATAAAGTGGCATGAAACGTAATCCGGTTTGCATGATGTCTGGCGTCTGCTCCGGGGTATTGATCAAAGCCTGGAGCGCTGTCGCGGAGATGATGTTGTGGACATTGGTTTCGAAGACGGATTTCTGAGGGACGAATCCAACTCTTGTCGCGACTTCATCAGTCCGGTTTGCACGTTGCATATTGGCCTGGTCGGTGAAGGGTATCCATGCAATCTCCGCATAGTCATTCTTCGTCACGAACTCTTTTACGGTTTCCAGACACCTCTCCAGCGGCATATTGAATTCTTCCACTTTCACGTTGAAAGCCGGTTCGACTTTCAGCGTGATGCTGGTGACAATTCCAAACAGCCCGAGGGAAACACGCGCGGCATCGAGAATCTCAGGCTCACTCTCATCGATGGACCGGATTTCTCCCCGGGACGTGACCACTTCCATTGCGATGACGTAGTCCGATGTAGACAGGAAATTGATGCCCGATCCATGGCAGCCGGTGGCTATCACGCCGCCATAGGTCGCCTCGCCAACGCCATGGCCAACGTTAGTCGGAAGACAGATTGCATTGGCGATCAGGACCGCAGCCAGTGCATCAACAGTAGTTCCCGAGCCGATCGTGACAGATTTGTGATCCCCAGCCACCACGATGGAGTTGAAGTTTGCCATCGAGATGAGCCAGCCCTCAGTAGGAACCAGCGGACTCCAGCTGTGACCGCTGCCGACAACTCGAATCGGTATTTTCCTGCTGCGGGCCTGATTGACGAGGTCGAGGACAGCAGTAATATCTTTTGGCGTGAATTGGCCCGCCGGGGTGCAGCGTACATTCTCCCCCGAGTTTTGCCAGAGCGCTGAGGGAGAAGACTCGTCACAGAGTTCGATGCTTAGAGGGAAATAAAAGAAATTTTCAGGATCCCACTGTGTCTTTGTCGCCATTAAACGCGCGTAGTTGTCTCCGTAATAGGCCTCCTGCCAGTTCTGTAAAGTGCTGTCGATATAATTCAGATAGGCGGCTTTTTGCTGCAGGGCATAGGGTGTAAGCACGTCTTTGCAACGTTGCGCCCAGCCCATGGCCTCGGACTCTTGCTCGGCAGTCGTCCACTGTACCTTGACCGTCATCACGAACACCCCATCCCGCCAAAAATAAGCTGTTTCGGTTGCACCCACCCGCGACGCAGCACCGCCCACATGATCCCAGAGAATATGGCAGCCATTGCTGTTTGGACCCTTTTTGTTCTTTATGAGTGCAGGCGACTCTGCCATTAATCCGGAAATTTTAGCTGTCAGCTCCGGAGTCATTGCGCCCAGTCCGAACACAAATGACACATGGTGATGGTAGATCTTGCTGAGTGTGTCAAATCCTTCTTCCTGCTTTTCCCAATCCGTCCAGTGCATGGCGCGCAGTTGATTGTCGGGCCTGCAGGCCAGTATCGCTGCCAGATCCCGGGTGCACTCGGCCAGGGTGCCATTGTAGATCACTGTAAATTGGGCCTGGGGTTTGCCTTTGGGGTCGAAGCTCCACAGCGCATCGATAGTCAGTTCGTCGGGGACTTGCATTGTATTGAGGATATTCATGGCTGTTGCGAATTCGGCTTGCTGTTCCGGAATCTTCCAGGTCAGCTCGCCACAGACTACTTCAGGCTTTCGCAATCTGAATATCTTGCAGGTCATTTTGGTGGTGACGCCGAAATTACCCCCGCCGCCGCCACATAAGGACCAGAAAAGATCCTTCTTGGAACGCTCTTTCTCCTTGTTGGTTACAGTGACCAGCTTGCCATCGGCTGTGACCAGTTCCATCTTCAACAGTCCATCTATGGCCAGCCCATAGCTTCTGGAGAAGGGGCTCAGGCCGCCGCCAAGAGTAAATCCACTGACACCAACAGTCGGGCACTGGCCGCCAATGATGATGTTCTGAATATGATCATTCTTGAGCTTTTTATAGACATGATCCCAGATTGCGCCGCCCTCAATCGTCACCGTGCGGTTTCTGTGAATCGTCACCTTGTTCATGCGCGTCAAGTCGAGGACGATGCCATCCTGATTGAGGCAGAATCCGGCGTAGGAATGACCACCATTCTTGATGTTCAGTTTGAAATGATATTTGCGGGCGAAGTTTACAGTGATTTGTACGTCGTTCCCTGATTCAGCCATGACCACGCAGCCAGGTCGCTTGCTTCGAAACTGCAGGTTGCCGATGAATACAGCCTTCTCGTATTCCTTCGATCCGGGAAAAAGTACTTCACCTTTTGGTAGCTGACTCTGTAGTTTCTTGAAGAGGACAGACATTTGAACCTCGCTGCAAATGAAAAGTCGCTATTGAATTAGTGCTCCAGCCCAACACATCAAGAGCGGGTTAGGGGCGCATGCGGCTCTATTAATATTCATAGGCTTGCTGGTACTTTTAAATGAGCATGCAGGCTATCTCCGAACCAAGACTGTGTCTAGTTGCAAGAGTGGCAGCATGCAAGCTGTACTGCTTGAGAACCGCTATCTTCATGGTCTTCGAGCCATGTCAATTTGTACCAAGTCAATCTGCACCAAAAAATCCCTGCGGCGAATTCCGACAGCAAACGCATTCCAATCAGGAGGACTCCCAGCACGACATAAATCAACTGCTCCCGCTACAGAAACACGATCGAGTATTCCCCAATCATGTTGTGCGAGTCAGGTATGCATCAGCACTGCGGCAAGAACCTTACCGCTGGTCGATAGTCAATCATGGGGTCGATCATGCGCCTTGCGCCGCAACTGGGGCAGAAGCCGCGCCTCTATACAGCTGAAAGCCACCAGTTTTTCGTGATGGCAGGACTCACCCGGACTGCAGAACTTGCACGTGGTTGACAGCTACTCATGTTAAGTCGTGGCGTTAATCGACCAAAGCCAGTTCCAGCGCGGGAATCCGTTTATTTTGGTGGTCGTCCAATTTTGCCCCGAAAATTGTAGTTGGTTGTGAGTACTCAGCTTAGTTGGATTCTAACAAACTGCAAATTTGGGTGGGTGTCCCATCGGACTGCAAACGGACTGCACCAATGGACTTTGTTTTCCGGATGACCAGGTGATCATGATTTGTGTTGCCATGGGCAATCCCGATGATGACATCGCGGCCAACCACGTCGTCTCCCGGCGCAGACCCGTCGGGGAAATAGCATCGTTCGTCAGCTTCGATTAAACACTTGTCGAGAATTTTTACAGTTTTCCAGCGAGCATCAGAGCAAAACTGTCCAACCTATTGAAAATAATTGGATATTTATTTTTGGCATGCCATTTGCTCATTATCTCGAAATGCGAGTGGTATTGACCCTTTGTGGTTTCAGTTCCGCTCGTTGACTGCTGTCCATTGAACCGAGATGGTTATTAGCTCTACCGGTCGCAGCTTGCAATCAGAAGGAGTAAACACATGAAAAAGATCATTGCGCTGGGCTTGCTGCTGTTATCCTCGTTATCGGCAAACGCGGCAGTGATTTCCATCCTTAGTTCTAACATCGGTGCCCGTGCCGACGATGCATCTGGAGCGAGTAGCGCCAGCGTCGATTTATCAACCGCTTTAGGCTTCCGTTCGCTTTCTGCACTGGATGGTCTTAGTTCCTCAACCATTGATACCAACTGGGTGGTTACCGACACCGGTGCATTGCTTGATTTTGACTTCAGTCACGTCAGGAGCGGGGCAAGAAATAGTTCAGCAGACAGCTACGAAGGTTATGTCCAGTTTACTGTGAACCAGAACACCACCTACTCCCTGAGCGGGATGTATTCAGTTATCGATCTCGGTGCGGCAGGCGTCGTGAGTTCTATGGTTCAACTGCAAAGGGCCCTGGATCTCACCAATTTGTTTGTATCCCACAACTTCTCTAAATACACAGTAGATGAAATCCTCACTGTCGGGGCGCTTGGCGATGGTGACTTTTCTTCGATGCTAGGAGGAACACAGACCGGTACCCTCGTCGCGGGTACTATCTATAACCTCTACATTCAGCAGTTCCTTTATGCAGAGCACGCCAATAGCGGGGCATCTGCAACCGGGTGTGTAACCTTATCCATCGGTGGGGCAACCGGCAGCGGGGTGTGCGGGCATACCGTACCTGCTCCTGTACCAGCACCTGCACCGCTCATGTTGCTGGTTCTGGGGCTGGTGGTTTTGGGTTGCCGGAAGGTTTTTAAGAAACTGCATTAGTCAGGGCATCTCCTTCGCTAAAGTGATCGATCAACCTGAGCTGCTTGAGCACTCACGGGACACCCACAAAGTAGAGCACTCACGGGACACCCACAAAGTAGCACTCACGGGACACCCACAAAGCTTAGCAGCGTTGGCAAGCATCGGACAGCCACTGCGAGCATCGGACAGCCACCGATCTCTCGCGGTGTCAATTTTCAGAAATCGTCTTTTCAACGATTCCTCACAAATCGATTTCAATCAATAAGAAATTTGGGTGGGTGTCCCAATGGACCCAACCCTACAATTGGGCACTCGACCAAAGGAGTTCCACATGACTGCAAACCAGCGACGAAGCTCCGAGCGGTTTCCCCGCTCTGCGAAATACGATCCGGCGTGGATCGCCGCCAGCGCCAGTGGCGCGGCCAACTCGCTCTGGTTGGCCGAGTGGCTCGCCGAGGCGCTCGACTTGCGCCCCGGAATGCGCGTTCTCGACCTCGGCTGCGGCCGAGCCGCGTCGTCAATCTTTTTGCATCGAGAATATGGCGTGCAGGTTTGGGGAACGGACCTGTGGTTCGACGCCTCGGAAAACCTCCTGCGAATCCGCGATGCTGGCATCGCGGACGGCGTGTTTCCGATCCACGCGGACGCTCGGGCGCTGCCGTTCGCCGACGAGTTTTTCGATGCGATCGTGTGCCTCGATTCTTTCAGCTACTTCGGGACGGACGACCTGTACCTGAACTATCTCGCTCGGTTCGTGACGCCCGGCGGCCCGATCGGAATTGCGGGCGCGGGACTTGCGCGGGAAATCGACGGTCCGGTTCCCGCGCATCTGCGCGAATGGTGGACGCCGGATCTGTGGTGCCTGCATTCCGCGAGTTGGTGGCGCCAGCACTGGGAACGGATGGGCATAGTGGACATCGACTTGGCCGACACCATGCCCGACGGTTGGCGGGCGTGGCTGGACTGGCATCGAGTGGTCGCCCCCGACAATGCGGTGGAAATCAAAGCGATCGAGGCCGATCGCGGCGATACCATCGGCTACGTGCGACTCGTCGGTCGCCGCCGAGCGGACGCGATGCTGGGCGACCATATCGTCTCCGTCCCGACGGAGTACACGAAAACTCCGCTGCTCCGTCGCGAGGATTCTTGAGTCCGAGTGAAGTCGAACGTTGACCGGGGTTAAAGCTCCGCCCTTCACCCCGGGCCGCACGGTGCTGGCAAGCATGGGACAGCCACCGCTCTCTCGCGGTGTCAATTTTCAGAAATCGTCTTTACAACGCTTCCTCACAAATCGATTTCAATCAACAAGAGAATTTTCGACAGGCACGTCAAAACCAGTGCAAGCATGGGACAGCCACCGCTCTCTCGCGGTTTCAGTTTTCAGAAATCGTCTTTACAACGCTTCCTCACAAATCGATTTCAACCAATAAGAGAATTTTCGACAGGCACGTCAGAACCAGCCTCCGTTGAGGCTGTTCGATGGGTTGGTTCAATCAAGCAGCTTTGTGTCTCGCCGACTTTCGTTCCAGTCTCTCCAGGCTGTCCAGTCCATGCAGCATCCTAACAGACTGCTTCTGGATCTCGAGTGTCA
>SXGR01596641.1_pt1 | contig 13963 bp, 14 predicted proteins | sample 3174711 | NCBI WGS metagenome assembly SXGR01 (sample SAMN11356860, study PRJNA531348) | freshwater metagenome | isolation source: freshwater sample F1-60 | place: China: Fuxian Lake, Yuxi | collected 2017-12-25
TCGTGAACCAGGAGCGCCGGTCAGGGGCCGCGCGCCATGCAGCGGTGCTGGCGGCCGGGCGCATCCGGCTGCGCCCCATTCTGATGACCACCCTGGCGATGATCTTCGGCATGATCCCGCTTGCACTGGGTCTGGGCGAAGGCGGCGAGCAGCGCGCGCCCATGGGGCAGGCGGTGATCGGGGGCGTCATCACCTCCGGGTTGCTGACCCTCATCGTGGTGCCGGTCATTTACACATACCTCGACGACCTTGCCGCGTGGGTAGTCCGGTTTGGTAAACTTCGTGGCTCCCGTTCGGCAACCCCCCTCCAGTGAGCTCCGCCGCATGAACTTCGACCAGGCCCGTTTCAATATGGTGGAGCAGCAGATCCGGCCCTGGGAAGTGCTCGACCAAGACGTACTCGACCTGCTCTACGTCGTACCGAGAGAAAGCTTCGTGCCAGGCGGCATGAAGAAGCTCGCGTTCACCGACGTCGAGATCCCGATTGGCGAAGGCGAATGCATGTGGACGCCCAGGATCGAAGCGCGCGCCATGCAGGCCCTGAGCGTGAAGAAGTCCGAACGCGTGCTGGAAGTCGGCACTGGCACCGGCTACCTGACCGCGCTGCTCGCGCAGCGCGCGGCACATGTGCACTCGCTTGAAATCAATCCGCGACTCGCGGAGGTGGGCCGTGCGAACCTCGCGCGCTACGGCGCCGAGAACGTCACGCTGGAAGTCGCGGACGGCTCGCGCGGGCACGGCAGGCACGCCCCCTACGACGTTGTCGTGCTGACGGGCTCCTCGCCGGTGCTGCCACTCGGAGTCATCGAGCAGCTCGCCCCCGGCGGAAGGCTGTTCGCGATCGTCGGTGACGCACCGGTGATGTCGGCCATTCTCGCCGTTTGCACTGCGCCCGGCATGGCGTCCGAGACCGCGCTTTTCGAGACCCTGGTCAAGCCACTCGTCAACGCCGAGCAGCCGGCACGATTCACGTTCTGATGAAAAACACCCATCCCGCGGAAGTTGCCGCGCGACTGCCTGAAGTCGCAAGCGGCGCGCTGGTGCTGCTCGACGTGCGCGAACCCTGGGAATTCCAGACCTGCCGCATCGAACATTCGCTGCTGGTACCGATGCGGGAAGTGCCGGCACGCCTCGCCGAACTAGACCCGAAAGCCGAAACCGTGGTGATCTGCCACCACGGCGGCCGCAGCATGCAGGTGGCCATGTTCCTCGAAAAGCAGGGCTTCACCAACGTCCAGAACCTTGCGGGCGGAGTCGATGCCTGGGCGCGGATGGTCGACCCCGCGATGCCGGTCTACTAGAAAAAGGGAACCGAACACGCAATGGCCAGACTGCTGATTGGATTTGCCCTCGCGGCGGCGTTCGCGTCGTCCGCGGGCGCGCAGGACCTGCTGCAGGTGTACCGGGACGCCGCGAAGTACGACGCCCAGTACGCCGCCGCGCGGCACACATTGCAGGCGGGGCTCGAGAAGCTGCCGCAGGGCCGCGCATTGCTTTATCCGAACGTAAACCTGAGCGCCAATACCACCAATTCTCGTGTCGACTCGGAGCCGCACAATGCCTCTGTCGCTGCGCCCTTCGCGCGCGATTTCCGCTCGTATGGCTATACGCTGTCGCTGTCGCAGCCGATTTTCAGACGCCAGAATTCGATCCAGGCCAGTCAAGGCGAATACCAGGTGAAGCAGGCCGAGGCCGCATTCGGGCAGGCCGGTCAGGACCTCATCCTGCGCGTCTCGCAGGCCTATTTCGACATCCTTGCTTCGCAGGACACGCTGGCATTGGTGGGGGCGCAGAAAGTCGCGATTTCCGAGCAGCTAGCGCAGGCGAAGCGAAACTTCGAGGTGGGCACGGCGACCATCACCGACACCCACGAGGCGCAGGCGCGCTACGACCTCGTCGTCGCGCAGGAGATCGCAGCGCAGAATGACCTCGAGACCAAGCGCCGCACGCTGCAGCAGCTCACGGGCAAGGAATACACCTTGCTCAAGGGCCTGCGCCGTGACGTGAAACTCGCGCCGCCCAATCCGGTTGGCATGCAGCACTGGTCGGATCTCGCGGAAAAGCAGAGCTACCCGGTGCAGGTTCAGGAAGCAGGAACCGAAATCGCGCAGCTGGAAGCCAAGCGGGCCAGCGCGGGTCACTATCCGACGGTGGACCTAGTCGCAAGTTACGGCTACACCTCGCAGACTGGTTCCAGCGTTGCTGCATCCGGCAGCAACATCACCAGCGGAAGTATCGGCGTGCAGCTCGGCGTGCCGATCTACCAGGGCGGCGCGATCAACTCGCGCGAACGCGAGGCGGCGGCGCTGCACGAGAAATCCAGGCAGGACCTGGAGAGCGCGCGCCGCTCCAGCGTGCTGAGCGCGCGGCAGTCCTACCTCGCCGTCATCAACGGCGTGGCGCAGGTCGGCGCGCTGGAGCAGGCGCTGGTGTCCTCGCAAAGCGCGCTGGACTCGAACAAGCTCGGCTATGAAGTCGGCGTGCGCATCAACATCGACGTGCTGAATGCGCAGCAGCAACTCTTCTCGACGCGCCGTGACCTCGCCGTCGCTCGCTACAACACCATCACCAGTCACCTGCGTTTGAAAGCCGCCGCCGGCAGCCTGCGCGAAGACGACCTGCGCGAGGTCAACGCCGCGCTGGCGCAGTAAGCAGGCGCAACGCAGTTTCGACATGGCGCAGGGCGGCGCCGCGGTGCTGTTCGCACAGGTTTCTGCCGGCCGTGGACATGCCGTCGCGCTTCTTCGCGTCGTCCAGGATGGCCTGGGCTGAGACGGCGGCTTGGGCGGGGCCCGTGACCTGAACCGCGGCGCCTGCGGCCACAGCCAGCGCCGTCGCCTCGGTGAAATTGAACACGCTGGGTCCGATTACCACCGGTACGCCCGCGGCGCAGGCCTCGATGAGGTTCTGCCCGCCGTAGCCGCCAAAGGAACCGCCGATCACGGCGACGTCGGCGAGACCGTAGTAGAAGCCCATCTCGCCCATGCTGTCGCCGAGCAGCAGGCTGCGCCCGCCGGCGGGCCGTTCACCCGCGCTGCGCCGCGCTACGGCCCAGCCGCGCTCGGGCGCGAGCGCGGCGACCGCGTGGAAGCGCTGCGGATGACGCGGCACCAGCACAACCAGCGTTGCGACCTCGAGCCCGGCAAGCGCATCCAGCAGCAACGCTTCCTCGCCTTCCCGGGTACTCGCCAGGAGCAGTACCGGGCGCGCGAGTTCTCTGCGCAGCGCTGCTCCCGCCGCTAGCCTCCCGGCATCCGGGACCACGTCGAACTTGAGGTTTCCGACAACAGCCGCCTGCGTCGCACCGAGTTCTCGCAGGCGCGCCGCATCCGCCTGGCTCTGCGCGCAAGTCGCGGCTAGCGCGCCGAAAGCCGGACGGAACAGGCGCGGCCACTTCGCATAGCCGCGCGCGGATTTCTCCGACATGCGCGCGTTGGCGAGCATCACCGGGACGCCGCGCTCGCCGCAGACCTGTATGAGGTTCGGCCAGATCTCGGTTTCCATGAGGATGGCAATGCGGGGGCGGAAACGATCGAGCGCGCGGCGCATCCCGCCCGGCAGGTCGTAGGGCAAAAAGCCCGTCTGCACGGTGCTGCCATAGACCTGTGAGATGGCGTCGCGACCCGCGGACGTCATGCAGGTAAGCAGCACCTGATGGTCGGGTAGCGCCTCGATCAGCGCCCTGACCAGCGGCGCCGCGGCGCGTACCTCGCCTACCGACACGGCATGCACCCACAGCAGCGGACGCTGCAACGACTGGGAATAGCAGCCGAAACGCTCGGCGACAAAGCGCCGGTAGCCGGGTTCGCGGCGGCCGCGCCACCAGAGCCGCGCGAGGACGAGCGGCATGGCGAGCGTGAGCAGCAGCGTGTAGACGAGCCGCGCCATCAGGCGAAGTCCATCGCTGCGCCGTAGACCTCCTGCCAGGTCGGCGCCGCGCGGATGCCACCGAGATTCCTGGCGCGCGGAGAGCCGTACAAGCCGGTCAACTCGGGGTCGGAACCGCAAAAAATACCGATCGACGGAACGCCGAGCGCGACGCCGAGGTGCGTAAGCCCGGTATCGACGCCGATCACTGCCCGCGCGCGGAACATCATTGCGGCAAGCTGCGCCACGCGCAACCCTGGCGGCACCAGGGCACCGGGGACCGCCGCCGCGATGCGCGTGCTGCGCGCGCGCTCCGCCTCGCTGCCCCAGGGCAGCACGCAGCGCACGCCCTCGCGCGCGAGTTTCCCGCCCAATGCGATCCAGTCCTGCTCGGACCAGAGCTTGTTCGTCCGGCTGGTCATGGTGAGGAACACGCTGTACGGCTCCGCGATCTCCAGCGGCGAGGTTTCGCCCGCCGCCAGGCCGTAGTCGCAGGGGGCGTCCACCGCGTAGCCGAGGGCCGAGGCCGTCAGCTGCCGGTTGCGCTCCACCGCGTGCAGCTTGCGCGGTACCGGATGCCGCGACGCATAGAGGCGGGCCGCAAAGGGTTCGCGCGCGCTGCCCTTGTCGTAGCCGTGCCGCTCGCCGCGCGCGAGACGCGACAGAAGCGCGCTTTTCAGCAGGCCCTGGGTGTCGACGATGCAGTCGTAATGCTCCTCGGCGATCTGGCGGCGGAACTCGCCGAACTCCTGCCGCACCGCGGGCCGCCAGGGTGCCCGGCGCCAGCGCCGGATCGCGACAGGGATCACGCGCCGCACCGAGCGGTGCATGGCGGCGATTTCCTCGAACACGTCCTCGACCACCCAGTCGATCACCGCACCCTCCACCTTCCGCGCGGCATCGCTTACCGCGGGGCAATGGTGGATCACGTCCCCGAGCGAGGAGGTCTTGACGAACAGGATGCGCATCAACCAGTCGGCTAAAATGCAATCTTCGATTGTAAGGGAAGCCCCTTGAACGCCCCGTCCCGGGCGCCGCTCTCCGCGGTCCTGATCACCCGCAATGCCGCCGCGCAGCTCGACGCCTGCCTCGAAAGCCTGCGTTTCGCCGACGAAATTGTCGTCGTCGACTCCGCCAGCACCGACGCCACGCGCGAGGTCGCCGCGCGTCATGGCGCTCGCATCGTGGAGTGCGAATGGCGGGGCTTCGGGCCGCAAAAGCGGTTTGCGGTATCGCAGGCCAGCCACGACTGGGTGCTCTGCGTCGATGCGGACGAGCGCGTGTCGCCTGAACTCGCGGCGAGCGTCGCCGCAGCGCTTGCCGGCCCCGTCTCCACGGTCTACCGCATGCCGCGCTGCAACCGCTTCCTCGGCCGCTGGCTGCGCCACGGCGAGGGCTACCCGGACTGGAGCCCGCGCCTGTTCGACCGGCGCAGCGCGCAATGGAGCGAAGACAGCGTGCACGAGAAAGTCCTGTACACCGCCACGCCCGGCGTGCTCGCCGGCGACCTGCTGCACGAATCCGCCGAGGACCTCGCACAGTACCTGGAGAAACAGAACCGCTACACCACGCTCGCGGCGAAGCAGCTCTACGACGCCGGCCGTGACGCCGGATTCGTCGAGCTCGTGTTCTCGCCGGCGGTGCGATTCCTCAAGTTCTATGTGCTGCGGCTGGGCATGCTCGACGGCATCGCGGGCCTGGTGCACATCGCGATCGGCTGCATGAATAGCCACATGAAGTACGCGAAGCTGATCGAAATGCGGCGCAACGGAGGCAAGCCGTGAAGGTCGTCCTCACCGATTGCGGGGGCCTCGTCGGCATGCACGCCGCGCAGCGGCCGCTCACGCGCTTCGCGGAATGGTACAAACGGTATTACGGTCATGCCTGAAATCCAGTCTTCGCAGATCCTCGCTTTCCACGACAGCCGGCTAGCCATCGCCGGCTGGGCGAAAACGGGCGCGCAGGAGCATCCCGCAGGCCTCTGGCAGGCGGTCGACGACAACCACCGCAATAACTGCGCGCTGTGGGACGAGGAAGACCTCGCGCGGCGCCGCAACGTGCCCGACACCGAGATCGCCGGCAACAAGCGCGCCATCGACCGCCACAACCAGAAACGCAACGACGCCATCGAACGCATCGACGAACACCTGCTCGCCTCCCTCGGCGCCGCGAAGGAAGGCGCGCGGCTCAATAGCGAAACCGCGGGTTCGATGTGCGACCGGCTGTCGATCCTGTCGCTGAAAATCCACCACATGCGCATCCAGACCCTGCGCACCGACGTCGACCGCGAGCACATCGACACCTGCAAGGCGAAACTCGCGCGCCTCGTCGAGCAGCGCGGTGACCTCGCCCAGTGCTTTGACCGCCTGCTCGCGGAGTTCGCGCGCGGCGAGAGCTGTTTCAAGGTGTACCGGCAGTTCAAGATGTACAACGACCCGAAGCTGAATCCGGCCGTGTACAACGAGAAGAAGTGAAGACCGCGCTGATCACCGGCGTGTCGGTGCAGGACGATTCGCACCTGTCGAAGCTCCTGCCACAGAGGGGTTATCGCTTTCACGACGGCTGCATTCCGTTCTGAGCATGGCATCGCGCCTCGTCCCTGTGATCCTGTCCGGCGGCTCGGGCACCCGCCTGTGGCCGATGTCGCGCAGGCTGCTGCCCGAACAATTCCTGCCATTGGTCGGCGAGCACTCCCTGCTGCAGGAAACCGCGCTGCGCCTGCGCGGCCTGCGTGCCGGCGCGCCCGTCGTAGTCGCCAACCACGAACACCGCTTTCTCGCCGCCGAGCAGATGCAGGAGATCGGCGTGTCGCCGCACGCCTTGCTGCTCGAGCCCGTGGGCCGCAATACCGCGCCCGCGATCGCCGCCGCGGCGGCGCTGGTGGCGCGCGACGACCCCGACGCGGTGCTGCTGGTGCTGCCTTCCGACCACCAGATCGGCGACGTGCGCGCATTCCACCGCGCAGTACGCGGCGCTGCCGCGCTCGCGCTGAAAGGGCACCTGGTTACGTTCGGCATTTCGCCGGCAGGCCCGGCGACCGGCTACGGCTATATCGAGGCCGGCAATGCTATTCCCGGCCACAAGGGCGCGTTCCGCATCCGGCGCTTCGTCGAGAAGCCGACGTTGAAACGTGCGCGGGCCTTCCTCGCCAAAGGCGGCTTCCTATGGAACAGCGGCATGTTCGCCTTCACCGCGCGCCGCTACCTGGAGGAGCTGCAGGCGCACCGGCCCGCGATGGCGACGGCAGCCGCTAAGGCGCTGGCGCACGCCGCCCGCGACCTCGACTTCCTGCGCCTGGACGCAAAGGCCTTTACTGCCTGCCCCGCCGATTCGGTGGACTATGCCGTGATGGAACACACCACGGCAGGCGCGGTGGTGCGTGCCGACATGCGCTGGAGCGACGTCGGTTCCTGGTCCGCGTTATGGGAGATCGACAAGAAGGACGCGGCCGGGAACGTTGCGCGCGGCGACGTCTGGCTGCACGACGCGAATGGCTGCTACGTGCGCGCCGACAGCAGGCATGTCTCGGTGCTGGGAGCGCGCCACCTCGTGATCGTGGAAACCGACGATGCCGTGCTTGTCGCCTCGCGGGAGCGCGCGCAGGAAGTGAAGGACGTGGTCGAGAAGCTGAACGCGGGGAAACGCACCGAGCACGTCTCGCACACGCGGGTGTACCGTCCCTGGGGCTACTACGAAGCTGTGGACGCCGGCGCTCGCTTCCAGGTCAAGCGATTGATGGTGAAGCCCGGGCACTCGCTGTCGCTGCAGCGGCACAGGAAACGGGCGGAGCACTGGGTGGTAGTGTCGGGGGTGGCTCGGGTGACTCGCGGAACGAACATAACGAGACTCAAAGAGAATCAGTCTACCTTCATACCTCTTGGCATGAAGCACCGGCTGGAGAATCCTGGCAGGAAGCCACTGCACATCGTGGAAGTGCAATCTGGCGGATACCTCGACGAAGATGATATCGAGAGGTTCGGGGACCGGTACAACCGTAATTAGCCACGACGTGCCGTAACCAGCCGTACTCGTACCTATCGCTGCAGCGGGCCGTCGCGGCCCTGCATTCCGTGCCACAGGCCTAGGAGCATGTAGCGCAGACGCTCGAAGCGAGGCGGCACAAGCAGCGGAAAGAACACCAGCCGCTTCAGCAGCCGTTGAACTTCGTTCAATTTCCATGCGAACGGTGCGTGAGGTTCGCGCGAAAGAAGCACGGCGTTCCGGAAAAGATAGTAGTGCCGATAGGGCCGATAAAGCTGCACGCTCCGCCCCGTGAAGGGCGCACGCACCGCGTCGTCACCAAGCTCATGGTTCATGCGCGCTGCGCAGGCGCCGAAGATTCGGTAGCCGCGAGCGCGCGCCCGCAAAGTCCATTCCGTGTCTACATGTTCAAGAAAGTAGCCTTCCTTCATCCCGCCGACGTCATCGAGGACCTCGATCCGCGCCAGCGTGCCAGAGGAAATGAGGAAGTCGCACGACATCACCTCGCCAGAGACACAGGTGCCGGCCCGCATTCCCGAGCGTGTCAGCCGGTAGAACGGCCACGACTTTCCCAACCTGGCGTCGTGATACACGGGCCCCACTGCGCCGACCTTCTCGCCGGAATTCGCCATCGCGGACTCCGCCGCCAGCAGCCTCGCCACCATGTCGTGAGCAGGCACGCTGTCCTGATCCATCAGCAGAATGTGGGTCATGCCCAACGCCTTGGCGCGAGCGATGCCGGCGTTGTGGCCCGAGGCGATGCCGAGATTCCGACCCAACAGAAGAAACTCGGCCCGATTGCCTGCGGCGGCGCGCAGCGGATCGAGCCGATCCGGATCGGACCCATTGTCGACGACCAGGAGGCGCTCGACCTGGGTCAGCAGCGCGCGTAGGCCTTCGACGGCTGAAGGCAGCGGCTGATAGGTGACCACCACCGCTGTGACGCGCGCGCTCATCGGATTGCCATCGCGATCAGGTCTTCGCCCGCATCGCGATCTGATCGCAACCGCCAAGCTTCCTGCAACTGGAAAAGCCGGCCGCGAAGGGCATTCATGGGGGGGGGCAGTGCCGTCATGTCGTAGCGCCCGCGCGCGCGAATTGCTTCGCTGCCGAGCAAAGCCCCGTTCGCGTCGCGGACCGAGGTAAATATTCGGAACGACGCGAATCCGGCCTTGCGCAGCATCGCTTCCAATGCAGCTCGATTGAACAGGTGCAGGTGCCGCGGTGGGTCGAGCGCAAACCAATTCGGGCCGAAGCGGCGATGCAGCAGGCTGCGGGAGTTGGGCGTGGCAAGCGCAAGACGGCCACCCGGCCGCAACAGGCGCAGCGCCTCCGCGAGCGCGGCTTCCGGATCGGGCACATGCTCGATACTGTGGCTCATCGTAATCGCGTCAAAGCTCGCGTCCTCGAAGTGCTGCTCCGCGAGTCCACCGAGGTGCAGGGTGAGTCCGCGCAAGCGCGCCAGGTCCACCGCCTGCGCATCGAAATCCAGGCCTTCCGCCCGCCAGCCGAGCGAAACCATGTGTTCCACCAGCCAGCCGCTACCCGCGCCCACGTCAAGCAGGCGGCCACGATCGCCCGCGCGCAGCCACATGACCGAAAAATCAAGTTCCGAGGTACGCCCGGGGTAAAACCATGGAAGCAACCCGGCGGCACGCTCGATCGCACCCGCCCCTTCATAGCCGAAGTGATTCGCCAGGTATCCACGCTTCGCGGCGGCGAACAGTGCGGACAGGCGGCCTCGGCGGGCGCCGGGCGCATGCGTGTAATAGGAGGCGTAGGCCTTGTGCAGGTCCTCCGCCAGCGGCATCGGATCGAGCCAAATGAGCCCGCAGGCGGGTGCCGGACACCGGGCGATGTTCCAGGCGCCAGGTGCGGTGAATAGCCTGTCCCGCAAGCCTGAGTAAAGCCGCTCGCCACGGGTGCCGCACAGCCGGCAGTGCGGGGTCTCGCTGGTGCGCATCTCGCCGCTCACGCGGCCGCCTCTTTCATCTGGCGCGAGGAAAGCCAGAAGAGCGCCCCCGCGTCCACCGCGCAGCGCACGCTCCAGGCAATCGCCGCGCCTTCGATGCCGCGCGCCGCGACCAGCACGAAGAGGAGCGCGAGATAGCACGGAAGCTCGATTGCAAGGAGTTTTCCCGTAAGGTCGGCGCGACCGCGCGCCTGCAGCAGCGTGAACGGGATATGTGCGAGGCAGTTCACCGCTACGCCGGCGGCTAGCCAGCGAGCGGCAGCAGCCCCCTCTCCGGCGTAATCGGCGCCGATCCACGCCTGCAGCCACCAGGGTGCCGCCCATCCGGCTAGCAGCGCGAGCGGTACCGCGGTCACGAACACCGCTAGCACGCCCTTTCTATGCATCATGCGAGCATCGGCCAGCGACGCGGCCGCGAGCGCGGGAAATAAGGCGCCGGTCAGAGCTTGCGGCAACACCCACAGTCGAGTCAGTACCTCGTAAGGCGCGGCGTAATAGGCGACCGCCGGCATGGAAACCATCGCTCCGATGACAAACCGGTCGATATACACCATGACCGCACCGGCGACGTTGGCGACGCTCACCCACGCGCCATAGCCCAGCGTCTCGCGCAGCACGGCGCAATTCGTCGTACCAAGCCCCGCCGCCATTGGCAGGACAACGCGGCAAGCCCACCAGTGCGCCGCAAGGCCCGCGAAACGTAGCACGAACAGCACCGAGCAAAGCGCCGGCAGTTCAGGCGTGGCGTACGCCGCCGCAAGCGGTGCCGCAAAAGTGAGCAAGCCCAGGGGGATGCGGATCGCATTCACCCAACCGAACGCGCGAGCGCCCTCCAGCATGCCGCGCAACGCCGCCGTCAGCGTCACCAGCGGCAGGCAGGCGCCAAGAATTTTCATGGCGGATTCAGCCTCCGGAACGAGCTGTGGCGAAAGTTTCAGCACCGCAGAACACATCCATCCCGCGAGCAAGAACAGCAGGGCCCCGGCTGCTGCGCCAAACGCCAATGCAAGCGTCAGCGTACCGCGCGCGAGTGATCCGATTTCCCCCTCGCGCGGCGTCCCTCGACGCTCCGCGACGATGCGCGAGAGCGCACGACCGAGTCCTAGGTCGAAGAAGCTGAAGTAGCCGACGAGCGCCCACGCGAGCGCCAGGAACCCGAAGCGTTCCGCGCCCAGCAGGCCTGCAAGCAGGGGCACCGCCACGAACGCAGCGGCAAGCGGGATGGCGTGGCCCGCAAGATTCAGCAACGCGCCGTGCGCGATCCTCACGACCGGACTCGCCTCCCGAGCTCAAAGGTCGCGTACATTAGCAGAATGAAAGTGCCCGCCCACTTTTCCGGCGCGGCCGGTCCCGTGCTCCGGCCGAGGGATGCCGCCGCAGCGCTCATCATCCTGCCCGGCGAGCGCTATCTCATGCAGAAGCGCGACGACAAGCCGGAGATTTTCTATCCCGGCCACTGGTGCTGCTTCGGCGGTGCGATCGAACTGGGTGAGCCGCCCGTGGAGACGCTGCGCCGCGAACTTCTCGAGGAACTGGAGCTGGAGATGCCTGTAGCCACGAAGTTCGCCACCTGGCGCTTCGAGGTGCCGGGCAACCAGGTCGCCTTCTGGCGCAGTTTTTTCGAGGTGCGCATCACCCACGAGGCGTATGAAGGGCTGACGCTGCACGAAGGCGCGGGGATGCGCGCTTTCCTCGCAGAGGAGCTCCTGTGCAACGAACTGGTCGCCCCCTACGACAGCTTTGCCGTGTGGGCACACGCTGCGCGAGGGCGCATCAAGCCGCCGGCCTAGCGGCCTTCGCCCGGCGCGAGCGCAGGCGGTACAGCCACGCAGCCGGCACGGCGACGATCCAGATCAGCACCGTAAGGATCAGCATCCACTGCTCCGAAAGCGGCAATGTCTCGCCGATGTCAGCGCTGCCGCCGGCGGCTGGACCGCCGCTACGGTTGTAGGAATCCACCATGATCGCCTCAGACAGCATTCCGCCGCTAGCCTTTGCGTTCTTGGCCAGCGCATCGAGGTGGTCGAGGAGCTGCTTTTGCGCGCCGGCATTGGCGATCGCGCGCAGCTTCGTCTGGATCCGGTCGTTCAGCTCACCCGGGATCAGCGCGGCAAGCGGCGGCTTGACGAAGATGACGGTCTTGCCGGACGCCAGCGCGGACGCATCGAGCACAACAGGAAACGACAGCGCCGGAATGCCGTCGCCCAAGCCTGAGACTACAGATGCCTCGTAGGTATACACAGCGTCTTTTCGGTTTACAAAACGGACCCGGCCGTAGCGAATCTCAACCACCTTCCCGCCGTCCTTGATCACGAGCTTGCTGGAGAGGCTTGGGCTGAGCCCGAGACTCTCGAGCGCGACGGCACCGAATCCCGGATACTCGAACAGTGCGACATGGCGCTGCATCTCTGGCATGGCAGCGACCTCAAAACGCAGTTCGTCGGCTGCACGCACCGTAGTAGCGCCGAGCACGAGGGCGAGGAGGAGTACCGGAACGAAAGCCCGCATCATGCCGCCATGGCACCGGAGCGCATTGTCCTGCGCATGGATCTCCATGCATCCTGCAGGAACGGCAGCGCCAGCACGACCGCGAGCGCGTTAGTCGAGAACACCATCCGTGGTGAGAACTGCCCCATGTAAACCCCGACATAGCTCAGAACTGCCAACCTGAAAAGAGTATAAACGCCGAACACCATGACCATCAGTGCCAGGGGGCCCGGCGTGTACCGGTCCGGCGCCCACAGGCGAACCAGCAGGATCAGAAACGCAACGATGATCAGGAGCACGGTAAGCAGACGGTACGGCGCCACGAGGGAGTCACGCAGACTGGCCAGCGGGCTAGCGTACTGGCGAGTGGCAGCGGGCGCGCCAAATCCCGCCTGAAGCTGCGTGTCGTAGTGGTCTGCCATGGTGACGACCTGATACATCCGCCCAAGCTCCAGAGGAACGTCGTAAACCACGGGTGGGGCACCGATCCGACTGATGTCCGGCGCGACCGACCACTTGAGCAATCGCCAGCCTTCCACCATGTAAGCCTTCGTCCAGCGCAATTCCATGGGTGGAACCATACCCGAGCCCTTGCTCGTGCATTGCAGCCGGCCTTGCGCGCACGCGCGCTCGATGTCCTCCCGTGCACGCCGATAGTAATCCTGCGCCGCGGAGAGGCTAGGAGTGAACCCAGCGCGGAAAACCTCGTCCTTGATCCAGAATGGCATCCAGCCGTTCGACCACTCGGAGCACACTCCATGGAACTGGCAGGAATAAGTGCCCGCGCCGGGCTTTGGCAGGCGATCGACCACCAGCCTGAAGGAGGGAACCTCCTGCCGCAGCTTTTCCAGTGCCTCCTGCGTAACCCTCACCATGCGGTTCTCCTTGGTGCTGTGGATGCTGCGAATGGCTGCCAGCAGGCGTGGAAACTCACCTTCGCCGAACTCGTGAACGATGGGAAGGCCATAGTGGGCTTCGGCGAAGCTGCGCAGACCATGCTCGTAAACCTTGGCTGCGAGGCCCGGGAGCGCCACCGCCGCTGCGATAAAGCCCCACGCCGGAAGCCCGCACCTGCCCAAGATGAAGTGTTGCCAGACAAGGGCGATCAGGAAAAGCCCGAGCATGCCCCAAAGCAAGCGGTCATCCTCGCGCACGAACAAAGAAAAAGCGAAGAGGACTGTGAATACGGCCACATGACCCCAGGGGTAGCGTCCTTGCTGCCGGCTCGCCAGGACATGGCCAATGGCTGCCACCATCGCGACCAGAATGCCGGTGGCGAGCGGCTCGCGAATCACCCGGATCCATTCATAGCCGAGCGTGACCGGATTGAAGAGGTATAGAGCAAAAGAGGCAACCAGCACCCAGCGGCTCGCACCACCACGACGCAGCGCTGAAAGCAGATAGAGGCCGGCGCCGAAATAGACGGCGTTCACTGAAACGAGGAACGGGATTCCGAGCACGCGAACGCCCGCCAGCCAGATCGACAGCCCCGGATACTTTATGAGCAGATTCGAGTCGTACACGCCGTACCCGCTGCCGGACAGCAGGTGGAAGGCGCGCTGCACGTAGAGGGAGTCATCCGCAGGCGCGAAATTGATCTGCACCGACAGGTCCGACACGAGCGCGAGCTTGATCGCGATCAGCACCGCGAGACAA
>SXGR01124482.1_pt1 | contig 13958 bp, 13 predicted proteins | sample 3174711 | NCBI WGS metagenome assembly SXGR01 (sample SAMN11356860, study PRJNA531348) | freshwater metagenome | isolation source: freshwater sample F1-60 | place: China: Fuxian Lake, Yuxi | collected 2017-12-25
GCCAAGAGGTCTCCGCCAGCTTTGCTGGCAGAATAGGGACTGCGAGGGGCCAGACAATCGCTTTCAACCGACATCTCCGTCTCGACACTGCCATAGACTTCGTCTGTACTGACTTGGAGGAATCGCCGCAGGCCGGCACGACGGGCCTCCTCAAGCAACACGCCAGTTCCCACCACATCGGTTCTGGCAAAGGCTCCTGGGTCAAGAATCGACCGATCCACATGGGTCTCCGCCGCAACATTGATCACCCCTTCAATGCGATGATCCCGAATGAGCCGTTCGACCAAAGGCTGATCGCCAATGTCCCCACGGACAAAGGTATGCCTGGCATGGCTCTCGACCTCTTTGAGATTTGCACGGCTGCCGGAGTATTTCAATGCGTCGAGATTCACCACTTCGTGGCCGCCCTGCACAACCAGGCGCCGCACGAGATGTGATCCGATGAACCCAGCCCCGCCGGTTACGAGCATTCGCATCTTAGGACCTTGCCTTAGTTCGAGGTTCGAGGTTCCCAGTTGAATGCTTTTCGTGATCTCTCAGGTAATCAATGAAACCAAAAATCATACGCTTTACCTTGCCTGCTCCTTCGTAAACTTCATCGAACTGCGACCGCATCACGTAGCCTTGATCCTGGGCAACGTAAAAATGACTCTGAAGTTCAGATGCTGACCGAAGCGCGTAATACAGAAACTAAATGAATTCCTGGTTCGAGTTACAATCAAACCCTTCTGAAATATTGGCCATGATCGACACAGCTGCTCGCCGAGCCTGATCGCGCAGGCCGAAATCTTTCGCAAACTGTGATTCGCCGCTCAGGTTATACACCACACGGCAAAGGTCTCGTGCAGCTTGCCATGCCTAAATATCCTCAAAACGGTTTATCTTCATACTGAAATTAGAAGTTCGAAGCCCCAAGTTCGAGGAACGCCCTAGGCCAAGGACCGCTGATCTCATTCTGCAGAACTTCGAACCTCGAACAGCCTCATGACCGCCTTACATCTTGTTCGCGCCGGTTTTTGCCACCAACAAATTAGCCTGATGGAGGGATTCGATCGTCCCGGCGTCGGTCCACCAGCCCTCCAAGAGATCCCAAGTCAACGTGCCATCTACAATGTAGGCATTATTGACGTCAGTAATTTCGAGTTCGCCTCGCCCGGACGGCTTGAGGGTCTTGATGATGTCGAAGACATGGGCATCATAGAAATATATGCCCGTTACCGCGTACGACGATCGGGGATTCGCCGGCTTCTCCTCAATCTTCACAACCCGGTCCCCTTCGATGATCGGCACCCCGAACCGTTGCGGGTCCTTAACCTCTTTCAAGAGAATTCTTGCCCCCCGCTGCTGCTTTCGAAAGACATCTGCAGCACGAACAATGTTGCCCTCGATAATATTGTCGCCCAAAATCACGCAGATTGACTCACCATCCGCGAAGTGTTCAGCTGATCGAAGGGCATCAGCAATGCCGCTCTCTCCCTCTTGATAGGTATAGTTGAGCCGCTTCAGGCCGAAGTCCTTCCCATTGCCCAAGAGCCGTAAGAAATCTCCCGCGCTGTTGCCGCCCGTGACCAACATGAGTTCATCGATCCCGGCATTGGCTAACGCCTGAATGGGATAGTAAATCATGGGCCGATCGTAGACCGGCAGCAAATGTTTATTGGTGACTTTAGTGAGCGGAAGCAGCCTGCGCCCCAACCCACCAGCCAGAACAACGCCTCTCATCCTCTAGAGACTCCTCTCATTCCTACGCGTAACACAAGCCAGGTCTGTCCGGTCTGTCTCGTTCATCTGGTTTATCTAGTCTATCTGGTGATTTCGTTCAACTACCCACACCAGACAGACCAGATAGACCGGACAGACAAGTCACCACCCTAACGGTCTTGGAACGCTCACTCACTGAATGAGCTCAATGCGACTGAACGATGTTGGAATAGTAGGTCGGAACAGCTTCCTTAAGTCGACGAATCAGTTCACCGTCATCACCATGAGTCACGGCAGTCTCAAGAGCAGCGATCGCCTGATTGAGGCGATCCGATTGTATCTCAAGGGAACTACTGGCTCGCCTGATCTTTATATGCGACGTGGGCTCAACCTGCTCCGCCTCATCAAACACCTCTTCGTACAATTTCTCACCTGGACGCAACCCGCTATACACAATCTGAATGTCCTGATCAGGCACAAGACCCGATAGAACGATCATATTCCTAGCCAAGTCAGCCACCTTAACTTGCTCCCCCATATCCAAGACAAACACCTCGCCACCCACCCCCAATTGGCTGGCTTGCAGCACCAATTGGACCGCCTCAGGAATCGTCATGAAAAACCGCTTGATCTCAGGGTGCGTCACCGTAACTGGGCCTCCCCTTCGAATCTGGTCAGTGAAAAGAGGTACGACACTCCCATTACTGCCCAACACGTTTCCAAATCTGACGACCGTAAACCTGGTCTGCCCTCTGCGGATCAGGCTCTTGAGCAAATCTTCAGCCACCCGTTTCGTGGCACCCATGACACTTGTCGGATTTACCGCCTTATCGGTAGAAATAAGCACGAAACGCTCGACCCCACAAGCCAATGCCGCCTCAGCCACGGTCTTCGTTCCAAACACGTTATTCCGCACCGCCTCCTTTGGATTCAGCTCCATCAAAGGCACATGTTTATGCGCCGCAGCATGAAAAATAATCTCAGGGCTCGTCTGTCTGAATACCTCGATCACCCGATCATGAACCGTGACATCTCCCACCGCCGGAATGATCCTGACTTTCGGAAACTGGTTCCGCAACTCAAGATCCAACGCATAGAGTCCATTTTCATAGCGCTCAAAAAGGATCAATAAGGCGGGTTGATATCGGGCAATCTGCCGGCAGAGCTCAGCGCCGATCGACCCTCCGGCTCCGGTCACCAGCACTCGCTTCCCTTCGAGCAACGGATGCAACTCCTGTCGATCCATCTGAATGGGTTCACGTTGCAGAAGATCCTCCAGACTCATCGGCCTAATCTGCCTCAGCGCCTCAGGATTGGTCAGCAATTGTTTCATGCTCGGCAAAATCTTGATGGGAACCTTGCACCCCTCCGACGCGGCAAGAATTCGCTGTTTCAGTCCGGTCGACGCCGAGGGGATCGCAACAATAATCTCATGGACGACAAGGCCGTGCGCCAAGGCGGGAATATCCACAATCGCTCCCACGACCGGCACCCCGTGAATCTTCATCTTCCACTTAAACGGGTCGTCGTCCACCAAACCGACAGGCCTGCAATGGGAGCCCTCGCTACTCAGCATATTCCCGATCAGTAACTCACCAGCATTGCCAGCGCCAACTACCAAGACCCTGCGAGCCATCGGGTTCAATACGCGAAGCCATTCGCGGAACCAACGAACGCCCAGACGAATACCAGCAAGAAACAACCCACTGAGTATACCCGTAAGAATAATGACCGATCTTGGATATGTAACCCATCCAAGGAGGCCATGCAGCACACCATATAGCACCACGGAAGTGGTGAAGGAGGCCCAGAGAATACGACCCAAGTCATGGAGGCCAACATAACGCCAAAGCCCGCGATGAATACCAAATACCGCAAGACCTACCGCGTAGATTGCCAATACGAAGGGGAGGCCCCTGAGGAACAGCCTCACCTGATCTGGGGGAATGTCCCCTTCAAACCGGAGCGCAAAGGCCGTCACATTTGCCACACTAATCAGCCCCAGCTGTATGCAAACCACAAGGGCAGACCGATACTGAAGCACTACCTTCCCATAGTGGCCGACGACACGATGAAACAATGAACTCACAACTTTTTGCATACGCCTACTTTTAGCCTACCTGCAGGAACCAGCTGATCAAACTTCCGCGGCCACACTAGATTTCATGGCGCAAGAATCCTTCGCACTCGCATCACAGGGAGGGTAGCACAAAACCGCCAACGCCAAAAGCACCCAGAAAAATGTGGCTAACGACCCAATAAACATTTGATCGAATTGCAAACGCAGCAGCAGCCCCGTAACACTGCCAATAGTTCCCAAAAGTATGACTTTGGGCATCCACTCCTGCGCAGCGCGGTACGCATCAGCAGTCCTCAGCATAAATCGAACAATGAACCACCCAAAAAGCAGCAGGCCTGGAAGCCCAACATGGAGCCCCAGATAGAGAATGATATTATGCGTCCCTGCCAGACTAATGGCATAATGACCTGGCATAATAATTTCTTGATCCTGGCCATATGAAAAAATATAGCTGAGATTGCCATATCCGATCCCAACCACCCAATGCTTCGCGATCTCAAATAGGGCAAACCCCCAAATTTCAAACCGGTGCTGCACAGACTCAAGACTCTTATTAACAGGAAGTGAGCTTGCAATATCAAAGCTTATTCCTGTCACATCCATGGCGCCCGCGTTAAAACCCAGCACGACCGCGGCACCCACAAATATCGTCACAAACGCCGCGACAACTTCAGCGGAAACTGAGCGAATGAACCAGGCAACCACCCACAGTTCTCCAATGAGGGCAACCAACCCTGCGCGCGACTGAGTTGCAAACAAGCAGACCAACATCATTCCCGCCACAATGGCACCGCCACGTCCTACTACATGAGGCCCATCCCCCAATGCCAGAACCAGCGCGAAAGGAATGACCATGATAAGAAATGTGGTCAACCACACTTCAGCAGAAAGAAACGACACCATGGCTTGAGGATTTTTGAGATTAGCCTGCGAAAGGCCATAGGCCGTAACAACGACAACGACAATACCGATCAGCTCCAAAAGAATCTGCCGAGAACGTAGCTCTTTGAAAAAGTAGATGACTGCATAGAAGACCACCATATGCTGGAGTAGCTTGCCATACTCTTTCAGACTATAGGACGCAACTACCGCAAAGGGGATTGTGAGTCCAACCCATATAACAAAGGTCAAGAGGAGCATGTCGTAGGGTGTTCGAGTATAGAAAAAACGTCGATTGGCAACACACCACCCAACCAGTAAAGCAAGTAGAAGAATAAACCCGTTTCGCTCCACAATGAGCAGCTGCTTAAACGGAAGCACCGCAATATATACAGCCAAGACCACGCGGATAATGGCATCGAAATGAGCCATGCGATGGGATGACGGCATGCCACTGAAGAAAGTCGATGTCATCGCGATTCTCTCAAGAGCTAACTGGCTGCATCTGCTGTTCCCTGCCCCTCACTGCGAGAACAAGAAAAACGAACAGCATCACCCACCCACCCAGGATCACAACCCGCCACTCCGCGGCTGCATGCTGATATAGCATTGCGAGGCCTCCGCAGAAAACCATAAGGGCATATTCGGCTAACACAGTCCTGCGATGCCCCCAGCCGCTAAGCACTAGCCGCTGATAATAGTGCGTCCGATGGGCACCCCAAATCTTCTCCTGCAACCAAACTCGGCGGATAAGCGTAATAGTCGCATCCAGAATAAACGGTGAAAACAAAATGAACGGCACCCACACGTCAAATACTCCATCCCGACAACCTAAAACGATCAAGGCGCCGCACAAAAACCCACACACAATGCTCCCCACATCTCCCATGAAAATCTTGGCTGGAGGGAAGTTATACCAGAGAAACCCCGCAGAGGCGACGGATAAGAAAAGTGCGGAGACCAAAATAAAGTTATGCCCTGATACCCATGCAAAATAAGCTAAAAACCCGAATCCGAGAACAGTCATCCCTCCGGCAAATCCGTCCATTCCATCCATGAAGTTGTACAGATTGGTGAGCCACACTAACAATAAAATCGTGAGCGGAGCACCCAGCCACCCGAATGCAATGACACCAAAATGCGGAACATCAATGCCCGAAAGGGTAAGGCCTGCACCAAGGACGAGAACGCCAGATGCAGCAAGCTGACACCCAAGCCGAAACCAAACTGGCACTCCTCCTCGGTCATCCACGAAAGACACAAGACCTAACAGCATCGTCAGACCAAGAATCAAGCTTTCAAGATGGACCCTCCTGGGCCATGATAGGCCATCGCTCACAACCAGAAATCCAAGAACTCGAGCAGCGATCAGCCCAAGAAAGAGGCTCCCGATAATGGCCAGCCCTCCGTTCCGAGGCGTTGGCACAGCATGCAACGAGCGTGCGTTGGGATGGTCAAGCAGAAACACCTTCGATGTGCACCGACAGAGGAGATTCGTTCCCCACCACGCCATAAAAAAAACGAGAACAGCAAGGCCAATAAGTGTCACCCCCAACTCCTCCAACGACAAGACAGAATCATTGCTGCTGTTGCAGGTAATACTCGACAGTTCGGCGCAACCCCTCATCCACACTTACCGGAGGAGCCCAGCCTAGCACTTCGCGCACCTTGGTGCCATTAACTTGCAATGTACCACAGAGACGCCTCGCCATTTCCCGCTTACCCAGAAGCGTCGCACCCGCCATGAGCACCGCCTCCGGAACCGAAACTAACCGCGCAGGGCAACCGATGGCATCGGCCAAACGCCTGACCAACTCCGTGGTCGAGAGATCCTCACCATCGCTCACCAAAAACGTCTCGCTTGCCGCGGCCGGGTGCTCGATGCAAATAGCAATCAGATCCACCAGATTATCCAACGCCACCATGCTGCGGCGATTATGGATCGCCCCAAGTGGCAACGGGACACCTCGCACCAAGGCACGCATCAACGCCTGAAAATTGGCCTTTACTCCCGGTCCATATATCAGCGGAGAACGAACCACCACTGCGTGCATACCAGTCTCCGTTGCTATCTCTCGTAAGCCCAACTCCGCCTCGTACTTGCTAATACTATAGGCATCTTGGGGAGCAGGAGGATCAGTCTCGCAATACGCAATCGAACCGCCCTCTCCATTTACTTTCACCGAGCTCAAAAAAATAAATCGCCCTACCCCGGCCGCAGCAGATTGTCGTGCAAGCTGCACGGTGCTGGCAACATTAACGGCACGGAATGCAGCCAGCGAATCGGCCGCCGTTTCTCGCATCACATGCACACGCGCAGCGCAATGGATAATGGCATCCGCCCCGATATACGCATCGTGCCAATCGGTATTGGCATCCATATCACCCACAATGCGATAGTCGACTCCCAGAAGCGGCCTAGCAGGTTGGTGCCGTACCGTGCCGATAACATGCATTCCATGCATCACGAGCCTGGCGCAAGTGGCATTGCCAACGAAACCCGAAGCACCGGTCACCAATACCTTCATTGAATCAATTCTTGGTAAACAGCTACGGTTTCCACAATGACCTGCTCCTGCGAGAGTTTCGCCAGCACAATCTCCCGTGCGCGCTGGCCCATTCTGCCGCGAAGGGCTATATCATTAATTAAACTACGCAATGCCACGGCAAGTGCTTGTGCGTCTCGCGCAGGCACTAGAAAACCGTTATCACCATCACGCACGATTTCCCGACAGCCAGGTGCATCAGTGGTGACAATCGGCAGGCCGTAGGCCGCCGCCTCCAGCAACACTTTCGGCAATCCCTCACGGTAGTAAGACGGCAGACATGCGATGTGGGCCATACGCAACACCTCAGGCATATCTTCTATGTGCCCACGCCTGTCAGCGCGGCCGATCTGGTGCTGATGCGTCACCTGGACGCGTTACACTTGGAGCACCCGTTTATGGGCACGCGCATGCTGCGAGATCAGCTCAATCGGGAGGGGTTCACGGTCGGGCGGAAACACGTGCGCTCGCTGATGGCGCGGATGGGCGTGAAGGGTCTTGAGATCCGGCGTCTCGGCTGGCGGGTGCGCCCCGCCAAACACCTCCGCCGCCCGCGCCAACAATTGCGGCTTCCATTCGGTGATCTGGGTGGGATGGACCTAAAACTGTTCGGCTAAGTCGGCCAGCGTCTTGTCGCCTTTGACCGCCGCCAAGGCCACTTGTGCCTTAAACGTGGCCCCGTGATTCCGTCGTGTTCGCTTCATCGCCTCGCTCCTGTATATCGCCACCTCGCGGTGACTTTGGTGAAGCCAGGCTACCACTTACCACACTGTCCGAATTTCCGGAGCCCCCTCTCTTTAGCTTGAGACAGCGTACATAGTAATCAAGTAGCGCGCCAGTCAGTTGCTCCTGATTAAAATCTCGTTTAACTCGCATAAACGCTTGCCTTCCAAGGGTACGCCGAAAGTCTTGATCCACCGCTAGCCTAATCATGGCATCAGCGATACCAACGACATCGCCCACAGAAACTAACAACCCAGTTTCCCCATCAACAATCGCATCCGTCAGACCGTAAATTCGACTACCGATAGTCGGAATACCGCAAGCGGCGGCTTCGATTACCGATGTGCCAAATCCTTCGCGATGGCTAGGTAAAATAAGAAAATTCGCCGCAGCCATAAAAGCCTCCGGCTCGTTTGTGATACTCGCAAAATGTACGCGGTCTGCGACGGTCAAAAGGGTCTGTGATACCAACAGCTGCATGCCCCCTTCATCGGGACCGACCAAGAGGAGGTGCAAATCAGCATGTTGCTGCGCTGCCAGCAAAAATGCTGAGGCAAGCTCTTGAATTCCCTTATCCGAGTTAAGTCGCCCAAGGTAAAGCGCCACAACTGCCGTGTCGATAATGCCCAAGCCTGCGCGAATCTTGGAGCAGCTCACAGGGTTTGGCTGAAAACGGGCAGTATCGACACCGCAAACCGACCCTTGCCCCAACACCGTCACTTGGGTCGACCGAACGACGCCTTCCCGGATCAGAAAATTTCGCTGTGAAAAACTATCTGCCAGCAAATGCGTTGCGCAAGCCGCTAACAGCCGGTCCAACGTCTTAAGCAACCAACGTCCAGGCCCCTTCCTCGTTGCCCAAACCTGCCCGGTAAACCAATGAATGCGTACTGGCACTCCAGCCAACAAGCCTGCAATCATGGCCAACAGTCCAGCCTTGGGAGTAATTGAATGTACAATCTGAAATTTCTCTTGCCGAAACAGCCTCAATAGCGCCATCAGCGCCAACAAATCGTCGAATAGCGACACCTCGCGCGCAATTTTCAAACTCAGGTAGCGCACCTGGCCACCCAGCAAGGGCGACAGAGAATCTTCACCGCCAAGAGGGGCTGCGCTACCATTGGTGACAATCGTGACGTTGCAGTGCAGGCCTAACGCCTTGATATGCGGCCCCATAAAGATCACCAAACACCATGGCACGGTTGAGACCACGCACACACGCTGATCTCCCGAACATCGCTGCAACATCACGCGTCCTTCTGGATCAAGTCTTCGATTGCGACAGGCATGGGCTTGAGAAACATAAATCCAAGTTCCGAAATTATTTTATCAGCCGGATAACGGGTTTTATTAACTAACGCATCTATACGGGATTGAGTCAAAGGTATAATCAACCACCCCTCAAATACCCTGACAACGGGACGAATCAGTGACTCTGAAATGCGTACCCGTGGGCGGGGCACGGCCAGTATCGAGGCTATGCATTTGATCAGATCTTCCAACAGGCAATCATTTGAGAGATTATAGGTCTCCCCCCTTGCCTGAGGTTCAAACGCGCATTTCATCAAAGCGGTAACCACATCGTCCACATGGACATAATTCGCCATCGCACCAGGCCTGCCAATATAAAAAAACAATCCGCGTTTTACCATCGATATCAGGCCAAGCAATGACTGATTGGGCATGCCCGAACCAAACACATTGGAAGGGCGCAAGATCGAACACGTGACATCCCCTCGCCCCGCAGCATCCAGCACCAAATGGTCGGACTCAGTTTTAGTAGTCTCATAATCACCTACTGGATTTTCAGCGCTTACCTCAGTGACGTGGCGATCGCGCGCTGCCAATTCTGTGGGGCCATATGCCCCCACACTACTTAACTGCACCCAGTGAAGTTCCCTTGCGCCACCAAGAGACTTTCTTCGAGTCAACTCAAGCAACTGCTTCGTACCCTCAACATGTACAGCACGCATCAGGACTGGGGATTTAACCTCGCCCGCACAGTGGATGAGAACATCAAATTCCGCGATGTTAAGGTTGGCCAGGCCTCCCCGAATGGATAGATCTCCATACACAAACTGAGACGCTCCATTGCGTCTATTTCTATCACGCGTTAGCACTGCGACATGATGTCCGCAACTAGTAAGTGCAGCACATAGTTTTTCTCCGATAAATCCACTGCCGCCCGTAACGAGAATACGCTTCACTGCAAGCCTCAATCCTTCAACACACCATCCAACCTTAACCCCTGAGAGCTGGAAGTTGTCAATAAGTCCGTTGAAATTTCGTGAGCGGCTTCCATGGTTGCCTCACGCGGCCTTCTTCGTCTGAATCAGTGGCTGTTCCGCGTGCTCAGCCTCAATGACCGCGATGACCTGCGCAATCTCCGCGACGCCTTTCACCCGCCTAAACTGTTTCTCGCAGTAGAGCAACACCGTCCCTAGCCACCGCTGGAGCATCACGCTGCCCCGTGTGCGCTTGAGATTTCGCTCGCAGTGCCGGACCAACGAGAACATGCTCTCGCTCGGATTCGTCGAAATCAGCGTCTTTCGGAGTAGCGTGGCACCTTCAGCCGATGCAGGGGCAACAACTCCTCGAAGGCCTCCAGGAGCGAATCCGCTGCCAACTCGTTCTTGGTCCGTATCCACCCCCCCCACCTAGCTAACACACGGCGAGTTGAGAAACTTCCGCTTATACAGACATGAAATGATAGCGCTTGAAAATGGCAGGAAGCAAAACACTAGCAGTGCCCACGCATGCCAATGATCGAAATCAGATTGCACTAATGCCTTGAACGCGCGGGCACGGCGATTTGCAAGAAGCTCGTAGGCCGTTTTCGTTCTCAAGTTTTTATTATTGAACTGGCGAATTGCGACTGGATAGCTTGCTGCAAAAGAAGATTCTTCGGAAATTTGCTTTACCAACCATCGCTCTTTCTCTTGAGCAAATGGTAAGAAATATCGCCAGGTATCACTCCCCGCATGCACTCGCCACTTTGCGAGAATCTCCTGGCACAGCGCAAGCTTTGAGACACGGCTTAACCGAACGACCAAATCAAAGTCCGCAATAGAACTAAAGTCCTGATCAAAGGCCCTCCGCAACTTCAGCACTGCTGATCTGCGTACAACCAAAGTCACTAAGGAAACGAAGTACCATGGAAATAGCTGCTCAAAGACCCAACCTGTCGGGGGATACTTCCCACCATAAAATGGCTTCTCATTGCTCTCATTGAAAAACAGTACATCGCTGATAACGATCCCAACTTCAGGATCGTCAAAAAGCGAAATCTGTTTTTCAAGCTTCTCGGGTAGCCAAACATCGTCAACATCCAACACCGCAATAAACTCACCCGAGAGGTGCTCCCACGCCTTAGCTCGGCCTCCACCTAAATCGGTATGAACGGGGGCATGAAAATATTTCAATCTTGAGTCATCGTAGCTTTTAAATATCCCCGCGCTTCGATCCGTGGATTGGTTATCCCAAAAAACAATTTCCCAATTTTGATATGTCTGGGCCAAGACACTATCAACGGCTTCCCGCAGATATTTTTCCCCGTTATAGCAATTCATTAACACACTCACGAGGGGGCTTTGCTTCATCGTTGGTCCATCATCCATTTGATCGTTTGTTCAAGCCCCCTATCCAGGCTCACCATAGGCTGCCAATCTAACATCGCCTTAGCCTTGGAAACATCCGCGACCAAACTCATATTTTCACCGGACCTATAGGCAACCTCCCCAAACTTGGGGATACCTCCACCCACTACGCGTTGAACTGCTTCAATCATCTGGCGAATGGAAACAGGCTGGCCCGAACCAATATTAATGACTTCACCCTTCGCAGAGGAACTGGTGAAGGCTGCAAACACTGCCGCAACCGTATCCTGGACGAAACAGAAATCTCGCAGCTGCTTTCCCCCCGAAACCGAGAACGATCTGCCCTCCAAGCAACCGGAAATGATCTGAGGGAGGAAACGGCACTTATCCTGCCCAGGGCCGTAGGTCAGAAAAAACCGTAGAGTTGTTGCGGGGAAATTCTCCGTACGATGGAGCATTTGCAAGAAATGGGTCGCCGCAACTTTCCCCAGGGAGTACGGGGAAATGGGCGCCTCTCGCTGAGTCTCTACCTGGGGGGAAGGGTTATTGCCATACTCATCGCTGCTGCCGATATTAATGAATGATCGCAATACATCGCGATTCAGGCTTTCAGCCAAGTTGAGCACACCCGCAAAGTGGGTATCGAAGACCTTCCTGCCTCCGTCTCCAAATGGCCGATGATCAATATACCCGCCGCAGTTCACCACATACTCGAACGAAGCCTCTCCCAACACCTTCTTCAACGCGGCAGCATTGACAAGATCGGCCGCCACATACCGAACCCTGGAAGAAACTCCTTCATTGTCCGGACGCGGCGTCAGGCCAAGAACGGTGACATCCCAACCAAGTCCGATAGCGTGACTGACGATATGACGACCAATGAACCCGCTGCCACCAACGACTAGAAGGCGCATCAGCGGCTGCGTCATTGCTGAGTCCACGGGTTCATGCGGTCCATTGATAGGGAATTATCGGATGGTTTGGCGAGCACTGTTCACCCTCTGTTGGATCATGGGGGAGATCAGTACAGTTCGCCAGCAACGCAGGCCTATCACCGATGCAGGCAAAGCCATACCAAAGACCTGGAGGGATCTGTATCCGTAAATAGGCATCCGGACGGCCAAGCTCCAGCTCCTGCAACTGTCCACGCGTAACCGACCCGTCCCGGTCATCATAGATCACCATACGAATACGTCCCACCGGCACCGCCAAGTTCTGCGTCTGAATGCGGTGACGCTTCCAGGCCTTGATAGCTCCAGGCACCACCTCAGAGAAATAGCATTCACCAAACCGCGAGAACTCCACGGCATCACAACGCAACATATGAAGCAGCACGCCTCGCTCATCGCTGATCTGGCGCAACTCGGTAAGAGTCACCCCTCTGATGACGCTCGCAGCTTGGGGAAACTTACTCATCAGGCCCTGCACCATACTCGATTGCGCTCGGCACCCATGCACTCGTAGGCTGCAATTTGCTCCACGGTCATGGCATACATATCGGCGCGCTTGCGATAGAACGCGGTGTACCAGTCGCCGACCAGACGAATAGTTTCTGCATAACTGAGATTGGGTTCCCACTTGAGGTGAAACAACGCCTTATCACAATTCAGCTTGAGGAGACCGGCCTCGTGGAATGGAATATTAGCAGTGACCCTGAACGCCTCATCGGGAGTGGCCAAACCCCAGTGCAGGCCAAGATCTCCCAGCAACTCGGCCACGGTGCGACTTTGCTCTGCCCGCGGACCAAAGTTGAAAGCCTCGCCATGCAGCTGCGGCTGCTGAACCACGGCTTGGCCAAGGGCAAGATACCCGCTCAAGGGCTCCAGCACATGCTGCCACGGCCGCGTAGCCTGAGGACTGCGAATTTCAACCGTACGCCCCTCATTCCAAGCCCGCATGTAGTCAACCACAATACGATCCCGCGCCCAGTCTCCACCGCCAATCACATTGCCCGCACGACCAATCGCCAGCCGAACCGGATGCCCATTTTGGAAAAATGAATGCACATAGGACTTGATAATCAGTTCGGCTGCCCCCTTAGAGCCACTATAGACATCCTTTCCACCCAGCCTGTCAGTTTCGCGATAACCCCACACCCACTCGACATTGTCGTAGCATTTATCGCTAGTGACCAACACCGCCACACAAGATCGCTCCAGCCTACGCAGGGCCTCAAGAATATTCATCGTACCCATGACATTCGTGGTCATCGTCTCAACCGGATCGCTATAGGATGTTGAGACAATAGCCTGAGCCGCCAAGTGAAAGACAAAATCAGGCTGCGAATCGCGCAACAATTCACACATCACGCCAAGATCACGGATATCCGCCTGTAGATGCCTGATCCGGCTGGCCAAACCCAGCTCCTCGAACATCGCCGGCTGTGTCGGGATATCCTTTGAGACTCCGACAACCTCGGCGCCGAGCTTCAGC
>SXGR01427493.1_pt1 | contig 13957 bp, 11 predicted proteins | sample 3174711 | NCBI WGS metagenome assembly SXGR01 (sample SAMN11356860, study PRJNA531348) | freshwater metagenome | isolation source: freshwater sample F1-60 | place: China: Fuxian Lake, Yuxi | collected 2017-12-25
CATCCCCGCGGTGGCTGTTCCGGTGCCGGACGTTGCACCGCCCAGCGCCGCCACACCGCCGGTCGCTGCCGCGCTCCCGGTGCCCGCGGTCGCCATCGCCCCGACGGCTCCACCGACGCCCGCCGCGGTCACCGAGGAAACCCTCGGCGCCGCCGTCCCCTCGGTTCTGGCGGCACCCCAGCCGGCCCCCGCGCGGGCGATGCGGGCTCCGACCCGACTGCTGGCGAGCGCCCGCGTCGACGGCCCGGCGGCCTCGGTCACCCCCGGAACCCTGCTGGACGCACCGGCACTGTGGGCGCTGATGGCCGTCAGCCGCCGCGAACTCGGGCGGGTCGACAGCCGCGCCGCCGCGCAGCCCAGTGCCACCGTTGCCGCCGCCGTCGTCGCCACCCCCACCAACCTCCCGTCGGTGCAACGCGGCTGGGTGACCGGTCAGCGCAACTCGGCCTTCCCCGGCGCGACCTGGACCCAGGTCAACAACACCCGTTGGGCCGGCGTGTACGGCACCGACCTGGGCATCATGTGGTTCAACCCGGAGAACCAGGGCGGGCGGGTCCAACTGGCCTTCGGCGACACCTTCAGTGCGGCCAACATGACCGGCGACTGGCGCTCCAACGTCCTGCTGATCAGCAACGACACCCAGCTCTACAACGGCCTGACGCTGGAAGAGACCGGGTACGCCTACCAGTTCATCCCGGCTGCCCGTAACCAGGTGTTCTTCATCGGCTCCGAGGTCACCAACATCCCGACCGCTGCGGTCTACGCCAACAGCGAGAACTACGTCAACTACATGTCGGTGAAGTCGTGGGATTCCCCCGGTCGCTGGACCACGAACTACTCGGCGATCTCGATGTACGACGAGAACACCGACAAGTGGGTTCTGCAGAGTTCGAGTGTGCGCTCCGCGGGCTGGTTCCGCTCCTCGACCCCGTACGTCGCGGGGAGCCAGAACTTCCAGCAGATGGCCTACGTGCTGCAGCCGGAAGAAAAGGTCGCCCCCGGGGAGACCCGCTACATCTACGCGTTCGGCACCCCGGCCGGCCGGCAGGGCTCGGCGTTCCTGTCCCGGGTGCCCGAGGGTGCCATCACCGACCTGGGGCAATACGAGTACTGGGACGGCGGCAGCTGGGTGCGCGACAAGCCCGCCGTGGCCGCGCCCATCATCGGCGACTCGCCGAACTCCAGCGGTCTGTTCGGCTTCGTCAAGGACCTGGCAAACAACCCGAAGTTCTTCGGCGGCTGGTTCGCCGGGCTGTTCGGCGCGAAGACCGGCGGCAACGTCAGCGAGATGTCGGTCCAGTACAACGAGTACCTCGACAAGTACGTCGTGCTGTACGGCAACGGCGCCAACAACGTCATCCTGCGCACCGCCGACACCCCGGAGGGGCCATGGTCGGATCCGGTCACGCTCGCGACCTCAATCCAGTACCCGGGGCTCTATGCGCCGATGATCCACCCGCTCTCGGGCACCGGTGATCTCAAGGACTCCAACGGTGACCCCGACGAGTCCAACCTGTACTGGAATATGTCGATCTGGAGCAATTACAACGTCGTTCTGATGCAGACCGACCTGAGCCCCCTCGCTCCCGTCACCGCACTGGTCTAAGTGGCCTTCTCCCCGACCGCCGTGGGACGTGCCGGCGGGCTTGCGGTCGCCCTCGGCATCGGACTCGGCGCGGCCCTGGCCGCCGCGGCCCCGGCCTGGGCAGACGACGGCCGGGGGGACCGCGAGTCGGTCAGTTCCCCGGCGCGACGATCCGCCGACAGCGCCGATAGCGCCGGACCGCGCTCGAGGGCGGTCGCCGACCGCACCCCGGCCACCTCAACCACGTCAACCACCTCGGCCACCGCCCGTCGGGGGCGCAGCGCCGCACCCCCGACGGTGTCGACCGCCGCGGTGGCCCAGCCCAGGCTGATGCTGACCCCCACCGGTCAGGGCCGCTACCCGCTGAAGAGTGGCTCCACCGGTGCCGCCGAACTGAGCGGGATCACCTACGGCGGCGGCTCCACCTACTACGCAGTGGGCGACAACGGCGCCACCTCCATCTTCCAGCTCGCCACCGTATTGGCCGCGGGGTTCGGCTGGGTCAACTCCGCCACCATCGCCGGCGGCATCAGCGCGCCGGGAATGGGCAGTGATGCCGAGGGCATCGCGCTGCGCCCCGGCACCGGCACCGCCTGGATAGCCGACGAATCCACCTCCACCATCGGCGAATTCAGCCTTGCCACCGGGGCCAGGGTCGGCGCCGTCCCGGTGCCCGAGATCTATCGGCCGGCCAACGTGCAGAACAACTTCGGCCTGGAGGCGCTCAGTTTCGGAGCGGGACGGCTCTGGACCGCCAACGAGGAGGCCCTGAAGTCCGACGGCGCGCTGTCCACCACCCGGTCGGGAACCTGGGTCCGCCTGCAGGAGTTCGGCGGCGAGGATGTCGCGGCGCTGGCGCAGTACGCCTACCGCACCGAGCGGATCAGTGCCCTCTCGCCGTTCACCACCGCCGAGCGCAGCGGACTGGTCGATCTGCTCGCACTTCCGGACGGGCGGGTGCTGGCCCTCGAACGGGAGTTGGGCGGCTTCCTGCCCTCCTTCCGGTCGCGGGTCTACCTGCTCGACTTCACCGGCGCCACCGACGTGTCGGCCCTGCCGAGCCTCGCCGACGGCGGCTTCACGCCGGTGGCCAAACGGCTGATCTGGCAGAGCGTGTTCCTCACCAACAACTTCGAGGGAATCACGCTGGGCCCCAGGCTCGATGACGGTACCTACAGCGTGCTGCTGATCTCCGATGACGGCGCCGGCGAGGCGAGGCAGCGCCAGGATCTGTTCACGTTGGTGTTGCGCGGGGTGCGCGACCCGGTCAGCGTGCTCTGAGCCTCAACACTGCTCGAGCACCCGGGCGATCGCATCGTGCTCGGCCTGGGTGACCCACAGCCGGTAGGCGGCCTTGACGTCGACGATCCGGGTGACGAACGTGCAACGGTAGGAGTTGTCGGGCGGCAACCACGTCGCGGCATCGCCGTCGCCCTTCTCCTGGTTCACCCACCCGATCGTGGTCTGCAGGTTGAGCGGGTCGTTGGCGAAGTTGCGCCGGGTGATCTCGTCCCACTGCTGGGCGCCCTTCTGCCAGGCGTCCGAGAGGGCAACCACATGGTCGATCTGGACGTCGGCGGAGGTGTTCGGGCCCCGCAGGAAATCGACGGTGGTGCCGGTGTAGGGGTCGTTGAGGACCCCACTGAGCACCGCGCACCCGTTGGTGTCGGGCTTGATGACGACATCGATGAGATCCCGGCGAAGGATGTCGTTGCGGGTGTCGCAACCGTTGTGCCCGAACTCGACCCACACGTCGTCGGTCCAGCGGTCACCGAACAACTCCCGCTCGTAGCCGGTCTTCGGAGCGCGCCCCTTGATCTCCAGCGAGTCGAGGGTGGCCAGAGTGTCGGGCGGCGCGTCGGCGGCGGCCGGCGCGGGAACCAGCAGTCCGATCAGGACAGCGCTGGCCGCCAGCGTCTTTCGCGTCACACTCCCCCCGGTTGCTTCCGGCCCGAGACTAACCCCACCAGAACGAGGTCGCGATGGCGATGTAGAGCGCGATGAGGGCCGCACCCTCGAACCAGTTCGACTCGCCGTCGAAGGTCACCACCACCGCCACCAGTGCCGACATCACCATGGCCGCCAGCAGCAGCGGCGAGAACACCAGGTCAAATCCCGGCTGGCCGAGCAGGGCCGCAGACAGGCAGACGATCGGGGCGATGGTGAGCGCCACCTGAACCGGTGACTGCAGGATCACCTGCACCCCGTAGTCCATCTGGTTCTTGGCCGCCAGTTGGATGCCGACCACGTTCTCCACCGCGTTACCGGCGATGGCCACGATGACCAGACCGGCGAACACCTCGTTGATTCCGGCAGCGTCCATGGCCGGCTGCAGGGCGGCGACGAACCATTCCGAGACGAACGCCGCGCCAATACCTGTCGCGGCCAGCATCCCGATCGCCATCGCCAGCGGCCATTCGCCATGTGCCGCAGCCTTACTGGCGGCCCTGGCCGATTCAGGGCTGGCTGCGATGGGCGAGGAGCCGGCCTTCAGATGCCCATCGTCGGGGCCCTGGGCGGCTTTGCCGCGCGAGAGCGTTGCCGGCAACGACAGCGCGAACAGCGCCAGCATGACGATGGACACCACCACCGACACCATCCGCTCATGGGATTCCGCCGGGGTGTGCAGCGCCGAGGTGAGCGACGGCACCGCCAGGATGAACACTGCCAGCGTGAGCATCAGTCCCAGGGTGCGGACGTCGTTGGCGGCGAAGCGCTGCCGTCCGTGCTTGAGCCCGCCCACCACGAAGGCCAGCCCGAGGATCAGCAACACGTTCGCCAGGATCGAGCCGACCAGCGTCGCCTTGACCACGCCGTACAGGCCGGCCTTGAGCGCGAACAGGATGACGAACAACTCCGGCAGGTTGCCCAGCGCGGACTGCAACACACCGGTGGCGCTCGGGCCCAGGCGGTCACCCAGCGCTTCCACCGATCGCCCGACCAGCGAGGCCAACGTGGCCAGCGCGACCGCGGCGACCACGAAGGCCACCACCGCATTGGAATGAGCGAAGTGCAGGGCGCCGGCGGCCACCGCCGCGATGACCGTGACGGTGATCATGATGCGGTCGCGCCCACTCAACAGCGGAAGCTTCTCGGGGGCGGCGGTCGTCACCTCGCGAAGTTTGCCAGAATCCGTGCCCGCCGCGCGGCCGATCAGGAAAGCCCGGACCGCGCGCATCGCGTGCGCGGATACGACGAAGTCGCCCTCCGTCGCGGTGTTAAATACCGGAGCATGTCGGGTCTGACCGAGCTTCTCACCGAGGACTGCATCGCCCTGGACGTTCCCGCGGCGACATGGGAGGAATCCCTCCTGGCCGCCGGGGCCCTGCTGGAGCGTGCCGGGATCGCCGGACCCGCCTACACCGGGTCGATGATCGACAACGTCACGCTCAACGGTCCCTACATCGTGGTGGCCCCCGGCTTCGCCTTCGCCCACGCCCGCCCGTCAGCGGCCGTCCACCGCACCGGAATGTCGTGGGTGCGATTGACGAACCCGATCGCCTTCGGGCACAAGACCAACGATCCGGTCGTCCTGGTGGTCGCGTTGGCCGCCACCGACGACGGCGCGCACGCCGCCGCGATGGCCGAACTGGCCACACTCCTGGGCGATGCCGGGCGGCGTGCGGCACTGGATGCCGCCGCAACCCCCGCCGACGTGCTGGCCGCCCTCGGCGGCACGTCGGCCCCGCGACCATCAGTCACCGAACCGTCCCGGGCCAACACCAACCTGATCCTCACCGTGTGTGGAAACGGTTTGGGCACCAGCCTCTTTCTGAAGAACACTCTCGAGCAGGTGCTCAGCACCTGGGGCTGGGCGCCGTTCATCGCCGTGGAGGCCACCGACACCATTTCGGCCAAGGGCCGCGCCAAGGAGGCCGACCTGATCATGACCTCGGGCGAGATCGCCAAGACCCTGGGCGATGTGGGCGTTCCGGTGCGGGTGATCGAGAACTTCACCTCGACCCGCGAGATCGACGCCGCACTGCGCGATTCCTACGACGTCTGAGCGAACGGAGAGCTCGAATGAACTGGTTGGTCGCCATCGCCGAGTTCGTCGTCAACGAAATCCTCGCCGTCCCTGCCTATCTCATCGGCATCATCACCGCGGTCGGTCTGATCGCCCTGCGCAAGAGCACCGGGCAGGTGATCGGCGGCGCGCTCAAGGCCACACTGGGCTTCCTGCTGATCGGTGCGGGCGCCACCCTGGTGGTGGCCTCGCTCAAGCCGCTCGGCATCATGATCCAGGGGGCCGCCGGCACGCAGGGTGTGGTCCCCACCAACGAGGCCATCGTCGGGATCGCGCAGAAGCAGTTCGGCGCCCAAGTCGCCTGGCTGATGATCCTGGGCTTCGCGATCAGCCTGCTGCTGGCCCGGTTCACCCCACTGCACTATGTGTTCCTGACCGGCCACCACACCCTGTTCATGGCCACTCTGCTGACCATCGTGCTGGCCAGCGCCGGGCTGCCGGGCGCCACGGTGGTTCTGCTCGGCGGCCTGCTGCTCGGGGTGGTGATGGTGTCGCTGCCGGCGATATCGCAACCGTGGACCAAACGGATCACCGGCGACGACAGCATCGCGATCGGGCACTTCGGCACGCTGGGCTACATCGCGGCCGGCATCACCGGCCGCTTCACCGGCGGCGCGAAGAGCCGGTCCACCGAGGATCTCAAACTCCCGGAGTCGCTGCGCTTTCTCCGCGACTCGATGGTGGCCACCGCGCTGTCGATGGTGCTGATGTACCTCGCGGTGTCGCTGATCTATCTGGCGAAGGCGGGCGGGGACACCGCGTTCGCCGCCTTCGCCGACGACTCCGGCAGCGGAGCGGCCACCGGGGTCGGCAACTACCTGATGATGGGCGTCACGCAGGGACTCGGTTTCGGGGTGGCCGTCGCGGTGATCCTGTTCGGGGTGCGCACCATCCTCGGCGAACTGGTTCCGGCGTTCCAGGGCATCGCCGAGCGGATGGTGCCCGGGGCGGTGCCCGCGCTGGATGCCCCGATCGTCTTCCCCTACGCCCAGAACGCGGTGCTCATCGGCTTCGTCGCCAGTTTCACCGGGGGTCTGGTCGGGCTGGCGGTGCTCTCGCTGTGGCTGGGCCCGGCATTCGGCTGGGTGCTGGTACTGCCCGGCCTGGTGCCGCATTTCTTCACCGGCGGGGCGGCCGGGGTGTACGGCAACGCCACCGGCGGCCGGCGCGGCGCGGTGGCCGGAGGTTTCGTCAACGGACTGATCATCACCTTCCTGCCCGCCCTGCTGGTGCGGGTGCTCGGGTCCTTCGGTTCGGAGAACACCACCTTCGGCGACGCCGACTTCGGTTGGTACGGAGTGCTTCTCGGCAACGCCGCCAAGCTGGGATCGGTCTGGGGCGTGGTCACGATGCTGCTGATCGGCGCCGGCTTGCTGGCACTGGCGGTCGGGGTGCAACGCCGACTGGTCGACACCGACTGGGATCCCTCTCCCGGCCGGCCCAGACCGGACGGCGTCGAAGCCACCGGCGCCACGGTGAACACCGGCCGGAGCTATCCCAAGATTTCCCCGCCGGCTGGCGCGCCCGTACCGCCTCCGCCGATGGGAGACCGATGATCGATCGCCGCGAAATGTTGCTGGGCGTGGCCGGGGTCGCGGCGTCCGGGGCGGTGCTGGCCGCCTGCCAGAGGCCCGAGGAGCAGGAGGAAGCCGTGCCGCCCACCCAACCGCTGAACGAGTCGGTTCCGATCAACCCACCCGACGCCGAGGCGATCATCGCCGACCGATTCAAGGGCAAGACGATCATCATCACCGGGTGTGCCCGCGGTATGGGCGCGGGCGCAGCCCGGCGGGCTGCCCGCGAAGGTGCCAACGTCGTTGGCATTGACTGGATCACCGACCTGGGAACCAAGACCATCGCCGATATCGTCGCGGCGGGCGGCAAAGCGACGTTCGTCGACGGCGACGTCGGTGCGCCCGAGACCTGCGCACGGATGGTGAAGGTCGCCGTCGACACCTACGGCGGCGTGGACCTCGCGATCAACAACGCCGGGGTGATGGACGGGGTGTTCTCCGGAGAGCCCATCGATTACCAGAAGCAGAAGCCCCTGATCTTCGCGCCGATCCACGAGGCGACCGACGAGTACTGGGATCGGGTGTTCCGTACCAACTCGACCGGCGTGTTCAACAGTATGCGAGCAGAACTGCGGCAGATGGTCGCCCAGGGACGCGGCGGAGCGATCGTCAACGTCGCCTCCATCGCCGGGATGACGGGGCTGGCGGGCAATCCCGCCTATGTCGCGAGCAAGCACGCCGTCAATGGATTGACCCGCAACGCCGCCATCGACTATGCGCCGTATGGAATCCGGGTGAATTCGGTCAACATGGCCGCAACAGACACCCCGATGGTGGAACGGGCCGGCATCCTCGTGGCCGAGGCGGCGAAATCCAACCTGTCCACCGAGCCGAATATGGGCCGCGCCAAGACGTTCAGCCTGCTCGCGTACGCCGATCCGCAGCACCGTCCAGCAACGGTCGCAGAGCAAGTGTCGATGATGTTGTTCCTGCTGTCCCCCGAGGCGTCGAACTTCACCGGCGGCGTCTTCCCCACCGACGGTGGCTGGACCGGCTACTGAGAGTCCGGCACCGGCCCGTCCTCGTGAACCTCACTCCGGGAAGGTGATCACCTCGCCGCGGTTGATCGACACCCAGTCGCGGGCCTCCAGATAGGGGCGGAACGTCTCGGTGATCAACTGGGCATCGGACTCGGTCTTGGGCCGCTGCAGCTCGTAGAGGTGCGGGAATTCGGTCCAGGCCCGGACCGCATCCCACAGTCGCACCGCCGCCGCACCGGTCGGCGGGTCGATGAGCACCGGGCCGAACAGGCACTGGCCGTCGGGGAAGAACAGCGTGGGCACCCCGTAGCCGCCGGCCTCCACGACCCGCCGGTGGTCGGCCAGCACCTCCTCTCCGGTGCTCGGATCGGCGATCGCCTCGTCGACGAGTGCGGGTTCGAGGCCCAACTCGGCCAGCAGATGCCGGGCGACGGCCTTCTCGTGCGGCTTGTGCCCTTCGACATGCAGGGCGCGCGCTGCCCGCTCGTACCAGGCGTCGAGATCGGCCATCGACCGACGGCGCAGCAGTGCGCCGATCCGCATCATCGACCAGCCGTAGGACCACTCCCGCTCCCACGGGTGCTTCTTGCCCTCGACCCGGTTGATCTCCTCGAGGCTGAAGAACCGCCAATTCACCACCAGCCCGGTCTGGTCGCGGACCTCGCGGATCCAGCGCGAGGTCTGGTAGGCGTAGGGACACATGATGTCGACGTGGAAGTCGACGTAATCGGGTTGGGCGGGCACGGTCGAACTCTATCCGGCGGCGGTCGCGAGTAGCGGTGGACAGTTTCCGACCGCGTCCGTCGCGAGTTCGAAATGCCAGGGCTCGTTGGCGTAGATCTGACACAGCCCGAAACGGGAACCATTGACGATCAGCCACTGATCGGCCTCGGGGCCGCCGATGTCGACGGCGTGACCGAGTACGTGCCGGGAAACCTCGGGAGTCTGCACGAACGCCAACGCGGCGCCCAGGCTGCCGTGGGTGAGCACCGCCTCGTCGAGGAGCTGCTGCTGGAACTGTACCGAACGCCATCCGGAGGTGATGGTCATCGCGACTCCGTCGGCCGCGGCGGCCGCGGCGGCCTGCTGCACGGCGCCGAGCAGGACCGGGTCGAGGTTGCCGACCGCCGGATTGGCCACGTCGTACGGCGACAACATCTGGATGGTGCTGTCCACCAGCCGGATCTGCGGCCCGGGCGCGGTACCGAAGCCGACCGCGGCGGGGACGCCGAGTAGAACGCCGAGTAGGACGGAGATGCGCATGACGGGCTCATTCTCCCAGAAGGGCCTTCTTTCCCGGAATCACGCCGGCGGCCGCGGTGTGCCATGCACCATGAGCCTCGGCGGAAGCGGACCCACCTGGGAGACCGGCGTGATCCTTGTCCTGGCGTTCGGCGTGGTGTTGCTGATCAGCGTCTCGCTGTCCGGGTTGGCGGCCCGCACGGTGCTCTCCACTGCGCTGCTCTTCCTGATCGCCGGGGCGCTGCTGGGCCCGGGCGGATTCGGTGTGGTCGATATCAGCGCCGACGACGAGATCGTGGCGGTGCTCGCCGATATCGCCCTGTTCACGGTGCTGTTCACCGACGGGCAGCGGGCCAGCGTCCCGGCCCTGCGCGACGGGTGGCGATTGTCCGGGCGCGCTCTGGGCCTCGGCATGCCGCTGGCCATGATCGGAATCGCGGTCCCGGCGCACTACCTGGTCAACCTGGACTGGCCCACGGCGCTTCTCCTCGGGGCGATCCTGTCCCCCACCGACCCGGTGTTCGCCTCGGCGTTGGTCGGCCGGCCCGACATCCCTCAGCGGCTGCGACGGCTGCTCAACGTCGAGTCCGGCCTCAACGACGGTCTGGCGCTGCCCTTCGTGCTGATCTTCCTCGCACTGGCCAAACACGAGGAATCCCATCTGGGCCTGGTCCTGGGTGAGTTGGTCCTCGGCCTGGCGATCGGGGTCGGCGTCGCTGCGGTGGTCGCGATCGCCTGGCGCAGCAACATCCTGACCGCCGAACCGCGGTTGCAACCACTGGGCCCGGTCGCGATCGCGATCGTGGTGTACGCGGGATGCCACCTCACCCATGCCAATCCGTACCTGGCCGCGTTCGCCGCCGGGTCGGCGTTGGCCACCCTCGACCACGTCGCCGCGGAGACCTTCGAACCGTTCGGCGACCTGCTCTCGGAGCTGACCAAATTCGCGGCCCTGCTGCTCTTCGGCGCCCTGATCACCCCGGACCGACTATCGCATCTGGGTTGGCAGGGCTGGCTGCTGGCGGTGCTGGCCATCGTGCTGGTGCGGCCGGCCTCGATGCTGCTGTCCCTGATCCGAACGCCGATGCCGCGCGCCGAACGGCTCACCGCGGCCTGGTTCGGACCGAAGGGATTCGCCTCCGTGGTCTACGGCCTACTCGTGCTGCAAGCCGGAATACCCAACGGCGAGAAGCTCTTCGACCTGATCGCCGTCACGATCGCGCTGTCGATCATCCTGCATTCCTCGACCGATGTCCCGGTGGCGCACAAGTTGCGCGTGGAGCCCCCCGACCACCTGCCCGCCGGGCACGAGCCGGTCCAGGCTCCGCCGCCGGAGGGCCCGACGCCGGAGGTCCCGGAGCCGATTCGGCCCCGGGACCCCGGCCCCTAGCGTTCTGTCGAGCGGGCGTCAGCCGGCCGCGGCGGCCTTGGCCGCACGCTTGCCTCCGCGGTGGCTCCTGGCCGGCTTGGGATCGGCCTCGGCCTCAGCGCCGGTCGCCGCCTCGACGGGCTCCGGGGCCGCAGCAGCCGGGGCTGTGGTGTCCGCGGACTCGGCGACAGCCTTCTCGGCAGGCTCGCTGACCTCGGCGACCTTGGCCGGCTCGCTGACCTCGGCGACCTCGGCGACCTCGGCGACCTCAGCGACCTCGACGGGCTCCACGGCCGGGGCCTCGGCAACCGCCGCGGCCGACGCAACCGCCGCCGCCGTCGGCGCGACGGCCGTCAACGCCTCCTGGGTGTTCCAGATGGTGCCCTGGATCGCCGTGCGGAAGCTCGGCACGAAGTTCTCCGGGATGTCGGCCTCCGTGGCGATGGGACCGGTCTGCACGCCCGCCCCGATGGTCAGGTTCAGCACGGTGCCGGGCAGCCCCGAGGGCCCGAACAGCCCGTCCACGGCGGTGTTCCACGCGCCTTCCCAGTCCCCGGCGCCGAGGGCGTTGAGCCACGCGGTGGCGATCTCCACCGAGCGCTCGGCCAGCACCGTCACTCCGCCGATGGCGGCTCCGGCGAACAGGGTGAGGTTCTGCGGGATGACTTCGAGCACCGCGATGGTCTTGGCCAGGAAGTCGGTCACCACGAAGGCCACCGTGTCGAACACGGCCGCACCGGCGGCGGCGATCGGGTCGACGACGGCATCGACCAGCACCGTGATGGCCTCACCGATCTGGCCGTTCAGCGCCAGTTCCAGGGCATTGATCGCCTCGGACGGGTAGTTCCACACCCCGGCGCTGAGCTCCGAGACCGCGGCGATGGTGCCGTCGAGGGCAGCGTTGATGTAGGTGTACAGGTTGGTGGTCAGCTGCCGGATGATCGGCGAGGCCTGGTTGGTGAACTGGGGCAGCAGGCCGACGAAGCTGTAGTAGCCGAGGGAGTACTCGTTGTAGAGCGCGTCGTTCAGCAGATCGCCGATCCCGGCAAAGGGCCAGTTGACCGCGCCCAGGCTGTCGTAGTAGGTGCCGAACAGGTAGTTCTGTCCGACCTCCAGGGTGCCCAGCAGCTCCTCGACCGGGTTGTGGAAGGCGGCCAGCGCGACGTTCGCCGAGGTCGGCAGGGCCGGCAGGGGGTGCTGGGCACCGGTGAAGGCGATCGAACCGGCGCCGATGACGGCGGCCGTTCCGGCGACGAGCGGCGAGCGTAGGGAGATGAGCACGTGGGAGAGTCCTTCCAAAGGTGAACCTGAGCGGCGGCTGAGAAATGCCGGCGCGGTGACGATACCTGACCGCGTTACCGGATGCTGAACTCGTCGTCCTCGCGCGTCTGATGGTGGGGGGTCATCCGGCGCCCTTGGTCCGGTGGGTTCGCTCATGCGGCAACGTCTCGCCCCGGAAGAAGGCCGGGGCCTTGAGGTTCCACACGATCATCAGCAACACACCGAAGAAGAGGCTGAGCACGCCGATCGCGAAGACGGTGCCGATCCCGGCGAGTGATCCGGTGGAGCCGCTGTCGGGTTTGGCCATTTCGTAGGCCTGGATCACGCCGACCGGGATCAGCACTAGCGCACCGATGCCGGGCAGAATCACCTGCTCGAGTGCGGTGCGCCAGTTCTCGAAGGCGGTGTCCCAGAAGTAGATCACCGACGACACCGCCACCACGGTGTAGTAGGTCATGATCGCGATACCGACGCTGTAGACGGTGTCCTCGACGATGCTGTCGCTCACCAAGACCAGACCGGCGTAGATGGCCAGCGTGGTCAGGCCGATGAACCAGGTGGCGAACGTCGGGGTCTGCCGCACCTCGTCGACGGAGGCGAACCTGCTCGGCAGTGCCTTGTAGGTGGCCATCGACAGCACGCCGCGCACGGTGGCCATCACCGTGGAGAGGGTGGCCGAGAACGCCGAGAGTCCGACGATGACCGCGGCGACCAGGGCACCGCCCGGACCCACGGCGTCACGGGCCAGGCTGGAGAAGATGTCGTCGATATTGGCCTGGTGGGTCAGACTTCCCTCGCTGTCGTCGTCGATACCGGCGAAGGCCAGGGCGGCGACGCTGAACACGACATAGGTGATGACCGTGATGATGATCGCCGTGACGCCGACCCGACCGGACTGCTCGGCGGTTCCCTCGGTCTCCTCCGACATCGACAGGGCGGCGTCGAAGCCCCAGAAGATGAAGACGGCCACCAGGAATCCGCCGAGCAGGGCGCTGAAACTGCTGATGGCCAGCGGGTTGAACCACTGCCAGGAGAATGGTTCGGCGGTGGGGTTGCGGTTCTGCCGCAGGATGTTGATGCCCAGGATCGCCGCGAACAGCGCCAGACCGCCGTACTGGATGACGGTCAGGATCAGGGTGGTCCGGGACGACTCCTCGGCCCCCCGCGCCACCAGCCAGGTGGTGAACAGAATGAAGGTGGCCGCAATGGCGATCTTCAGCCAGTCCGGCGGGTCCTGCATCCGGAAGGCCACCGTCGCCGCGTTCACCGTGATCCCGGCCGCCCCGACCCCGGCCAGGATGCTCGAGAGCATCAGCGCGAAGCCGCCGATCCAACCGATATGCGGCAGGATCGCCTTGGATCCCCAGGTGAAGACCGTGCCCGCGTCGGGCGCGGCGTCGGTCAGGTGCTTATAGGCCAGCGCGATGAAGTACATCGGGATCACCGCGAGGATGAAAATGATCGGCATCTGATAGCCGGCCTCGGCGGCGCCGTGCCCCAGCGCCCCGGTCAGCGAATAGGCCGGGGCGGTGGCGGCAAGGCCGATGGCCACCGCGCCGATCAGCGAGACCGAGCCCTTCTTGAGACCCTTGGACTTCAGTTCGTGCATCGGTGGGTCGACGAGTTCCCCGTCCTCTGTCATGGCCGGATTGTCGCACCCGTCGGCGGACGTCGCGGGCCGATCACCCGGTTGCGATCGTGACGGCGAGGACGACTCCGAACACCAGCGCGGGCCCGGCCATACCGGCCAGAAAGCCCAGCCCGAAACGGCGGCCACCGGAGACGAAAGCCAGCCCGATCTTGAGCAGCAGGTTCGATCCGATTGCGGCGGCGATGGCCACCAGCGCGGTGCCGGTGGCGATATCGCCGGCAGCGGCCAGGGTGGCGGCGGCGGCGGCG
>SXGR01529083.1_pt1 | contig 13954 bp, 13 predicted proteins | sample 3174711 | NCBI WGS metagenome assembly SXGR01 (sample SAMN11356860, study PRJNA531348) | freshwater metagenome | isolation source: freshwater sample F1-60 | place: China: Fuxian Lake, Yuxi | collected 2017-12-25
CCAGCCTCCTCAGCGACGGCGATCCCCTCACCAAACACATCCTCGCCCGCCCCGGCTCGCTCTATTACCGCCGCACCACCGCCGCCAGATTGGAAGTTCAAACCTGACCGGGAAAGAAAAGGGAATGCTGTTTTGCACCCGCAGACATCATGCGGAAGACCAACACACGCATCACGCGCTGGTTTCACAGCGGTTCGTCCGTGGCGGGATTCTCCGCCGTCGCGGGCTGGGTCGTGGCCTGCGCGGCTCTCGCGAGTCCTCTGTTGGGCGGTGAGGAGCCACTCACGTTGAAAGGTCACGCCAGATCGGTCCACAGCGTGGCATTTAGTGCGGACGGAAAACGGCTGGCGTCGGCCAGCCAAGATAAAACGGTGAAAGTGTGGGACTCCACGAGTGGTCAGGAGCTTCTCACCTTGAAGGGGCACACTCTCCAGGTCAACAGCGTGGCCTTCAGCCCGGATGGGAAACGGCTGGCGTCGGCCAGTCTCGATGGATCCGTGAAGTTGTGGAATGCCACGAGCGGTCAAGAGTTGCTCACGTTGAAAGGCCGCATCGGCTTGGTGATGAGCGTGGCATTTAGCCCGGACGGGAAGCGGTTGGCTTCGGCTGGCGGAGGTCCTTCGAATCCACCCACGACGGGAGTGTTCATGGTGTGGGATGTCACGAGTGAACCGGATTCGCTGACGAGCGGTCAGGAACTTCGCTCGCTGACAGGGCACACTGCCCAGGTCAACTGCGTGGCGTTCAGCGCGGATGGGAAACGGCTGGCGTCGGGAAGCCAGGATCAGACAGTCAAGGTGTGGGACGCCACAACTGGTCGGCAGACACTCACGTTTAAGGCGGTCACATTAGGAGGCATCAAGGGAGTGGCGTTTAGCCCGGATGGCACACGGCTGGCTGTAGCAGGTCAGGAAAATGTGGTGAAGATTTGGGATGCCACGAGCGGTCAAGAGCAGCTCTCGTTGAAGGGTGGTGGCTTGTGCGTCGCGTTTAGCCCGGATGGTCAGCGGCTCGCGTCAGGCGTAGGAGTGAAGGTCTGGGACAGCACGAGCGGTCAGGAATTCCTGGCGCTGAAAGGGCACACTAATCTTGTCTTGAGCGTGGCATTTAGCCCGGACGGGAAACGACTGGCGTCGGCCAGCTCGGATCAGACGGTGAAGGTCTGGGACATAGCCCGCGAACGGATTGACGGTTTCGAGACCAGCAAGAAAGGCCACGGCCACCATGCAGAAGACTTTCAAACGCAGCACATCGGTGCAATTCGCCAGCGTGGTGTTCAAGCCAGAAATCCATCGATCTTGGCAGCAAGGAATCTCGCCATGATTTCCCCTCGCTTACTGTTGTTCGTTCCGATGTTGTTGTTTTCGGCGTTGATGGCAGCAACGTCGGAGGTCAGCGCGTGTTCTCTGTGTTGTAGGGGACCGCTGGCGCTCGCTGAGCAGTTCGCTGAGGCAGGCGTGACCATTCTTGTGCGATGGTTCGAAACGACAATTCTTGAGACAACGTCTGGCGGAAGATCGACGTGTCGTCGATCAAGCGCGCGATCGTCCGTAATCAACTGAACATGGAGAAATCCCTGCCGCCGGATTCCGCCGTCGCGCAAGAGACCCGCCTGAACATCGAGAAGCTGCGCGTTCAAGACCCCAAGACAGTCAAACAAGCCGAGACATTTTCCTCATTACCGGTTCGTTGATTGGACTTTTCACTTGAGGACGCCAGACATGTCTTCTGATCCGCGCACAGTGCAAAACTTTGGTCGCAACGTCAGTTTCGTTCCTCAGCAGGTTTATCAACCACAGTCGGAAGATGAGGTACTGCGGATTCTCGCCGAGCATCGAGCTTCGCGAGTTCGAGTTGTCGGGCGACTGCACTCTTACAGCGAGGCTGCCTGCTGCGAGGAAGTCATGCTCGACCTGCGGCATTTGAATTCCGTGCGAATCGAGCAGCGCGAGAACGGAGTTGGGCCAACGATCGGAGCGGGATGCCAAGTGAAGCGTGTCGTCCTGTTCTTACTTTTTGACCGATCTTGCATTCAACCGGGGGTTCTTGTGATGCACGACCTGTTATGTCTTTATCGAGAGCGAAATTGTGATCCCGGATTTTGGGCGGAACCAATTAACGCTTGTACGAACGCATCATTCGTGCTGGCCGCGCTGGCTGCATGGAGTCTTGCCAGTCTTCGCAGAGCGTTGACGGAGAGCTCATGCGTTCTGATCGCGTTGGCAGCTTCTATCGGAGTTGGAAGCTTTCTGTTTCATACCTGCGCCAACCATTCCACGATGTGGCTGGACATCATTCCGATCTCCCTGTTTCAAATCGCCTTTCTCTGGTTGGCAGGACGGTACATGGTCCAACTGCCGACAGCCGCAACCTTGGGGTTGATCGTGGTCGTGATTGGTCTTTCTTTCGCCGCGATGCCGTTTCACAAACCGCTCAACGGTTCGTTGTTCTATCTTCCACCTTTGCTGGCAATCGCTGGTCTTGGGCTGACAGTGTGGTTGCAGCGAGGCCCGGAACCATTCCTTCTGCCCCTGGCCGCAACCGTCTTTGCGATTGCAATTCTTGCTCGCTCAATTGATTGGAAGGTTCCGTTTCCTTGTGGAACCCACTTCTTGTGGCATTTGCTGAATGGCCTCGTGTTGTATCTCTCCATGCGAGCCTGGATTCTCCATCAGGCCGTTCGAGCCGCCTTCACTGAATCTCGCTTTTGAACCTCGTCTCGGAGGAAAACGCCATCAAACGCGAGAACGTCCGCTTCTTGTTGATCATGGAGAAGAGCCTGCCTCCCGACTCCGCCGCCGCGCGAGAGACCGGCCTGAACCTCAAGAAGCTCCGAGATCAAGATCCCAAGACAGTCCAATAAGCCGAGAGATTCTGCATTGTGCCGGTTCCTTGATCGGTCTTTTCACTTGAGGACGCCCCACATGCCCTCTCATCCGCCCACAGTTCAGAACTTTAGTCGCAACGTCAACTTCGTTCCGAAGAAGGCATACGAGGCGCAGTCGGAAGATGAAGTGCTGCGAATTCTCACCGAGCACCGAGGCTCGCGAATTCGAGTCGTCGGGCGACCGCATTCGTACAGCGAAGCGGCCTGTTGCGAGGATGTCATGCTCGACCTGCGGAAGTTGAGCTCGGTGCAGATCGAGCAACGCGACAACGGAGTTTGGGCAGCGATCGGAGCCGGCTGCCAAGTGAAGCGCGTGCTGGCCGAGTTGGAACAGCAGGCGGGGCTCACGTTGCCGTCTGTCGGTTTGATCACAGAGCAAGCGATTGCCGGAGCGATCTCGACCGGGACGCACGGATCGGGAAAGCACAGTCTCTCGCACTACGTCGCTGAGGTTCGGGTCGCCACTTACGACGCCGCGACCGGTGAGCCGGTTATTCGCACGATCAACGCAGGCCCTGAACTGCGAGCCGCGCGATGTTCGTTGGGATGTCTGGGAGCCATCGTTTCGGTGAGCCTCTGGGTTCGCCCGCAGTACAGCGTTGAAGAGCATTTCCGTCGGTACGACACACTCACCGAGGTCATCGCCGCCGAAGATGAGTTCCCTCTTCAACAGTTCTATTTGATCCCGTGGCGCTGGGATTATTGGGTGCAACATCGCCGTGAAGTGTCGGCTCCAAGAAGTTGGCTCGCGCCGATCTATCAAGCCTACTTCTTCATCGTCATGGAAGTCGGATTACATCTGGCGGTCCTCTTCCTCTCGCAACTCTGCCGACTCCGTTGGGCGACACATTTCTTCTTTCGTCACCTGCTGCCGCTGACGGTCATTCGGAATTGGAAGGTCGTCGGCAAATCGCAAGACATGCTGGTGATGGAGCACGAGTTGTTTCGTCACGTCGAAATTGACGTTTTTGTCACACGTCCCAATCTTGCCGACGCGATCACGTTCGTGAAGGAACTTGTGAGCTACTTCGACGGCGACGACAAGGCACTGTCATCGGCCACTCGAAATCGTTTGGAACAACTCGGACTACTCAAGCCGACGGACATCGGCGCGTACACGCACTGCTACCCGATCTGCGTCCGACGCATCCTGCCGGACGACACGCTGATCTCGATGGCCAGTTCCGAAGGTGAGGACAACTACTCGATCAGCTTCAATGGCTACGCCCGGACTTCCGAGCTTCAAGGCTTCAATCGCTTTTCGGAAGTGCTCACGGACAGCATGGCCAATCTGTTTCACGCACGGCCACATTGGGGAAAGGTCTGTCCGTTGGATGCCGCGACGGTGAGGATGCTTTACCCACGCTTGGCGGAATTCCAGCGAATCTGTTTGGAGTTCGATCCCGATGCCCGATTCCGCAATGATTGGGTCTCGCAGTTGTTGCTTGCAGAGTAGATCGACACTTGCCAAAGGGGGAGCGAAAGGGGATGTGGCCGTCGACGCGATTTCCATGCTCGGACGTTTCTGGACTCCGCCCGGTTACTTTGTCGCAGGGCGGAATTCGTCCCCAACGTTCCAAGTTGGCAATTGGTCGGAGTTGGCAACGTTGCGGGCCACGTCGAGCATGAACTCGGCCAACACGACGAAGCCGGAAAAATCCCAACCCGGTTGGAATTCATCCTGTGGTGAGTGGTACGACTTGTCGTTGAAATCCTTGTGAGCCTTGGTGGCGAAGTCGTTCGGTTTGCCGGTGATCTTCATTCCTGACCCGATGGAGAACGCGGGGACGCCAGCGCGCGCCATCGAAAAGTGGTCGGAACGGTAGAAGATTCCCAGATGTGCTCGTTGGTCGGTTTCGATTTCTAGGTGGTTCTTCTCGGCCGCTGCTTTGACGGTCGGCCAGATTGACGTGCGGTCGGCTCCGGTCACGACGACGGATTGCGGGACGCCGAGCGGCAGGATCATGTCCGTGTTCAGATTGAGCGCAGACTTGCTTAGAGGGACGAGCGGATTCTGGGTGTAGTGCTTCGAACCGAGCAGCCCTTTCTCTTCGGCGGTGACAGCCAAGAAGACCGCGGAGCGTTTGGGCTTTGGCGACTGAGCCGACCAGGCGCGGGCGAGTTCCAACAGGAGGCCGCAGCCGGTGGCGTTGTCCGCCGCGCCGTTGTAGATAGCATCGCCGAGGACAGGCTTGCCGACGCCGAGATGATCCCAATGCGCGGTGAAGACGATGGCTTCGGATTTCAATGTCGCATCGCTTCCTTCCACCAGACCGACAACGTTGTGACTGACGAAGTTCTCGACGCGGGTCGGGAGGTGGCCTTTCAAGTTCACTCCGAGCGAATACGGTTTGAACCCTTTCTTGTCCGCCTCTTTCAAGGCGTCTTCCACGTTGCGGCCCGACAGCCCCAGCAGCTTGTCACCGGCTGCTCGCGAGAGCCAGCCCGCAAACGCCAGCGCCGGTTGATTGGGTTCTCGCTTGAGCTGCGCACTCTCCAGCCGCCGCACGACCGAGTACGGATAACCGGCGGTCTCATTTGTATGAATGATGAAGCATGCCTTGGCTCCGCGCCGAGCTGCCTCTTCGAATTTGTAGGTCCAGCGTCCGAAATAGGTCAGTGCCGCACTTCCAAAGAATTGCGGATCGGTCGACGGCGGCTCATTCGTGAAGAGGATGACGATCTTCCCCTTCACATCGACACCCTGATAATCGTCCCATTCAAATTCCGGTGCAGTGATGCCGTGTCCGACGAAGATGGCTTCGGCATCGAACGCTTCGTCGCCTGATTGCGTTTGACTCACGCCTGCGAAGCCCTCGTCACACGGGATGTCGAGCGTGGTTCCAGCCTTCACTGCTTGAAGCGTCGACTTCGGGCTAGTGATGACGCGCACCAGCGGCACCGGTTGGAAGTATGAGTTGCCTTCGCCAATCGGCTTCAGGCCCGCCTTCTCAAATTCGTCCGAGAGATATTCCGTCGTGAGTACCTCGCCGTTGGTCCCCGGTTCGCGACCTTCCAGCTTGTCGCTCGCCAGATGCGCGACCGCAGCCTTGATCCGTTCCGCGGAAATCTCTCCCGCCCAGGATGCCGGAATAACGGACAAGCCAAAGACCAGCGGAAGAAATCGGTACGCCATGGGGAATTCCTCATCGAGAGTTCAAAAAAGAGGGCCAGTGTCTTGTATTCACTCAGGGGCAGGCAAACAAACAAGTTTCGCGAGCTGGCTTCCGGCGGATGCACTGACGACCAAGAGATCGGCACGACAGGTCACTGCGCGCGAGACGATCCTCCACGCCTGCTCGTGACGATCACCGCTCGTTTCTTGTACCGTGTCGCGGATGGATCGACCGAGGGTCGAAATCAGGTGGGATCGCTGTCGACTCGGACTCGAAAGTAGAAACGATCATGAGCAAACTGCTCAACGTCCGCGTGCTTGTCACTGGTGGGGCATCGGGCATCGGATTGGTGATTGCACGGCAATTACTTGATGCCGGAGCTCGTGTGCATGTCTGCGATGTTTCGTCGGATGCCTTGCAACGGGCCGGGGCCGAACTTCACGGTGTCTCCGGCACTCTGGCCGACGTCGCATCCGAGTCCGATGTCGAGCGGCTGTTTGCCGACGTAACAATGCAACTTGGCGGGCTCGATGTGCTGGTGAATAACGCGGGAATCGCCGGGCCAACGTCGCCTGTCGAAGAGACTTCACTCCAAGACTGGCGACGCACACTTGAAGTGAATCTGACCGGAACGTTTCTTTGTACGCGACGAGCCGCCCCCCTGTTGAAGGTCTCCGGCGGCGGAGCAATTATCAACATCGCGAGCTGTGCCGCACGTCTTGGATTCCCCAATCGCTCGCCCTACTCGGCGTCGAAATGGGGCCTCATTGGGCTTACCGAAACCTGGGCGATGGAATTGGGGCCAGCGGGCATCCGGGTCAATGCCGTGTTGCCAGGCATCGTCGCCGGCGAACGCCAGGATCGCGTCCTCCAATCGCGAGCGGCTCTTGAAGGAATCGATGTTGAAGATGTGCGAAGACAGCGAACACAAGCCGTTTCGCTTCGCAGCATGGTCAGCGCAGAGGACATCGCGGAGTCGGTCGTATTCCTCTGCTCATCTGCCGGACGCATGATTTCTGGGCAATCACTTAGCGTTTGCGGCAATGTGGAAACATTGAGGTAAAGACCGCGAGTCAAAAAGCGACCAGAAGTCGATTCGATTCCCAGGCACAACGTCAGGAAGTCGTTTGGATCTTTGGGCTTTATCTGAATTCGGACACAATCGCTTTTGCTTCTTGCATATCAATATGTGGTTCTTGCGACCGAGAAGTGGTTCGCCTAGCCTGCTAGGCTCGCACTGGCCAAAGACAAGACTGGCAACAAGCCGTGTCATTCTTTTTCTCTAAGGGGATTTCGACAAATGCAAATGCCTCGACAGACATCGCGTCGTCAGTTCCTCCAAGGCATCGCCGCCGCGGGGGCCGCCGGTATTCTGCTCCCGACGTCCAATCGGGCTTTCGGATTTGAGTCGGCGAGCGAGCGCCCGGTCTTTGCGACCATTGGCCTGCGCAATCAAGGCTGGGCGATCACCAGCAAGTCGTTCGGCTTCGCCGATTTTGCCGCGTTGGCCGACGTCGATGCCAACGTGCTGGCCGAGAACGTCGCCAAAGTGGAGAAGGCTCAGAAGAAGAAGCCCGATGCCTACAAGGACTATCGCAAGATTCTCGAACGCAAAGACATCGACGCGGTGATGATTGCTACGCCGGATCATTGGCACACGAAGATCGCCGTGGAAGCAATGCTCGCCGGCAAAGACGTGTACTGCGAAAAGCCGCTCACGCTGACGATCGCTGAAGGGAAGCTGATCGAGAAGATCGTCAAGCAGACCGGCCGAGTCTTTCAAGTCGGGACGATGCAGCGAACAGAGAGTGACCTCCGTTTCCTGAAGGCGATCGCGCTCATCCAAGACGGCCGCATCGGTACGGTGAAGAAGGTGACGTGTGGCATCGACCGCATGGAGTCGTCACCCGTCATCCCAGAAGTGGCTGTTCCCGAGCAACTTGATTGGGACTTCTGGCTCGGTCCGGCACCCAAGGTTCCGTATCGGGCTCTACCGGAAATGCGAAAAGGCTACGGAGGCGGAGTGCCGCTCTACAGCAACTGCCACTATGCGTTCCGCAACTGGCATGAGTACTCCGGCGGAAAACTGACAGACTGGGGAGCCCATCACGTCGATATCGCCTGCTGGGCGCTCGGTGCCACCGAGACCGGGCCAAGCAAAATCACCCCCGGCGAATACAAGTTGCCGGTCGAGTACAAAGACGGCCACCCCACGGTCGCCGATCAGTACAACGCGGCAACTCAATTCACCATCCGCGTCGAAATGCCCAACAACGTGGAATTGCTCATCACTAGCGAAGGGGACAACGGCATACTGTTCGAGGGGACCGAAGGTCGGTTCTTCGTCAATCGCGGCAAGCTCACTGGAAAACCGGTGGAAGATTTGAAGGACAAGCCGCTGCCAGAAGACTCCGTCGAGAAAGTCTACGGCGGCAAAGTCAGCGCGAACCACACCGCCAACTTCATCGAAGGGATGAAAGCTCGGAAGCAACCGATCTCCGATGTCTGGTCACATAACCGGATGCTTGAGATCTGCCACCTCTCGAACATCGCGATGCGACTGGGCCGCGAACTCAAGTGGGATCCCGTCAAGCGGGAAATCATCGGTGACGCCCAGGCGAATTCGTTCCTCTCGCGTGAAAACCGCAAGGGGTTCGAGATCAATCTGTAGCAAGAGTGTGGCACGGCGCTCCGCGTCGCGATTCACAACGCGAAGCGTCGTGCCACAATGCGGCTTCGGCGTGTTACTTCTTCAGCCGCTGGATCAAGAACTCGGTGGCGGTCGCGTACTTCGGAGTTGGTCCGCCGTTGTAAGTCATGTGACCTTCAACGCCGACGCTGTTGAGCGTCTCCATCAGCATCAGGCCGAGCATCGGGGAGTGCGTTGGGTCGGGATGTTCTTCCCCCTTCTTGGCGCCAGCGACACCGCCGTAGAACAGGCCGATCGCTGGGTCGTCCTTCGTCACATGCGACATCGGTGAATACTCCTTGATCCAATTGGCGACCTTCTCACGCTGCTGATTCACTTCGTCGAGGTTCTTCAAACCGAAGGCGTGCGCACCGTAGATGTAGTTCGGCATCCATTCGCGAAGCGGGATCGGGTCGAGCGTCACTTGAGCGCCATTCACCGCGGCGCAGAACAAACGGGTCGATTCCCGTGCGATCGAGTCGTCGCTCTTGGGATCCGCGAGGTCGTCATGGAACGCAAGCCACAATGACGAACATCCGCCCGCCGAACCACCGGTTGCTCCGATGCGGACTTTGTCGATGTTCCACTCTTTGGCCTTCGAACGCACGAACTGCAGCGCGCGAGCGGCATCATGCAACGGAGCCTTCACCGGCGGTTCGACTTTGTCTTCGATGCCGTTCTTCACATAGCGGTAGTTTATTGCCGCAACGGAGATGCCCGCTTCCAAAAACGGCTTCACGTTGAAGCCCGTTTTGCTCCCTCTCTGCCAGCCGCCGCCGTGAATGTAGAAGACCAGCGAAGTAGGTGTGTCCGACTTCGCTTGATAGAAATCGATCACTTGGCGTTCGTGCTTGCCATAAGAGACATCGGCCTGCGTCGGCGGGACGACGTTCTTCGGCGGAGCTTTTACCGCTGGCTTCTGAGCCTCTTTCTTCTCGGCTTTGGTCTCTTGAGCCCAACTCAATTGGCCGGACAAACCAACGAACAGGATCAAGCAAAGGAAACAGCGAATTGACATGTTGGGCTCCGTTGAAAAAACAGATTGGACGATCAGCCGGAACACGCTTACGTCCGGTTCGGAGCGTCGATGGACTCTCGAACCGGACGCTAGCGTGTTCCGGCTCACGAACCGCAGTTCTTTCTCAGCGTTTCATCTGACTTCAATCAGTTCCACGAGAAAGTGCAGTGTCGCTTTCGGAGGAATATCTGGCGGTGCTCCGCGGTTGCCGTATCCGAGGTCGGACTGGATCTGCAACTCGATCATGCCGCCGGCACCGACAAGCTGCATCCCTTCCGTCCAACCTTTGATGACTTGGTTCAGACCAAACGAGATGTCTTCGTTGCGCCGGTAAGAACTGTCAAAGACCTTCCCGTTGTCCAACCAACCGTGATAGTGGACCCGCACTGAGCTGTTCGCTTTGGGGGTGGCTCCCTCGCCTTGGCGAAGGATGCGGTATTGCAGCCCGGACTTCGTCTCGGTGAAGATCTGCGCTGCGTCTTTGTCGATTCGTCCCGCACCTTTGGGAAGCTCGGGAAACGGAACGTCGTTGGATTCAGAAGCGATCAAGATGGACTCCTTAATAAAAGCAGAATTGGGTCTGATGAGGACGATCCGAGGCGGTTTCAAGACGAGCACGCAGCGCAAGCAAGTGGTCAATGCACCGATGAAATCACGAATCGATGAAACAGCCACTCGCTTGCGCGTCGTACTGATTTCGAATTCAGTTCACTTTGGCAACTCGCGCAGTGATTTCCGAAGCGAGTTTTACCGGCAACAGCCCGCGAGCGGCAGCCTCCTGCTTCTCAGCCAGTTGAGCGAGGTTGCAGATGCCGACCCTCGTCGTGTGGCAGTGCGGGTGCGAGTGTTTGAAAACGGGGCCACCATTACGGGCTAGATTTCGGCTTGAGCAATCCCTCACTGGCCAGCCAGTTGAGGCACAGTTGTGTCCAGCTTGAAGGCAGTTTGTCGTTCTGACGGACTCCGAAGTCATGGTCACCGGTCGCGTAGATGTGCAACTCCGAGCGTACCTTGGCTCGCTGCAAGGCCAGGTACATGATCACGCTGTGCTCCGGCGTGCTGATCATGTCATCGGAGGAATGGGCCAGCAGGATCGGAGGCGTTTCAGCAGGGATGCGAATGCCCGGCGAGACTTCATCCTTGTCCTTCGCCTTCAGATAACCTGAGTAGCACAGAACGGCGAAATCAGGTCGGCAACTGACGTCATCGATCGTGTCGAGCCGCTCATAGGTCCGCTTCTCAAAGCTGGTGGCAGTCGCGAGCGCGAGATGTCCTCCGGCAGAGGAACCGACCATCCCGATCCGTTTCGGGGCGATTCCCCATTCTTTGGCTCGGCTACGAACCAAACTCACGGCCCGTTGAGCATCGAGCAGCGGTCCCAACGGTGGCTCACCCTTGATGTCGCCCGGTCGGCGTGGGCAACGATATTTCAGAATGATTCCGGTCATGCCTTGCGCATTCAACCAGGCCGCCACTTCCTCACCTTCGAGTTCCCAAAACAGGTTGTGGTAGCCACCTCCCGGACAGATCAGCATAGCAGTGCCAGTATTCTTGTCGGGCGCGGGTTGATAGATCGTGAGCGTCGGCTACGCCACGTTCGTGATCAGCTTGGTTGGTCCGCCGAGGATCGGCGACTGATAGATTCGGCTCTCTTCCTGGCCGGTGATGCCGACATCTCCCGGCGTCTTGCCCGGCCACAGATTGACGACCAGCGGTTCGGCACCAAACACCGCGGCGTTCAAACAACAGACAACGAACAGGCAAAGGGGGGCAGCAAGTCGGTGCATCGTGCATGTCCCTGAAAGGTAGATGCGGAGCGGTAACGACTACGCAACATCGCGGTGCTTGATGAGCGTGATTTCATTGCCGGTCGGGTTGTGATGAACCTCGTCCAGGAAGCAATGAATCAAAAGCAATCCGCGCCCGCTCGCTTTGGCGAGGTTGGCGGGGTCGCGCGGATCGGGGAGCGTGCTGGGATCAAAGCCGGGGCCTTCATCGCTGATGACGAACTTGGCGGAATCGCGTGAGAGGCTCGCCCGCACATGCACCTTGCGGTCGCGAAAGGCCGGGCTTTGGGCCGTGCTCAACGCGAAGTCGAACCAGTTGCGGCCGTCGCTGTTGCGGAGTTCGGAGCTGAGTTCCAAGTTGCCGTGATAGATCGCGTTGGTCATTGCTTCCGAGAGCGCGATCCCCAAGCGTAGTTGAGCGGTCTCATCGCACAACCGCATCAAGCCGACACAGTCTTGCAGGTGCGACACCAGATGCGGCACCACCGACAAGTCATTGTCGAGCACAAATCGCAGCTCATTCGTCACGAGTCCATCGATCAGTTTTTGATGCCGCGGGTTGGCCTTGGCGATTCCTAAGACACGCTCCAATGACGGGACGAGATCCGTTCCGATGCGGCGTTTGGGGATGTAGCCCACCGCTCCACGGTGCAAGGCTTCGGCGGCGACTTCCTCGCTGCCGTATTCCGTGACCAGAATCGTCGGCACGCGCGGGAAACGTTTGCGAATCTGCTCGACCAGTTCTAAACCATTCATGACCGGCATCAGCAAGTCGGTGAGCACCGCGTGTGGCGCTTGCCGGCTGATTGCCTCCAGCGCCGCCGCACCGTTTTCGGCAATGGTCACTTCGAAGCCATGAGACTCCAACATCCCTTTCAAGACCGTGCTTTGAGTACGACTGTCCTCAACCACCAAGATGCGACTCATGCCGAAAGTCCCTGGCCCGAAAATCTGTGATCCCTTGAAAGGGCGGAAGAGTAGTGGCGAGTCCATTGAGCGGAAAGCGCGAAGGGTGGCCCGTCCATCAATCGGTCGCTTGAGAATCAACGGGGGGCTCGCGAGAGTACGTCCCACAAGGAGCCACGATGAAAGGTCCGGGATTACGAATCGAAATTGATGTGCGTCGCGCGTGGCGCTGTCCGACTTGCGGGCAGAATCAACGTTGGCCGACGGACATCACCGCGCCCCGCTGCTTCTGCGTGCGCGACGGCGTGCCGATGAAGCTTGCGGAAGGACAGCGTCCCGGACGTCTCGACCTGCGACCGGAACTGCGCTCTGTGCTCGACCGCATTCAGGGGGGCGAGGAGATTGCACGTCTCGTCTCACTCATCTCCGGCGAATCCGACGCGGGAGCGAAACCCAGAGGCCGGCCACCGCGTCCCGAACGCTACGGCGATCGCTCCAATGAGCCGCCGCGCGATCCTCGACCACAAGAGACGATCGACTCGGTGATGCCGGAACCGCTGCCAACTCCCCCTCCGCCAACGATGACGACAGCCGCACCGACGGCTCCGCCTCCGCAGACGCCGTCGCACACCGTTGACGACTTCGGTGCGGGAATTGAGCCTCCTTCAAAGCCGTAGCCACAGTCGCCAGACTGTGAGCCGACCGCGCCGATTCTCACGTTCTGGCGAACGTGGCTACTCCGGAACATCGCTTCTCGCTGCGACAACGACTGCAATATGGCTGACACGGAAATCGTCATTCGAGGCGCACGCGAGCACAACCTGCGCGGCGTCGATCTGCGGTTGCCCAAGAATAAGCTGATCGTGATGACCGGCGTCAGCGGTTCGGGCAAGAGCTCGCTGGCGTTCGACACGCTCTATGCCGAGGGTCAACGCCGCTACGTCGAATCGCTGTCTAGCTACGCTCGGCAGTTTCTCGGCCAGATGCAAAAGCCCGACGTCGATTCTATCACCGGCCTCTCGCCGTCGATCTCGATTCAGCAGAAGACCAGCGGCCGCAATCCACGCTCGACCGTCGGCACGATCACGGAGATCTTCGACTATCTTCGAGTGCTCTTCGCACGCATCGGGCAAGGACATTGCACGCAATGCCGCCGACCGATCACCGCGCAGTCGCCGGAACAAATCATCGACAGCATCGCGCGGCTGTCCGAGGGCACCCGATTCCTTGTCCTCGCGCCTGTCATCCAGCGGCAGAAGGGTGAGTACCGTGACCTGTTCGACGACTTGCTGAAACGGGGCTTTGTGCGTGCTCGCGTCGATGGCCGCATCGTGGCGCTCAGCGATGATCTGCGGCTCGACAAGCAGATGAAGCACACGATCGACGTCGTCGTCGATCGACTGGAAGCAGGCAAGTCATCGCGATCACGCTTAGCCGAAGCAGTGGAGTCAGCGTTGAAGCTGGCCGACGGGCGAGTGGTGGTTAGCGAGGAAGAGGGGGAGAGACGGAGAGGGGGAGAGGGGGAGAGGGATGAAGATGCTTTACGCGACG
>SXGR01566881.1_pt1 | contig 13948 bp, 12 predicted proteins | sample 3174711 | NCBI WGS metagenome assembly SXGR01 (sample SAMN11356860, study PRJNA531348) | freshwater metagenome | isolation source: freshwater sample F1-60 | place: China: Fuxian Lake, Yuxi | collected 2017-12-25
CAAGGCGGTGATGGAGGCCACCTCGCCGACGCATGCGGTGCCGGCGAGCCTGCAAGCCTCGCTGCAGGCGCGGCTCGATCGGCTGGGTGCCGCCAAGGAAATCGCCCAGGCGGGCGCGGCAATCGGCCGTGAATTCTCGCATGGCGTGCTGGCGGCAGTGGTTCGACGCCCGGATGCCGAGATCGATGCCGGCCTCGAACGTCTGACCGGAACGGGCCTGCTGTTTCGAGACGGTGTTCCGCCGCACGCGCTCTATCAGTTCAAGCATGCGCTGGTACGCGATGCCGCCTATAGCACGCTGCTGCGCGAGAGCAGGCGCGCGCTTCACGCCCGCATCGCCGAGGTCATGGAGATCGATGCCTCCGCGACGGCCGATACCCAGCCGGAGCTGCTGGCGCGGCATTGGACCGAAGCAGGCGCGATCGACAAGGCCGCCGATTATTGGGACCGCGCCGGACGGCGCTCGCTGGCGCGTTCTGCCCTGGTCGAGGCTGCCGAGCAGCTCGGCCGCGCCCTGGCTCAGATCGAGGCCCTTCCGGGAACGCCTGCGCTGCGGCGTCACCAGACACGGGTACAACTCGATCTCGCGCATGTGCTGATCCACATCAAGGGCCATGCGTCGCCCGAGATGAAGGCCGCCTTCGAGAAGGCGCGCATCCTGATCGAGCGTGCCGAGGCGCTGGGCGAGCCGTCGGATGATCCGCTGGCGCTGTTCGCTGTCTTGTATGGCTTCTGGGTCGCCAGCCGCATGAATTTCAATGCTGCGGGCGTCAAAGACCTCGCTACGCAGTTCCTCTCGTTAGCCGAGAAACAGGCAAGCACCGTCCCCATCATGATCGGGCATATGCTGGTCGGCATCTCCGCCGTTCTGACGTCCGAGCTCGTCGAGGGGCGATCGCATCTGGAGCGCGCGCTTGCGCTCTACGAGGCGGATGCACACCGGCCGCTGGCCACACGCTTCGGCCATGATATCAGGGCGACGGCGATGTCCTGGCGAGCCATGGCGCTGTGGTTGCTGGGCGAAACCGATGACGCACGCGACGGAGCCGAAGAGGCCGTTTCTTGGGCGCGCGAAACCGGTCACGTCGGCAGCCTGATGTTCGCGCTGTCCCATGCCTCATTGACGCTGCTCCATTGCGGCGACCTCGCGAAGACGCACGCCTTCACCGCTGAGCTCATCGCCGTCGCGGAGGACAAAGGCACACTCTACTGGAAAGCCTATGGCCAGGTGCTGCAGGGATGGGCGCAGGCGCTGACTGGCGACGCCGCGGCGGCTGTCGAACGCATCGGCGCCGGTCTCGCTGCCATTCGCTCGACGGGCGCGACCGCCTATGGACCTTTCTCGCAATGCGGCCTGGCGCAAGCCAATCTCGCGCTCGGTCGGCTCGACGAGGCACGGCGGTGCATCGAAGAAGCGGGGATGGCCGCCGAAACGAGCGGCGAGAGATGGGGAGAGCCGGAGATCCATCGCCTTGCCGGCGAGATCGCGCTGGCGATGGGCGATACGGCTCAAGCCGAACAGAGCTTCACGCGCGCGCGCTCGAGATCGCTCGCGCGCGACAGGCGAGATCCTTCGAGCGGCGCGCCGCCAAGAGCTTAGCAGGATTGAAGTCGGAGACGCCGAAACCCTGATTCGTGTCACGCCCCCCGGAAGCCGCCGACGCTGAACAGCGCGGATTCGCCAGCCGCGATCGGTGCCGTGGCAATGAGCTTTTGTGTTTTCCATCGTAGGGGCCGCTTCGGGTCAAGAACTCTCCCCGCTGGCGTCTCGTCGCAATCGGCCGAGCGTAGCCAGGAACGAACCTATGCGGGTTCTCGATCCGGAGCCCCGGTTCGCCTCAAAGCGGATCCTTCCGATGCCAGACTGCATTGTTCGCACAAGATCCGGGCTCAGATAGCAGCCTCTTACTAACCGAGAACCTCAATCAGCTGACCGAGGCTTTCAAAGAGCTGTCTGCCCCGACTTACGCGTCTTGCTCCGCGGGTCGATGCGTCGCCCGATCGCGTCGGCCATGCCGTTCAGGCAGAGGACCAGGATTACTAGCACTAGCCCGGGGAATATTCCGAACCATGGGTGCGTGCGAATGAACCCACGGGCGTCGTGAAGGATCAGGCCGAGGGAGGGAGTCGGCGGTTGGATTCCCAGCCCGAGAAAACTCAGCCCGGCTTCGAGGAGAACGGCGTTGGCGATGGTGAACGCCGTCTGGACGACCAGCGGTGCCAGTATGTTCGGCAGGACCGACCGGAAGATCACGCGCCCGGGCGAGGCGCCGAAGGCGACAGCAGCCTCGACGTACTGGAGGTGGCGCTGCGACAGCATCATCGCGTTCGCCAGCCTCACATAGGTCGGAATGCTGACGATGGCGATGGCGAGGATGACGCCGAGCATTCCCGTCTTGAACACGGTCGCCACCAGCATCGCCAGGAGGACCGCCGGGAATGCCAGCAGGACATCCGAACACCGCATGATCACAGCGCTGCCGAAGCTCGAGCGATAGCCGGCCCAAAGCCCGAGCACGCTGCCGATCACCAAGGCCAGCGATGCCGAGCCGAATCCGACCTCCAGCGACAGACGTATACCGACGAAGAGCCGGACCAGGGTATCTCGGCCGAGCTCGTCGGTTCCCAGCAGGTTCTCCCAGGACGGCCGCTCAAGATATTTCTTCAGATCCTGAGCCAGTGGATCGTGGCTCGACACCAGCGGCCCGAGCGTCGCGATGATCACCACGATGGCGAGCCCGACCACGGGCAGCAGGTCGGTCCCCCATCTGGTGATGATCTCTGCCATCCACGAACGTCGGCCCTGTACGCCCGGCCCTCCGCCGGCGACTCCGCCATAGGCCGGATTGGTCATGCCCCGGAAGCCCTGATCCGAGGATCAATCAGGCCGTAGACGATGTCGGTGATGAGGTTGATGACGATGAAAATGAGCACGGTAAACATCGTCACCGCCTGTATGACGAAATAGTCCCTCTGCAGCAGCGCGTTCCACAGGAGGGACCCGATGCCAGGCAGGTTGAAAACCGCTTCGGTCAGGACGGCGCCGCCGACCAGCCTGCCCATCTGGATCCCAAGCGCCGTCACGGCCGGGATCACCGCGTTGCGCATAACATGCTTGAAGATGATGCGGGAGGGCGGTAGCCCCTTGGCGCGTGCCGTCACCACATAGGCGCGCGACATCGTCTCGGCTATCCCGGTCGCTAGAAACCGCGACAGCACGGCGCCGGTACCGACACCGAGGGTGATGCAGGGCAGGATCATGCACTGCAGGTTCCGCCAGGGATCGACCGAGAAAGAGACATAGCCTCCGACCGGTAACAGATCGAGCTTGATCGACACAACGATCTGCAAGAGAAGTCCAAGCCAGAACACCGGCACGGCGATCGCCGTGGCGTTCCAAACGTCGAGAACGCGGGCGAGGCCGGTATTGGGGTTCACCCCCATATAGATGCCGACGGCGATACCGATCGACACGCTGGTCAGAATCGCTCCGATCGTCAGCTCGACCGCCACCGCCACCCGCTGACTGATCAGCTGGGCGACGGGATAACGGTTCACCAGGGAGTTGCCGAGATCACCCTGAAGCAGCCGCTTCAACCATTCGAAGTATTGCAGGTGCAACGGCTGATCCAGCCCCAGCTGCTGGCGGAAGATCGCCAGTTGGGCCGGGGTCGCGTTGTCGCCGAGCACGAAGGCAGCCGGATCTCCCGGCAGCACATAGAGCAGGGCGAACAACGCGATCGAGGCACCTAGAAAGACGGGCACCGACAGGAGCAGCCGGTGCAACACATATGTGGCCACGAAGTATCCTTACGACTTGACGATCCCCTGATACATCAGGTGGGTCTTTGCATCATATGCTACTCCGGAGACTTTCGGCTGACTGCCGCAGAGCAGGCCGCGCATGCAGATCGGGATTGCCCATGCGTGGTTATGCACGATCTGGAACACCTTCTTGAACGCAGCGATGCGCTTCTCGGGGTCGACGATCTGCGCCGCTTCGGCGTAGGCCGCCTTGTAGTCCGGGAAGGTCTTGTCGCCTGAAAATGGTCCCTTGCTTGCCCGATAGACGCTGCAGTCCTCGAAGTCCTGGACGTTGGGGACTCCGATCGAGCAGGCGTAGACGTTCCCTTGGAAATTGCCGGCGATCGCATCGTTGACCATCGTCGTCGAGTCCATGAGATTCAGATTGGCGGTCACCCCGATCTTGGCGAGATCGCTTTGAATGATCTGGCCGATCCGCCGCCCCGACGCGTCGTTGCTTTGGACACGCAGCTCGAAGCTCGGATTGGAGATTCCCGACTTCTTGACGAACTCAGCAGCGGCCGCAAGGTTGAAGTCCCACTCGGCGGCGATTTTCGGATCATAGGTCGGGTCCGAGGGCGACATCGGGATGGTGATGGGCTCGACCAGGTCGAAGTAGACGCTCTTGACGATCGCCTTTCGATCGATTGCGCGGGCCACGGCCTGGCGGATGTTGACGTTCTGCAGGGCCGAGTTCGGGTTAGCGTAGTTGAGGACGAGCATCATGTAATCGGCGATCGGCGCAGCATGCGTCGACCATCCCTTCGCCTGGAGCGCGCCCGCATCCTTGAGCTGGCCGAACTGCAGGATGTCGAGGTCGCCGGCAAGGCCCGCGTTGAGCATCGCTTCTTGGTCAGTGAAGAACCTGAAAGTCAGGGTCTTGATGTTCGTTGGGATCGGCTTCCAATAGTCGGCGTAGCGCTCCATCACCAGGCGATCGCCGGGCACCCACTCGACGAACTTGAACGGGCCGGTCCCGACCGGGTTGTTGGCGGCCTTGCCGAAGAAGTCGGGCGACTGCACCCGGAAGAGGGAGAGCCGATAGAGCAGGCCGACATTGGGCGCCGACGTTTTGAGGATCACCTCGTTGCCTTGCGAGGCGACCGACGTGATGGCCGCGAGGCTGCCCGTAAGCGTCCCGCCGGTGGCTGGATCGAGGGCGTATTTCAGCGAGTCGACCACCGAATTCGCCGTCATCGGCTTGCCGTCGTGGAACTTGACGCCGTCTCGGATGCGAAGACGGATCTCCGTGTAGTCGGCATTGACCGTGTAACCCGAAGCGAGCTCGTTCTGGATGTCGCCCAGCTTGTACTTCGGGATGTCGGTCACCGGAATGCCGAGCAGCGGATCGAAGGCGGTGTTCCGAAAGGGGAACACCGAGGTGTTGATGTTGTTCGGGTCGAGCGTGGTGAACGGGATGTTGGTCCCGACGACGAGGTTCTGGGTCGGCCGTCCGGACGCCTGGGCCAATCCGGTGCGGGATCCGAGAAGCGAGGCCAGCGAGCCAGCGCCGCCCAACGCGACGAGGCCGTTGGCGAGAAGCGATCTGCGCGAGATATTGAAGAATTGCATCATCTGACTCCCTGTTGTCGGACTACGCATGCGAAACTTCAGAACGATGCGCCGAAGTTACCGCCTACCGGCGGCGCGGCGTCTTGTTTGACGAGGGCTTTCCCTTGCTCCGCTGATTCTTTTTCACCGTTCCGGACTTCGCCGGGCCCTCACCGACGTTGGTTTGCATCAATTTCTCGGCGGCAACCTGCATGCGCCGGGCACGCTCCCGGATCCACGGAATCCGGATGGAGTAGAGCAGCCAGCTGCGATCGGCCGGATCATAGGACGCGTTGACGAGCGGGTTCGACGGCTCGCCGGCAAGCACCATCTCGCGCATGTTGATGAGGACGTCGAGGCGCAGCGAATCCCGTCGAGAGAGCGGCATGAGGGTCCGGGTGCCAAAGCCAACAACCTCGCCATCCTTCAGGACCTCCGCCGCGATCGTAACGAAGGACGGCTCTCCCGGCATCGTGACGTCGGCGATCGGCCCGGCATCGCCGGCGAGCTCTGCGCCGCCGACGTGCCAGCGGAAGCTGAGCTCGTCCAGAGATCCGAACCTGCCGACGTCGACCTGGAAGCGAGCGGTCTCGCCGACCGCCGCCAGCATGCGTCCGGCCCGGGCCGGGAGCGGCCCGACGATACGGGCGCTCGGGAATCTCAGGCGATCGATAACGTTGCGGGTGATCATAGCGACGTGTCGATTCCGCGGCACGACGATCGGCCAGTCGGTCGTCGCCCCCTGGAAGACGATCCCTCCCTGCGGGCTCACAAACATCCCCATCGTCGCCGCCGCTCCTGATTTGGATGCCACCCATCCGTCGGTAAGCTCGGCAAGGCCGAGAATGACGAAGTCGCGCGGAGTCCCGCTCTCCCCAGTGACCACCGCCTTTCCGTTGCGGCGACGATAAGCGGCTCCGTCCACCTCATAGCCGATCAACGGAAAGTCGTCGTCGTCGCCGAAGACATCGCCCTCGGCAAGATCCGTTCCCGCGAAAATCCAATGCTCGGCGTGCTGCACGGTGTAACCCTGCGTATCGCGCTGGCCATCCCACCAGCCGCCGCCGAAGGCCGTGGCCACGCCGGTGATCCGCGCCTCGGACTTGATCTCGAGCCACTGGTCGCGGGTCCAGGTATCCGGGTCCTTTGCCGAAGGGATGATCTTGGCGCAGGTGATCGCCGTCTCATCGTCGACGAAATGGATCCGGAAGCCGGAGATGTTGCCGCTGAAGAACGCGACGTTGCCGCCGCGGTCGACATGCGCATCGATCGCCGAGCGCATGTCGTCGCTCCAGTACTCGTCATGCCCGGTGCTGATCAGCAGGCTATACGGCCGGAGCAAGTCGGGGTCCCTGTGCAGGTCCCAATCCGTACAGTAGTGCGGCGGCTCGCCCGCGGCCTCGAGCCAGCGCACGAACGGCGCATCCCAATGCTCGAAGGTCTGGCGGCGCGAACTCCGGTCGTAGAAATCCTCGGAGTCGCCGGGCATGACCAAGCCGCCGGTGCCGCAGCCCGGGCGACGCCATGTCGCCTTGAAGCCGGGGTTGGGTTGTTCGCGCGACCAGACGGACTCGGTATAGAGGCTGCCATACCCGGTCGCGTTATAGGCGACGAAGGTCGCCCAGGAGACCTTGTAAAGCGGGGTACCGGCGGCGACGGGATCTCGGCTGCAAACGACGAACAATGCCTTGGCCGAGGTTCCGAACGTCGTCGACATGTCCGGCTTCGTCTCGCGGCCGTTGGCACCGATCTCGATGAAGGCCGCGACATAGACGCCGGACGGCCAATCGCCGGGAATGTCGAAGCGATAGCCCGGCCATCCCCAATCCTGGTCGGTCGGACCGTCGGCGAAATTCGCCCCCTTCATGACCGAGCCGTCGGTCGCGCTCATCCGCTCGAGCCGGATTCCCTGCCGGTAGAACTCGACGCGAAAGCGCGGGCTGTCGGTCGACACGTGCAGCATCAGCGTCTCGCCGGGAAGCACGCTCGGATATCGAGGATAGCCGCGGATCACGGGTCAATCGCCTTTGCAGGTGCCGGTCATCGGGATTTCGGACTTTCGCTCGGGTCGAAGTCGAGTTCGATCTTGGCGCCATTGGGATCGTGGAAGAACACCTGCCAAATTCCTAACCCGACCTGCTGCACGAGCTCATAGTCGATGCCGCGGTCGGCGAGACGTTTGAGCGTTCCCGGCAAGTCGGTCGCGCTGAACGCCATGTGGTCGAGGACTCCGGCACGCGGCTCCGGCAGGGGCTTGCGGGCGATGACGTGCAGAAGAGCGTGGGCTCCGACATAGAGCCAAGCCCCCGGAAACCCCAGCGGTGGCCGATAGCCCTCCTTGAAGCCGAGGACATCGGCATAGAAGGCGCGTGTCTTGTCCAGATCCTCCGCCAGGATCGTGAAGTGGTTCATGCCATGGACATCCATCGCCTTGGTCCCCGCTCTAATCAGGATCTCAAGTCAGTAGCTTCCGCAGGTTGAACAGATCCAGCGTCGTCTGACGTTCACGCAGCTTTCCCATCACGTCAGCCTCCTTCTGCTGACGCTGGCGCGCCTTGGCGATAGTGGCCTCGACTTCTTCTGGGACGAGAACGACGATACCGCTGTCGTCGGCGACGACCATATCCCCCGGCCACACCAGAAGGCTACCGCAGGAAATCGGCTGTCTGAGAAGACCGCGACGCGCCTTGACCGCGCCCTTGAGCGCAAGGCCGCGGGAGAACACCGGGAACCGCGCTGCGCGCAATGCGTCCACGTCGCGCACCGATCCATCTATGATGAGCCCGGCAATTCCCTGCGCCATGGCGGAGGTCATGAGAACCTCACCCCAGACGCCGAACGAGGCGTCGTGGCACTGCACCACCAGAATTTCGCCCGGTCGCGCATCGGCGACCGCCGCATGCAGCATCAGGTTGTCGCCCGGCGGGCAGGCGACCGTCAGGGCGGTGCCCGCGATCCGATAGCCGGTGTCCACCGGCCGGATCCCGCTGTCCATGGTCCCAGGGCGAGCGGCAGATTCGAAGAGCGTGGCGGTATCGAAGGAGAGCAGTGCGTCCCGGGCCGCCGTCGCGTCCTGACGTTGTTCAGACCGCTGCTGCATGCTGCCCTCATCGCATCAAATCGCACGGAAGCCCGGCGCCTAGCGCGCCGCCTAGTGGCAGCCGTATCAGATCGACATTTTGTTGACAATCTTCTTCGTCCGCGGACGACATGCAGGCTGAATGAACGCGTGGTCGCCGGGGTCATCCACGCGAATTGTCGGGCGTTTTCTATTGTCCACATAACAGTTCGAGAATAAAGTCCGTGCCAGCCGATCAATCGCCGATGTCAACACATCCTGAAAATTGTCAACAATGATGGTGCTGCCACGGAAAGCCGGTCTCACGACCTGCCGAGCGCTGGCGCCGGCTGATGGACCCCAAGAAGTAGAGGCCGGTCGATGAAGATGCCTTGGAATCTCGGGATCAAGGTCCGTGACATCGACGCCGAACTGGCGTTCCTGGAGGCTTGCGGGGCGACACGGCCAGAGAAGGGAATCATCCCGGCGCCAGGCGGTGATCAGTCCTTCGGCATGGCGTTTCTCGGGGAGCAACGCCTGCTCCTGTTTCCGAAGGTGATCTACGAAGACACGCTTCCGGAGCCGCTGAAGCTGGGTCTCGCCCATGCCGTCTTCGAAGTCGACGACGTCGATGCCGTGATCGCACGGCTGGGCAAGCGTGGGGTCGCGCCGCTATGGGGCCCTCGACATCTGTCGACGCCTTTCGGGCAGCGACGGATTGTGTTCTTCCGCTCGCCATCAGGCTTCATCTTCGAGACGTTTCAACATTTGGGATGAGTCCGCGGCGCCGGACATCCGTATTGGGAGGCTCACGTGCGGTCCAACTCGCTTAAGCTCGACCTCGGCAACGACCACTTCGACATTGCGAAGAAGTATCTGCTGTCCGGGACCGGCGCGCCGCCGCGCATCTATCCGCTGTTGGGCCGACCGCTCTATCTGCAGCGGGCCGACGGGGCCTACCTCTACGACATCGACGACAACCGCTATATCGACTTTCACAGTTCGGCCGGCGCTGCCTTGCTCGGCCATAATCACCCGACTATCAAAGCCAGGATCGTCCAGGCGCTCGATCAAGGATTCTACTGCAACTACGAATCCGAGCATCACGCCCAGGTAGCCCAGCACATCTGCGAGATGGTGCCTTCGGCGGAGATCGTCCGCTTCTGCGGCAGCGGCTCCGAGGCGACTGCGGCCGCTCTCCGCCTCTCCCGCGCCGTGACCGGCCGCAAGCGGATCCTCAAGTTCGAGGGCCACTTCAACGGGATGCATGATTACGTCTTCTTCAACATGGATTCGACGCTGGGACAGCAGCTTCCAAACGGGGAAGTCTCCCCGGCCCACGAGAGCGCCGGAATCCCCGACGATCTCGATAATCTCGTCACGATCATCCCGTTCAACAACGCGAAGGTGTTCAGCGAGACGATGCGCCGGCATCGGGGCGAGTTCGCGGCAATCCTCATGGAACCGGTCATGTACAACGCCGGCTGCATTCTTCCGGACAAGGCGGTCGTGCAACTCATTCGCGAGGAGGCCACCCGCGACGGCGCCGTGCTGGTGTTCGACGAGGTTCTCTCGGGGTTCCGCATGGCGCCCGGCGGCGGCCAGGAATATGTCGGCGTCACCCCCGATCTCAGCTGCCTGTCGAAGGCAGTCGGCGGCGGGCTGCCGCTGTCGGCCCTCGTCGGCAAGCGATCGGTGATGGATGGGCTGACGCCCGTCGGCAAGACCATCGTCACCGGCACTTACACCGGACACCTGCTGACGGTGATGGGAGCGCTGGGCGCACTGGAAGAACTTCGCAAACCCGATTTCTACCCACGCCTCAACCGGATCGCGAACCGGTTCTATTCGAGCCTCAACGAGATCCTCCAGCGGCGCAAGATCAAGGCGGTGTGCCAAGGGCTCGGAGCCCGCTTCGGCATCTTCTTCGGCATGGAAGAGACGCCGATCATGGACTTCCGCAAGGTGGTGAGCCAGTTCGATGCCGAGATGGACAAGAAGTTCATCGGCAAGGGCTTCGAGCGCGGACTCTACTTCCGCGATCCCGGCCGGCGCATCGTGCCGATCCATCATGGAATCACCGGCGCGCATGATGATGGCGTCATCGATGAAGCGCTCAACCGCCTCGACGACCTGTTTGCGACATTCTAGGAAGCAGCCGGCAGTGACGCCCACCGCAGGCCATGTGAGGCCAAAGGCCCCGGTTGCGCTCAATAGCTGGACCACGGGCGATGCCGTCGATGCGCGGACGGACATTCGGGTGGCGGCCGATGCGGGCTACCGCTTCGTCGAACTCAGGGATGCCAAGATCGAGCAGTTCCTGGCAAGCGGCGGTGACCTCGATACCCTGCGTCGCGATGCCACCCAGCGCGGCATCGGGATCCTGGACGTCAATACCCTTGATGATGCGACTCTGGTAACGGGATCGGAGCTCGACGCGCGCGTCACGCGTTGTTCGGTCCTGAGCCGATGGGCGCGGGCGCTTGGTGCGCCTTTCGTCATTGCGGGGCCGAGCTATCTACCTGAGGGCGGTCTTCCGCGAGACCTCATTCGGCGGCGAAGCGTCGAGGCATTGACCCGTCATGTCGCGGCTGCCGCGGAGCATGACGTGCGCATCGGCTTTGAATTCCACGGCTACGCACGATGCTCGATCAACACGGTCGCCGACGCGATGGCCGTCATCGAGGAGGTCGGCGATCCCCGGCTCGGGCTCGTGATCGATGCCTTTCATTTCTATGTCGGCGGGTCGACCCTGGCCGATATCGAGCGCATCGATCCGGCGCGGCTGTTCGCCATTCACCTCGCCGATGTGGATCATGGCGACCGCACCACACTCGGCAAGGCCAACCGGGTCCTTCCCGGCGACGGCGTGCTGCCGTTGCCGACCTTCGTGAAGGCGGTCCGCAAGACGGGCTATGTCGGCCCCTTCGGCCTCGAGCTGTTCAACCAGAAACTTTGGGACATGGCGCCGCAGACAATCGCCCAGCGGGGAATCGACAGCATGCGGAGATACGTTTGAGCCGAACTGCCAACGACGACCTGGCAGCACGCATCGCCAGCGACCTGGAGGAGGACATCACCTTCGGGAGGCTCCTGCCCGGTCGGAAGCTGCCGGAGGAGGAGTTGTCGGAGCGGTTCGCGGCGTCGCGTCATCACGTTCGTGAGGCGCTCGCGAATCTAGAGCGCATCGGCATCGTCAGCAAGGAGCGGAACAAAGGCGTCACCGTCCGGAGCTTCGGTGTCGAAGAGATCCGGCAGCTCTATGACGTCCGTGAGATGCTCCAGCGGCAGGCGGCGCTCCGCATTCAACTCCCTGTCCCGCGGGCCAAGATCGCCGAGATGGAGCGGATTCACGCCGAGTATGAACAGGCCGTCGCCGCCGGCGACCTGCGCCGAATCCACGCGGCCAACGACTATTTCCATCTCGAACTGTGCCGTCTGAGCGGCAACGAGGTCCTTGCCCAACTCGTGAAGCAGTTCATGGATCTCAGCTATGCTGTACGTGCGAACTCGTTCAATCCGCACCATTTGAGCGTCGCAAGGCAGGAGCACGCGCTGATGATCCGCCTGCTCTCAACGAACGATTCATGGGCGTTGGCCCAACTCTGCGTCGATCACATCCAATACAGCAAGAACCAGTACCTCGCGATGCTGGAGCTGCAGAGGTTTCCGTCTGCCGGCGTGACTAAGCCGGCCATAATCGAGCGCCCGAAGTCTAATGGCCGCACGTCCAACGCCAACGGCCGACGGTCGTCGGCAAGATGAGGGCGCCACGGCCAATTCTTCTGACCGGTGCCGCGGGCTCGCTCGGCGGATGGCTGCGTCCGCATCTGGCGAAGCGCAGCGGTGGGCTTCGCAGTCTCGACATCCGCCCCTTCGGCCCCGCCCTCCCCGGCGAGACCATCATCCAGGGCGATCACGCCGATCTGGCCGTTACTGAAAGCGCTATCGCCGGGACGGAAGCCATTGTCCATTTCGGCGCCATCGGCGGCGAGGATACCTTCGAAGCCCTCCTCCATTCGAACATGATCGGGACCTACAATGTGCTGGAGGCGGCGCGCCGGCACGGCGTAAGGAGGATCGTCTACGCCAGCTCCATCCACGTGGTCGGCTTCTATCCCACCAGCCAGCAGATCGACAGCGAAGCTCCTTACCGACCGGACAGCCTCTACGGCGTCACCAAGGTGTTCGGCGAAACCCTCGCCCGCCTTTACGTCGAGAAGGCCGGCCTAGAGATCGCCTGCCTTCGGATTGGTGTGGCCTCTGCCGAGCCGACGACACCGCGCAACCTCTGGACATGGCTCAGCCTTCCCGATCTCCTCAGACTGGTCGAGGCGTGTTTGACAGCCCCGCAGCTCGGCTTTGCCGTGATCTACGGAATCTCTGATAATCGACGCCGGTGGTGGAGCAATGCTAGATCCGGGATCGAGTTCCGGCCGCAGGACGATGCGGAAACCTATGCATCGCGGATCTTGCCCGATGGCGACAAACGCGATCCGACCGATCCCGGCGTCCGTTTCCACGGAGGGCCATTCGTCGCCCTCGAGCTGGGACAGCGACCGCGATGACCAGTGCCTGCTCTTTCCGCCGGAATGCCGGCGCCGAAACGCCGACCTTCGGCCTTAGCGCTGCAGAGGGATAGGACATGGCCTTGGTTTCATTCACGCGGATGAGCGATGGGACGCGAGAGGATTACGAGCTTCTCGAACGCGAAGGGCGATCCTATGCCGCCGGGCTGCCGGCCCGGCTCCTCGCCGTGCTGGAGACGATGCGCGACGCCTTCCCCGGCTATCAGATCACCAGCCTCGACCACCTGCTCCAGTCGGCAACCCGCGCCGAGCGCGACGGCGCGGACGAGGAGACGATCGTTGCCACGCTGCTTCACGACATCGGCGACGTCTATGCGCCCGACAACCATTCCGAGTTCGCGGCTGCCGCCCTCCGACCGTATGTTTCCGAACGGACCTATTGGGTGGTCCGCCACCATGGAATCTTCCAGCTCTATCACTACGGCCATCACAAGGGGCTCGATCGGAACCTGCGTGACCGCTACCGCGACAGCCCGCACTATGAGGCATGCGTCGCGTTCTGCGAACGCTGGGATCAAGTCTCGTTCGATCCCGCCTATGACAGCCATCCGCTTTCCCATTTCGCACCGATGGTCATGAAAATCTTCGCGCGAAAGCCGTTCTCCGCCACCGACGCGAACCGACCTGATTCCACGCTCGGAATCTGATCTCTGCATGTCCAGGCCAAACGGCGAGTACCTCTTGGAAGTCGACCAGCTGTCGATGACCTTAGCCACGACCGCAGGCATCCTGCCGGTGGTCGAAGGCGTCTCCTTCCGCATTAGGAGCGGAGAGACCTTATGCCTGGTAGGCGAGTCGGGCTGCGGGAAAAGCCTGACGGCAAGGTCGATCCTCAGGCTGATCGATCCGCCGATCGCGATCCTGCCGGGGTCCCGCATCATGCTGGGCGAACGCGACCTCATGGCGCTCGGGGACGAAGAAATGCGTCATGTCCGCGGCCGCGACG
>SXGR01387543.1_pt1 | contig 13939 bp, 8 predicted proteins | sample 3174711 | NCBI WGS metagenome assembly SXGR01 (sample SAMN11356860, study PRJNA531348) | freshwater metagenome | isolation source: freshwater sample F1-60 | place: China: Fuxian Lake, Yuxi | collected 2017-12-25
AGTTCTACATCCTCTTTCCGCTCGTTCTGCTCCTCATCAGCAGAACTCCGAGGCGGCGGTACCTGCCGTGGGTCGCCACACTCTTCATGGCTTCGTTCGTCGCGAACCTCGTTGGGATGCAGTTCAGCACCAACGCGACGTTCTATCTCGTCCACACCCGGGCTTGGGAACTCCTGGCCGGCTCCGTCCTGGCGTTGGGTGTCCTTCCGACACCGTCAACCCTCTGGCTGCGGAATCTGCTGTCGACTCTGGGTCTGGGACTGATCGGGTTCTGCGTCGTCCGCTACAGCGAGTCCACCCAGTTTCCGGGCTCCAACGCCATCGCCCCGGTGCTTGGGGCGTGCTTGATCCTGCATAGCAGGGGCGATCGGCCGGACCTCGTGCATCGCATCCTGTCGGTGAGGCCGCTGGTCTTCATCGGAGTCATCTCCTACTCCCTCTATCTCTGGCACTGGCCCCTCGTTGCCTTTGCCAGGCACCTGCTTTTCCGCCCGTTCACGGGATCCGAAAGCGCCGCCATCGTCGCCGCCTCCCTCGCGATCTCGATCCTCTCGTGGAGGTTCATCGAACAGCCATTCCGGATCCGCCCCGTGCTCCTGCCGGATCGACGACGCCTGTTCATCACGGCCGGGATCCTGATGGGGGTCGTGTCCGGGATCGGCGAGGTCCTCTATGTCACGCGCGGCATGCCCGGACGCCTCGAGTGGTTCAGCCCAGGGCTCGGTGCGAGAATCACGACCGCAAGGAAGGATACTCCGTTCCTGCGACACCAGAACTGGGACGACACGGTGATGCTTCTCAAGGAAGGCGTCACCCCTCCGGTCATCGGCGCTGCCGGGGCGTCCCCCTGCTTCGCGGTGTTCGGCGACTCGCACGCGGGCTCCCTAGTTCCGGCCTTCGCGCTCAAGGCGCACGAGGCCGGTATCTCGGGATACGTCCTATCCCTTGGGGGAACCTCCCCTCTGAAAGACGTCTCGTTGCTCACCTTGGGAGCCAAGGACAACGGATGGGACGAGGCGGCGCACAACGACGCCGTGTTCGGATTCCTGAAACAACACCCCGAGGTCAGGACCGTCTTCATCACCGCGCGCTGGGCCGTCTACATCCAGGGGCCCTGGCTGGAAAAAACCGAGGATGGGCCACAGATAAGGCTCCTCGATCCCTCCACGGACCACAGCACCCACCCGGGCAATGCCGCAATCCTCGCCGCCGGGCTGGCAAGATCCGTCGAGGCGTTGTCGGAACTGGGCAAGACCGTGATCCTGATGACCGACGTGCCTGAGATCGGTTTCGACGCCCTCCGGGCGTTCTACATCCATCATCGCTGGCCGGGACTCCTCGATCTCAGGACGATCCGTCCGACGTACGCCGAATACGCCAGCCGCCAGAGGGAGGCCAACCACATCCTCGAGGACCTCTCACGGTCTCATCGGGTGGCCCTCCTCCGTCCAGAGACGCGGATGTTCGATGCCGACGGCTTGGGCCGGATCTCCGCCAACGGCGACCTCCTCTACGAGGACGACGACCACCTCTCGCTCACCGGAGCCCTCCAGGTCGCACCGATCCTCGACGACACCTTCAGGAGCATGGCCCGACATGACGAGGACGGTGGCGCCACGGTCGGTCCTCGGGACTGATTCCTGAGCCCGAGACACGCAGGGTTGAGGCGCCACCCACGGAGACGCTGCGACACGGAGCAGGAAGGGAACGGAATCGGGAGGAGAGGGCACCCTGATGTGCCACACGATCCGGCGAACGATCCGAATCCCGCCGCTCCCGGTCTCCCTCCGTCATCCTCCACCTCAGCGTGCGTCCCCTCTACATCACTTCCCCTCGTTTCCGAGTCCGATTGTTTACATGTGCGATTATTTCTTATTCACCTAATGTTTACACCTGTTATCCTTCACATTTCAATGCCGTAACCAGTTTTCCTGAAACCACTTGCGTAGCCCGGAGTCTGGGGAGCACCTCGAGCGATGGATCGTTCCGCCGCGGGGTCTCGACACCATGCATTTCCCCAGATCCGGATCCCTCCTTCCACCGTTCACCGCCGCGGCGGGACCGATCCTCCTCACCGTGTTTGTGGTTGTGGTTCTGGGGGGAATCCGGGTGGGTGCCGCCGATTCGACACCGAAGACCGGAGACCGCTCAGGGACGCGGGGAATGGTGACGTTGCTCGAGGAGGTACGGCAGCGGATCCCGCCTTCCAGGAACCCGTTCCTTTCGATCCCAAAGGCGGAATCGTTGGAACGCCAGATCGCCACCAACCGGAATACCGCAGAGCGGGTTCCCCTCCACTTCTCCCTCGGAATACATCGCCTCCAGGCGGGTCAGAACGAGCGGGCCCTCGAGGCCTTCGCGGAGGTCGATCGTCTACTGCAGGCCTCCACCCCACCCGCGACCCGGGAGAATGTCGTGAACCTCCGTCTGAACCAGGCGTTGGCCCACTTCCGACAGGGTGAGCTGCGGAACTGCCTCAGCAACTCCGCCAGCGAGTCCTGCCTGCTGCCGATCGAAGGACACGGGCGCCACGCCTGGAAGGACGGCAGCAAGGCGGCCCTGGAGATCCTGACCCAGCTCACCAAAGAGAACCCTGACAACCTCACCGCCCGATGGTTTCTGAACATCGTGGCCATGACCCTCGGCGACCATCCCCAGGGCGTCCCTCCGGCGGCGGTGATCCCTGTCACCACCTTCGCCTCGTCCCATGACCCCGGACGCTTCGTCAACCTCGCCGGCCCCATGGGACTGGCGGTGGAAGGACTCTCCGGCGGTGTTGCGATCGAGGATTTCGACGGCGATGGCCTGCTCGACGTCGTGATGTCCTCCATCGGACTGTCGGATTCCCTCAGGTACCTCCGCAACAACGGGGACGGCACGTTTGTCGATCGCTCCGCCCATGCGGGATTCCCAGGCCTCACCGGCGGACTCCATGTGGTGTCGACCGACTACAACAACGACGGACACATCGACCTGCATATGCTGCGGGGCGGATGGATGCGGGAGGGTGGAGTCTATCCGGACTCCCTGCTCCGCAACCGCGGCGATGGAACGTTCGAGGATGTCACCGTGGCCGCAGGATTGCTGTCGTTCCACCCCGACCAGACCGCGGTCTGGTTCGACTTCGACGGGGATGGCTGGCTGGACGTCTTCGTGGGGAACGAGATGGCGGATCGGATCGGAAGGCATCCCTGCGAACTATTCCGCAACAACCGGGATGGAACGTTCACCGAGATGGCCGTCGGCGCCGGGGTCCAGGATCCTGAGTTCAGCTTCCCGACCTGGTTCTTCGACTTCGACCAGGATGGGAATGAGGACCTGTTCGTCGCTGGATATCGGATCCGACAGGTGGGAGACGTGGCCGCCGACTATCTTGGCCTGCCGAACACGGGCGAGCGGTCCCATCTGTTCCGGAACCGGGGCAACGGGACCTTCGAGGACGTCTCCAGGCCCATGGGGCTCGACCACGTCCTACCCGCGATGGGATCGAACCATGGGGATCTCGACAACGACGGATGGCCCGATTTCTACCTTGGCACAGGGGATCCCGATCTCCTGACGCTGATTCCAAACCGCATGTTCTGGAACCGGGGCGGGAAGCGGTTCGAGGACGTGACCACCTCGGGCGGGTTCGGGCACCTCCAGAAGGGGCATTCGGTGTCGTTCGCGGATCTCGACAACGACGGAGACCAGGATGTCTACATCGATCTGGGCGGGGCGTTCGAGGGGGACCTCGCCCGCAACGCCCTGTTCGCCAATCCCGGCCATGGAAACCACTGGGCGAAGCTCCGTCTCGAAGGGACCCGTGCGAACCGCCCCGGCATCGGTGCCAGGCTGACCCTGAAGGTCCGAGGCCCCTCTGGGGAGCGCACGCTGCACCGGACGGTCGGCACCGGCGGAAGCTTCGGATGTAACCCATTGCGACAGGAGATCGGACTCGGTGACGCTCGGACCATTCTCTCTATGCGTATCGAGTGGCCCGGGAGCGGCACCGTGCAGACGTTCGAAGATCTCGAACCCGACCGCTTCTACCGCCTCCGCGAAACCCATCCTGTCGTGGAACGAATTCCCCTCCGCACCTTCAGCCTACCGCTGCCACCCACACGGATCCACCGACCGAATCCCTGAGCTCGGCCCGCAGGTACTCCGGGGGATCGGGACTCGCGGTCCGCGGATCAGTTCACAGGTGCGCGGTCCAACGGCGTCAGAGTACCGTTCATCCGCAGGGCGTGCCCAACCGTTCCCGCAGGGTTTGGGCCATCCGACGTCCAGCAGCGCCCCGGAACCACGCCAGAACGAAGCCCAAGTTGGCCAGGGTCCAGAGCCCCCAGGTCCCGGCCAGGATCGCGAAGGCCCGAGGCGAAACCCCCTGCCAGATCTGGAACCCTGCGGCGCCGATCATCAAGGCCCACAGGATGCAGAAGTGGGCGGTGTACATGTCGAAGAACCGTCCCGAGAACACGATCGCCGGGGAGAACCTCGATCCGTCGAGCGGATAGAAATAGTCGGCCTCCAGCTGGGAGGCGACAAGCAGGTGCTCTCCCGCCAGCCGGTTGATTCGCTCCTCGAGAGCCCGGGCATGGATGCGGGCGAAGTCGCAGAAGTGCAGCAGGAATGCCGCGCTCACACCGGTTGAAACCAGCCCGAAGCACAGGAAGACCAACGCGGGTCCGCGCGAGACGACGAGGCAGGCTCCCGCCGCCAGGGTACTCATCAGCAGCAGGGCGAAGAACTTGCGATGGTAGGCATACTGCATCCCCCGCATCCGTTCGAGCTGACGCAGCAGCGTCTCATACTTCAGGTGGTCCAAATCCGTCATGGGGTGAACAATCCACCCGCACCCCCGAAGTCTCAACCCTGTCTACAACCCGATTAGCTGACGCCGACGTGCCTCGGTCAGCGGCTTGCCGTCCTGAGGTGGCGCCAGGATGTACCAGATCAGGTTCCGGAAGTCATCATCCGGGATCTGTTCCAACGACTCCGGCATCGTCGAGGTGCCCGTACCCCGGAGCGACTGGATGTCAGACTTAGCCAGCACGACTTCCGAGGGGCCGGCCATGATCAGCTTCACGACCGTGTCGTTATTTTCAACCATCCGCCCGTTGAAGGTCCGGTCGTCCCGGGTCACCACCTCGGTGTTCTCGTAGCCCTCGCCGATGATCGCATTCGGATGGATCACGTTGTGCAGCAGGGCATCGAGGGAGCTGCGACCCACCCCCGTGAGATCCGGGCCGACCTCGGCACCCTCGCCATGGAATCTGTGGCAGACGAGGCAGTTTTTTTGGGCGACGGCACGCCCCTTTTCAAGGTCCAGAGGTCCATCGATCACCACCTTCCGCTTCTGGGCGATGATCTGGAGCTTCTCCTCGGGGGTGGATTGGATCCGCCCGAAGATTCGAGCCACGACCGCCTTCTCCCCGTCGTCCGGATTCGCGGCGAGTTTGCGGACGACAGTCGGCGGCACCTCACCCCGCTTGATGCGGCCGTCGACGAGCGCCTGAAGGAGAGCGTGACGCCATTGCCATCGCGTCGTGGCCAGGTCGGCGACGGCGGCCCGTGCCGATGGGCTGAGGGTCGGCCACCGATCCAGCAGCTGCCGACCGGTGTCCTCCGATCCGAGCTGTTGGAGGGCCCGGACTGCGGCGACCTGGACGACATCAGGGGTTCCGGGTGACACCAGTCCCACCACGGCCCGGAGGGCGTCATCACCCTTCTGCTGGGCTGCGGTCTGGATGGCCGCGATCCGGTCGGATTCCGGCCCGCTGGCATTCTGGATCCGAGCGAGGACCTGCTTCAACGCGGCAGCATCCCCCCAAAGGGTTCCCAGCTGCTGGGCGGTACGCGACACCTCGGGATCGGTCGACGACGCCAGCCGCGACACCACCGCCACGGCCTCCCGGTTCGGCACGATGGCCTTGCCGCGCTGCCCCTCGAGGAGCCCGCGCAGGCCCGCCACGAGGGCGGGGGTCGCCTCCGATGGAATGCGGCCGAATGTGGTCACCACCTCGCTCAGAACCGCCTCGTTCCGCAGGTCACAGGTCCGACGCATCACCTTCCGCAGGATCTCGGCCGAGAACGGCCAGGTCGACCGGGCTCCGTCCTCCACATAGGCACCCAGGGCCCGGGTCGGATCCGCGGCCACGATGGGCTCCACGGCCATCCAGAACAGAAAGTCGAAGGTCGGATCGGTCCCCTTCTCCGAGCCCTGGAAGAGGCCGATGATCGCGGGTCCACTGATGAGGTCCCCAACTGGCACACGCGGCGGCGTGTCGATCGTGAGGGATCCGGAAACCAGCTGCCGTGCCGCGACCGCGACGCCGAGCCGCACGACCGGGTCGGTGTCCGCCGCCAGCGCCTGGAGCATCGGTCCGGAGTCCGCCGACAGCTCCCCGCGGGCACCGATCAGACGGGCGGCCCACGAGCGGAGCGCCGGCTCCCGGTCCGCCGACGCGATGGCGAGGTCGGCATCCCGGAGCGCCCCCATCGTCTGGAGGGTCCACAGGGCGGACAGACGGGAGTCCAGCGAATCCCCCGTCTTCAGCAGGACGGCCAACGCCTGATGCACCTTCCCATCCGGGTCCTTTCGCCCACCCAGAATCCGCTGGGCCGTGCGTCGGTGCCAGACGTTGGGATGCTTCAGCAGGTCGACCAGTCCGATGGACCCGAGCCGCTCGAGATCGAGACCGCGCTCGGGACGCGACGGCACGGCTTTGCCGGGCTTGTCCCCGGTCCAGACGACGCGCCAGATGCGTCCGCGTTCACGGTCGACGCCCTCGGGGTCCGCGTTGGCGTTCTGGTAGCAGGGATACTTGTCGTACCAGTCCATGACCCACAGGGCACCGTCGGGGCCCACCTGCTGACTGACCGGCATGAACCAGCCGTCGGGCGTGGTGAGGAAATTGCCCGACTCATTCCACGAGCGGGCCATGAAGGTCGAACCCTTGGGCGTCAGCCGATCGATGTTGAGGGCGTTCTGGTGGATGTTGCCGAAGAGTGCCGCACCCTGCCATTCGGCGGGCCACTGGTGGCCCTGGTAGAGGTTGATGCCGCAGTAGGCCGCCATGTGGTGTTTGTGGTCCACGATGCTGGGCAGCTCGCCATAGGCGTATGGGAACGGGGCCTGGCCCGCCTGGCGGTTGTAGAGTCCACCGGGCGTGAGGTGGAACAGGTGGTCGATCACGCAGGCGCTGACGAAGGCGTTGCCGTGGCGGTCGAAGTCCACGCCCCAGGGATTGCTTGTTCCCTCGGCAAAGACCTCGAATTTCCGGGTGCCCGGATCGAGACGCGCCACGCCCGCCGTGAGCAGCACCGGCTTCGCATCGGGTCTGGAGGGATCCTTGGCCTTCGAGATCGTGAAGACCCCATGCGTCATGTAGATCTGTCCATCCGGCCCCCAGGTGAACCCGTTCAGCAGCTCATGGCGGTCCTCGTGTCCGAACCCCGTCAGCACCTCCGTCTTCCGGTCGGCCCGGCCATCACCGTCGGTGTCCTCGAGAAACCAGAGGTGCGGTGCCTCACCCACGTAGACGCCGCCGTTCCCGACCAGCAAGGCCGTGGCGAGGGTCATGCCGTCCGCGAAGACCGAGACCTTGTCGGCCACGCCATCTGCGTCGGTGTCCTCGAGGACCTTGATCCGGTCGCGTCCCGGCTGGCCCGGTCGGCCATTCGGATATTCGTAGAGCTCGAGGACCCAGAGTCGTCCACGGGCATCGAAGGACATGGCGACCGGGTTGACCACCTCGGGTTCGCTGGCGAAGAGGCGGACCTCGAACCCAGGCGGCACGACGAAGGCCTTCTGCGCCGCGTCGGGTGACATCGCCGGGTTGCTGGCGGGCTTGTGCTGTCCCTCGAGCTGACGTCCTGGAGGCGCATTGGTGTAGAGCGGGAAGCCGAACTTCGGATGCCGGGCGAGTTCGGCCTGGGCGGCGACGGTGAGCAGGATCGAGGCAGCGAACAGGGACCTGGGGTTCATGGTGACTTCCAGGACGGTGCCGACGTGACGCCGGAGGGCAAAGAGCAAAGAACGGACAAACCCGAACAGCCTGCTCTCCAGTCCTGCTCCACGCCGCCGCGTTTCCCGGCTGGGGCACAGGGTCGGCCTCCGGCTCCACGGGTGGGTGCTCCCGCACCCAGTGCCGCAGGGCACTGCGGCACCCACCCAACCCAGGTCGCCCCACGGCGGTGCCGTCCAGGTTCTTTCCAGGTCCCTTCTCCCCAGTCTACCTCCGCGCCGCCGCGTCTCCGCGTGAGTCCCGTTCCCCGGAATGAACCATTGTCGCGATCCGATGGACTTGTAGCGTTGCGGCATGTTCCCTCGCTGCCTTCTCCGCCATGCCGTATGCGTCGCCTTGGCGACCTTGTCCCTTGGCGTCACGCTCACCTCCGGCATGGCGGCCGACTCGACCATCACGATGCACCTGCGTCAGCAAGTCGGGGATTCCCACGGCAAGACCCGAGTGTCGAGTCGGACCGCCCAGTGGGATCCCCGGGAGACGGCCATCCTAGTCTGCGACATGTGGGACGACCACTGGTGCCGCTCGGCTGCGCGTCGGGTCGGGGAGATGGCCGGCCCCCTCAACGAGCTGCTGAAGCAGGCTCGCAGGCAGGGGATGTTCGTCATCCACGCCCCCAGCAGTGTGACCCGGTTCTACGAGGGAACCCCGCAGCGCCAGCGGGCCCAGTCGGCGCCCTTCGCGAAGACCCCCGTCCCTCTGGCAACAGCCCAGCGCTGGGGCACAGCCTGGTGCTGGACCGATGGCAAGCACGAGGGCGTCCTGCCGATCGACGATACCGACATGGGATGCTCCTGCTCCGGCCCCAAGTGCACCGTGCGGGAGGCGTGGACCCGTCAGATCCCCGCGATCGAGCTGTTCCCGGAGGACGCCCTCACGGACGACGGACAGGAGACCTGGAACCTTCTGGCGCAGCACGGCATCCGGCATGTCATCCTCTGCGGGGTCCACCTCAACATGTGCGTCCTGGGCCGTCCCTTCGCGATCCGGCAGATGGTGTACCTGGGGCAGGACGTGGTGCTGATGCGCGATTTCACCGACACCATGTACAACCCGGAACGCCCGCCCGGGGTGGACCATTTCACGGGCACCGACCTGGTCGTGGGCCATGTCGAACGGTTCTGGTGTCCGTCCATTGTCAGCACCGATCTGACCGGCAGGCCGCCGTTCCGATTCGCCGAGGACCGACGTGAAAGGGCCTCCCGATGACGGACTGGAGTTTGCCCGGCGGAGGTTCCCATGCATCTTGGACGGGTGGATCCCGTCTTTGAACGTCTCGTCGTCGAACTCGAACGCCCCCGTCCGCTCACGCCCCAGGTGCTGCGTCATCTGTCGGCCACCTATGGGCTCGGGCGTGACGAGGTAGGCCGGTTCCTCGACGAGGAGCTTCCACGCCTTTCCGAGGAGGAGACGGACCTGGCGTTGTCATCTCTGTTCACCCCGAAGCTGGCGGACCAGGCGATCTTCGCGGACCTGCTCGGACGCGGCTCATTGCCCGCTTCGGAGTGGCCTGCGTGGGTGGAACGGCTGCAGTCCCGTCCCACCTACGGCTGCCTCGTGACGGAACAGGGGACGCGCCACGGGGTGGCGCTCCGGACCGTGACGCTGGAGCGCTATGTGCATCGGCTCCGGCTCGATGCGACGGTCCCGCTGGCGGTCTTCGACGCGATCCGGTCGTCCGTGCCGACGCCAAGACGTCCGGTGCTTCTGGCGATCGCGCGGCGGGCGGTCTGGACCACGCCGAACCGTCAGCAGATCCTTCTAGAGTTCCTCGCCAACAGCTCCAAGGAATCCGCGACCTCGCTGGACGACGCGGAGGCGTTGCTCGCGCTGATGGAGTCGTCCGAGCCGGAGTCGGTCGAGGACGTGCTGGCCCGGATCCCCGAGTGGGAGGCGGCGCTGAAGCAGCAGATCTCGTTGTCCCGCCAGCCCAAGCCCTTCTTCAACCTGCAGGTCGAGGAACTCCACGGAGGAGGACGAGACCAACGTCCGGCCAACACCCAGATGGTCGCCGCCAAACAGCGGGAACTCGCCTTTCTGGGACGGCTCCAGACGACCTTGGCCGGCTGAGGGGCCACGAAGGGTCGGCCGGATCCGGTAGGGCGCCGTGCGCCATGCTCAGACCGGTTTTCGACTTTGAGGTTAGGACCGGGATCTCCAGACTCGTCGGATTCATATGAGCTCACACCGTCTGAACGTCGCCGCCCTCGCCGGGGATGGCATTGGCCCTGAAGTGATGCGCGAGGCCATCCGGGTCCTGCGCGCCGTCGAGAAACGCTTCCAGCTCGCCTTTCAGATCACCGAGGCGCCGGTGGGCTGGGCGGGCATCGATGCCGCCGGGAAGGCCCTGCCCGATGCGACTCTTCAGCTGTGCCGGGATTCCGACGCCATCCTGTTCGGCTCCGTGGGCCTGCCAGACCGCGATCCGACGATCCCGAAGGAGGAGCGCCCTGAGCGCGCCGCACTGCTCCGCATCCGCAAGGAATTCGGGCTCTTCGCCAATCTCCGTCCGGTACGGCTCCCGAAGGTCCTGAGCCACGCCTGTCCCCTCCGCCCCGAACGCCAGGGGGACGGGCTCGACATCCTCGTGGTCCGGGAACTGACCGGCGGTCTCTACTTCGGCCAGCCCAAGAAGACCGAGGAGGTCGTCGAGGCCCGGGAGGGCTCGGACTCCCCGCGCCGGTTCCATCGCTCGATCGACACCATGGTCTACACGACCCCCGAGATCGAGCGCATCGCCCGTGTCGCATTCGAGTCGGCGCGGCTGCGGCGTCGCAAGGTCACCAGCATCGACAAGGCAAACGTGCTCGAGAATGGGATCCTCTGGCGGGAGGTGGTGACCCGCATCGGCAAGGAGTTCCCCGATGTGGCCCTCGAACACATGTTCGTCGACAACGGGGCGATGCAGCTGATGCTGCGACCGACACAGTTCGACGTGATGCTCTGCGAGAACCTCTTCGGCGACATACTCAGCGATGAGGCGGCCGCCCTGGCCGGTTCCCTCGGGATGCTGCCCAGTGCAAGCCTCGGCCAGACCACGGGCGACCGCACCTTCGGCTTCTACGAGCCTGCCGGCGGCACCGCTCCCGACATCGCCGGAAAGGACCTGGCGAACCCGATCGCCCAGATCCTCAGCGTGGCCCTGATGCTCCGCTACAGCTTCCGGCTCGAGGCCGCGGCCGTGGCCGTGGAGACGGCGGTCTCCAAGGTCATAGAGTCGGGTCTCCGGACCGGCGACATCTTCAACCCGGCCGAGACGGCGGCGAGGAAGGTCGGCACCCGCGCCATGGGTGAGGCGATCGCCGCGGCGGTGGGATGACCGGGATGCCGTCCGGGTCCCGGGGGAGACCCGGGTGACGCGGTGGTTTGCCCTTTGCCCTACACCCCCCGCCCCATAGGGTACCCTCCCGTGACGGATCGACTCTGGAGTCTCACGGGCGTTGCCGCGTTCCTGCTCCTCGCCTGGGTGTTGTCGGTGGATCGGCGACGCTTCCCCTGGCGGGCCGTCGTCTGGGGACTCGGGCTGCAGGCCGGATTCGCGGCCCTCATCCTCAAGACCACCCCGGGACATCGGATCTTCGATGGCTTCCAGTCGGCGGTGAACCGTCTCGTGGCCTTCGCCAGCGAGGGCAACGGGCTCGTGTTCGGACCGCTGGCCTCCGATGAGATCCTCGCCCGGGGATTCGGACCCGGGAACACCGTGATCCTGGCCATCACGATCACGGGCACGATCATCCTGGTCTCGACCGTCTCGGCGGTCCTCTACCACTACGGGATCCTCCAGCACGTCGTGCGCGGCATGGCGTGGATCATGCGCCGGGCGATGGGCACGAGCGGCAGCGAGACGCTCGCCACGGCGGCGAACATCTTCATGGGACAGACCGAGGCGCCCCTGATGATCCGTCCGTACCTGCCCCGCATGACGCAGAGCGAGCTGTTCTGCATGATGACCGGCGGCTTCGCCACGATCGCGGGCACGGTGATCGGGGTCTACACGGGCGTGTTGAAGATCCCGGCCGGCAGCCTTCTGACCGCCTCCGTGATGAGCGCCCCGGCGGCGCTGCTGATCTCGAAGATCATGTTCCCGGAACGCGAGGTCAGCGAGACCGCGGCGGGAGCGAGCGCGGAGGTTGAGCGGACGACGGTGAACGGTCTCGATGCCGTATGTCGGGGTGCGGCCGACGGCATGATGCTCTCGATCAACGTCGCGGCCATGCTGCTGGCCTTCACCTCCCTCGTCGCCCTCGCCAATTTCCTCGTCGCATGGGTCGTGGGATTCGCGGGCTGGACCACCGAGAAGCCCATCCAGGAAATCCTAGGTCTGCTCAATGCCCCGTTTGCCGTGCTCATGGGCGTGCCGTTCCAGGACGCCCGGGTGATCGGACAGATCCTGGGCGAGCGGATCGTGCTCAACGAGTTCATCGGCTACATCTCCCTCTCGAAGGCGCAGGCCACCCTGACGCCCCGGGCCTATGACCTGACCGTGTATGCCCTCTGTGGCTTCGCCAACTTCGCAAGCATCGCCATCCAGATCGGAGGCATCGGCGCCCTGGCCCCGGAACGGAGATCGGATCTCGCGCGACTGGGCTTCCGGGCCATGATCGCCGGCCTGCTCGCCTGCTATCTCACCGCCTGCGTCGTCGGTGTGCTCCTCTGAGGCTCTGCGGTGCATCGGCAAAGGCCCCGGGGCGAAGGTGGGGCGCCAGAGGCGCCCCAGTGAGGCCGGGCACTGCCTCACCCACCCATCCAGGCTTGTGGCCTGGGAATCCAGCCCACCCAAGACCGGCCCGCCCAGACCCGATCCTTCCCCAGGGCCCCCGTCACCGCTTCTCGCGGATCAGTACCATGTAGTTTTGGAACCCCTCCTGGTTCTTCCAGTGGAACTCGATGACCCCGTCCTGGCTCTGCGTGCCACGGCCCTTGTTCCACGCGTCCAACGCACCCTTGAACACCACATCCTTGCCGTCGGTGGTGAACGTCCCCTTCCCTCCCACCCCGGTGGTGTAGGATCCATCGGCCTTCAGGGTGACCACCCCCGCCCCGCCTTGAGTCACATACCAGGTACCGGCCAGCGACGCGACCGGGAGATCCTTCGGTTTGGGAGGAGGCGGCGCGGACTCATCGACGAAGCGGTCGTTCACCGGCCAGATGGAGACCTTGTAGACCTCGTTCTGGTACCCCTCAAAGAGGAGGGAATACTGGCCGTGGGTCACATGATAGTTCCCGCCGGAGAGTCCCCCGCCCGGGAAGACCTTCTGCACCCGGTCCATCGACTCGCCGACCCCGACTCCACAGGCCAGACGAACCCCCTTCTGGGTCCTGAAATGGGAGACCTGCTCTCCGGGCCCCTCAAACCGTACCGCAAACTCGGGAAAGGTCATCCCGACGACCGTCACGAGCGTCGGCTGACCGAACTGCTGGAGCACCTGGGCCTTGGTCTGGGTCAGACGGAGCCCGTTTGACAGGGGCTCGACCAGGTTGGTCCGAGCCGGAGGCGACACAGCCGGCGCCTTCGACCTGGAAGCCGGGGACTCCGCAGCCCGGCTGCCGACCACGAGGGCGGCCAGCAGCCCGGGCAGGAGGATCAAGGAGCACCTGGAGGTTCCCACGGGATGTCCTCGGAGTTTCCAGGGCGAATCCAATCCGGTCAGGCCGCGGCGATCAGCTGGCGCAGCACGTAGGGCAGGATTCCGCCGTGCTGGTAGTAGTCGATCTCGATCGGGGTATCGATACGGCACGTCACGGGGACGACCTCGACCGCACCCGATCGGCGGGTGATGCGGAGGCTGAGGTCCTGCTGGGGACGGAGCGAGGCGTCGAGGCCGACGACGTCGTAGGTCTCGGTGCCATCCAGCCCGAGCGTCTGAGCCGTCGTACCCTCCTTGAACTGGAGGGGCAGGACGCCCATGCCCACCAGGTTGGACCGG
>SXGR01633359.1_pt1 | contig 13938 bp, 11 predicted proteins | sample 3174711 | NCBI WGS metagenome assembly SXGR01 (sample SAMN11356860, study PRJNA531348) | freshwater metagenome | isolation source: freshwater sample F1-60 | place: China: Fuxian Lake, Yuxi | collected 2017-12-25
CCGACGCCTGGCTCGCCGATGAGGTCGGGATTGTTCTTCGTCCTCCGGGTCAGGACCTGCATCACCCGGCGAATTTCCTCATCACGGCCAATCACAGGATCAATTTTCCCCTGTCGCGCCAGCGCTGTGAGGTCGCGGCCGTATTTTTCCAGAGCTTGAAATTTGTCCTCTGGATTGGGGTCAGTGACGCGCTGATTGCCTCGAAGTTCCGCGAGTGCCTTGAGGACGGCGTCGCGTTTGATCCCCTGGCCTTGAAGCAACTTTTTCAAACTCGCGCCGCCTTCGTGCAAAAGGCCGAGCAACAGGTGCTCGGTTGAGACATACTCATCCTTGAGCTTGCGCGCTTCCGCTTCGGCGGAATCCAGGCATTGTTTCAAAGCCCGGCTCATGAATACGTCAGCCGAACTGGTTCCCTGAACCTTCACGCGTCTTGCCAGCTCCCGATCCAGTTCAGCCGTCAGCCCGGACGAAGCCACGCCCAGCTTCTGGAGCAAGGCCGGGATCAAACTGTCCTGCTGTTGAACCAGGGCCAAGAGCAGATGTTCTCCGTCAACTTCCTGATGGGATCGTTCGTGCGCCAGTCGCTGCGCGTCCTGTAGCGCGCCCTGGGCTTTCGTTGTAAACTTCTCTGGTTGCATAATGATTATATTATCTCCGACTTAATCACTGTAAGATAATCAGATTTTGGCGAATGCAACCTCTTGGCTGAAGGGATGGGTCAAGAATGCGACGCAGGGGCCTTGGTGGTATTTCAAGGCGGCGTGATTGAACTCAGATAAGCAGTCAGACTGCGAAGAACGCAGCAGGTGCGCCCGAGGCATTCCCGAGATTTGCAGGCTATCCCGCTGTCTGCTCAGTACGTTGAGGAAGTTCAGCCATGCAGGCCGAATCCCAAATACCGGCACAGCTCAGGCCTGCTTACTCCCGCCCCGATGCGGTGATGAATGGCTGGAGCTCTTCCATGAGTCTGGCGAAGCCTTCCAGCGTCACCTGCTGTGCTCCGTCACTCCAGGCTTCCGCTGGATTGGGATGAACCTCGATCAGCAGCGCGTCTGCTCCCATTGCAACGGCGCCCTTGCACATGGCAACCACGAGATCAGCGCGGCCAGCACCCTGGCTTGGATCGATCACGATCGGGCAATGGGATTCTTTCTTGATGATCGGGATGGTCGAGAGATCAAGGGTGTTGCGAGTGTAAGTCTCAAACGTGCGGATGCCTCGCTCGCAGAAGAACAAATTGGGATTTTCATTCGCGAGGACGTATTCGCCGGCGAGCAGCCATTCCTCGATCTTCATGGAAAGGCCACGCTTGAGCAGCACCGGCTTGCCCGTCTTCGCGGCGGCAATGAGAAGTTGAAAGTTCTGCGCGTTGCGGGCTCCAATCTGGAGGATGTCCGCGTATTCAGCGACGAGTTCGGCGTGATCTTCGGAAAGAAGTTCCGTGATGATAGGAAGGCCGGTTTCCTTTCTGGCCTTGGCGAGCAGCTTGAGTCCCTTGAGGCCGAGGCCCTGGAATTCGTAGGGCGAGGTGCGCGGCTTGAAGGCTCCTCCGCGCAAGATTGTGGCGCCCGCTTTCCTGACGGCGTGGGCCGTCTTCAGAAGTTGCTGCTCGCTTTCAACCGAGCAAGGGCCAGCCATGACCTGGAATTTCTTCCCGCCAACGATATTTCCCCGGACGTTGATGGTGGAATTGCCCTTATGAGCCTCGCGGCTGACCAGCTTGTAGCGCTTCTGGACCGGCATGACCTGCTCGACCTGGGGCCATGTGGTCAGTGTCTCAAGAGATTTGTGTTTCCGCTCGTCGCCGATGGCTCCTACAACCGTGCGCTCGACGCCGCGCATGACGTGCGGTTTGTATCCGAGCTTTTTGATTTCAGAGAGCACAGCTTTTTCTTCTTTCGCGCTAATTTTGGGTTTGAGAACTACGATCATAACATTTTTCTGGTTTACTTGAATCGCGCTGCGCTCAACAAAAAATGCCGCAGGCGGTTCACCTGCGGCACGGGTCAAATTGTTTCGGTCAGACAAGCCCGGCGCACAGGAGACGGCAGCTAAAGTAATAGCTTCCGTTCACGAACAAGCCGGTAAATCGATGGCTGCTGACGATCACGGCGCGGAACTTAAGCCGAATGGTCACGGACCGTCAATGGCGGAGTTCTTCCTGTCGGAGCTCTTCCTCCGGTTCCGCAATTCGAGGATTACCCGGTGGTAGAGGGATTCGTAGCGCGGCACAATGGCTTCTGCGGAAAACAAGTTGCGCGCGCGGTGCTGCGCGGCGCGGCCCAGTGCGGCCCGGCGGGCCGGATCCTGAATCAAACCTTCCACCGCGCGGGCGAGCGAGTCGGTATCGCCAAAGGGCACGAGCAATCCGCTCACGCCCTCTTCGATGACTTCTGGAATGCCGCCAACCCGCATGGCCACGCTCGGACAGGCAAAGCACATCGCTTCCAGAATGCTCAGGCAGAAGCTTTCCGTTTCGGATGTGATGATTCCGAGGTCGGCGGCCTGAAGATAGTCTTCGATGGTGGTGACGTTCTCGCGCACGATCACCCGGTTCTCCAAGCCCAGGCCGCGCACTTGATCGGCGAATGGCGCGAAGCTGCCACCGGCGAGGACCATGAGCTTGAACGAATCGGCAGGACGAATGCGCGAGGCTGTTTCCAGCAACAGATCAATGCGTTTCAAGGGGCGGAGATTCGAGGAATGCAGCAGCAGTACTTCGCCGTCGTTCAAACCCAGTTCGCGGCGGACATCTGCCCGCGAACGTTTCGGCGGACGTGGATCAAAGAAATTGTGGATGCCATCGATCGGCCCGTCGAAACCGAGCAGCCGCTGACTCTCTGTTTTCAGGAAGGATGAGACAGCGGTCACGGCATCCGAGCAGTTGAGCGCGTGCCGGATCGCCGGGCCATAGCCGGCGTCCTGCCCGAGCAACGTGGTATCCGTACCGTGCAGCGTGGTGACGACGCACAGTTGCTGGCTGGTCGGAAGCATCGAACGCGCAAGGATCGCCGCGGTCGCATGGGGCACTGCGTAGTGGACGTGCAGGATATCCAGTTGATGGTCCCGGCTGACTTCCGCCATCTTCACCGAAAGCGGCAGCGTGTAATCGGGATATTTGAACAGACCGTAGTCGTTGATCACCACGGGATGAAAATGAAGCCTCGGCGAGTTCGCCGACAAACGGAACGGCCGTTCGTAGCTGATGAAATGCACCTCGTGTCCGCGCCGCGCCAGTTCCTCGCCGAGCGCTGAGGCAAGAACGCCGCTTCCGCCCACGGACGGGTAGCAAGTGAGGCCGATTCTCAGTGATGACTTCAAATTCTGTGCGTGAATTGATTAAGGATGGAGGCCGGTTTCGGCGAAGTCCAACAAGTCTTTGTGAAAATGGGCATCGGTGCACCGTTCAATTCCGAGACTGGGCGTCACATGAATGGTGTTGGATTGAATCATTGGCGGGTCGAGCGCGTCTGTTTAGCTCGTTTCGAAAACTCAACACACATTCAGGAATAACTATGAAAACACTTCTCCTAGCTCTCTGGACGGCGGTCCTCTTCACATTTGGCACTGGCAATCTGGCAGCTCAAACTGATCCGAAAACTGTGATTCATGTCGTGACGGTCAAGTGGAAGACGGAAGCGACGCCCGCACAGATCAAGGCCGCGCTCGATGGGGTCAAGGCACTCCCCAAAGCCTACAAGGGCATCACACGCGTCTGGGTCAAATCCATCAAGGTCCAGGGCGACAAGACCCATGCCTTCGTGATGGAGTTTGCGGATGAGAAGGCGTTGAAGGACTACGCCGACAGCGCGGCACAAAAGGATTGGTACAAGGTTTACATCCCGATTCGCCAAGAAAGCACCACGTTCGACATCACGAACTGACTGACTCCGGCAGGGGCGCGGGCGGTTCGCCTCAGAAACGCCGCGCCCCCCTCCCTAACCCTCCGAGCGAATCGACGATGAGCGGATCGTTCGGGAACAGCGGGATGGCATGGCCGACCCCGGCACGGTGGCCGTTCATCCGCGCACGGGTAAGTTGCATCTCGGCATAGTTGCGCGTGGCGGATTGGGAGGCGTGCGCTTCCATCGCCGATCTCCAAGCCGCGACGGTTTCCGGTGCGGATACATCGATGAGAATAGGCATGACGTCGCGCGGTTCGGCTTCCGGAGTGACGGCGTAGTAAAGAAGCTGCCCGATGGCGTGCGGAGTGAGGTCACGGATTTCTGCAACACCGCCGTAGCGGGCGAGGCGCGCAGCATCGCGCACGAGTTTTCCCAGCCGCCAATGATCCGGGTGCTGGTTCTCAACAAGACTCGGCGCAAGGACGATGCCCGGCTTCACGCGGCGCATGATGCCGGCGAGTTTGATGGCGTGGGCGGCCTTGAATTCGAGGCGGGCGTCCCCGTCGAGTTCCACCCATTCGAGCGTTGCACCCAGCAGCGTGGCCGCGTTCTCCGCCTCAGCCCGGCGCAGCTCCGGTGTGCCGTGGGTCGCTGACTCACCGCGCGAGCAGATCGCAAAGTGCGCGGCACGACCGACACGAGTTTCCAACGCGATCACGCCGCCGCAGCCGAATTCAATGTCGTCAGGGTGGGCTCCGAAGGCCAGTAACGGCGCAAGGTCAGTTCGTGAGTCCGGTGTAGGCTTCATCGGGAAGTTCTATGATGTCACGGCACACGAAGGCAATCTCCGGCGCTTCTTCCTGCCGCAGGTAAGCCTGCTCGCCAGCCCCGGCAATGTAGTGGGTGCAATGCAGGACCGATTGCATCCAGCGCAGCCGAGTGTCGCGCGTCGGGCTAATTTGTTCCTTGGTGAAAGCCGTCGTTGGCAGGGTCACGAAGGAGTCGCCACCCTCGTGAAGTTGGAGCGTGCCTTCGCGATGGCGGGCGCGGACGATTTCACCTTCGTGCGGGACGTCCACAAAGAACTCTGACACATCGCAGGCGGCGCGGCGCAAGGCCGGGTCGCCAGAGCGGGCCACGCGAATTCCCTCCAGCAGCCCCATGCCGCGATACATCTCGAGACAGAAATCAGCCACGGTGAGCGCGGAGGTATTCTTGAAGAATTCAATCAGGCGTGCCTCCACGAAATTGGGCAGTTGCAGCACGGTCTTTTCCTGCCAGCCAGCAGCAATGCGCTTTAGAAAGAGCGGCGAGAACTTGCGTTGCAGTTTGTTTTCCACGGCGAAATTGAGCTGCGCGATTTCATTGGTCTTGCGATGTCGCAGGCTCGTGCGTGTTTCGCGGGGATCGTGGTCACTGTCGTGGTAGAAGAAAACAATCTCGCCACCCAGTTCGCGTTGCAGCCGCCTGGCAGTCTGGATCTTTGCGAACAGGAATCGGCGCGGAAAAAAGCCGCAGGGTTGCTGGCCGAAACAGATGACGGGCGCGGCGCTCATGGGCTGTAACTGATTGGAGTCTTGAGAAAAGGATTGGATGCAGTGGTCAAAGAGGACAATTCAGGATTGCACACCGGCGAGCCATCGCGGGCAGAATGACGCCACCCGGGCACGGAGAATTTCAGCGCAGAGATTTGGAGGACGCAGAGAAGGAAGGCTGTCCAAGTCCCCATGTCCTCGAAATCTCCGCGCTGAAACCGGGGGCTCATACGGCTGGGGTGTTTTGACCGAGAGGCGGCTTCTTCGTCCCGATTGCCGCCTGCAACACGAGGCTGAACAACACACAGGCCGCGCAGCCGATGGGATTCAGCCAGAGGTAACCGATGTCACGGGAGGGATAAACCTTGCCGAAAAAGAACAGGGTCAAGACGAGCGCTTGCGCGGCCACTGCGGCCCAGAAGACCGCCGAGCCGCCCACTTTCTTCAGGAAGAACGCCACCACGAACACTCCAAGCAGCGCCGGGTAGAAAATGGACGCCACGATGTTGAGCGCCTCGATGAGGTTCTCCGCGAAGCTGACGAACAGCGCGAAACCGATGGCGAAGAATCCCCACAGTGCGGTGAACCATTTCGCGTTACGGACATTTCGCGCCTCGTCATGCGCGGCCAGCGGGCGGAAATGCCTCCACAGATCAATCGTACTCGTGGTGCCCAGCGCGTTGAGTTCCCCGGCTTTCGAGGAAAGCGCGGATGCGAACATCACCGCAATCAGCAGCCCGATCACGCCATGTGGGAGTTGAGTCAGGATGAAGGTGATGAAGACATAGTCCGAATCCTTGATCTTTGCCTTCGGATCGGCGGCCCGCAGCGCGGCGCGCGCTTCCTGCCGGACAGCTTCCGACGACTTGTGAGACTCGATCATCGCCGCGCGCGCCGTGCCTTCCGATGCCGTATTGCCGCTGTCGCGGGCGGCTACCCAGGCGCGGATCTTGTCCTGTTTGACGGCGTGCAGCGCTGCGTGCCTGACCTCGATGGCGCGGAAGGTGTCAGACTGAGGACCCTGCGCGTGGCGTTGCCACTCCGTCTGGTTGAAGAACACCGGGGTGTCCGGTTGAAACTGATAAAAGACAAACAACAACGCCCCAAGCATCACGATGGCGAACTGCATGGGAATCTTGAACAGCGCGTTGAACATCAGCCCCAGACGGCCTTCACGCAGGGCCGCCCCTCCGATGTAACGCTGCACCTGTGACTGGTCGGTGCCGAAATACGACAGCGAAAGAAACAGCCCGCCCAGCACACCGCTCCAAAATGTATAGCGCCGCTTCAAGTCCGGGGTGAAGTCCACAGCCTGCAGTTTGCCCATCACGCCGGCGATGTTCACCGCGTCGGCAGGCAGCTTCGTCAGCAGCACCACGAACGCCGTGACCATCCCGCCGAAAATTACCGCCATCTGCCACTTCTGCGTCAGGTTCACCGCCGCGCTGCCGCCCGTGACGGTATAGACGATCACCAGCAGGCCTGTGAAAATGATCGTCAGATCGAGCCGCCAGCCCAGCACCGTCGAAAGGATGATGGCCGGCGCATAAATGGTGATGCCGGCCTGCAAGCCGCGTTGCAGGAGGAAGAGAGACGCCCCGAGCAGCCGGGTTTTCGCGTCGAAGCGTTTCCCCAGATATTCGTAGGCCGTGTACACGCCAAGCTTGCGATAGATCGGCAGGAACGCCACGCACACGATGATCAACGCGAGCGGCAATCCGAAATAATTTTGGATGAACGCGATCCCGTTCTCGTAGGCCTGGCCGGGCAGCGACAGATACGTGATCGTGCTCGCCTGCGTGGCCATGACCGACAGGCCGATGGTCATCCAGCCGGTGTTGTGGTTACCCTTGAGGTAGGTGTTGAGATTGTCGGTGTGCCGGGTCCGCCACGTTCCATACGCGGCGATGCCGAGCATGGTGCCAAGCAAAACCACCCAGTCCGTGAGGTTCATGCGAACACTCGCGTGAAGATGGCGAGCAGGACCACCACGAGCACGAAGCAGCCGAACACGAAAAGGTAAACGCCGCGCCAGGTTCTGAATCCTGGCACACCCGGGGACTCATGGTCGGTCGGATCGGGCGAAAGAGACTTCATTTCCCAAGTGAAACTAGATTGGCGAAGAGCCGGTAGGCTCCTGGAACACCCGCCGGGAGCTGCCGGAAAAAGGTGATCCCCGTATAGACATAGCAGCCCTTGCCATGCTTCGCGATCAGGATGCCGCTCCGCAATGGTTGTTCGCCGGGATCGCTCATTGCGAGCACTGCTTCGTAGTGTTCCTTATCCCAACTGCTCGGGAAATACGAGCCGCGCTCCTGCACCCAGCCGTCGAAGTCCGCGGGTCCGATGCGATTGGGTGTGGTCAAGGCCGCGTGGTCCGGCGCAAGGAACGTGACCGGAGCCGTCTCGTCTGTCACGCGGAGCGCCGGCGCCGATCCTTGAATCGAGAGCGTGTATGGGCCGAGCGGCTGCGCATTCAGCCCGTTTGGGCGGTTGTACTGCGCGACAACGCATCCGCCCTTCTCAACGTAGGCGAACAGGTTGGTCAGGTTGGCCGCAAGGTCGGTGCGTTCGTTGAACGCGCGCACACCAATGACGACCGCATCGAGGCCGAGTAATTTTTGCGGCGTAAGGTCCGCCCCCGAGAGTGTAGTCACTGCGTAACCTAATTGTGCTAGACTCTCCGCTGTGTCGTCGCCCGCGCCGGGGAGGTAGCCGACCGTCTTCCCGTGAATCGCGAAATCAAACGCCGTAACCCGGAGCCGCGCAGCGGGCTGCATGAGCTGGATCGGAATGTGATCGTAGCGGATCTCCACGCGTTGATTGCTGAAGCGCACCCCGCCTATCTCCGCGATGGCGAGGAAGTTTCCGGAAGCCGGCTGCGCGGGCGCGGTCGCAACGAACGCCAGCCGCACCTTTTCCCCCGCCTTCGAGAGTTTGAAGGGCTGACTTGCGGGCGAGATGGCCCAGCCGGTCGGCGACTCGATGCGGAGTGCACCGGCCGCCCCTGAGCGCGCTGCTGAAATTTCGACTTCGACGGTCTTTTTCGCTCCCGGCGTAAAGAGCGCCACGCCGGAACCGAAGCGCAGCGAGACCGGTGAAATAATCGCCAACCGACGGCCCGGCTTGCCGGCTTCGGCTCCCGCCAGCGGTTCATCCGTGACGACGAGATTCTGTCCACTTACCTCGAAAACATACTCAACCGGAAACGGTGGCGGATTCTCGGGCCTGCCAATGAGCTTCGTGTCGGCAACGCGGAAGATCCCTGCCGCCGGCTCCTCGCGCAGCCAGTAGGGATGGGTCAACGGCGTGTTCACGGGAACGGTGAGCTTCAGGTCACCGGATATTGGCTGGCCTGCCTTGAGATCGATTCCCGGCTTGCTGCCACCGAGATTCGGCACGCGCACTTCGATCAGCCGCACGGGAATCTTCGAAAGCACGGTTGCGTTGTGGCGGAACTGGAGTGGTTCGCCCGGCACGACTTCAGCCACGGTCGTGACCGTCTCCACCGACAGGCCGAGGCACGCCTGGAGGATAAGGTCGAGTTGCTGGCGCTTGTCATTCACAACGGGATCGCCGGACAGCGTCGCTAGCTTGGTCCGGACAGTCAGCAGCGCAGGCACACTTGCGGCTGGATCGTTGGCGTTGAACGCCGCGATCAAATTTTCTGTGAGCTGGCTGATCTCGGCGCCACCGTTTGGAAAGCGCGCCCACGTGAGATCAATCCCGTCCATGATATCTTTCTCAGGGAGATCTCCGCCGAGGACGGTGAATGTCTGCTCATTCGGCCCGCTGCCGCCGCCGCGTCCACCGGAATTGCCGAAGCCCTGAGTGATGTGCATCCCACGACTGCGCGCGGCGATGGCCCCAAGTCCCTCGCCGGTCACCGGATCACTGCCACCGATGTCCACCCGGATGGTTGGCCCGGTCGCCGCGCCGCCGCCACGCCCACCGCCGCCGCCATTCCACAGCACGCGCTTCGGTTGCCATGGCGTGAGGCCCTCCGCCAGTTGCTCCGGATAAGCCTTGGGATCGCCGGCCAGTTTGAAGGCTTCAAAACCGAGAATACCTGACGAGGTATGATGCCCGTGCCCGCCACTGCCCGGAGGGATGGGAAAGCGATTCACGATCACATCGGGCCGAAACTGACGGATGACGCGCACCACATCGGCCAGCACCTGATCGCGATCCCAAAAACGTAGCGTCTCCTCGGGCGTCTTGGAATAGCCGAAATCGATGGCGCGGGTGAAAAACTGCCGGCCACCGTCGAGCCGGCGCGCGGCGAGCAGTTCCTGCGTGCGGGCGATGCCCAGCTTCTCGCCGAACTCCGGACCGATTTCGTTTTGTCCGCCGTCACCGCGTGTCAACGAGAGGTAGGCCGTGCGATAACCGCGTTGGCGCGCGAAGTAAGTGATGAGCTGGGTATTCTCGTCATCGGGATGCGCCGCGACATGAAGCACGGTGCCCACGGTGGCGAAGTTGCGGAGCTCCTGTGCTATGGCCGCGGCCGATGTTGGGACAGCGTCGCTTGCCCGGGCGTTGCCGGTGAACAACCCCGACAACGTCCCGGCCAGCAAAGCGATGCAGCCCAGGATTCGAGACATCGAAGAGAGCCCGCGCATCACTTCTTAACGGTGAAGGGAACAGTGAACTGGACGTCTTCCCACATCAATTTGATCGTGCCGCCACCCGATGGGTTCTTCGCCACAGCCATGGTGAACTGGTCGAGCTTCTTTTCGAGCGCCTCCTTCTTCATGTCCACCCTGGCCAGATCATTCTTTTCATCGACGGGTACTCCCCACGCCCCAATTTTCGTGCCGAAGGCGAGTTTGGAAGCGCCGCTTTCCGACGGCACCGCGTAGAGCGTGTAGGCACCGGCGGGGATCGTGGTCTCGCCGATGACGATGGGCTGTTGCGTGACGAGCAGCGTGGCTTCGTCCGCCCCCAGGCGCCAGGCCTTGCCCCACGACACGAGGCCGCCCCAGATTTTGCGCGGCTCACCCGTCTTGGGATCCTTGGTGAAGGGACGGCCATAAGTGATCGTCACCCGGTTGCCGTCGATCACGGCGCTGGTGGTTTCGTGAGGGCTGTTGCCGCCGGTTGAGGCCGCCTTCTTTTGCTGGCCGTGCAGCGGCATGGCGCTGATCAAGGTCGCCGCGATGATCGTGAGTATGGATTTCGTGGTGTTCATGGTGACTGTGACGGACTGTGGTTGATGGTTGATTGAAGTGAACGAGAAAGCTCAGGTTGTTCCTCTCCGGTCAAGCCTCTGACCGGAAAACTCGGGCATTGGGTTCATGCTGGAATCTTGAGGAACATGAGACCCCGCGGCAAGCATGAGTTTCCCGTGGTGCAAACCCGCGCTGCCGCCTGGTAGGTGGGCCCGCCGTTCCGCGAGTAAACATTGCCCACACAAATCCAAACGTGCATGTAATGGAAACACATGGCTCAATTACATTGACCTGCCGATCTTCCGTCAGGTTACAGCGAACATCACGGCACTTACAAATCTCGTTCTGCAACGAGCTGAGAATGCATCCGTCCCGATCATTTGATGTCGCTTAAGCCCACCCGTTCCGGCGCGGCACGCCTCGCATTGCCCAGCCTTGCTTGAATCGTTTAGAATATGATTGGAGTCTCGGAGTGGTATTGGCTACTGTCGGCGCCAACATGACCCCTGAAACATCATCCGCGCGCTCCAAATTTGCGCCTGCCGAGGGCATGCAGCCCACCAACGCCCGATCGTGGGTGCTGGTCTTCGCGGTGACGCTCGCGATCATCACCTACGTTGATCGCGTGTGCATCTCGAAGTCCGCCGAGTTCATCATGCGCGACCTGAATCTGACCAAGATCCAGATGGGTTACGCATTCACGGCGTTTGGCTGGGCTTACGCGTTGTTTGAGATTCCCGGCGGCTGGCTGGGTGACAAAATCGGACCCCGCAAGGTGCTCATGCGCGTGGTGGTCATGTGGTCGCTGTTTACCATTTTGACCGGCTGGGCATGGGGTCTCGCGTCCTTGCTGGTTTTCCGGTTCATGTTCGGAGCGGGAGAGGCGGGCTGTTTTCCAAACCTGACCAAGGCGTTCACGATCTGGTTTCCCCAGCGCGAGCGTGTGCGGGCTCAAAGCATCATGTGGTTGAGCGCGCGATGGGGCGGTGCATTCACTCCGCTCCTCGTGGGATGGTTGCTGACCTTCATGGAGTGGCGATTTACCTTTTTGACCTTCGGCCTGCTTGGCGTGGTGTGGGCGGCGATCTTTTACCGCTGGTTCCGCGATGATCCGCGACAGCATCCCAGCGTGAACGCTGCGGAACTCAGCATCATCGGTGATAGCTCGAAGAATGTGGACAGCCACGCCAGTGTCCCGTGGGGAAAACTCACGGGCAGCCCAACCGTCTGGCTGCTCTGGGCCCAGTATTTCGCCATGTCTTACGGCTGGTACTTTTATGTGACGTGGATGCCGACCTACTTGAAGGAATCGTTCGGTCATCTCAGCGACTTCGAACGCAACATGCTCAACACGATTCCGCTCTTCTTCGGCGGACTGGGTTCGATCTTCTGCGGTTTGCTTTCTTCCTCATTCGCGAGCCGGGCGTTCAGCATCGCAAAGACCCGGCGAACGATGGGCTTCCTCGGCCTCGCCGGCGCGGCGGCGATGCTCCTGCTGGCAACACAACTCAAGAATCCATTCTTCGCCGTGCTCGCGGTGGGGATGGCCAGCTTTTGCAATGATCTGGCGATGCCCGGAGCCTGGGGTGCGTGCATGGACGTCGGCGGCAAGCACACCGGCTCCCTCTCGGGGAGCATGAACATGATGGGCAACGCGGGCGGTGCTCTCGCGCCCATGGTGGTGCCTTACGTCCTGGCGGCAACGAACAACAACTGGAATGCGAACTTCTGGATGTTCGCCGCGGTTTACCTCCTCGGCGCGCTTTGCTGGCTCTTCATCGATCCGGTGACACCGCTCGAGAAAGAAGAACAGCCGGCTTGAGTTTGTGCAGCGCAAGTTAACCAGCGACCGCCCGACGGGAAGCTACAAGTGGTGGGTTGTGGCGATGTTGTGGCTTGTTTGCCTCTTCAATTACGCGGACCGGCAGGCCATCTTCGCAGTATTTCCCAAGCTGAAGAGGAGTTTGGCTTTGATAAGGTCCAGCTCGGGCTGATCGGCTCTGCGTTCATGTGGGTGTATGCGGCGGGTGCTCCGCTGGCAGGATTCATCTGCGATCGATTTCGACGGAAGGATCTCATCCTGGGCGGCTGCCTCTTCTGGAGCTTTATCACGATCACAACAGGCTGGTGTGGCAAGTTATGGCATTTCGTAACCGTGCGCGCGCTCGAAGGGTTCGGTGAAACGTTTTACTTCCCCGCCAGCATGTCGCTCACGAGTGATTACCATGATAAACGCACTCGTTCACGGGCGCTGTCGTTTCACCAATCAAGCGTTTATGTCGGAACGATTCTTGGCAGTTGGGCGGGTGCGTGGTTTGCCGAACATCATGGCTGGCGGATTGGGTTTTATGTATTTGGTGGCGCGGGAATGGTGCTGGCTGTGGTTTTGTACCGCTTCCTGCGCGAGCCGCGGCGCGGAGAGGCTGAGGCATGTGATGGAAAAGCTATGGATGGTGTTGCGCAGAACGTTACACCTTTGTCTGTCGGAGAGACTTTACGAGTGATCTTCCGAACCCCTGCCGTGTTTCTGCTGATGATGGCGTTTGTCGGAGCAAATTTCGTGGCGACAATCTTCCTCACATGGACGCCGACATTCCTGGTCGAGAAATTCCAATTCAAGCTCACCAGCGCCGGACTTTCTGGCACGGTTTTCATTCACCTATCGAGCGCGATCGGAGTGTTGTTCGCCGGGATCCTGGCGGATCGATTGTGCCGACGTATGGCGGGCGGGAGAATGCTGGTGCAGGCCTGTGGGTTGTTGTTGGGCGCGGGCTTCGTAGTGATCGTTGGGAAAACGACGACCATCTCCACCTTGATCATTGCGATGTCCGTCTTCGGTGTCTGCAAGGGGTTCTATGACTCCGGCATCTTCGCATCGCTCTACGACATGATCGAGCCGAGGGCGCGCGGAACGGCGGCAGGCATCATGAATACTGTGGGATGGGGCGGAGGCGCTCTCGGCCCTTTGTTCGTGGGACTGGCATCGAAGTACGGCGGCAAGCCGACCGAAGTCGCCAACATGAGCGACGCCATCGCGTGGTGCGGAGCGATCTACGTTGTTGCTGGCTGTCTGGTGTTGGCGGCGTTTCGGAGTGCATCGAGAGCTGCAAAAGGTGGGCAGGCGCGTCGTCGATAGCGGCGGCGGGGGTGGAGATATTTGTTGTTCCACGTCTTCAGGATGAGCCGCAATTAGGTGGATTCCTTCCATAATCCATCTCTCCGCCGGAAGGCGATTACGAGCAGGATGAGGGTGCGCTTCGTGAAGCTGTGTGAGTCCGGGGGTGAAAGTCCCCTGAGTCTGGGCGGATGGTCCGCTCGGAATTCAACGTGAAAACAATGAATGGAAAGGTCTAACCAACCACCCAAGACCGAGGATTGCTTGGCGGA
>SXGR01278453.1_pt1 | contig 13937 bp, 14 predicted proteins | sample 3174711 | NCBI WGS metagenome assembly SXGR01 (sample SAMN11356860, study PRJNA531348) | freshwater metagenome | isolation source: freshwater sample F1-60 | place: China: Fuxian Lake, Yuxi | collected 2017-12-25
ATTTTGAGTTTTATAAAAAAGCCCTTAGTGAAAATTCTCACTAAGGGCTTTTAATTAGATTATTATAACAAGTTATGTGCTTAATTTATTGTTTAATTATTTTTTTAGTTATAGAGCCGATTCTTATAAAATAAACGCCTGATGATTGATTGCTTAGGTCAATCTCTGTTATTTCATTTTCAGTATTAGTAGTATAGATAATTGACCCTAATGTATTGAATACTTGAATGTTTTGTTTTGTTTCATTTGCGAACACAATTACTTTGTCTTTAAATGGGTTGGGTGATATGGATATTTTCGAATCACGAACAATTTTATTTGTTTTAATATCCGTAATAGTGAAACAATCAATGGTAGCATTCACAATAAAAACTTCTGTATGATTAGAAGAGGTTACTATTTGTGTCCCAAAATTTGTACTGTTCATAAAATAACCTGTCATCCATAAATCGTTATTGTTTCCTGTTATAACAGGATTGGCTTGAGACAAATTATTTAGACAAAGACAATGACCTAAACTATCAAGTTTAATCAAATATCCGTTTGATCCGAGATTAATTAAAGAACAATCGCCATAGTTTAATGAATCTGTATAGGATCCGGATACGTAACAGTTTCTGTTTACATCTATATAAATGGATGAGCCGCCACTATTTACTGGACCATTTCCTTTTTTTGCCCAAACCACGTCGCCTGATGGATTTAATTTGGCTATGTATGAATTTCTAACAGCATTAGAGGCAATGGCAAAATTAAATGTATCTAGCAAGCAAGAATATGCGTAATTGCCCGTGATATATAGATTATCATTTATATCAGTACTAATACTTTGTAATCCATACACATTATTTATCGCGCCGCAACTGAGCTGTTTATTCCATATGGAATTACCATTAAGGTCTAGTTTAGATATAAAATCGTACTCGTCGTTTTGGCCAATACTATTTAAGGCAGTGCCAAAAATGTTGGGTGTCCCGTTATAAACACCCCCAACATATAAATTACCTGCTTCTGAAACAGAAAGACACGTGCCTTTTTCATTACCAGAGCCAGCTGAGTTTTTTACCCACAAACATTTACCAGATGGGGTGAATTTACCAACAAAGACATCATACCCACCTAAACCCGAAACTTGTAAGCTATCAAAAATAACAGTACCAACAGATGTTCCTGTAACATATATGTTGTTATTTGTATCCACATCAATTTGTCTTCCCTGATCATAGGATGAGCCGCCGAATGACTTGGCCCATTTCCACTGCCCAGTTGAACTTATTTTCGCGATAAAAACATCTGACATTCCTGTTGAATTTATGGTAATTGTATCAAAACTCGCAGAGGAATAGTATAATCCAGTTATAATTAAATCCTGGTTATAGTCGAGAGTAATAGACACTCCCGAGTAGGCAGTGTATGCATCTGCTTTTTTTGCCCATAAGCAAGTTCCTGTTGAATCAAATTTTGCAATAAAGATAACTTGACTTGCTGAATTCAGACTCACAGAACCAAAAATCAATTGAGAATCAAATTGTCCTACAACATATGAGTTTTTATTAGCGTCTAAGATTATATCTGAAGCCGAATTGTATCCATTAGTTGTTAAACCTGTTGATGTAGTTACCCAATTCCAAGTTTGTGCGAGTGCAGGTATTGAACTAGCATATAGGAAACAGAAAATTTGTATTATTTTTTTCATATAAGGGCTAATCGTTTTAAATTAAACGCTGTATAATAAAGGTAAAGTATTTTGGATGATTTTCAACTAAAAACGCCGAACAATTGTCCAGCGTTTTTTTAGTAAAATTAAATATTTAGAAAGAGTTTTTTACTGAACGATGCCTAATTTTTTAGCAATAGCAGCAGGAATTGCTTTTTTGTGCAACATAATGCTAGTTGTTTTATATAATACGTAGCTTTCTGAAGCATAAAAATAGCCGTCACATTCGTTTCTATCTTTACCCCAAGAATTTTTTACGATGTAGTAAGGCGTAGAGTTTTGGTCTTTTACGATACCAACCACATGCATTCCATGGTCATCTTGTGTTTCGTAATTATCAAATGCTTGCTGACGATTTTCTTGAGTTACCTTAAATTGAGCGTGTGGCTTTTTTGTTAAATCCGCTTTTTCATCATCACTCATTTCCGAGAAAGGCATTTCTGGAACAACCGCTAAACCATCTTTAAATTTAAATCCTTTTTCGCTTACATCAGAAGCCCAAGCAAATGTAAAACCAGTGTTGATGGCATTTGTCATTACTTCTTGAAACTCATTTAATGGTAAATTATACATTTGATCCCAGTTCCAGTTATCTGGCACTTCTAAAGTAAATTTGCTGTAGAAAGGATGGTGAGTAAAAGACGTTAAGAATACATAATCATCAATATTTAATCCAGTTGCTTCGTAGTATGATTTTGGAGTGTACTCTTTTCCTTTATACATAAATTTTTCTGGAGCTTTACCTAAGAATGCATCACAAGTACTTTCTACCGCTTGGTGCATGGCTTCAAAATCAATTTTACTATTATTGTCATTTGCTACAGCACTAGTAATTCCTTTTAAGGTTGCTTCTAATACTGAGTGATTATGATTTTCTTTTGGATTTTTCTTACCAGTATAAACTTCTTCTGGAACCATACCGTATTTTTTAATCACATTTACAACGTCAGAAAAACCACCACCCTCAGCCATGTTAGCTCTGCCGTGCATACGCACATAATTATCAGCTTTTAATGGATAAGCTTTACGAGCCACAAACATTTCGGCCATATTAAAATCTTTTCCTTTTCCCATTCTAATTAATTCGCTTTCAAAAAACGACATAGAAGAAAACGACCAGCAAGTTCCAGTGTTGCCTTGATTCTGCACGGCTGTTGCATCTAAGCTTTTTACAACGGTAAATTTGTATTCGCTACCTTTCATATTGGTAAGCGGACCTTGATACGGTGCTTGTGTTTGCGCTTGAGAAAATGTTAGCGAGCAAACTGCTAGTGATGATAGTATAAATTTTTTCATGGTGTTTGTATTTGTTATGTTAAAGGTAAGTGATTATGAAAGTGGAATTTTATATAATTGGTTGATTGGCAATTTTAATCCTTAATCGGCTTGTTTAATATATTTTAATAAGAAGGACATTTCGAAAATGGTGAACAATACATATTGAATCATAAAATGACAAGTGAAAGCCAAAGCTTCTGGTTTATTTACTAAGGAATAAATAAAGACAAAAATCATACATACTAATAAACGTGCCATGCTCATGGCCAAAGTTTTAAAAACAAATTCTTTCGATTGCTTGTCGCCTTTAGTTAATAAAGCATTTGTACCTAATGTAGCTAATGCAAAAAACAAAGTTGGAATCCAAAAATGAGAAGTGCTAAAATATCGATTTTGTAATTGGCTTAAGCCATAGGATAGCACTAAAGCACCTATGCAAATAGTAATAAATTGTAAATAGTATTTTTTTTGATTTTGCATGTTCTGGCTTACTTGCTTGGCTTAATAAAATCTTTCAGTACAATGTACATTGCCAAGCCAATGGAAACTAAACTTAAAATGATGGTAAAGATAGGGGTTGTGTTTTGATAATGCTCGTCTAATTTAAAACCACCATAACAACCACCGCCAATAATTACTGCCATTTGAATACCTAATGCGCTATACTTTGCGTAAGCACTAAGCGGTTTGGGTTGCGGCTTCTCGTTTTTCGCTGACATTAGTTATGTTTTTTACTACGGCACCCATATTACAAGTACCAGTAAATGTAGCGTTAGGTTCAATAGATATTTTTCCTGTAACGATATCACCTAAAACTTTAGCGCTTGCTTTTAATGATAGTAATTCGCTCACAGTTACTTTTCCGTGAATTTCTCCTGAAATATCTGCATTTTGGCAAATAATATTTCCTTCAATATTTCCAGAGGGACCAACTACTAATTTGCCAGAAATAGAAAGATTACCTTTTAAGGTACCATCAATTCTAAGATCACCACTCGATTTAATATCCCCAATAATGGTTGTTCCGTTTCCAATTAAGTTAATAGATGTGGCAGTTGAATCCGAAGTTTTATTTGCTTTTTGAAACATGCTGTTATTTTTTGAATTACGAATATATAAAATTACTTCTGTAATTTGTAATGATCATCAAAAAAAGGCTTGTAGTAGCTCACCTGTTTTTTTCTATACAATTTTGGCAAGTTATCAGCAGAAATGGCCATTAAGGTAAACATCTCTATTTTTACTTTACCCGAAAACACGGTTTTATCTTTTTTCAAGTTATCAATGTATTCCATCGCTTCCTGCGCATTTTTAAATGTTTTTACATTGGTAATTTGATCGGCAGCGCCAAACAAACTACTTGAGATGGATAAATTAGCATTGCTGTAAAAACTATTATTATAATCGGCTAAAGCGGATTTAAAAGCATTTGCAATAGCAGCATCATCAGGGCAAATAGCTACAACAAAGTGTTGCGAATTTAAATCTAAACTAAAGGTGTCTGTTTTATTAATGTTATTAGTTCCATTGCCTGTTGCTTCGCTAGGATGTTTGGAATTATAAATTAATTCAATAATATTCTGTGCTTCTTTTGTTACATCGTCTTTAGGATATAGTACTTGTACCATTTTTAAAGCAGCGTCTAACGAATCAACACCTTTTAATTTACCAATAGAAATAGCGCGAATGAAGGCGAATTTTGGAGAGAAATCATTTTTTCCAAACTTTGCATCTGCTTCGTTACATTTACTATAAGCCGCGCTGTAATTACTAGTTGTGTAATCATTATACACATCGTTGTAAAACAACTCAACCTCTCCTTTTTGCGCTGCTTTATCCGAAATGTATTTTGGGTTTTTAATAATTTGAGCATACTCGCTATTAGGATACTCATTTAAAATTTTGTTTTTATAGTAATCAGCTTGCGATTGATTTTTGACAGATGTAAAAATTCGGTACAATTGAAAATAAGTAGAGAGCTTGTATTTATTATCAGCATATCGCGAATTCAATTCTTCAAAAGTAGCAATGGCTTTTTTGTTATTGTTTAATTCTTCTTTGTAGGTGCTTGCCAAATTATAATAAGCATCAACTATGCGCTTATCAGAGCGTTTAATTAAAGAATCATTTAATGGCAAATCAGATAAATAATAATCAACACTCTTTCTATCATTTGTGTTTTTTATTTTTGTTCCTCCAGCCACTGCATCAGCAACACTATCGTTAGTGTTAGTTTGATTTTCAAAAGCTAAAGCTTTTTGACTTCTTCTCCAGTTATCTTCTAATTTTCTATTTCCCCATTTTTTAATGAAATCATTTAATCCAAAACTTAAAGTGGTTTGGTTATAAAAATACCATTCGCCTTTTTGGCCGTTACTTACTGTTGGTAAACCATTATTTGTTATAGGAGCGGGTGCGTTTGGATTTGGATTAGCATTTTGTGCTTGAAGGGCTTCAGCTTCTTCTTTTTTTCGTTCCTCTTCCTCTTCAATTTTAGCAATCATTTTACTGATAAATCGTGTTCTATCACTTTCGCTCATTTTGGCAATACGCTGTAAACTATCTTCGCGTTGAATCGTTCTAATATATCCAATTAAAGTTTCTAAAGTTTCTTTACGTTTACTAATTACTGTGTAATCTTTATAATCTTTAGGCAGCGTAATCATGGTACTGTCATAGTAAGCACCAGAGGCAGTATAATTAGCTTGTTCAAAACTAATTTCTCCTAATTTAAGATATGATAAAGCTTTTTGTTTTGGGTTTTGGATGCTATTTTTTACTGATAATTTGTAATTAGCAATAGCATCTGTTTCGTTTTTTTCTCTTTCAAAAATTTCACCTAATGTATAATAGATAACATCTAAGTATTCTGCGTTTTTCACATCACGCGTCATTTTCAACAACTCACGCTTTAACTTTGCAATGTTTCCTGATTTAATATCAAATAATCGTGCTTGTTTAATTTTGGCGTTAAACACAAATTCGTAATCAGGTTTTAAATCAATTACTTTTTGGTAATATTTAATCGCTTTTTTGTTGTCTCTTTTTTCTTCGGCTAACTGGCCTAAAATAAAATTATATCTCGCTCTTGTTTTTTTAGAAGGACGTTTAAATTTCAATAAAAACTTCGAAACAGCACTGGCGTTTTTAGCATCGCCACCTTTTAAGGCATTTTCTAAAGCATCTTGGGCTTCCTGATACATGCCACGCTTCATATAATAATCTGCTTGTAAAGCAGGCAATTGTTTTTTAGCGTAGTTTGATGTTTTTTTATCTTCTTTTAATAAACTAATAATAGGTTCTGCTTGAGAAGGCGCGCCAATTTCGTTATAAGAACGTGCTAGCCAAATTAAAGCTTTGTATTTATCTCTTGATTTGTAACTTCTAATTACATATTCAAAAGCTTCTATCCCCGAAAAAAATTCGCGTTTATAAAAGTGAGATATACCAATCACATTCCAGTTATTATCAATCCATCTTCCGGCCGTCGTAATTTCTGTCCCTTTTTTCTTGTCTTTGATGGTATGGCGGCTAATGCAATTAGAAGATTTTTTAATGGCTTTATCAAATTCAGGGAAAGTAGCCTTTGCGCTTTCATTTGTTGGAACTAAATAAACCGGTAGTAAGCGATCATAGTCGTATTTGTAGCTAGTTCTTATTTTTTCTTCCCCTTCTTTAATACTTTCTGTTGCGTAGTAATAACCATTATAACGAGCCGTTAAATTGTGGTAACCCCTATGAATAAAGGTGTTTTTATTGGTTTTACAGCCTGATAAAAGGATTAGTAAAGCCAAACAAGAGATGATATGTGTTTTTATAAATTTCAAAAAAAGATGCAAAAATAAGGTAATAACGTCAAAATCGTAAATTTAGTATATTTTTGTGCAGAACCTATGTCTGAAACCAAAAATAGTCGTTGGAAAATTTTTACCGATCAATTGCGGAATAAATACCGTTTGGTAATATTAAACGACGATTCCTTTGCCGAAAAGTTCTCCTTACGCCTTTCTCCCTTGGGATTAATCATATTATTAGGTTCGGTTACTATTGTGATGACCACTTTAGTGATTAGTTTAGTTGCCTTTACACCATTAAGAGAGTATATTCCTGGGTACGGAAATGTGGATGATAGAAAAGATATTTTATCATTAAGCGCCAAGGCTGATTCCTTAGAAAATACGCTGGCGGCCAGAGATTGGTACATTAATAACCTATTAAATGTGTTTTCTGGTAAAACAGAAGGTAGAACAGCAAAGCCAGCCAAGGATTCAACAGGTAAATATGCTAACATTGATATTAAGCCTAGCGATCAGGATATGAAATTGCGTTCGGATATAGAAAGTAATCAGCTGGAATCAACTAGTGATAAGGTTTCGGCTAATAAAATTAATGCTTTGAGTAATTTCTTCTTTTTCACACCTATTAAAGGAATTATTACTACATCTTATAATATTAAGGAAGGGCATTTTGGAACCGATATCGCCGCCAAAGAAAACGAATTTGTTAAAACTACCCTTGATGGCACTATTATTTTCGCAGGCTTTACCACCGAAGACGGCTATGTTACTCAAATTCAACACAATAATAATATTACAAGTGTTTATAAGCATCAATCTAGTATTACTAAAAAAGTGGGGGATTTTGTGCAAGCTGGCGAGCCAATTGGCGTAGTTGGCAATACAGGCGAAAATAGCAAAGGACCACATTTACATTTTGAGTTGTGGTATAATGGTTTCGCTATTAATCCTCAGGATTACGTGGTGTTTTAAGAATCTTTAAAAAATTTCAACGGATTATGTAGTTTCTTTGTCTAAAACCTTAAAAAAAGTTTCGGTTTTGTCATTTTATCCCTACATTTGCACCCGAATTTTAAAGCTTACAAATACCTTTTTTCGTAATGACTAGTAAAATTAATACATACAAGCGCTTTACAAGTATCTTTTTATTGATATTTTCCCTATTTATTGGGTTTTCTAATAATTTATCGGCTTCTGAACCTCTAGAGGACACTATTGAGCATGGTCATTCTGCAGACACTGCGGTTGCAGCTCATGATGCCCATGGACATGATGCTCACGAAGCTAATGGTCCAATCGACATTTCTGCTATTGCCATTGAACACGTTTCTGATTCTCACTCTTGGCATTTTTGGGGTGAAGGTCATGATGCAGTTGCTGCTCCATTACCAGTTATTTTAAAAGGGAATAATGGTATTGTGTTTTTTATGTCATCAGAATTTCACCATGATAATGAAGGAAAAACCATCGTTGAAAAAAACGGAGAGCGTTTTGTGATGTTTGAAGAAAAAGTATATTACGCTAATGAAACACCAAACGAATATGGTCAATACGTTACGTTAACAATTGATGAAAAAGAAGTAAGTGTTTCAAACGCTGCTCCATTAGATTTTTCAATCACTAAAAACGTAGCTCAGATGTTTATTTCGGTGATTGTTATTATGTGGATATTTATGTCAATTGCTAAAGCTTACAAAACACAAGGCGTTACATCTGCACCAAGAGGAAAACAATCATTTTTTGAGCCATTAATTTTGTTTGTACGTGATGATATCGCTAAAGGAAACATTGGACATGGTTCTGAAAAATTCGTTCCTTATTTGTTGACGGTTTTCTTCATGATTTTAATTAATAACGTGTTTGGTATGATTCCAATTGGAGCTAACTTAACAGGTAATATCGCTTTCACTTTAGTATTATCAGTTGCTACTATGATAGTAACTAATATTAACGGTAACAAAAACTACTGGTCTCACATTTTCTTGCCACATGCTCCAAAAGCAATTTGGCCAATTTTAATTCCTATTGAAGTGGTAGGTATCTTAACTAAGCCTTTCGCCTTAATGATGCGTTTATTTGCTAACATGACAGCAGGACACATTATCATTATTTCATTAGTAGGTTTAATTTTCGTTTTCAAAACTATTTACATTGCACCAGTATCTGTAGCATTTGCTTTATTTATTGATGTATTAGAATGTTTAGTAGCATTTTTACAAGCGTATGTATTTACGATGTTAACCGCTTTATTTATTGGTTCGGCAGTAGCTGACCATAACGAAGACGGGGCTCATACAACGGATGATGATCACGCAACAGCAGGACACTAAGAATTTAAAGATTAATTAATAACCAATAAAAACAAAGAAAAATGACAGGTAGTATCGCAGCAATCGGAGCAGGCTTAGCAGTAATAGGCGCTGGTATCGGTATCGGACAAATTGGTGGACACGCAATGGATGCCATTGCACGTCAACCAGAAGCTACTTCGAAAATTCAAACAGCTATGATCATCGCGGCAGCCCTTGTAGAAGGTGTTGCATTATTCGGTGTAGTAGTTGCTTTAATGTCGAAGTAATCTTCAACAAACAAACCAAAGCTATTACGGTTGGTAATAGCTTTGGTTTAAATTAAAAAATCACCTCTGTGTAATAACAGAATAAAATATAGTACAAAAACCGCATTTAATTTTTAAAAGATGACAAGTACATTCATTTTAGCAAGTTTAATTGAACCAGCAATTGGTTTAATATTTTGGACAACCATTACCTTTATTTTATTATTGGTATTATTAGGCAAATTTGCTTGGAAACCAATTTTAACAGCTATTAAAACTCGTGAAAAAGGAATTGAAGATGCTTTAGCAAGCGCAGAAAACGCCTTAAACGATATGCGTGAGTTAAAATCTAATAACGAAAAGATTTTAGCAGAAGCTCGTGCCGAGCGTGATAACTTATTAAAAGAAGCACGCGATACAAAAGATGCAATCATTGCTGAAGCAAAAGCTAAATCTCAAGCAGAAGCGGATCGTATTATGTCATCTGCTCGTGAACAAATCACTAACGAAAAAAATGCAGCAGTTGCTGAATTAAAAAATCAAGTAGCTACTTTATCAATTGAAATCGCTGAGAAAATTTTACGCAGCGAATTATCAAGCGATGAAAAACAAAAAGCATTAGTAAACAACTTAATGAAAGACGTAAACCTTAACTAATCATGATAGTTGCATCAAGATACGCTAAATCATTACTCGACTTATCAGTTGAAAAAGGCCAATTAGAGGCTGTTTATGCTGATATGCTTCAAGTAAAAGATGTATGCGAAAACTCTAGAGAATTTATTACTTTTTTAAATAGCCCTATCATTAAATCTGACAAAAAAATTGCGACTATTAAAGCAGTTTTTGATGGAAAGTTTAATGCAATTACTTCTGGATTTTTAACTATCGTAGCTTCTAAAAGAAGAGAGAATGTTATCCCAGAAATGGCAAATGAATTTATTGAGCAATACCGTTCTCACAAAAATATTTTAACAGCAGTAGTTACATCGGCTAACGGCTTAGATGCTGCTACTAAACAAAAAGCATTAGATTTAGTAAAATCTCAATTAAGCGGAGAAGTTGAATTGGTAGAGAAAGTTGACGCGAATATCATTGGAGGATTTATTTTAAAAATTGGCGATAAACAATTAGATAAATCGGTTGCTCGTCAGTTATCGAACTTGAAAAAAGAATTAACAAACAAAGCATTAAATTAATAATTAACCATACAATAAAATGGCTGAAGTAAAACCAGCAGAAGTATCTGCAATTTTAAGACAACAATTATCAGGTTTCAAATCGGAAGCTGAATTAGAAGAAGTTGGATCTGTATTACAAGTAGGTGATGGTATCGCTCGTATTTACGGTTTATCTAAAGTTCAATCAGGTGAGTTGATTGAATTTGAAACAGGTTTACAAGGAATTGTATTAAACTTGGAAGAAGATAACGTAGGTGCCGTATTATTAGGTGCAAGTACTGGAATTAGCGAAGGCTCTTCAGTAAAACGTACTGGTCGTATTGCTTCTATCAAAGTTGGTGAAGGAATGTTAGGTCGTGTTATCGATACTTTAGGAAATCCTATTGATGGTAAAGGACCAATTCAAGGTGTAACTTACGAATTACCTTTAGAGCGTAAAGCTCCAGGTGTAATCTACCGTCAGCCAGTTACTGAGCCTTTACAAACAGGTATCAAAGCAATTGACGCGATGATTCCAATTGGACGTGGACAACGTGAGTTAATCATTGGTGACCGTCAAACTGGTAAAACTACAGTAGCGTTAGATACTATTATCAATCAAAAAGAATTTTATGATGCAGGAAAACCTGTATTCTGTATATATGTAGCAATTGCTCAAAAAGGTTCTACTGTTGCGAACGTTGTTCGTACGTTAGAAGAAAATGGCGCAATGGCTTATACAGTGGTAGTTGCGGCTAACGCTTCTGATCCTGCTCCGATGCAATTCTACGCTCCATTTGCTGGTGCAGCAGTGGGTGAATTCTTTAGAGATACTGGTCGTCCAGCGTTAATTGTATATGATGATTTATCTAAACAAGCTGTAGCTTACCGTGAGGTATCATTATTATTACGTCGTCCTCCTGGACGTGAGGCGTATCCTGGTGACGTTTTCTACCTTCACAGTAGATTATTAGAACGTGCTGCTAAAATCAATGCTTCTGATGATATCGCTCGTAACATGAATGATTTACCTGAGTCTTTAAAACCGATTGTTAAAGGAGGTGGTTCATTAACAGCTTTACCAATTATTGAAACACAAGCAGGTGACGTTTCTGCATACATTCCAACAAACGTAATTTCGATTACGGATGGACAAATTTTCTTAGAGTCAAATTTATTTAACTCTGGTGTTCGTCCAGCAATTAACGTAGGTATTTCTGTATCTCGTGTTGGTGGTAATGCTCAAATTAAATCGATGAAAAAAGTAGCAGGTACTTTAAAATTAGATCAAGCTCAATACCGCGAATTAGAAGCGTTTGCAAAGTTTGGTTCTGACTTAGATGCTGCAACAAAATCAGTATTAGATAAAGGTGCTCGTAACGTGGAAATATTGAAACAAGCTAACGCTTCTCCACTACGTGTTGAACAACAAATTGCTATTATTTACTTAGGAACTAAAAACTTATTACGTAACGTTCCAGTAAATAGAGTAAAAGAATTTGAAAAAGAATTCTTAGATGTTTGCGAGCGTAAAAACAAAGAGCAATTAGATGCTTTAAAAGCAGGTAAATTTGATGATTCGATTACAAGTGTGTTAGAAGCAACTGCAAAAGAATTATCAGCTAAGTATAATTAAGAAGTTAGAATTAAGAAGTCAGATTTATAAACTTTAAATCTGACTTCTAAAATCTTAAATAAACATGCCAAATTTAAAAGAAGTAAGAAATAGAATTGTATCCGTTGGTTCAACCATGCAGATTACGAGTGCCATGAAAATGGTGAGTGCTGCTAAATTGAAACGCGCGCAAGATGCAATTACGCAAATGCGTCCTTACGCTAACAAATTGCAAGAAATTTTACAAAACGTAAGTTCAAGTTTGGATACTTCTGAAAATGCTTACGCACGTAAATCTGCACCAAAAAACGTATTATTAATTGCCATTTCTTCTAATCGTGGATTAGCAGGTGGTTTTAATGCAAACGTGATTAAAAAGACTTGGAATTTAATTAATAACGAATACAATGGATGTACAATTACTGTATTACCAATAGGTAAAAAAGTAACGGATGCATTTAAACGTACAGATTATATTATTCATGGTTCTCATTTACCACATAATGTAAACGAAGTATTTGATAATTTGAATTATAATACAGTTGCACCAATTGCCGAAAGAGTAATGGATGCCTTTGTATTAAAAGATTTTGATAAAGTGGTGTTGGTATACAACCAATTTAAAAATGCAGCCGTACAGATTGTGCAAGCTGAACAATTTTTGCCAGTTGAAGCAACTGCATCTGCAGGCACATCATCAAATACAGATTACATTTTTGAACCAAGCAAAGAATTTATCGTAAGCGATTTAATTCCTCGTTCTTTAAAAACACAATTCTATAAAGCATTATTAGATTCATTAGCGTCTGAGCATGGTGCTCGTATGACTGCGATGCACAAAGCAACTGATAATGCGAAAGATATGTTGCGTGACTTGAAAATTAGTTATAACAAAGCTCGTCAAACAGCTATTACAACTGAGATTTTAGAAATCGTTGCAGGTGCTGAAGCACTAAACGGATAATTAAAATATTTTTCATGTAAAAAACCCTTTACCATTGGTAGAGGGTTTTTTTGTATCAGCATAGCAATCCTGTTTTTTGTGCATGTTTAACGATTGATTAATGTCATAAATACACAAAATATCATTTATAATGCTCACCTTTGTACCCGAACTAAAACCACTACAATGATTATTCTATTATTCTTAATATTACACTGGTACCTTTCTCTTTTCGGACAAACATTTTTCTTACACCGCTATAGTGCACATAAAATGTTTACCATGAATAAATTTTGGGAAAAATTCTTTTATATTTTTTCTTGGGTTACACAAGGCTCTTCGTATTTAAATGCACGTGCTTATGCGATTTTACACCGTATGCACCATGCTTATAGCGATACTGAAAAAGATCCACACACACCACACTTTTTTAAAGATGTGTACACGATGATGATGCACACTAAAAAAATATATAATGATGTATTAAATAAACGTGTTGTAATTGAAGAAAAATTTGACCGTAATTTTCCTGAATACCCAGCCATTGATAAAGTAGCGGATAGTTGGTTTACACGAATTGGATTTGGTACATTGTACTTTGTAGTGTATTTGTTAGTTTTTATTTACGTACCAGGTTATCATTGGACCATATTTTTATTATTACCAATCCATTTTTTAATGGGACCAATACAAGGTGCTATTGTAAATTGGGCAGGACATAAATACGGTTACCGTAACTTTGAAGAAGGTGATAAATCAAAAAACACCTTGTTTTGGGATTTTTTATTAATGGGAGAGTTATTTCAAAACAACCATCACCATGCAGGAGCAAAACCAAACTTTGCTGCTAAGTGGTTTGAATTTGACCCA
>SXGR01424453.1_pt1 | contig 13934 bp, 8 predicted proteins | sample 3174711 | NCBI WGS metagenome assembly SXGR01 (sample SAMN11356860, study PRJNA531348) | freshwater metagenome | isolation source: freshwater sample F1-60 | place: China: Fuxian Lake, Yuxi | collected 2017-12-25
AACGGAATTCAGTTGCAGTACGCCAGCCAGACGTTCGCGCGGCCACCCGGGGATCGCACCGCCGCGGTGATCTACCAGAACAAAACCACAGACACCCGCGCCGGGATCGTGTTCCCGATCGAAGGCAACCGTTGGCAGGTCACGCTGATCGGCTACTGCGGGGATCACCCCTCCTCCAAGCCGGAAGCCTTCCGTGAGTTTGCGCGTTCACTCGCCCAACCGCACATCGCAAACGTGATCGAAAATGCGACTCCGACGTCGCAGATCCACGTGCACGCGCTGCCGTACACCTATTGGCGCCACTACGAACAGATGAAGTGCTTCCCGAAGGGTTTGCTGTGCATCGGCGACTCGATCTGCGGATTCGACCCAGTGTTCGGGCAAGGAATGACCGTCGCCGCGATCGAAGCGGAACTCCTCGCCGAGACGTTGGACGAGCGTGCGCCATTGCACACCTTCTTCGAACGCGCCGCCAAAGCGATCTTCCTCCCGTGGTCGCTGTCGACCAGCGAAGGACAGCGTTATCCGGCGGTTACCGGTCACCGACCGCCGGGACTTTCGTTGGTTCAGGCGTACAACCTCGCGCTGTTCAGGGCGTGCCAGAGTTCGCCGTTGGTGTATTCGCGGTTCCTGCGCGTGCTGCACATGCTCGACGGCCCGGAAACGCTGTTCCATCCCGAGGTGGTCTTCCGAGTCCTGTGGAGCGCCTTCACGCGAAAACCGGCGGCATTGCCGGAGCGCCAACACGAGCCCGAATTTGTCCCTCTCGCTCGGGCTGCGGGTCACCGACGGTAATTCCTTTCGCTGTCGGGCGCCGGTAGATCAAAGAAGGGAGGTTTCATGCCCTTGGTTCCCGACATCGACATCTGCGGCGGCGCGGTCAACGGCGGCATCAACATCTCGTACGCCAGTCCGACCGGGCAGAGTTTCATCGCCGAAGGACCCATCGATGCCATCTATTGGGAGGTGGACAGCAATGGGATCAGCACCGTTGAAACCACACTTTACGAGGGTTCGATCGCCCCGGAAAATGTCGTGGCGGTCGCCGAAGGCTACAGCACCTTTGTGGGTCGCGGGTGGGTGGAAGTCGACTTTGGGCACCTCGAGCTGGTCGCCGGGCAAACCTACATCGCGATCGTGACCACCCCCAACGATCTCTCGGCCGTGCGGGCGTGGAGCAGCATCTATCCCAATGGTACAGCGTACTTTTGGGGCGAGCCCTACCCCGCGGATCACTGCGCGATCATCGGCGCGCGCTGGGACGACGACAACGACGGCTTTGGCATCCACGACGTCTGCCCCGACGACGCACCCGATGCGCCGAAGCAGTCCACTCAGGTGCTCTCCGTCTCGACCGCCGACACCGTCTCCGCCGCGGAAGGCTTGGCTGGATCGGGTGCGCGGACTTACGCATTCTGGACGCAGATCACGGGGACCGGCGACTTCGTCCTGCTCTCGGACGGCTCATTCGATTGGAACAACTGGATCGGCGAGGAATTCACGCTCTGGAGCAGCTACGGCACCCTCGCGATCGGCACCGCTTGGGGCTCGGCCTGGTGGAACAACATTTCGATCGGTGACGACCATTGGCACCACATTGCCGTCGTCGTGCCCGACCAGGGGGCGCTCGGCGATGTGATCATCTACCTGGATGGGCAGGCGTTGACTCCCGACTATTCCGAAGGGGGCGCAATCAACACGGTGCCTGGCCCACTGCACCTTGGAACCCACCCCATGTGGCCCGAGTACGGCGCCAACGCAAGCTTCGACGACCTCACCCTCTGGGATATCGCGCTCACCCGCGAGGAGGTGCTGAACGTCATCGAAAGCGAACTCACCGGTTCCGAGCCGGGACTGGTTTCCGCATGGAACTTCGAAGGAAACCTCGTCAACGGCGCCGTCGATCTCGTGGGCCAAAACGACCTCACCCTGATTGGAACGGAGGGTGCGCCCGCCCCCGAACACCCGGCGCACTCCGACATCGATGAAGACGGGATCGGCGTGGAGTGCGATCTCTGTTTTGGCGACAATGAGAGCGGGGATTTCGACGAGGACGGCCGCTGCAGCGACGGTGACAACGACGACGACGGCGATGGCATCCTGGACCTGGACGACCTATGCCTCGGCGACGACATCAGCGGCGACTTCGATGCCGATGAAATCTGCGACGACACCGACAATGACATCGACGGGGACGGCGTGTTGAACGCCGCGGATGCCTGCCCCGAGTTCGACGACGGCTTCGACTTTGACCGCGACAACAACCCCGATCTGTGCGACGCGTGCCCGATCGACGCCACCGACGATGCGGACGACGACGGGCTGTGCGCATCCGACGACCCATGTCCTGCAGATCCAGCGAACGATGCCGACAACGATCAAGTGTGCGACTCAGTCGACATCTGCCTCGGCCACGACGACACCCACGACTTCGACAGCGACGGTGCGCCCGATTTCTGCGATGCGTGCCCGATCGACGCTGACGGGGATGCGGACGACGACGGCCTGTGCGCATCCGACGACCCATGTCCTGCAGATCCAGCGAACGATGCCGACAACGACCAGATCTGCGATTCGGTCGACATCTGCCTCGGGTACGATGATACCCACGATTTCGACGCGGACGGACTCCCCAACGGCTGCGACGCGTGCCCCGCGGATCCGAGCAACGCCTGCGACGATCCCGAGGACACGGACGTCCCCGAGGAGACGGACCTCCCCGTGGAAACGGACCTCCCCGAGGAGACCGACCTGCCCGACACGGACGACACCGCTAGCGACGACACCGGCGATGACGACGGGATCTCCTGTAGCCACACCAGCGGACCGTGGAGTCCCCTCAGCCTCGCTCCCTTGATCCTGTGGTTACGCCGGCGCGGTGGTCGAAACTAACCGCGTCAGCTACGATGGACCCATGGCAACCCTACGCAATCGCAACACAGGTCAAAGCGTGGTCCTCCCCGAGACGCGCACCCTGGTCGGCCGCACCTCGGCTTGCCAGTGGCTGCTGGAGTCGCGCCACGTCTCAGCGGCCCATGCCAGCTTCCAATGGACCACGGGTACGTGGGACATCCGAGATTTGGGCAGCCGCAACGGTACTTGGGTTGACGGAAAGCGGCTCAATCCCGGCGATGTGGAGCGCCTCAAGGAGGGTTCGCGCATCGCCTTCGGCGAGCCGGAAGACGCGTGGGAGCTCGTCGAGACCAGCCCCCCGGGCGCGGTGGCGCAGGTCCTCTCTTCCGGCGAATACCTCTCGGCCGCCTCCGGGATGTTGGCCCTCCCCAGTGAGGAAGTTCCCTCCATTCTCGTGTTCCGCGACAGCTACGGCGTGTTCTACGCGGAGCAAGACGGCGAGCGGCGGATGATCCAACACGGCGATGTATTGACCGACGGCACCGCCCAGTGGCGGATTCTGCTTCCGCAGGCGGTCGAGTCCACGGTGACGGTGATCCGTTCCGCCGCGTTGAACTCCTACACCCTCCAGTTTGAGGTCAGCCGCGACGAGGAGCACACCACTCTGGTGCTGGTCCGCCCGGAAGCCGAAGTGCGCCTCGAACCGCGCGCGTATTGGTATGTGATCCTCACGTTGGCGCGGTTGCGCGTCGAAGACGCGGCCCATCCGCCCGAAGAGCAAGGCTGGGTGGAGGCCGACGATCTCGCTAAACAATTGGGCACCGACAACAATGGGTTGAGCGTCGCCATCTACCGCGCCCGCAAACACCTCCAGGCCGAGGGGATCGCCGGATCCGCCAATCTGGTCGAAGTGCGGCGAGGACAGCGCCGGATCGGCATCACCCCCGACCGAATTGTGGTCGCTCGCTCCTAGATCGTGGGCGTCGGGTCACCGAATGTCATCCTCGCATTTTGGGCGGGTGGTATTCTGTTCACATGATCCGTATTCCGATACGCAAACTCGCCTTTCACACGGTTCCGTGCGGGATCCTCGGGCTCCACTCGGTAGCGCTGGGCGCCGATCTGCATGTCGGCGCCGCTCAGACCTACACCAGCGTTCAAGCCGCGATCGACGCCGCATCCGACGGGGACGTGATCCGGATCCACGCCGGCGCGTATGCCGAAGACCTGACGATCAACGACAAAGATCTCACCCTCATGGCGCACGATCCGGCGGTGGTGATCTTGCGCGCGGGCAGCTCCCCCACCAACAGCAACCTTCTCTGGATCACGCAATCCGATGTGGTGCTGGAAGGCCTCACCCTGGATGGACTCGACTCCCGGCGCCTGATCCGCGCCGATGACAGCAACCTCACCTTGGTTGGGGTGATCGCCGAAAACGCGTGGATGGACGACGAAGAGATGGGCGCGTCTGTTCGCGTGGAAAACGGCACCCTTACCGCGACGGACTGCGACTTCACGGATCCGATCACCCTTGCCTCGCCTGTCAACGGCTTGGTCGGCGGGCAGCTCTCCGTGCTCAACGGCAGCGCTGATCTGTTCAATACCGTGATCGCGAACACCGGCGGGCCCGAATTCGGCCAGGCCTGGGCCGGGTCCGCGATCGGCGTCACCGGCGGCGATCTCTACCTGGAGGGAGCGGACATCCGCGACAACACCGGCTTGGCCGTCGCGCTCGAACCCAACTACAACGGCGGCCTCTGGGACGGACCCGTCGGCGCATTCGACCTTTCCGACAGTTCGTTCTACGGCAACGCGTCCGACCTCTTCGTGTACCACTCAGACGACATGGCGATCACCGGAACCACCTTCGAGGGCCCGGGCACCGCTCTGCAAGGCTACGGTTCCGGCTCCGTGACCGACTCGGTGTTCATCGACACCCGGGTGGATTTCACATCGACCGCCGTCCTCGACTGGATTCGAAACCAACACTGCACAACCGGGTACAGCCCCTTCACTGCGGCGGGGCCCAACTGGAACATCGCCAACAACGTCTTTGTCTCCGACCTCACGGCCTACTACTACGTGCTGTTTTTCAACCACGCCGGTGGGGTTGTCCACCACAACGCCTTTCTCGGCGAGGCCGCACCGGCCAGCGCGTTTTACACCTACAAAAGCGCCGAGTTCCACAGCAACCTGGTGGTCGGCCATGAAATGCCCGGCGACGCGGAGATCGTTCTCCCCGGTCTTTCCGCCACGCGGGACCTTGCGATCTCCCACAATGCCTTCGGGCAAACCATCGACTGGCAAACCGGCGGTGGCCGCAACGCCGGCGGAAACCTCCTCCTGAACGAAAGCCCCTTAGGTCCACAGATCCTTCCCGACGTGGTCCTTTCCTGGGAGCCCGGCGGAGGGTGTGAAGCCGACCTGCGGCTCACCGTCACGAGCCCCCTTCGGGATCGCGGCCTGCTGCTTGATCCCGACGGTTCCCCTTCCGACATTGGCCCTTTCGGTGGACCAGACGCGCCGCCTGAGGCGTTCATCGACGGCGATCAAGACGGGTACGCTGCATACCTCGACTGCAACGACGCCGATCCGAATGTTCACCCCTTTGCGTCCGAGGTTTGCGGGGGCGCCGATGAAGACTGCGATGGCAACGATTTCCAGTCGGCCCTAACGTGGACCCCGGATGCGGACGGCGACGGGTTCGGCACCGGCACCAACGGGATCGGTTCCTGCACCGCGATCCCCAATTACTCCACCGTTTCCGGCGACTGCGACGACACCGATCCCGACGTTCATCCCTACGCTCTGGAGCGGTGCGGCGGAGTCGACGACGACTGCTCGGGGGGCGCCGATGCGTACCCCATCGATGCCACCGTGTCGTACCGCGACCAGGACCTCGACAGCTACGGCGACCACCAGGACGCGGTCGAGTCCTGCACCACGACCCCCGGCTACATCGCCCTCGCCGGCGATTGTGATGACTCGGCAGGCGCTATCCATCCCGGCGGCACCGAAACCTGCGATGGCACGGACGAGGATTGCGACGAACAGATCGACGAAGACGCCGGCACTCCGCATTACTTCGACGGCGATAGCGACGGCTATGGGCACAGCAATTCCACTCCCGTCGGCCTGCGGTGCGAAGCGACTCCGCAATATGTCGCCAACAACACCGACTGCGACGACGAAAATGCCGAGGTGAACCCGGGCGCCGGCGAACTCTGCGACGGGATCGATAACGACTGCGACGGGGCCTTGGACGACTCTTTTGATACCTACACCATGTACCGCGACGACGACGACGACGGTTACGGAGAGTCCAACCCCGTAGAAATCTGCGACGAACTCCCCGTTCCCGACGGCTGGACCACCACCCCCGGCGACTGCTGGGACACCAACCCCGACGCCCATCCCGGCGCCACCGAGATCTGCAACAACCTCATCGATGAAGACTGCAGTCCAGCGTGGACCGAATGCAATTGGGACACGGACGGTGACGGATATTGCGAAGACACTAGCTGTGAAATTCCTCAGATTTTGCCAGGTGACTGCGCCCCGGACAATTCCTCCGTTCACCCCCACGCCAAAGAACTCTGCAACGGTACCGACGAAGATTGCGATGCGATCGCCGACGACGGACTCACCTGGGATGATGACAACGACCAACATACCTCGACAAACTCTTGCGAGGGAGACCTGCTCGATTGCAGAGATCACAATCCAAATGTGTATGCAGGCGCTTCCGAGGTATGCAATGGAATCGACGACAATTGCGACGGAGAGATCGACGACGGGTTCGAAATCGATGCCGACGGCGATGGATTTCCGGCGGTTCAGTTGTGTGGCCCAGGCCTCAGCGACTGCAACGACGCCGATCCGCTGATCCACCCCAACGTTCCCGAGATCGAGGGCAACAGCATCGACGACGACTGCGACGACGATGTGGACGAAGATCCGCTGCACGACGATGACGACGGCGACGGCTGTTGCGACGAGTTGCCGTGCGCCGATTCCTTCCAATGCGAGGATTGCGACGACGAGGACGCGCAGATCAGCTGGGCCATGGAAGAGGTCCTCGACGGTCTGGACAACAATTGCAACGGCTTGGTGGACGAACCCACCAACCTCCACGACGACGACGACGACGGGGTGACGGTGGCCGCCGGGGATTGCGACGACGGCGATCCCGATCACCGGCCGAATTTAGCAGAAACCTGCGACGGAAAAGACAACGATTGCGACCAGGTGATCCCGTGGATGGAGAGAGACATCGACCACGACGGTTTCCTAGCCTGCGACGACACCTTTCCCGACTGCGACGACCAAGAATCCAGCGCACATCCGTTCTTGGCGGAGGATTGCCAGGACGGGATCGACAACGATTGCGATGGAACGATCGACCAGGACGACGACAACGACCAAGACGGGTTGACCACCTGCCAAGGCGACTGTTGGGACGGAAGCGCCGCCGTTCGTCCGGGCGCCACCGAAGTATGCAACGGCATCAACGATGACTGCGATGAATGGACCGACGAAGGCTTCGACATCGACGGCGACGGTGCCCGCGATTGCAGCTGCCCTGGCGAAACCGAAGCCACCTGCGATTGTGACGACACCACCGCGTTGGCTCGCCCGGGTCTTCCAGAGGATTGCACGGACGCCCTGGACAACAATTGCGATCAGGTGGTCAACGAGAACGTCGACGAAGACAACGATGCCTACACGGCATGCGGTGGCGACTGCAACGACCACCTGACCAACATCCACCCGGGCGCGGCGGAGATCTGCGACTTCAAAGACAACAACTGCAACGGCCAGATCGACGAGGGCATGGATGTCGACGGCGACGGCGTCTCCTGTTTTCACGACTGCAACGAGCAGGACACAGAAATCAACGATGGCATCGACGAAATCTGCGACGAAAAAGACAACGATTGTGACGAGGAAATCGACGAAATTCCCATCGATCAAGACGGCGACGGCGAAAACATCTGTGCAGACTGCGACGACAATGATCCGACCAACCAATCCGCCGCCTGTGACACCGATCCCGGCGAAACTGCACCACCAGTCGAAACCGACGATTCCGAACCGATAGTCGAAACCGAAGACTCCGCGCCCATCCCCCCCGGTTGGTTCTGCAACAGCGTCGGCGGAGACCTCACGCCTTGGGGACTGGGCCTGGCTTTGTTGACCCTCCGACGCCGAAAGGCGCAGGCAAAAACTTGATTTCAGGCATTTGGAAGAGACTGCCCCTTGCCGGGCTCGGTGTCACCACCACAGCCCTGGGCGCCGATCTCCAAGTGTCCGAGTTTAGTGGTCCCTATTTTACGATCCAGTCCGCAATCAACGCCGCTTCTGATGGCGACGTGATCCTCATCGATGGGGGGTATTACGACGAAGACCTCACCATCTACGAAAAAGACCTCACCCTCACCCCGCTCAACGATCAACTGGACGTCATCATCACCCCCGGGCGATACGCACAGTTGGGAGGGATCCTGCGAAGGCGACCATCTCGATTGCAGAGGTGACAATGCCACCGTCTATGCAAATGCTCCCGAAACCTGCAATGGCGTCGATGACGATTGCGACGACATCGTCGACGATGGCCTCGAAAACGATTCCGATGGTGACGGTTTCCCGGTGCAGCAGCTATGCGGGACCGGTCCCATCGACTGCGATGACACCGATCCGAACATCTTCCCAGGCCAGTTCGAGATCTATGCAAACGACATTGACGAAGACTGCAATCCGAATACAGGCACCAATCCAAACACCGAAGCCTGGGACAATGACGGTTGTTGCCCCGAGCCCCAGTGCGCGAACGGCACGATCAAGACGACGACAACGACGGCGACGGCGTCACGACGTGCGCCGGCGATTGTTGGGACGGAAATGCCAATGTGCACCCCAACGCCGAAGAACTCTGCAATGGCCTCAACGACGACTGTGATGAATGGACCGACGAGGGATTCGACAAGGACGGCGACGGCTACCGAGATTGCAGTTGCGAGGAAGAAACCCTACAAACCTGCGACTGCAACGACTTTGATGTGTTGGTCCATCCGGACGCCGAAGAACGGTGCGACGACGACATCGACAACAATTGCGATGGCAGCCAAGAGGACATCGACGCCGACTTCGACCAATGGACCGCCTGTGGAGGCGACTGCAACGACCACAATCCGTTCATTCACCCCCTGCAACACGACATCTGCGATTCGACGTTCACCGATCACGACTGCGACGGCCTGGTGAATGAGGGCAATGATCCAGATGGCGACGGGGTAGGTTGCAACTACGATTGCGATTGGACCGACCCCGACGTCTACGGCGGCAACGTCGAACAATGCGACGAAAAAGATAACGATTGCAACCTACAAATCGACGAAATCCCGATCGACCAAGACGGCGACGGCGAAAACATCTGTGCAGACTGCGACGACAACGATGCAGACAATCAGTCGGACGCCTGCGATACCGATCTTGGCGAGACGGCCGAGGAACCCCAGTCGCCGGAACGAATCCCGCCCTCCTGGTTCTGCAACAGCGTCGGCGGAAATCTCACGCCATGGGGGCTCGGCCTCGCATTGCTCCTCTACCGCAGAAGATCGGGCGTCCACACCACCGATAAGCCGACGTAGGGTTCGAGTGACACCGGCAGCGGATCAGCCGCCTGAAGCTTGGATTCGGCGACCAGGAAGGTGCCCCCGCGCACCTCCGCACGAAGCGGAGTTTTTCCGAGCTGGACCGAGGCGACCCCGCCCAAGGGAATCCGCCGCGGCCAGAAAATCCCCCCTTCGATGCCTATCTCCAGCAGCCCAAGGTGGGCGCCGATGCCGAGGCTACCGCTGCCTCCGACCGCCGACTGGGTCGCGCCCGTCGGCGACTGGGTTTGCTCGTCCAACCCGGTGCCCACGATCCACTTTCCTGGGAATACCGACATTCCAGCGACCACCCGGAGCCAAAGCGATTTCCAACCCAAGCGTGCGCCAACCGTCAGGTCGCCGATCGCTTTGGTGCCGGGTTCGATGAGTTCGCCTACTTGCACTTCCTTTCCAAACGAAAATTCCGTCCCCAGGCCCACGTGCAGTTGCACCGCTATGGCGCGTGGAGGAGCTTCGATCGCCCGCAATTGGTGGCCCAACGTAAACTCAGCCTGCGGGGACACCACCACCATCCGGGCGAGCGACATCGCGCCTTCGGTGCGCCCAATCTGAACCAAATGCAGGCCGACCGGCACTTCGATCGGAAGGCTCACTTCGACCCCGTCGATCCACGCGCTGTACCCTTCAGGAAGGGTCGGCTCCACATTCACTCGGCCGACCTCCGAACCCGGCGCATCGTTCGCAGCCACCCACCGGGCTTTCAGGACCTCACCAAAGTCCGCAATCCAAAGCTCGGGCGCGACCCGACCGGCGGCCTTCCAGGAGGCCACCGCACCCGCCGTATCGCCCTCGGTGTCGGCGATCGCACCATCGATCAGCCACCATTGGCCCAAGGTTTCCGGCGACACCACGCCCGAACACCCCGCCGCCACCTCCGCCTCCACCAATGCGGCCTTGGCGGCTTCCAGATCGATTTGACCGAAACTGTCCAACGCCTGGTTGACGGATACCGTAGGATCACAGTTGGGTTCCGCCGCCTTCGCCAGGGCGACGATCAATCCAAGGACTGCCAACCCTCACCCCCCGTCCAACGCCAACGGGCCGGTGTATGCCGCCCTACCTCGATCTGACGCTGGATGCGATCCTCTCCCAGGATCATTTCAACTTGATGGACCCCATACGGGAGCTCCACATCCAACCTCGGGGTCGAGCCCAGCGACTTTCCGTCGACCCGCAGGTCGGCCCCCAACGGTTTGGAGGTGAAAGACACCCTGCGAACCTCGGCGATCACTGGTGGTACTTCCACCGGCTGCGGTTTCACCGTGATTTCGGGGGGTTTTTCTACCGCCGTAGGAACCTCCACAGGCGTCCCGTCCTTGGGAACCTCTACCGGCGCCTTCTTCGGCGTTTCGACCCGGGTCTCGGCCTTTTGTTTCGTCGGGATCTCCTTCCCTGCCTCCGGCTCCTCCGCCACCGGCGCCTCCGCCACCGGCGGGACCTCTGCCGGCGCCAGCTCGGCGGTCGCCGCCGCGGGAGCCTCCGTTCGCGACGCAATCCGGCGTTGCAGCATCAAAAAAGAGGTCAGCGCCAACGCGACAATCAGGCCGGATAGCAAGAAAACGCGGCGACCGAGCCCCGGATCCGGGCGAACCAGCACTTCCGTGGGGTCCACGCTCGGGCCGGAGTCCGTCGGCTTTCGGCTCACCCGGATGGAAACGTCCGTTTCCGTTAACGTGCTGCCGACCAGCTCATCCTCGTAGTTTTGGTCGGACGGCGGAATCACCAAGTGCTCCACCCAATTGCGCAGGGTAGGCCCCGAAAGCGTATTCCGGAGCGCGATCACCCGATCCTCGACCTCGCGGGTGGTGGGGCGCTGTTCGGGGGAGATCGCCTGCATTTGTCGAGCGAGCTCCACTACTTTCTGAATGTCCGGCGTTCGGGTGACCGAACCCGTGCGCGGCTGAAACAGGTGGGGGGCAATCGGCTTATCGCCGGTGACCAGCACCTCGAGCAGCACCCCCAACGAAAATACGTCTCCTTCGGGACCTTCCTTCCCTTCGTGACGTTCCGGCGCCACATAGCCGATGGTGCCCACAATCGTGTTTGTCGTTTTGGATTCCCGCGCCGAAAAGAACGCCCGCGCCGTGCCCCAGTCCAAGATCTTCACCTCGCCCGAGGTGGTGATCTGGATGTTCGCGGGCTTAATGTCGCGGTGCAACAGCAACAACGGCTGACCGTCCGGCCCCTGGTGCCGGTACAGCCGGTCCAACGCCCGCGCGATCTCTTGGACGATCTCCAATGCCGCCGTCGGCGGAACCACCATCCGAGGCAGAACCTGGCTTAGGGAGTAGCCTTCGACATACTCCATGACCACGGCCCAGCGCCCACCCAGCCGAATGGGAGGATCGACGCTGATGCACGCCCGATCGCGCACCAAGCCGAGAATTCGCGCCTCATCCCGAAACCGCTGCAGCACGGACGTATCCACATCATCGCGCCGAAGCAGCTTCACGGCGACCGCCTTTCGAAATCCCTCCGGGCCGTCGAGGGTGGCCCGATATACTCGACCGAAGCCACCTTCACCGAGCACATTTTGGATTTGGTAGCGGCGACTGTCCGACACGCAGACCCCTGTACGCTCCAGTATACATCGACCCGACCGCCGGGATCGCCTCCTGCGTTTTCATACGCAACATCCACCCGCATTAGTCAACCGCTTTACTATGTGGGCGTCGCGCGAACCGAAGCCGGCAGATGGATCCGGGCCAACATTCCGCCGTCCGGGATCTTCTCTAGCGTCAGTGTTCCGCCATGGTTTTCTGCGACCGCCCGGGCGATCGACAACCCCAACCCCTGCCCCGACCGACCGCGGGTTCGACTGCCCGATCCCTGCACATGGCGCTCGGAAAGCGTGGCTATCTCGATCGCTGGCGCTCCGGGCCCATCGTCGGCGACCTCCAACCACACCCCATCCGTCCGAACCTGGCAGGAAACCGCCACCTGACCCTGGGCAAAATCGATGGCGTTATGGACCAAATTGCTCAGCGCTTGCTCGAGGCCAATCTCCTCGGCGTTCACCCACACCGGATCGTCGGGCGTTCCTCCTTGCACTGAAACCGAGCGCACCTCGCCCAACAACGACAGCCGCGCCACCGCCCGATCCACCAACTCCCGAAGATCGAACACCCGCCGCGGCGGCGGAATCGGGTTTCCTTTCAATTGCACCAACAGCGCCAGATTGCCCACCAAACCGTCCAAATAGTTGATATCCGCAAGCAGCGTGGTGTCCTTGATCGCCTCCGGCGCCAACCGCATCAACTTTCCAGCCGACAGTTTCAACGCCGCGATCGGCGTGCGCACATCGTGGTTGACGTTCGCAACGATTTCCCGGATCGAGCGATCCGCCTGAATCAACGCATCCATGCTCGAAACCGCGGTTTGCGCAGCCCGGTTGAACGCGGTCGCCACCTTCGCGATTTCCGTTTCCGGGGGGACTTTCAGCGCACCCCGAAAACCCGCGAGCTCCACTGCATGCATCTCCGCCGCCAACCCCTCCAACCGCCGCAATACCGGCGCCGCCACGAACATCCATGCCGCCACAGCCATCACCGCCGCCAAAATCATGCGGTAGGAGGTTACCCACGCGAGTTGGCCCGCTGGAAAGCCCATCCACTCTTGTTGGTACACCAAGAAATCGCGGCACTCCCCGACCCGCTCAGTGTGGATGGTCCCGCTCCACGCCCACCGCGGAACGTCCGCCGGTACCACGCGAAACTCCTCCACTGGAACCTCAAATTTTCCCAGCGAGGGCTCGAACAGCGGCACCCCGTCCGGGCTCAACGCCATCACCCCACCCAGCCCCAAGTCCGGCATCGACCAGCTTTTTGGATCGGCGTCGCAGTTCGCCAGCGTACCCCAACGCTCCATCTCCCCGATCAACGCCAAGAACTGCCGGTCCCGATAGCTGTCGATCAACATCCGGTTCGCGGCAAACGAGCCTGCTCCGTAGGCGAACAGCAACACCAAGAACGTGCTGAACAAGCGGAGACTGAGCGATTTTCGCATCCGGAAACCCCCCGCCCGCGACTGTACCACGGTGCGGGGGTTCCAATCGTCAAGTTACTTGACTACTCAGGGAGGTGGCAGCACGCCTCAACGTTGTTGCCGTCCGGATCGTATACGAACGCCCCGTAGTAATTCGCATGGTAGTGCGCGCGGATCCCCGGTGCACCGTTGTTTTTGGCGCCCGCGGCCATCGCCGCCCGGTAGAACGCATCCACCGTGGCGCGATCCTTCGCTTGAAAGCAGATGTGAACGCCGGATTGCGGCTTGCCGTTGTTGCCGATCCAGAAGTCCGGCTTCGGCGCTACGCCGAAACCGGTGCCTTCAAAGCTTCCGGTCTGCTCTTTGGTGTAGTTCCGCAGTGCGGCGTAGCCGAGCGGGGCCAAAGCCGCCGAGTAAAAC
>SXGR01455720.1_pt1 | contig 13934 bp, 13 predicted proteins | sample 3174711 | NCBI WGS metagenome assembly SXGR01 (sample SAMN11356860, study PRJNA531348) | freshwater metagenome | isolation source: freshwater sample F1-60 | place: China: Fuxian Lake, Yuxi | collected 2017-12-25
CCGGTGATTTGCGCTTCGATATCCTGCGGACGCTCGTAGGGCATATAGGCGGAGAGTTGTCCTGTGACAGTAATCGTCTGGGTCCAGGGCAGGAAGGCGATGATCAGGAGGAACAGCCCCACCAGCTTAATGGCGAGGCGCGAGGAAAACTTGAGACGTTCGGGGATTTGGACTGCTTCCCAGGACTGGAGTTTTTTTGAAATCGCCAGGTCGTCGATCGCGATCTCGTTCAGACCCCTATCCTTTTGAAGGAGGGAGAGGACTGTATTTCGCAAATTCTGTGTGAAACGCGCCACCGAGTTCTCCTTGTCAGAGCAGGTAAGCTACTAAAACGATCCTATCATAGTGAAAGCGGCGTATCTGGTCAATTTTTCAGCGCATCCGGTTATTCTGGAGGGGGTCGCGCTTGACCATCAGCCAGAGAATCGCTAAGGTGAGGACTTCGTTGAGCGCTATGATCCGCAAGAGAAAGGCCGCGCGAAGATGTCTCGTCCCAGCAATATCCCACGATCACAAGTTAAGCGGCGGAAGACGGAGCGCGTACAGATCCTGGTCGGGGTGTTGGGCGGCAGCAAGTCCGATTTCCCGATTTTAGAAAAGGCCGTGGCGATGCTGGCGGATCTCGGGATCACGAGCGAACTGCTGGTCGTCTCCGCGCATCGGACTCCGGACCGCTTGTTTACGTATGCGGAGCAGGCTCCAGGCCGGGGGGTCGAAGTCATCATTGCCGGAGCCGGCGGGGCGGCCCATCTGCCCGGGATGTTGGCGGCGAAGACCCATCTGCCGGTTATCGGGGTCCCGATTCCGACGGAGAATCTTCGCGGGCTCGATTCGCTTCTCTCTATCGTGCAAATGCCCAAAGGCATTCCCGTCGCAACCGTGGCGATCGGAGGGGCGGAGAATGCCGGCTTGCTGGCCGCGCAAATCCTGGCCGGCCGGTATCCGGCGATTGCCGCCCGCGTGAAATTATTCCGTCAGACGCAGACCGACAGCGTGCTCCAGTCTCCTGAAGCGAAGGGCTTGGTGACGGGCACGAAGAAGCCCGGCCGTCCGAGTCGCAGGCCGTGAAGCGAGCGGTTATCGATCCGGGATCGGTCCTGGGCGTGCTGGGCGGAGGACAATTGGGCGCCCTGTTCACCCTGGCGGCGCTCCGTCTCGGTTATCACGTCGCAGTTTGGGATCCGGATCCAGAGGCGCCGGCCCATCGCGTTGCCACTCACAGTTTCCCCTTCTCGTTTACCGATCAGCAGACTCGCGCGCGATTTGCCGACCTAGTCAGCGTCGTGACCTATGAATGGGAGAATATCCCGGCGGAGCTCTGTCGCTCGTTAGAGCAACAGAAACCGGTTCGTCCATCGAGCGCCGTTCTGAGCGTGATTCAGGATCGTCTCGAGCAAAAGGGTTTTCTCTCCTCTCACGGGTTCCCCATTCCCTCCTTCGCCATCCTGACCGCTCCCGATCAATTGGCGGCGACCGTTCGGCAGGTCGGGTATCCCGCTCTCTGCAAGACGGCCACGGCCGGCTATGATGGCAAGGGCCAGTGGCGTATCAGCCGGGAGTCCGATGTTCGCGGGGTGGAATTGGCCCTGTCGGAATCCGCTCGCCCCGGCATACGCTGGGTCGTGGAGGCCTTTGTCCCGTTTGAGCGGGAGCTTTCGATCCTGGTGGTCCGCGGATCTGACGGGCAGAGTTGCGCCTATCCCTTGGTGGAAAATGAGCATGACGAGGGAATTCTGCGAATCACCAAGGTGCCGGCCCAGGCGTCTTCCGTGGTGGCAGAGCGGGCGGCTACCCTTGCGCGTCAGGTGGTGGATCGGCTGGAAGGGGTTGGGGTCTTCTGTCTTGAATTGTTTCAGCTGCCTGGCAAGGAATTGCTCATCAACGAGATCGCGCCGCGGCCCCACAATTCAGGCCATTACACGCTCGATGCCTGCAGCGTGTCTCAATTCGAGCAGCAGGTTCGTGCGACGTGTGGATTGCCGCTCGGTGAAGTGCGGCTGCTGAGTCCTGCCGTGATGATGAATCTTATCGGGAGCGATGCCGCAGTCGTCATGGATGCGGTTGGCAGTCGAGCGGTGCTGGCTATTCCCGGTGCGCAGCTTCACCTCTATGGCAAGCGCGAGGTTCGCCCTCGCCGCAAGATGGGCCATGTCACATTTCTCGGCGAGACGCTCGACCTCGCCCTTGATCGCGCGCAACAATTTCGTGACAGTCTCTCGCAGTAAGCGCTAACCGTCCCATCTGCGGCCTGGCGCGAAAAATGGCACGTCGCGTCGTTTGAACAGGTTGATCAGTGCCATCCCTGCCAGAAACCCGCCGATATGGGCGAAGAAGGCCACGCCGCCTCCCTTGCTGCCGATATTCATGCCCCCGCTGAAGAGCTGTATCACGAACCACATGCCGAGGACGAATCCCGCCGCGACTTTTGTAATGCCCAAGCTTGGTATCAGGACCAAGACGCGAGCTCGCGGGAACAATAATAAATAAGCTCCTAAGACGCCGGAAATGGCGCCGCTGGCTCCGATCATGGGAACTGTCGACGAGGGATCGGTGAGGGCGTGACTCAAGGCGGCGAGGATGCCGCACGTGAGATAGAACAGGGCATATTTTGTGTGGCCCATGACGTCCTCGATGTTGTTCCCGAAGACCCAGAGGTACAGCATATTGCCGATGAGGTGCATCCAGCCGCCGTGGAGAAACATGCTCGTGAACAGAGTGGCGTAGGCGGGAATGGTCATGACCGTGTCCGGAAGGTTGGCTTGCCCGAACAGGAGGGCGGGGATCGCTCCGTATTGGAAGGCGAAGGTGTTGGCCGGTCCGGCAGGGAGGCTGACCTGATAGAGAAAGACAAGGACGCAGGCCGCAATGGACGCGATTGTGACTATCGGCGTCAGTTCGGTCGGGTTATCGTCGTGTAGGGGTATCACGGTGTCATGACGGGGAGGAAGGTCGGCGCCGGTCGATGACTTCCCGTGGTAGCGTCGGATTATCCGGCAAGGTGCCATCGGGGCCCAACGGGACGGAGAACCCCGCCGCATGCGTATGGCCTCCGCCGCCGAAGGACGCGGCGATGGCTCCCACGTCCGCTCCGTCCTCGCGCGAACGCATACTGTAATAGCGGCGGCCATCTCGATCGTGCCACATGACGCAGAACGGATGTTGCGCGGAGAGGCGCTCGCCGACCTGACTGGTCAAGATCGCGGTTTGAACCGAGGGCACGATGGCTCCTTGGAAATCGATCAAGGTGGCCTGCACCGCGAGCTTGCTTACGAGTTCGTTTTCATAACGGAGGATGGCGCGCCCCTCTTGTTCCAGGTCTTTTTGCTGGAAGTTGCTCCAGAGCTGATAATCGAAGGGATGGGAGGCTAGGGCCGCGCTGATTTCACGGCTGGAGGGGAGGGCCCAGGTCCAGAGGTCTTTGTCTTGGATATAGTTGAGGAGCCAGGGCACCGGCTGATCGTGCGCCCATTCCCAGGCCAGGACCGCGCCGGACTTTTTCATGTCGAAATAGGCAAAGGGAAGGCCGGCCAGGGCTTTTTCTGCTGTGATGTGGTGATCGAGGACCAGGAGGGCCTTGGTCTGAGCGGCGAGATCCTCCAGCGTTTCGCGGGCATAGCTGAAGTCTACGATGACGACTCGTTGTTTTTCGAGCCCGGCGGGAAGAGGATTCCCGTGCTTCACGGGAATGAACCGAGCCGTGGGGAACCGCTTCCAGATCGCCCAGGCTGCGCCAAATCCATCGGCGCATTCCGCGTGATAGAGGACGACCGTGGGAGGATCGGCGAATGGGTGTTGTGATCGGGATTTAGCCATTGATGCGGAGCATACCATAAGGTTTTGTCGAGACTAAAGTGTCCTGTCTAAAGCGATTAGAGCCTATTCAAGTGATCGATCAGTTGACGCAACTGGCTTGCGCTTTGGCGGTTGGAGGCAAAGACCAAGGAGTGTAGGCTTTGGAGATTTGGTTTGTCACGTTCTTGAAGTTTTGATGGAGGCCCGCCCCCGGCGATGTTAGCACGTATAGCAGCCGGAGCGTTTCCTCCTGTGACCGGGGGCGCACCTTGTCAATTAAGGGGTTGGGCGCATAAACTTGAGTAGTTGACGGGCCAATATACGAATAGATCAATGGGTAATTACGACGTCGTGCAACAGGATTTTCAGCGCCGCCTCAGGTCGATTCCCCCGCAGGGGATGGGGCTGTCGGTCGACGTGTATTCCCCCGATCTGTTCGAGCTGATGACGCAACTTAAGGAGCGAGGACTCAGGCCAAACTATCTAGAGGTTTTTAAGGCGACGACGACCGCCCTGACGGCAGTTCGGCAGGCGCTGCCAAATCTGGCGTTGGCCTATCACGGGGAGGGGCTCTGGATCACCCAGCCGGATGTGCAAGGGTCGCCGTTTTTTCAACAGGACGTCCACGAGATAATTGCACAACTCTATTGCATCCAGAGTCTCTGGCTGAATCATGAATGTGCGATGAAGCAGATGGCGGGCTATTCGTTCGGTACCTATGTGCCGCCGCTTTATACGCGGCGAAGTGCCGAAGTGGTGGCAGTTAATATCGCTACGGTGCAGGAGGCGATGGATCGGCACGGTGTCCGCGCGGACGGGATTGGGCCGTTGTTTCTTTTGGAGCTGCCGCCGCTTACTTATTTTTCAGCCGGCAGGATCACGATTCCTCATTTTTTCAGGCTGGTGACGGATCTCGCGCCTTGCGGCCTCGTGTTGGACATCGGGCATCTTTGGACGGTCTATCGCTATACAACTGTCCGGCGGCGGATGTCCCTCGAGCAATTTGTCAGGGAATTTCTGGATGCGTTTCCTTTGGAGCGGGTGGTCGAAATTCATGTGGCAGGCTTGGCCTGTCATGAGTCGGCCGGTGATTTGGAGTTGAGCGCGGAGCCTCCGGCTTGGCTGGATGCCCATGCTGCTCCGATCCCCGCAGTGCTTTTCACGATGCTCGAACAGGTGTTGGCTCATCCGAACCTTGTGAGTCTACGGGCAGTGGCGTTGGAGGTGGACACCAAGCCGATCGAGATGATTATGGAGGAATATGCCGAGGTGGTGCGGCGTTTCGATTCTGTTGTTCAGCGGGCAATGGCCAGAGGGCTGGGTGCTGCACCAGTGGATCGGGTGGTGTCGGCTTGTTCAACTCAAGGGCCGGTCAGCCAAGCCGATCGACAACAGTTACGCGACGACTATGGGCTCTATGCGCAAATTATTTCCGGGCAGGCTCCTGTAGCAGGACCGGATTGGCAGGACGCGGCAGACGATCAAACCGGCCTCAGGTCCTACCGCACGACTTATTTGCCCTACGAGATTCTTCATTGGGGCGGCGACCTAAGCGAGATGTTCCCGCAGACCTGCCGGCTGGTAGCGGAGCGAAATGTCAATCTGGCCGAGTTTGTCTCCTTCTGGTTTCGCGCGGCTCGTCCTCTCACTGAGTCGTATGATTTTTTTCTACTCAAGATTGAGCGGTTCATCGAGTTTGTGGCGGAGTTCGCGCCGGAGGCGCTGGCCTGCGTTGAAGAGGAAAGTGCTGTGCTGAGGCAGGCCTATGTGGAGGCGAATGAAGTGGAGGGGCCTGTGCTGGAGAGAGGGAGCGTGTGATGAGCTTCTGGCAGTCACTGGCCGGGCCGATCATCGGGATGGCGCCGATGGATGGGGTCACTGATGCGACCTTTCGCCATACCGTGGCACTGCAGGGGAAGCCAGATGTTTCCTTTACGGAGTTCACGCATGTGCATGACGTTTGCCGAGGGCCGGAGTTCCTTCTAGATTCTCTCGTGTATCACGAGGTGGAGCGGCCGGTCGTCGCACAGCTCTATGGGAAAGATCCGGACCTCTTCTATCAGGCGGCCCATGCAGTCTGTGAGTTGGGGTTCGACGGGTTGGATATCAACATGGGCTGTCCCTCTCGTAGCGTCGCCTCCTCGGGGTCAGGCGCAGGGCTGATCCGAACGCCGGATGTGGCCCATGCGATTATGCAGGCGACTCGCCAGGGGATCGCCGATTGGGCGGCAGGCCAGACTCTCGAGCGAGCGGGGCTCAAGTCAGGCAGAGTCGAGGCTATTCAGCGGATGAACGAGCAGCGGCAGAATGCTCGTCCGCTCGTTCGCGAAACGATTCCCCTGTCCGTCAAGACCCGCCTCGGCTACGACGTGGCGATCGTCGATCGTTGGATCGAGCATCTGCTCATGGAGCAGCCGGCCGTGATTTCTCTGCATGGCCGCACCCTGCAGCAAATGTATCGAGGAGAAGCGGATTGGGGCGCCATTGCCCGTGCGGCAGAGATTGCGCGGGGCAGCGGAACCCTCTTGTTCGGCAATGGCGATGTGGACAGTCTTCAGGATGTCGTGCGCCGCGTGCGTGAGACTGGCGTCGATGGGGTGTTGGTGGGCCGGGCTACCCTCGGAGCCCCCTGGTTCTTTCAGCAAAAAGAGGAGGCGCAAATCCTGCTTCGTGAGCAGCTCCCTGGCGAAGGGCCCGAGCCGGTCGCGCCGTCACTCGACGTTCGCTTTGAGTTGTTGCTCGATCATGCCAGACGGTTTGAGGCTGCCTGCGGAACCAGGCAGTTTAGGCGGATGCGCAAACATCTGGGGTGGTACTGTAAGGGATTTCACCATGCCGCCTCGCTCCGATCCAGCATGGTCCTGGTCTCGTCGGCTGCCGACGTGGAAGAGGTGCTGGCGAATTTTCGCAAGGCCTGCGCAACGCTCCCTGAGGTTTCGGGCCAGTTGTCGTTCGAACCCGCTGCCTCGACGCAACCCTCTCCGGCTCTCTAGATGTCACTGATTCTGGCTTCCACCTCTCCACGCCGCCGCGAGTTACTCGCTTTGCTGGAGCTTCCGTTCGATGTGCAGCGTCCCCCGTTCGAAGAACGGCTGGAACCTGGTCGGGTCGCAAGCGAGCAGGTACAGGATTTTGCGCAGGGTAAAGCCAGGTCTGTGGCGCAGCAGAGGCCTGAGGCCGTTGTGCTGGGGAGCGATACAGTGATCGAACTGGATCATGAGGTGCTGGGGAAACCGTCCGGTCTAGCGGAGGCCCGTTTGATGCTCAGGCGCCTGGCCGGTCGTGACCATCGAGTGCTCACGTCGGTCGCGCTTGTCTGCTCAGCCCGCACGATCGACCAGGTCGCCCTGTCCGCAGCCGTTGTGAGGATGAAGCCCTACGATGAGCGAGCGCACGAGGGGTACCTGGCAACAGGAGAAAGTCTCGGGAAGGCTGGGGCCTATTCGATCCAGGGAGCAGGGGGGGACTTGATCGAGTCCATCGAGGGCGACTTTTTGACCGTGGTCGGTTTGCCGCTCCGTCTGGTCGCGCAGTTGCTCGCCCAAGCTGGCATGAGCCTGCCGGTCGACCTTGAGAGCCTGTACGCCACCAAGCCCTACCCCAACTGGACCCGCTTTTCCGGTTGATTGCAAAGGGGGGAGGGTTTTCGTACAATGGCGCCCCATCGTTCATTTTTTGTGTTGTTTACGGAGGAAGTTATGACTGTGAAATGCCTGACATCTATGGCGCGAGTCGGTGGCGTCGCCACTTGTGTAGTTGTGGGTCTGTTGACGATTTTCGGTCTTTATCCAGCCTTGGCGATCGATGTGAAGCTGTCCCCAGAAGAGGCGCAGAAGGCCTTGGAGTCAGGGCGAACGCCAATGGAGAAGGCCAACAGCCCGGAAGAGGTGAAGAAGATTCTTCAGCAGGCTTCAATGGTCACGAGAGTTGGAGCCGATCCAGAGAAGGACTCTTGTGGTGCCAGCGTCATCCTCCGGACTAAGCGCTACCGGTTGGAAGCCTTTGGTCGGCAGGAAGCAGCAGAGTCGAAGAAGCGGAAGACGGATGTGCGCATGCCAGACGAGTTCATCAAGAAAGTTGTGGACATGTCGAACATGGAGATTGAAGTGCAGCTCTGTGGCGACGATGAATATTTTGCCGAAGGCGCGTTGATCGAGTTGCAGCAGGGCTCCAAAAAGATCAAACCTATCGATATTGCCGCCGCCGATCGTGGCCGCAAGAACGAGGGGAGTGGGCCGGCTTACCGATCGCGTTTTACCGCGCGGTTTGCCTATGAAAAATTCGATCTCAACGCGGCGTCCGTGTTCGTGATCAATCTCCAGGACGGAAAAGAAGTGAGAATCCCCGCAGACTTTTCCAAGGTGAAATAGGTTCATTTTTCGGTTCTGGCTGACAGAGGACTCTGGTCTTTTGTCAGCCGGGAATCGTTCCAGCCTTTCCCTCAATGACCTGGCCCTGTCTTTGCACGTTTATCTTGTGTAGTTGCTTGAACCATCGTAAAGCTACAGATTGGGGCATTTGTCCTCAAGTAAGTGGTTTTGTCTGTTGCATTTTGCAGCAGAATGATTGGTTTGCCTGGTACAAGCCGCTTGCTCCTAGATTGTAGTGATTGAGAGGAGAGTTCTCGCATGATCGAAGAGTGGGGCGCGATTCTCGTCGTCGATGATGATGCGGCGATGCGAGAGCTGGTTCATGATGTGCTGAGGGAGCGTGGACATCAGATTACGACGGCAGGTAACGGACAGGAGGCTCTCGCATTACTAGAGGGGGCTGATTATGCGGTTGTATTGACCGACTTACGGATGAAAGGGATGCTTGGGTCAGAGTTGTTGACGGAGATTCGGCGTCGTTATCCGGACATTGGCGTTGTGCTCATGACGGCCTTTGGAGCAGTGGATACAGCGGTTGAGGCTATGAAGCGCGGCGCCAGCGACTATCTAACCAAGCCGGTGAAGAACGACGAGTTGGTGCGGGTTGTCGAGCGGGTGATCCGCGAAGCCAGATTACGGCGGGAGGTGAGCCGGCTTCGGCGGGAAGTGCACAAGGAATATAGTTTCCATCACATCATCGGTAAGAGCAAGCCGATGCAGGCAGTGTTCGACCTGATCCGGCGTGTCGCCGACAGCCCCACGAATCTGTTGATTACCGGTGAGAGCGGTACGGGCAAGGAATTGGTGGCGAAGGCCATCCATTATAATAGCGACCGTAAAGATGCGCCCTTTATCCCAGTCAACTGCGCTGCTATTCCGGAGCAGTTACTCGAAAGCGAACTATTCGGTCATATGCGCGGTTCCTTTACGGATGCGAAGATGGACAAGCGGGGCCTCTTTGAGGAGGCGCAGAAGGGTACGTTGTTTCTAGACGAGATCAGCGAGCTGCCGCTAATGTTGCAGGCTAAGATTTTGCGGGCGATTCAGGAGAAAGAGGTTCGCCGTGTGGGGGCAAATAAGCCGATCGCCGTTGATGTGCGTATCATTGCGGCGACAAATCGCCACTTGACGGAGGAGGTTAAGGCGAAACGTTTCCGAGAGGATTTATACTACCGGCTCAATGTGATCGAGCTATGTCTGCCTCCTTTGCGTGAACGCCGCGAAGATATTCTGTTGCTCGTGGATGTGTTTATGAAAAAGTGTGCGGAAGTTCTTGGGAAACAGATTCAGGGGGTGAGTGGGTCTGCTTTGGCGATGTTAGTGGATTATGTTTGGCCAGGTAATGTGCGTGAATTGGAAAATGTCATCGAACGGGCTGTCACGCTTACTCGGAGCGAAAAAATTGTCCCGGACGATCTCCCTGTGGCGATTCAGGGAACCAGGGGTGATCGGCGTCTTCTTGACGATGCGGCGGACCGGACTCTGTCGCTGGTCGAAGTGGAAAAGGAATACATCTTGAAGATCCTCGAAAAGACTGGCGGCAACAAGTATCAAGCGGCGCAGATGCTAGGGATTGACCGCAAGACGCTCTATCGGCGGCTGGGAGAGATCGAGGGGAAGAAGCCAGCGTGAGTCAGGCGTTGCACGATAGTGAGGAGCAATTTCGTCTCATTGTGGAGGCTGCTCCTAATGGTATGTTGCTCGTTAGCGAGGATAGCAAGATTGTGATGGTAAATGCGTCCGCTCTTTACCAGTTCGGCTACGAAAGGGAAGAGTTGCTTGGCCAGTTTATCGAGGTACTCATTCCTGGGGGCATTCGATCCGAGCACCAGAAGCACTATGCGGGTTTCATGAAGAATCCGTCGGCACGATCGATGGGGCGGGGACGCGAGCTATTCGGCTTGCGGAAGGATGGAAGCGAATTTGCTGTTGAGATCGGACTCACGCCCATTCAGATCGCCACGGGCCGCGGAGTGGTGGCGTCGGTCGTGGATATTTCTGAGCGCAAACGTCTGGAGGCGCAGCTCCGGCAGGCAGAGCGGTTGGCGGAGTTAGGCACCGTGGCCTCCGGCATGGCGCATGAAATTGGGACGCCGATGAATGTCATTTTGGGCCGTGCAGAATATTTGCTCCATCGCACCACTGACGAAGGAATGAGGAAGGGGCTTGCCACGATCGTTACGCAGGTTGAGCGCATCACCAAGGTGATGAATCAGCTTCTGGCTTTTGCTAGGCGGAGGACGCCAGAGCGGCGGGTTATCGATCTTGGTGCGATCGTGGAGGAGAGTTTGGAGATGTTCCAGGAACGGTTCTCCCATAGTCGCATAGTGGTCGAGAAGATGATTGCGCCGCCTCTGTCTCCTGTCCGTGCCGACCGTGATCAGCTTATGCAAGTGCTCATCAATCTTGTGATGAACAGCCTTCATGCCATGCCGGAAGGAGGCCGTCTGAGGCTGAGTCTCGCCCTTGAGGGCAATTACGTGCGCCTCGACGTTGCCGATTCGGGCCATGGCATGCCTGAGGCGATCCGCTCGAAAGCGTTTAATCCATTTTTCACCACCAAAGAGTTTGGGCAGGGGACGGGCTTGGGCCTTACGGTGGTGAAGGGGATTATTGAGGAACATGGTGGGACTATTACGCTCGAGAGTGTTGTCGAAAAGGGCACGACCTTTAAGATTCGACTTCCTCTGGACGGGGCCGAGACAACCGGTGCTTTCTTACCATAGAGGCCTAATTTCTTTAGAAAATTGATTAGCCGTGTTTTGTCCTCTGGCGAGATTTGTGACAGAAATTGGCTAGCCCCTGTCCCAACTCTCACCAGGTTTCAGGCGGTTCTTATTATACGCCAGCTGACCCTGCCAGAATATTAAGCAGGCCCGCGTGCTTACGAATTCCTATCCTAGTAATCGATCGGGGCCAGACTGGCACGGATTGTGAATCTATTTTCTCGCAAGAGGTTCAAGGGGCAATGAATGTGATAGCGGAAAAGAGGCCAGTGGTGCTGCTTATCGCAGAGAATGACCAGGCAATGCGGAGCCTCCTTTGTGATGAACTCTGGGATCTGGGGGTGTCGATTCGAGAAGTGACCAATGGAGATGAGGCGATTCAATCGGTGTTGGATACCTGTCCGGCACTGATTCTTACGGATCTCCGTATGCCGGCTGGCGGATTGGATTATGTTTCTAGGCTTCGAACCCTTGCTCTTGGAGTGCCGATTGTATTGCTCACGTCATTTGGGGATTCCAAGACGAAAGCCGATGCCTTGGCGATTGGCGTCGAGGCCTATTTCGATAAGCCGGTTCACCTGAGCGAGCTGAAAAGGGTCGTGCAGAGGCTTCTAGGCCAGGCATTAGAGAACAACTAACTGAATTTGTGTATGGCAAGAATCTTTAATTTATCACGAGGCATGAGATGGCCGGATCTCAAGAGCTCCCTTCTGCAGTTCCTTCCTGCATTGATCCCATTCTTGCTGCTCGGCTGGAAGCCATCAAGCAATTAGCCAGTGGGCTTTCCGAGCGTGTGGCGGTGGTGGATCGTAATTTTAATGTCGTGTATGCGAACGAGTCCGCATGGCTGGAGAAGGCGTCTCCCTCATCTGCTCATTCAGCGAAATGTTATGAGGCTTTTGCGCATCGGGAGGATCCCTGCGGTGCCTGCCCTGCGACAATTCTGTTCGAATCGCCCGATGTCCGATCCGTAAGTTGTTCTTCTGGAGTGGATGGCACTGCTTGCGGGATGCATCAGGCTTTTCCGCTCATTGCGAGCGGCGGTGAGGTCGAGTCCGTGCTGGTGAGATTCAAGGGGCTGTCGCATCTTAGAAGCGGTGCGGGGACTGATATTTCAGTGGTGCGGGATGATGGAGGGCTTGGTGGATTGATTGGTTCGAGCAAGCCGATGCAGGAACTTTTCGAGATGATCCGGCTGGTGGCTGACAGTAGCGCAACTGTGTTGATTCAAGGGGAAAGCGGCACTGGCAAGGAATTGGTTGCCAAGACGATCCATTGTACGAGCTACCGACGGGATAAACCTTTTGTTGTGGTTGATTGTGGTTCGCTACCGGAGACATTGTTAGAAAGCGAGTTATTTGGGCATGTGAAGGGGGCCTTCACGGGCGCCCATGTTTCGAAACGAGGGTTGTTTGAGGAAGCCGATGGCGGCACGATCTTTCTGGATGAGATTGCGGACACGACGGCGACGTTTCAGGCCAAGTTGCTGCGGGTGCTGCAAGAGGGAGAGATCAAGCCGGTCGGAGATAATCAATCGATCAAGATTGATGTACGCGTCATTTCCGCAACGAATACGGCTCTTGCCGAACTCGTCAAGGCCAAGGCCTTTCGTCAGGATCTCTATTATCGGCTCGCTGTGCTTCCCCTCTATCTGCCGCCACTCCGGGATCGGCGAGAGGATATTCCTCTCTTGGTGCAGCATTTTGTCGCGGCATCCTGCGCGCGCCATCGGCAGGACGTCCGTCATGTGACGCCGGAGATGATGCAGGCGTTGACTCAGGCCCCTTGGCCCGGCAATGTGCGGGAGCTGCAACATTGCCTTGAACGGGCGGTCGTCACCACGAGCGGGCCCGAGTTGCAGTGCAAGGATCTTGTGGCTGCGGGACCAGAAGAGGCGGGGCATGATCTCCGCACCGTGGCGCGGGGAGCCGCCCAGCAGGCCGAGCGCGGGAGAATTCTGCAAGCGCTTCAGCAGACCGGAGGCAATCGCGTCAAGGCTGCCAAATTCCTCAAGATCAGCAGAGCCAGCCTCTATAACAAGCTTCGGATCTACGAACTGGGTGATGTCTAGCAGGCCGTTGAGGAAGTCCTTCTGCATCGCTCTCAAGAGCCGTAAAAGGTAAAACGTGAAAAGTGAGACGCAGGGATATCGAGTGATTCCCCTCCGAATCGTTTTACCTTTTACAGCTCACGTTTGACGTTCCATGCCTTGAATTTCTGTTTTTGAGCCTGGCCTCTGCCCACTTTCTCCCCATCGTGCAGTTGTAATTGTCTAACTGGCTAGACAGTGTATCTACTTGAAATGTTGTGATTTGCCGTTCTCTATGCTTTTAGCTGTCTAGTCTTGTGGAGGTTTGACCGAAATGGACCTCTTTATTTTACCGTGGCATTAAGTGGAAATCGCAGTATTGGCGGGAATAACGGCTGATTTTTGCGAATAGCTTCATGGGGCATGCAAGTTGCAAATACGTAGCGCTGCTGGTGGGGGTCTGGGTAATTTTGGACCGGCCTCCGAATGGCCCTTTCCTCTGCAAGGAGGAGCCCTCCACCAGCGCTTAACGAAGGTCGTGAGATGCGATGCGGTTTATCGGGCGGGCAACGAAATGCGAGTGACGAGTCGTTTCAACCAATCCGTCTGGTGAGGCGGGCATAACAGGGGAGGCCGTACTATGAGGGGTGATGTGTTTCAACCAACGCGCAGGCGGCGCCGCACGGGGCTGGCATTGATGCTGCAAAGCGTCTTGCTGGCCGGCAGTCTGGTGGCAACGCCAGGGCTGTTTGCGGCGGGATCAGGAGAGGGGGCCCATCAAGGGCATGCCACTCCGGTTGCGATGCCGGGCTGGACCCAGCAGTTGAAGGGCCAGACAGTGCTGGAAAACGCCATCGAAGGCCGTTCCGGCAATGTAGAGAAGATGGAGATGCAGCACCATCGCCTGATGGAGAAGCTCGAGCAGCAGGCGCAGAAAGACGCCAAGGCTCAGCAGACGTCCGGTGCATTCAACGAAATGTCGATGATGCACCAGTACATGGGGCAGGACGGCAGCAG
>SXGR01636555.1_pt1 | contig 13934 bp, 14 predicted proteins | sample 3174711 | NCBI WGS metagenome assembly SXGR01 (sample SAMN11356860, study PRJNA531348) | freshwater metagenome | isolation source: freshwater sample F1-60 | place: China: Fuxian Lake, Yuxi | collected 2017-12-25
CCATGAACCGGCCCGAGCGCATGAACTCCTTCAGCCTGAAGCTGCGGCAGGAGATCGTCCACGCCTTCAAGGCGGCCGACGCCGATCCCGAGGCGCGCGTCGTCGTCATCAAGGGCGCGGGCGGAAAGGCCTTCTCCGCCGGGTACGACATCAAGGAAACGGCGGTCGCCAAAGACCGCACGCTCGACGACTGGCGGGCCATCCTGGGCGAGGAGTACGAGTTCTGCAAAAGCCCCTGGGACTGCTCGAAGCCCGTCATCGCCCAGATCGACGGCTTCTGCCTGGCGGGCGGCCTCGAATTCGCCCAGATGTGCGACGTGCGCTACTGCTCGCCCGAATCCAAGTTCGGCGTGGTCGAGACGCGCTTCTCCAACGGCATCCTCATGCTCGCCATGCCGTGGGTGATCGGCCAGCTCTCGCGCGAGAAGATCTTTACCGGCGACACCTTCGATGCGGCCGAGGCCATGCGCATCGGCCTCGTCAACCGCGTCATTCCCAAGGCCGATCTCGAAGCCGAGACCATGAAGGTCGCCAAGCGCATGTCGCGCGTCGCCATGGCCTGCCTGCAGTGGAACAAGCGCGCCATCAACCAGACCTACGAGACCATGGGCATGAGCGCGGCCATGCGCTACGGCTTCGAGGCGTGCGTCATGATGGATGCGACCGAGACGCCCGAATACAAGGTGTTCAACAAGCTGCGTGTCGAGAAGGGGCTGAACGACGCGCTCAAACACCTGAAGGACACGTTCGCGCCCTTCGAGTGAGGGTGCTGCCTCAGGCCTTCGTCTTGTAGACGGCGAGCGAGCCCGAAAGGGCCCGCTCGACCATCGCCACCGCGGCGGGATCGAAGTCGCGCGTCGGGACCGGATCGAGGTCGTAGAGGCCGTGCGTGTCGCGCCCGCGCATGAGGGAGGCGCTCATGCGTCCGCCCTTGGCCGGGTGCACGTGCGGTGCCAGGAAGATGCACGCGAACCCCACCCGGCGCCGGTCGGAACGGTTGGGCTCCGAGCCGTGCACCACGCCATTGCCGTGGATGGACATCTGGCCCGGCTCGAGCTCCAAGCAGATCGCCTTGCACGGATCCACGCCCCGAATCCGCCGCGAGAACTTCAGCATGTGGTTTTCTTCGGGGATCATGTCGTAGGGCAGCGTCCGGTCGTGCCGCCCAGGGATGACCTGAAGCCCGCCATTGTCGCGCTTGCTGTCGGTCAACGCGATCCACGTGCCGACCGCCAAGCCCGCGGGCTGCAGGTCGAGATAGGTATTGTCCTGGTGCCAGGCGACGAAGCCTTGGTCGTGCGGGGGCTTCCAGAAGAAGCCCGATTCGATGCAGAGGATGTTCGGGCCGATCAGATCCTCGACCGCGTCGAGCACCGGCGCGCTGCGCGCGAGTTCGTAGAGCGACTTGATGAGGAGGTGAACCTTGCCGCGCAAGTCGCGCACGTGCTTGCCCGTGCGGGCGTGGAAATCGTCGATTTCGGCGAGCAGCTTGGCCGCCCCTTCCCCGCTCATCACCGGGACCGGATAGGCGAAACCCAGATCGCGAAAGCTCGCGACCTGGGCTTCGGTCAGACCTTTGGACATGGCCTGGATTGGCGGCCGGTGGCGTTACTCGGCGGCGTAGGCGCGGGAGAGAGCTTCGTCCGCCTTCACGTGCCCGCCCCACGGCGCGCGCGCGAAGATACGGCGCACCATCGGCTCGAAGGCCGAAAGCGGCATCGTGTCGTAGTTGGGGTCGAAGCAGTTCTGGTCGTACTTGGCGCAGAAATCGACGCAGCGCTGGTAGTCCGGGTGGCCCTTGAACTTGTCCCGCGCGTTGCGGTCCATGTCGAAGTGGTGGAAGTAGTAATATCCCTGGAACAGGCCGTGGCGCAGGATCACCCAGTGCGTGGCAGGGCTGACATAAGGCTTGATGATGGTCGCCGCGTACTCGGAGTGGTTCTCCGGCGCGTGGAAATCGCCCACGTCGTGGAGCAGCGCCGCCACGACCATCTCCTCGTCCTGGCCGTCGCGGTAGGCGCGCGTGCCGCTCTGAAGAGAATGCACGCGGCGGTCCACCTGCTCGCCGGGATAGCTCTGCCCGAGCGCGTCGACGGCCGCCAGCATCCTGTCGGCCAGCTTCGACTTGAAGCCCTTGGCAAGCTCGTTGCACGCCTGATACTCCTCGCGCGTGCCAGTCTCCATGCTCAAGTACTTCGTGATCACCTTGTGATCGGGATGGTTCTTCACCGTCATCGCGTTCTCCCTCCCCGGCGCACCGGCGCCGCGTCGGGGCGAGTATAGCCTCCCCATCACATCGCCCCAAGCCACCCCTGAAACGCCGAGCGGCGAGAGGCATCCGCCCCTCGCCGCCCGATTTCGGCCCGTCTTTGCCGGTCTGGTCGCCGATACTAGTAGCCGGTCGGGAACTGCACACTCTTGGTGTGCGCGCCCCACGGCTCGCGCGCGAAGACACGGCGGATCATGGGCTCGAAGGCCGAAAGCGGCATCGTGTCCATGTTCGGATCGAACGCCGTCTGGTCGTACTTGCCGCAGAAATCGGCCGTCATCTGAAAACAGGGATGGCCCTTGAACCGATCGCGCATGTTCCGGTCCTTGCCGTAGTGGTGGAAGAAGTAATAGCCCTGGAACAGGTTGTGGTACTGGATCATCCAGTACGTCTCGGCCGAGACATAGGCCTTGAGGATGTCGGCGGCGAGCGCGCCGTGATTGTCGGGGCCCAAGAGGTCGCCGATGTCGTGCAGGAGCGCCGCCACGACGTATTCCTCGCTCTCGCCCGCACGGTGCGCCTGAGTCGCCGTCTGCAGACAGTGGACGTAGCGGTCGACCGCCATGCCCGGGAAGGAGTGCTGCAGTGCCGGCAGATAGGCGATGATGCGGTCGGCCGTCTTGGCCTTGAACGGCTTGGCCATCTCGGAGAGGAGTTGGTACTCCTCCTTCGAGCCGTCCTCCATCTTGTGATAGCTCTCGTTCGGCCGGGTGTTCGGGCCGGGCGGCATGATGTTCATTCGCTGATCCTCCCAATTTCCTTGAGGTCCACGCGCCGAGCGTTTCGGCCTCGGCACGAATATTAGTGTCCCGGTACCCCGCGCGCTAGGCGCGGGCGTCCACCCGGTCGGCCACCCAATTGCGGAAGGCGTGCGCGACCGCCTCCAGATGGCAGACGCGCCCCGCCTGCGCAAAGGGCGAGCTGACGCCGGCCTGCTGCTCCTCGGTGATGACCAGGTCCTCGGCCGTCGTCACGTCGAGGCGCTCGTAATAGCCCTGCACGCGTGCCTCGAAATCGGGCCGCTCGGTCGTCTCCTTGGGGAAGCAGGTGCCCAGCACCAGCTTGGAGCGGTCGACCGCGAGGGGCTGGATTTCCACGTACCACATGCCCTCGCGCTGGCAGGACATCGTTGTGCACGGATAGGTGTAGCTCCAAATCGAGCCATCCTTGGCGCGCCCGTCCAGCGTGCGGATGGGCGGTAACGGTTCGCGCCCCGGCAGAAGGCCGCGGCTGCCCACGTGGCGTCCGACGAGGCAGGCATGGTTCTGGCCGAACTCGAGCTTGACCGGCGCATCGGGCCCACCTTCTCCGAACAGGATGCCCGAATTGCCCGACATGATGGTTGCGCCTTCGTCCTCGTTCTTCATGGCGAGCGTCGTCGGGTGGACGTGCGGCGTGTGGTACGGCTCCATCACGTTTTCGAGATAGATTTTCCAGTTGCACCCGACCTCGACCTCGCGTCGGCGCACGAGAACCAGGTCGTCGAAATTGTACGAGGCGAGCTTGGGCGCCAACTCGCCCAGATAGGACATGAGCGGCGGGGCCGCGTTGTCGAAATTGATGAACATGAACCGGCCCCACTGTTCGAGCCGGATGGGAAAGAGTCCGTAGCTTTCCTTCTTGAAGCCCTGGCTGTGGTCCATCTGCGGCGCGCCCTGAAGCGCCCCGTCGAGCCCGTAGACCCAGCCGTGATAGCCGCACTTGAAGGCGCGCCCGTTGCCGCTGCCCGTGACGACACGGCAGCCGCGGTGCCGGCAGGTGTTGGCCAGGGCGCGCACCTTGCCGTCGCGCCCGCGCGCGACGATGAGCGGCACGCCCGCGAGATCCATGGTGAACCAGTCGCCCGGCGCCTTCACCTGGTCGTCGTGGCCGATGAAGTTCCAGACCTTGCGGAAGATGCGCTCCTTCTCCAGCTCGAAGAATGCCGGGTCCGCGTAGCAGGATGGCGGCAGCATCTCGGCAGCCAGCGTGGGCTTGCGAACCTTGTCGAAGAAACCGGGAGCAATCATCGGAATTCCCCCTTGGGTGTTACGGAACCGAGTCCGCGCCGCCGTCCACGCGCAAGACCTGGCCGGTCACAAACGCCGTGGTCATAAGATACATGGCGGCCTGCGCGCAATCGTCCGACTCGCCCACGCGTCTCACCGGCACCTTTGCAGCGTAAGCGTCGAACAGCGACTTCTTCACTTCGGGCGAGATTCGATCCACGAAGGACGAGGCCACGACGCCGGGCGAAATCGTGTTCACACGGATTTTGAGCGGCGACAACTCGTGGGCCAATGCGCGCGTGCAACCGTCGAGCGCGCCGTCGATGACCGCGCCGATGACATAGCCCGGCACGGGTCGCCGGTTGGCGACACCGGAGTAGAAGGTGATGGAACCACCGCGCGGCATGAGATGGCGCGCGTCATAAGCGCTCCAAAACTGCCCCCAGAACTTGGCGTCGATGGACAGGCGCGCCTTCTCCTCGTCCAAGTCCTCATAGGTCGTGCGATAGACGCCAGCACCCGGGAGCAAGAGGTGATCAAAAGGCGCATGGCGCTTGAGGTAGGCCGCCACCGCCGCGCGGTCGCGCATATCGATGGTCTCGTAGGCGACCGCCCGCCCGCCCGCCGCCATGAGCGCCTTCGCCGCCTTCTCCAGGCGCTCCATATTGCGCGCGCTGATGGCGAGCTCGGCGCCCGCCGCATAGGCCCGCGCGGCGCTGGCATGGCCGATTCCGGCCGATCCGCCGATGACCACCACCTTCTGGCCCTTGAGGTCGCCTTGGACGGGAGGAAGGGCGCTTGCCATTATTGAACTCTTGCTCATTAAGCCCGGCTAGGTTACCCGGAGAGAGGGCCGGACCCAAGCGAAAGCTGAGGCCGGCCGAAACAGGGGGAGCGGATGGCCCGAACAGAAATGATCGGAGACGAGCTGGACGGCAAGACCGTGGTGGTCATCGGCGGTTCGGCCGGCATGGGCTACGCGACCGCCGAACTGGCCCTGCGCCACGGCGCGCGGGTCGTGATCACCTCCCGCGACGCGGCGCGCGCCGAAGCGGCCCGATCGACGCTCGCCACCGCCACGGGCTCGAACAAAATCGCTGCCGGTACGCTCGCGATCACCGATCGCAAGGGCGTGGATCGCTTCTTGGCCGGCCACGCGAAGTTTGACCATCTCTGCCTGCCGGGTGCGCATGCGCACCGCCTCGACTTCCGAAATCTCGACCAGAAACTCGCCCACGAGTCCTTCGACACCAAGGTCTGGGGTCCGTTTTTCGCCGCCTACGATGGCCGTCACCACATGAACAAGGGCGGTTCGATCGTCTTCTATTCGGGTGCGGCCAGCCGGCGGCCGCTCAAGGGCTATGTGGTGGGGGCTGCGATCGACGGCGCCATCGACGCGGCGACGCGGGCGCTCGCCTGGGAAATGGCGGCCGAAGGCTTTCGGGTGAATTGCATTTCACCCGGCATCATCGACACCGAGGTCGTGCGCCGCGGCCGCAGCGAGGCCGAGTACAAGGCCGCCCGTGCCGCGCACGCGGAGCGCGTGCCGCTGAAGCGCCTGGGCACGGCGCTTGAGTGCGCGCAGGGCGCGCTCTACCTGATGATCTGCGGCTTCGTGACGGGCGAGGTTCTCGCGATCGACGGCGGGGCCGAAGCGTCGCCCTAGTTTCTCGCTTGTGGCGGGCCGCCGCGTCCGCCATCGTGCGCCCCGCATGACTCCCTCCCCCGGACCCCGCCGCGCGGCGGTCGCGTTCATCTTCGTCACCGTGCTCCTGGATATGATGGCCCTGGGCCTCATCATCCCGGTGCTGCCGCATTTGGTGATCGAGTTCATGGGCGCGGACATGGGCGAGGCCGCGCACGTCTACGGCCTTATCGGCACGCTGTGGGCGCTCATGCAGTTTGCGTTCTCCCCGCTCATAGGCGCGCTCTCGGATCGATTCGGCCGGCGCCCCGTGGTTCTCCTCTCCAATTTCGGCCTGGGACTCGATTACATCCTCATGGCCATGGCGCCCAATCTGGCCTGGCTGTTCGTGGGCCGGGCGCTCTCGGGCATCACGTCCGCCAGCATCTCGACCGCGCACGCCTATATCGCCGACGTGACCCCGCCCGAGGGCCGCGCCGGAAAGTTCGGCCTCTTGGGCGTGGCCTTCGGCCTGGGCTTCGTGCTGGGCCCCGCCATCGGCGGCATGCTCGGCACGGAAGACCCGCGCCTCCCCTTCTGGGTCGCGGCGGGGTTGAGCCTGGCGAACGCTTGCTACGGTTTCTTCGTGCTGCCCGAATCGCTCCCGCCCGAGCGGCGCGCGCCGTTCGCGTGGACGCGCGCCAACCCCTTCGGCTCGCTCGTCCTCCTGCGAGCGCATGCACACCTCTTCGGCATGGCGAGCATCCTGTTCCTCCAGAACCTCGCGCACGTGGCGCTGCCCGCCGCGTTCGTGCTCTACACCGCGCACCGCTACGGCTGGGACGCGGGCACGACGGGCATTACGCTTGCCGCCGTCGGCATCTGCTCGATGATCGTGCAAGGCGGGCTCGTGCGGCCCGCCGTCCGGCGCTTTGGCGAACGGCGCGCGCTCATCGCCGGCCTTCTCGCGGGCGCCGCCGGCTTCGCGATCTACGGCCTGGCGCCCACGGCCATGCTGTTCTGGATGGGGTTGCCCGTGATGGCACTATGGGGCTTGGCCGCGCCCGCGCTTCAGGGCCTCATGACGCAGCGCGTGGCGGCGACCGAACAAGGCCGCCTGCAGGGAGCGAACGCGAGCCTCATGGGCATCGGCGCCATGATCGGCCCGACCCTCTTCACCAAGACCTTCGCATTCTTCATCGCCGGCGCGGCGCCCTTCGCGCTGCCGGGCGCGCCCTTCCTTCTCGCCTCGCTGTTGCTCCTGGCGGGCGCCGCCTTGGCGCTCCGCCACGCGCGCTAGAGCTTCGCGAACTTCCTTAGCGCCTCGCCGAAGCCGAGGCCCTTGCGGATCTCCTCGATGGCCTGCTTGTCCTGCGCGTCAAAGGCGCGCGCCATCTCCATGACCTGGCGCGCGACGGCCTGAGGCACAGCCACCACGCCCGTCGCGTCCGCGCAGATGATGTCGCCCGGGCGCACCAGCACGCCGTCCATCTTCACAGGCACGTTGACGGCCAGCACCTTGACGCGCCCCTTCGCCGAGGTGGGCACGACATGGCGCGAGAAGACGGAGAAACCGAAGCTCTCGATCTCGTCCGCGTCGCGCACGCCGCCGTCCACCAGAAGGCCGGCGATGCCCTTGTGCTTGGCGGCGAAGGACGCGATGCCGCCCCAGGTCGAGACCTGATGGCCCGCATTGTCGATGACGCAGACATCGCCCGCCTCGGCACCGTCGATGATGGCGCCCAGCTTGAAGTCGGCCCCCGTGTAGGTGCCGTGCACGCCCGTCACCTCCTTGGCGGTGAAGGCCGGGCCCACGTACTTGGCACCGTGCCAGACCGGTTTCAGATTCGGCATAACGCCCGCGATGCCCAAATCGTCGAGCGCGTTGCCGACGGTGCTGGTGCCGATGCCCTTCAATCCCTCGATGATCGCGGGATCGGGTCGCGTGATCGTGCCGATGTCCATTGCAGGGCCTAAATGTTGCCGATGACGCGGTCCAAGAGGCGCCGACGGATGTCGTGGATCTTGTCCTCGACATGGCACACCGGCCCCGCCTCGGCCAAGGGGCTTTCGAGCCCCGCCTGCATGTGGTGGTACATGGCGGCGTCCTCGCCCATCACCATGTCCCAGCGTTTGTAGTAGCGCTTGGCCACCTCCTCGAAGTCCGCGCGCTTCGTCGTCGCTTCGGGGAAACATCCGACCTGCACCGCGCGCGTGCGATTCGCCGACAGCGGATAGACCTCGAGGAACCACATGCAGTCGTTGTGGCAGCTGAACATGCCGGCCGGGAATATGCTCCCGGAATAGGTGCCCTTGGCGATCTTGCCTTGAAGGTGGGGCATGGCGGGGAAGCCGGTGTCGCCCGCCAGCAGGGCGCGCGTGCCCTCGTGCGGCATGAAGAAAAACACGTAGTCGCCCGCACGCGGCTCGATGGGAAGATTGACCATCGTGGTTCCGCCCTTCTGCCCGAGGAAGTCGACCGGCTTCTGGTAGACCGAGCGCAGATGCAGCGTGGGCGTGTGGTAGTACTCGAGGAAATTCTCGATGACGATCTTCCAATTGGCGGGCACGTCGTACACGTGCCGGAAGGTGGGCCGCATATCCTCGAACCGGTAGCCGCCCAGCTTGTCGGGCAAATCGCCCAACGTGGCAACCAGCGGTGCTGCGTCCTTGTCGAAATTGACGAACATGAAGCCCGCCCAAGTCTCGAGGCGGACGGGGACGAGCGGGTAATCCTCCTTGCGGAAGTCCCTGGCCTGCTCCATGTCGGCAACACCGGTGAGCGCGCCATCCAGACCGTAAACCCAACCGTGATAGGGGCATTTGACGGCGCGGCAATTGCCGTGCCCGGGTTCCAGAAGACGCGCACCGCGATGCCGGCAGGTGTTGGCGAAGGCTCGGATTTTCCCGTCGCGCCCGCGCAGCACGAAGGCGTGCGCGCCGGCGAACTCGAAGGCCTCGTAGTCGCCCGCGTTGGGGATTTTCTCGACGCGGCCGATCAGGTTCCACGACCGCAGGAAGACGCGCTCCGCCTCGCGGCGAAAGAATTCCTCCGAGGTGTAGCACCAGGGCGGGAGCGAGGTGGCGCCGGGCGCGTCGGCAGGCAAGCGCGCGCGGGCATAGAGCGTGGGATCGAAGATGTCGAAACTCGAATCGGGCATGGCGTGTCCTCGGCAGGAACGGCGATTATAGCGCCCAAGGCCACCACCGCCACGCCTCGCCGGGAGCCATGGCGGGCTGCTATGCTCGCGCCAAACGGGAGGACGACATGGCACGACCGGCTCTTCTCGACGGCGGCATGGGCGGCGAACTGGTCCGCCGCGGCTACGACTCGCCACACATCTGGTCCGCGCGCGCGCTCATCGAGGCGCCGGAGATCGTGCGCCAGGTGCACGAGGACTTCCTCGACGCAGGCGCCGAGATCATCACCACCAGCAACTACTCCTGCACGCCCAAGATTCTCGGCCGCGCCGGACACGGCCACCGCGTGCGCGAACTGGTTGGCCGCGCGCGCGACCTGGCGAACGAGGCGCGCGCGCGCAAAGGCAGGCCCGGCACCAGGATCGCGGGCTCCCTCCCGCCGCTCGTCGGCACCTACGACCCCGAATTGGTCGAACCCGCCGCCACCATGCGCGAGGTCTATGGCGAGATCGCGGAAACGCTTGCGCCCGGCGTGGACTTGATCGTCGTCGAGAGCATGACGGCCGGAGCGGAGGCGCGCGGCGCCGCGGAGGCCGCGGCCAAGACCGGCAAGCCGGTCTGGGTTTCCTACATCCTCGTGGATTCGGGCGCGCCCAAGGTGCGCTCGGGCGAGAGCATCGCGGACGCGGTCAAGGCGCTCGACGGCGTGCCGAACGTCGAGGCGATCCTCTTCAATTGCTGCTCGCCCGAGGCTATCGGCGGCGGCATCGCGCATTTGCGCAAGGCGACGGCGAAGAAGGTGGGCGGCTACGCCAACGCGTTCCGGCCCATCCCCGACCGATACAACAAGGAGCGCGACGGTCGGCGCACGCTGCGCGAGGACGTGACGCCCGGCGCCTATGCGGACGCGGTCGAACACTGGATCAAGGACGGCGCGGACATCATCGGCGGTTGCTGCGGCACGGGGCCGGAGCACATCCGGAGACTCCGTGAACTAGTGGTTGGATAGGACGACTGCCTCTCGGTCTACGACGACCGCAGCCAAGGGAGCGCCTCCTCGTGGAATCCCCTCTCACGTCATCTGAACACGAGTGCCGCTTTGCCGAGACCCTCGCGGCTTACGCAGATCGAACACGCCGCTCAAAGGCAAATCGGCACGACTTCGGTCGCCATCTCGCCGACAGTCGGGCATCCGTGAACTTCCGCATGCCAACTAAGGAGGTGACGTATCCGATCGTAGGCGCACGAGCCAAGGGTGGCCGCATTTGGGACGTCGACGGCAATGTCTATGTCGACCTCGCGATGGGGTTTGGGGTTCAGCTTTTCGGACATGACGCACCCTTTGTCCGCGACGCTATCGATGCGCAGCTATCGAACGGTCTCTATCTCGGACCGCAGGCACCACTCGCAGGCACGGTCGCCGCCAAACTTGTGGCCCTTACCGGCGTCGAGCGCGTCAGCTTCTGCAACACCGGCACAGAGGCTGTCATGATGGCGCTCCGACTCGCGCGCGCCGCAACCGGCCGCGACGGCGTCGCCATGTTCAAATGGTCCTACCATGGCAACTACGATCCCACTCTGGCGCGTCCGCGCCCGGGAAAAGATGGCGCGAAGACCATTCCTTTGGCCGCCGGCATTCCGGCCCCCTCCGTCGAGACGACGTTGATGCTCGACTACGGCGAGCAAAGCGCGCTCGAAGCATTGGAGGGCCATGGAGACCGGTTGGCCGCCGTGGTCGTCGAGCCGGTGCAAAGCCTCCGCCCCGGAATACAGCCCCGCGAGTTCCTTCATTCGTTACGGGATTGGTGCACTGCGCGGGGCGTAGCGCTCATCTTCGACGAAATCCTTCTAGGGTTTCGCATCCACCAGCGAGGCGCGCAGGCCCATTTCGAGGTTCAAGCCGACATCGTCACGTACGGGAAAATCCTAGGCGGAGGCTTGCCGATCGGAGCCGTGGCCGGAAAGGCGCGTTTCTTGGATGCCATCGATGGCGGCGCTTGGCAATTCGGTGACGACTCGGCACCAAGCGGCACCCGCACATTTTTTGCCGGGACCTTCAACAAAAATCCTCTCGGCATGGCCGTTGCGCTTGCCGTTCTGACACGTTTGGACGAGGAAGGGCCGAGCCTTCAGGAACACCTCAACGCGCGGACTGCTGCATTCGTCAACGAACTCAACGAGCACTTCGAGGCGCGGCAGATTCCGCTGTCGATTGATCGATTTGGCTCCCTATTCCGGTTCGCCGGCCGCGGCAGCATGGACCCGTTTTATTACGCCCTTGCCAACAACGGTGTCTATCTCTGGGAAGGCCGGAGTTGTTTCCTGTCTACGGCGCATACAGATGATGATCTCGCGCACGCAAGGGACGCGATTCGGGACGCTGCCCGCGCCATCAAGATCTGACGGCTAGGCGAGCCGCTTCTCCATGAAGACGCTCAGCGGATCGGGCGCATAGTCGCCGAACGGCCCGCGCTCGACGAACCCCGCGCGCCGGTAAAGGCCCAGGGCCTCGGGCTGCTTCGGCCCCGTCTCCAGGCGCAGGAATGCGAGGCCACCGGCCCGCGCCTCGGCTTCGAGCGCGTCGAGGATGAGCCGCCCCAGGCCGCGGCCCCGCAGCGCGGGATCGACGTACATGCGCTTTACCTCGCCGTAGGCGCCGCCGCTCGCGCCTTGGACGACCAGCGCCCCGCAGCCCACGCCGCGCGCACCCTCGCGCGCAACGAAGAAGCGCACGTTCGGCGCGAGCAACTGGGACACGCCGAGGAAATGATTGCTCTCGGGCGGGTAGAGCGCGCTCATGTAGTCGTCGAGCCACCGGATCATCGCCCGGACCTCGTCTTGGTCCGGGCTTTCGCGCGCGATGTCGAACGTGCTGCCGCTCACGCCGCCGGCACGAAGCTCTGGACAAAGCGGTCGGCGGCGCCCGCGTCCTCGCCCGCGTCCGCGATGACGCCGATGAGCGCCGCCACGGGCGCCACGGCTCCTTCCGATGCCACGTGGCGCACAAGGGTCCCCGCCACCGGCGCCTCCAGCTCGTTCGTGCTCTTCTCGATCTCGATATCGGCGATCACCTGGCCCGCCTCGACGCGCGTGCCCTCCGGCACGTGCCACTTGGCCACGGTGCCTTCCTCCATGGTCAGGCCGATCTTGGGCATGGTGAGCGGGTGAATTGCCATCAGATCTCTCGCGTTCAGATTGCCATCGTCCGGCGCACCGCGTCGGCGACGCGCACGGCATCGGGAATGTACATGTCCTCGAGACTTGCCGCGAAGGGCACGGGCACGTGCGGCGGCGAGACCATGCGCGGTGCGGCCTTGAGATCGCGCCAGCACTCGCCCGCCGCCAGCGCCACGATGTCCGTCGCCATGTTGCAGCGCGGATAGGCCTCGTCGACCGCGATCAAGCGCCCGGTCTTCCTCACGCTCGACAGGATCGCGTCCACATCCAAGGGCGAGGTCGTGCGCGGATCGACGATCTCGCATTCGATCCCCTCCTTCGCCAGCACCGTCGCCGCGCGCTCGGCCATGTGCACCATGCGCCCGATGGCGACGATGGTCGCGTCCGTGCCTTCGCGCGCGAGGCGCGCCTTGCCCAAGGGAATGGCGTAGGCCTCGTCCGGCACCTCGTTCTTCATGCCGAGGATCGCCTTGTGCTCGAAGAAGAGCACGGGGTCGTCGTCTCGGATGGCGGAGATGAGCAGGCCCTTGGCGTCGTGCGGGTTGGAGGGAACCGCCACCTTGAGCCCCGGCAAATGCGTGAAGATGGGGTAGAGGCATTGGGAGTGCTGCGCGCCCGCGCGAAAGCCCGCGCCGTAGAGCATGCGGATGACGAGGGGCAGCGTCGCCTTGCCGCCGAACATGTAACGGATCTTGGCGATCTGGTTCATGATTTGGTCGAAGCAGACGCCGGTGAAATCGACGAACATCACCTCGGCCACGGGGCGGAGGCCCGTCATCGCCGCGCCGGCCGCCGCGCCCACGAAGGCGGCCTCGCTGATGGGCGTATCGAGCACGCGGCCCGCGCCGAATTCCTTGATGAGGCCCTTGGTCATGCCGAAGGGGCCGCCCCACGCCTCCTCGTTCTTGGCCGAACCGCCGCGCCCGCCCGCCACGTCCTCGCCCATGACGACGACGCGCGAATCGCGGCGCATCTCCAGCTTCAAGGCCTCGTTGATCGCGGCGCGAAAGGATTTTTGGGCCATGGCGCGCCTCAACCGTTCGCGTAGACGTGGGTGAGGAGCGCGTCCGGCGTGGGCAACGGCGCCGCCTTGGCGAAGGCGACGGCGCGCTCGATCTCGGCCGTGGCCACCGCGTCGATGGCATCCAGCTCGGTGGCCGGGACAAGGCCCGCCGCGGTCACGCGCGCGCGGAAGAGGTCCAAGGGATCCTTGGTTCGGCGCAACTCCTCCACCTCGTCCTTCGCGCGGTAGGCTTGGGTGTCGCCCTCGAAATGGCCGTAATAGCGTTTCATGCGGCATTCGATGAGGCTCGGCCCCTCGCCCGCCCGCGCGCGCGCCGTCGCCTGACCCATCGCTTCCCACACCGCGAAATAATCCGTCCCGTCCACCTGGTGCCCCGGCATGTCGAAGGCCGCCGCGCGCCTGACGATATCGCCGCCCGCGAGGGCCCATTCGGCGGCCGAAGCCTCGCCGTACCCGTTGTTCTCGAACACGAAGATCGCCGGCAGGCGCCACACGCTGGCGAGGTTCATGGCCTCGAACACCGTGCCCTGGTTGGACCCGCCATCGCCCGTGAAGGCGACCGCGACCGCACCCGTGCCGAGCGTCTTGGCGGAAAGCGCCGCGCCGCAGACGAGCGCCGTGCCCGCGCCCACGATGCCGTTCGCCCCCATCATGCCCTTGGACAAGTCCGCGATGTGCATGGAGCCGCCCTTGCCCCCGCACAGCCCCGAC
>SXGR01128772.1_pt1 | contig 13932 bp, 15 predicted proteins | sample 3174711 | NCBI WGS metagenome assembly SXGR01 (sample SAMN11356860, study PRJNA531348) | freshwater metagenome | isolation source: freshwater sample F1-60 | place: China: Fuxian Lake, Yuxi | collected 2017-12-25
CACCCCGGGGTAGCGGTTCCAGAACCAGGTGCCACCGACGCCACTGCCACGCTCGTAGACGCGCACCCGCAGGCCGCTCTCTCGGAGGCGGTATAGCGCGTAAAGCCCGGCGAAGCCCGCACCGACAACGACTGCGTCGTAGTCCGTCTCGTTCTCGTTCACGTCACTGACCCTTCCTCGGTGAAACCTTGACCGCCCCTGCTGATCGGGACCCGGATCGTTGGAACGGGCATATCGTGGTACTCGTCGGTGATGGAGCAGACCTTCTCGACGATCGCGTCGAAGACCGCCCTGCCTAGCTCGGCGCTGGCGACCGTGGGATCCCCCGCCACGCCGTCGGGGAACGACTTCGCCAGGTCGAAGCCGATGGCGGCGCCGCCGTCGGCAAAGATGTCGCTCGGGCCGGCCGTGATCCCGAAGTGTTCCTTCGCGTTGACGTACCGACCAGGCGAGCCCTCGAGCTTGACCAAGTCAGGACGGTCTTGGAGAACCAACGCGGTCTCGAGCTCCCCGGCGTGCCAGTCGCCGCCGGGCTCGGACGCACGCAGCCTCTGGTAGGTCTCGCGGCCGAGGCCGATGTTGTTGATCCAGACGACGGGTACCCCGGTGCTCTGCATAACCTCGTTGACCACCAGAGACACGGCCGGCTTGTTACCTGCGTGTCCGACGATCATCACGATCTTGAGGAAGCCTTGATCGATCAGGCTCGTGCACAGGTCGTGCAGTAGGGCCATGAACGTCGATGAGCGCAGTGTGAGGTATCCGGCGAAGCCAGTGTGGTTGCCCGAGAGTCCCCAGGAGACCGACGGCGCCACGATCAGGTAGTCACGCGACCGGGCCGCGGCGAGTGCGGTGTTCACGGGCAGCCTGATGTCGGTGTCTACAGGAAGGTGCGGTCCGTGTTGCTCGATTGACCCCACCGGGATGACCACGACGTCTCCGGCGTCGATCGCCGAGGCCAACTCTGGAGAGGTCATCTCCTGGAAGATGCGAGGCTCACTCATTCCGTTTCCCTTTCGACGCGTCCATACCGGTGCCCGTGCGCAGGGCTAGGCCTGCCGCATCAACCGCCTCCTCCTTCAGGCCGCCCATGCCAGCGGTGGTCACGTATAGGGTCCCGGGCTCGCCGAAGCAGAGGTTGCTCGGGTAACTGCCTTCGCCCATGTCGATGCGCTCGACGAGCGCGCCAGAGGGGTCGAACACCTGCACCGAGTCGGACTTGTTCACAGCGGCCCAGAGGCGGTCCTGTGTGTCGAATGCGATGCCGTCCGGAAATCCATTGACCGTGTGCGCAAACACGTGGGTCGACCAGCGACCCCCCGACGTGGGGTCGAGACGAACGATGCGACTGGGGAACGTTTCGGCCACGAACAGCCGACCGCGCGAGTCGAAGGCGAGCCCGTTGGGGAACAGCAGGTCGTCGCTGATCAACTCGGCGTCGCCGGAGCCCAGGTCGAGGGCAAAGACGCGCCCCGTCACCGCCTGGTCGAGCGCCGACTGGTCGATGGGGTCGGTGATGTATAGGCGGCCGTCGGGGCCGAATGCGAGATCGTTCGGAGCCACCAGCGGCAGGTCCATGACGGGCTCGACCGACGTCGCCGTGATCCGGCACAGCAGGGCGATCGGCGCCGCCGGTGCTCCCCACTGCCCACTGTTCTGCACGACGTAGAGATCGCCGTTCACATCGATCACGAGGCCGTTGGGGCCACCGCCCGTGATCACCTCTCGGAGGACGTCGCTTCCCCGGGTGATGAGGACTCGCCCCGGCAGGAACGAGGTGAAGGCGACGACGCCGGAGCCGAGGTAGACCGGACCTTCGGTGTACCCGCGGCCGGAGACGAGGAGCGTCATCGTCCGCCGCCTTCGAGCCCGCGACCCTCTTCGGCCGGCCCGCGAGCGCCCTTGAAGGTCGCGATGACCACCAGGGTCAGCACGTACGGCAGCAACTTGACGACGCCGAGGTCGGTGTCCACCTGGAATCCGAAAGTGTATGCGCACGAGAAGAGCAGCGCAGCAACGACCGCTGCCAAGGGTCGCCAGGCGGCGAGGATCACACAGGCCAAGGCGATCCACCCGCGTCCGGAGGTGACCGCCGTCGAGTAGCTGCCAATGACGGCGAGCCCGAGGAAGGCGCCACCGAGCCCGGTCAGCGCACCGGCCACCGCGAGGACCGCGTACCGCAGTGGCACGAGCCGGATCCCGATTGAGTAGGACACCCTCAGGGAGTCGCCCGAGGCCCGCACCTCGAGCCCGAGCCGCGACTTGAGGAACAGGCCGATCGCGATGGCGGCCAGCACGCACACGTAGACGAGGATCGGCTGGTGCAGGAACAGGTCGAGCGTGGCGTTGCCAGTCGCCGGCCAAGATGGCTCCATGAGGTCGGCCCCGATCGTCAGGCCTTGGGGGAACCAGTCACTCAGCAAGAAGCCGGTCACACCGATCGTCAGGATGAGCAGGATGATGCCGGCGACGACGTCGCCCATTCCCAGCGACATCGACAGGAACGCGAACACCAGTGCGGTCAGCGACCCGACGACCGCACCGCCCACCACCCCGGCAAAGGTGCTGCCTGTCGTCAGGGCCACCGCAAGCGCGCCGAACGTGCTCGATAGCAGGGCCGCCTCGACCCCAATGAACAGCACGCCGGCGCGAGAGGCAAGCAGGGCGCCGAGTGCGGCGAATGCGATCGGCACGGCCCCGGCGATTGCAGTGGACCAGAAGGCGGTCGTGATGAGGAGGTCGAGCACGCCCTACTTCACCCCCCGCCCGGTGAGTGCGCGCTTGAGGGTTCGATATAGCCCGGTCTTGGGGATGGCCAGCAGCACGAACAGGCAGATCACCGGGAGGGCTTGCATGAGCGTCGTGACGGAGTCGGGGACCGATGCGGCCCCTTTCATCGCGACGCCCGACGCATTTATCATGCCGAAGACGATCGCCCACACGGTAATCATCAAGGGCGACCGAAGCGCTAGGAAGGCGATGACGATCGCTAGCAGGCCCCAGCTGGCGGCCCAGCCGGGTGCGATGTAGTAGCGGAAGCCGACCAGAATCAGGGCACCGGAGAGTCCGGCGACGGCACCGCTCAGCGTGAATGTGTTCCACTGGATCGTGGGCACGGTGAGGCCGGCGTGGGTGGCCGCATCCTGGTTCAGTCCCACGGCACGCAGGCGCAGCCCAAGGGCCGTGCGCTTGATGAGCAAGATGCTCAGAACCGAAACGACGACGGCGATGACGAAGATCCACGGAATCCCAGGAAGTGCGTCACCCAGGATCGCGATGTCAGGGATGCGCTCGCTCTGGGCGGTGAACTTCGAGGTGTCCGCCTTCAGCGGGCCCGCGATCAACAGGAGGATCGAGGTCGTAGCGATGATGTTGAGCATGATCGTGCTTATGACCTCGTTGGCCCCGCGATAGGCCCTCAGCAGGCCCGCGATCGCGCCCCACAAGGCCCCGCCGACGCAGCCGGCGATCGCCCCGGCCAGAAGGAAGGCGAACGTGGGCAGGGAGTCCGGGAGCCTCGTGACGACCACCAAGGCGAACACGCCACCCACTTGCAGTTGACCGTCGGCGCCGATGTTGAACAACCCGGCTTGGAAGGCAATCCACACCGCGACCGCACAGAGCATTAGCGGAACGGCCTGCGTCAACGAAACACCGAGGTTGTAGGTGGTGCCGAAGGCACCCTTCACCATCGAGTTGAGCACGTCGCCGGTGTCGTAGCCCGACCAGGCCAGCAGCGTCACCACCAGCCCCATGCCGATAACTAGTGACAGGGCTTGGAGGCCGATCTGGCCGGCCGAGTGAGCCAGTGCCTTTGCGCGAGGGCGCGGATAGAGACCGTGCTTATCGGGCTCGATCTGAGTGGTGATCGACATCAGCCAGCCACCGCACCGGGACTGGATGCGGCAGGCGTAGTCGCGCTCCTGCTCGTATACCAGGCGGCGAGCTCGTCGCGATCGAAGCGGTCGGCGCGCTGCGTCCCGATGACCGCCCCGCCGTTCATGACGGCGATGGAGTCGCAGATCTGCAGCAGCTCCTCGAGGTCGCTCGACAGCACGATGACCGCCGTGCCCAAGTCCGCTCGATGAAGGAGGATCTGCTGCAACTGAGCCGTGGCCATCACGTCGAGGCCCTGAGTCGGGTAGGAGACCATGAGTACTTCTGTCGGGCGCTTCAGGGCCCGGGCCATGACCATTTTCTGCTGGTTGCCGCCTGACAGCTCGTCGGCGATCGCCAGAGGGCTCGGTGGTCGCACGTCGAACTGCTGAAGCAGCTCCTTGAGGCCGGTCAGTGACGAGCGGCCCAGCATGTACTGGAAGTGCTCGGCGATCGTGAACGTGGGCACGATGCCGTCCCGGCGCCGATCTCCCGAGACCAACTGCAGCCCTAGACGTGAGCGGCGCGCATAAGGCGTGACGCCGAGGCTCACGCCGTTAAGCACGACGCTGCCCGAGGTGACCCGACGTAGTCCGGCGATGGACTCGAGCAGCTCGAGCTGGCCGTTCCCGTCGACGCCCGCGATGCCGAGGATCTCCCCGCGTCGTAGCTCAAGGTTCACGGAGTCGACGAGTCGATGCCCGGAGTCCTCCACTGTCAGCCCGGTTGTCGTCAGGACGACCTCGCCGAGAGTGGCGCCCTGTCGTGACGGCACGGGAACCTGGAGCCCGACGATCTCGCTGGCCAGCACATCGGCGTTGGGAAGGGGACGGCTCGGGTGCTCACCCACCACCCGTCCGCGCCGGATGACAGTGGCCTCATCAGCGATCTCGGTCGCCTCCTCAAGCCGATGCGTGATGAGGAGGACCGACATTCCCTCGTCGGCGAGTAGCCGCACCATAGCAAGGAACGGCCCGGTGTCCGTCGGCGGGAGGAAGGTGGTCGGCTCGTCGAGGATTAGAAGGCGGGGACGACGGCAGAGCGCCTTGATTAGCTCGATGCGCTGCCGCTGCGGAAGCTCGAGTTGACCCACCGGAACGTCTAGGGGGACGGTGGTGCCGACCTGCTCCTGAACCTCAGCGGCCAGGGAACGGAGAGCGGAGTTGTTGCTCACGCGCAGAGCCAGGGCGATGTTCTCCAGGCCCGTCATCACGGGCACCAGTGCAAGCTCCTGGTGCACTGTTGCGATGCCCGCAGTCTGGACTGAGACGTTGTGGGTTCGGATGCGCTCGCCGAGGTAGTGGATCTCGCCGCTGTCGGGGAGCAGCAGGCCGTTAATGATCTTGACGAGAGTGCTCTTTCCGGCGCCATTCTCGCCGAGGAGAGCATGCACGGTGGACGAGCGGATCTGCATCGTGATTTCGTCGTTCGCCTGAAGTGTCCCGAACGTCTTGGAAACAGACTGGACGTCCAGCACCAGCGCACTCGCGTCCGCCACGCTCACCCCTCCCTCCACGTCGTATTCCAGCGGGATGAGGCTCGGGTCGGCGGCACCTTACGGTGCCACCGACCCGTGATCCGCCTAGGCGACCTTGCAGGCACCTTCCGGGTAAACGACCTCACCGTTGGCCAACTGCTGCTTGACCGCGTCGACCTCCGGCTGCTTGTCCTCGAAGCCGAGGGTGAGCGGAGTCGAGTCGATGACGCCGTCAGCAACGCCGAGGATGTTGATGCTGGGGTTGAAAGTCCCGTTCACCCACGAGTCGACCGCCTCGGTGTAGCTCTCGAGGAAGTTGACGTAGACGCTCGAGACAACGGCCTCGGGCGCACTCGCGCTCTCATCGGCGAAGGCGCCGATGTAGTAGACGCCGTCCTTCTGGGCCTGTGCGGCGATCTGCGGGGAGATGCCGCCGTGCACTGGCGCCGTGATGACATCCGCGCCATCCGCCACGAGTCCCGCCGTGACGGCCTGGCCCTTCTGCGCATCGATGAAGTCACCTGTCTCCTTGGTGATGACGACCGTTCCGGGGTTCACCGCGTCGGCTCCGGCCTCTTGGGCGGCGAGCGCCAACTGCAGGGGGATGATGTCAATCGATCCCACAGCACCGACCTTCTTGTCCGCAGTGACCAGGCCCGCGATGGCTCCCTGGAGGTAGCCGTACTGGCACCAGTCGAACGAGTACGAGGCCACGTTGGGGAGGTCATTCGTCGTGGAGAGCGCCGACATCATGACCCAAGCGGTGTCCGAGTACTTCGCCGCAGCGGCGAGCAGGTTCTGCTCGTAGCCGTTGTCCGTGGAGAAGACGACGTCGACTCCCTCCGCACCCCACTGGTCCAGGACGCGGTCCGCGTCGCCGTAGGGCACGGCCTCAGCCATCTCGAGGTTCCAGCCGCCGGCTGCGGCCGCCTTGTCGTAGGCCTGGCGCTGGACCGGATCCCAGGTGCCGACGTTGGTTGGGGTGACGGTGATCACGCGGACCTCGGGGGCCTCAGCCGCGGGCGAGGCCGCCTCCGACGCGGGAGCCGCCTCAGAGGAGGCCATCGAGGCCTCGGCCGACGCGCCAGCGGCTTCGCTCGGGGAGCTCGAACTGCTCGAGGACGAACCACACGCTGCGAGTGTGAGAGCTCCCGCGAGCCCGAGGGCGACCGCGGCCCCCCGACCCCTGCGGGACCTTACCATTGAGAAGTGCATCCAAACCTCCGTTGTGCCCGAGGGGCGAGTTGTCTGCAACGGCCATCGAGCCGCTCCAACCCCTTACCTATGGTATTCAGTGTGCCGCACTGTGTGCGCAATTTGTTGCGGAATCGAAACAATCGCGTGAACAACCTCGACGCCGGCCTAGGACCCCAGATGGCCTGGAATCGCCGACGGGACGGGGCCATCCGTCCGAAAGCAGCCCCAATCCGCGCTTAAGAGCCATCTCGAGGAACCTGTTGCAGCAAGGGCGTGGAAGATGTCAGAATCCCCTCTACCGTATCCGAAGGGATCACCATGGACCAGAACACGTTCAATACCCTCTGCCTGCAGCAGCTCACACTCAGCGGGGTGCATGAGTCCGAGACCGTTGCGATCCTGTCGCAGGGTGCAAGTCGGACCGCGTACGCCGACGCCTTCCTCTGGGCTGCCCAGCAGCTTGGTGCCTCGGCCTACCACCTGCGCATCGCCGACGCCGCCCCCAGCTCGGGGGCCTGGGCGGTCGGGAGCTCGGGGCTGGCCGAGCATCCCCTCGCCATCCAGGCCCTCAAGGAGGTCGACATGCTCATCGACCTAAAGTTCCTGCTCTTCAGCAAGGAGCAGTTCGCGATTCAGGCGGCCGGCACGCGCATACTCACCGTCGTCGAGCCACCGGAGCTGCTCGGTCGGCTGATGCCGACCAAAGAGCTGCGTGAGCGCGTCGAGATCGGCCAGGAGATCCTCGCGAAAGCGTCGAGCATGCGCATCACCAGCGATGGCGGCACCGACGTCACCTACGACTTGGGCATGTACCCGACCATGACCGAGTACGGCTACAACGATGAGCCGGGCCGCTGGGATCACTGGCCGGCCGCCTTCGTCTTCACCGGCGGAAGCGATGAGGGGGTCAACGGACGCATCGTGCTCTCCCCCGGTGATGTGCTCCTGCCGTTCAACACGTACGTCCAGGCTCCCGTCGAGCTCACGATCGAGAACGGCTTCGTCCAGGACATCCGGGGCGGCCTGGACGCCGAGTTGCTGAAGTCGTACATCGAGACCTTCAACGATCCCCGGGGCTACGGGATGTCCCATGTTGGCTGGGGGCTCGACCACCGAGCGCACTGGCACGGACTCACGCAGTTCGGCGGCGGTATGGGAATGGAGCTGCGCTCCTTCTACGGCAACGTCATGTTCTCGATCGGTCCGAACAACGAGCTCGGCGGGCCGAATGACACCCCGTGCCACTTCGACATCCCGATGCGCAACAACAGCCTCTTCCTTGACGACGAGCCCATCGTCGTCAAGGGCGAGATCGTGGTGCCCGAGATGCGCGCCGCGGGCCGCTAACCGAAGCACGTCCTGCAACGAGCTGGTACAGCCTGTTTTCGCGTGCACGAAATTGGAAGGATCTGATGTCGACAAGTCGGATCGGGATGCTCGTCCCGAGCTCGAACGTGACCATGGAGACCGAGCTGCCCGCGATGCTCCGCGCGCGCCTGCGCCTGTTCCCGGACGAGACCTTCACCTTCCACGGCGCGAGGATGCGCATGACGCACGTCAGCCCCGAGCAGCTGACATCCATGAACGATCAGGTCCCGCGGGCCACTGCCGAGGTCGCCGACGTCGACCCGGACGTCATCGTGTCCGCGTGCCTGGTGGCGATCATGGCGCAGGGCCAGGGCTACCACTGCACGGCGGAGGACGAGATCCTGCGCGCCTGGCCGTCGGGTTTCGCCGCGCAGGTGGTCACGAGCGCCGGGGCACTCCTCACCGGACTTCGCGCTCTGGGTGCGACGCGCATCGCCATGGTCACCCCCTACACGCCCGCCCTGACCCGACTGGTCGTCGACTACATCGAGGGCGAAGGGTTCGAGGTTGTCGACTTCATCAGCCTGGAGGTCGTCGACAACCTCGACGTCGCACGCCTCGATCCCGACGCCCTTCTCGGGCACGCCATGCGGCTGGACGTGGCGCGCGCGGAGGCCGTGGTGCTCTCGGCATGCGTGCAGATGCCGTCACTCTCCGCGGTCGGACCCGTCGAGGCGGCACTCGGCCTTCCGGTCCTCACGGCCACCACGGCCACGTGCTTCGAGGTGCTGCGCTCGCTCGGGCTCGCACCGGTCGTTCCGGATGCGGGGCTGTTGCTGCGTGCGTGAAGACGGCGTGCGGGCTAGATGCCCTAGAGCGCCTCTGCCCGTGAACGGACCAGACGCAGTGCGGCTTCGCCCGCATCGTTGATGTGCTGCTCCATGATGCGCTGGGCCGCATCCTCATCACGCCGCTCGAGCGCATCGAGGATCATCTGGTGCTGACGGTGCGACAGGCGCCGTCGATCGGGCGTGTACGCCGCGTACGCGGAGTAGACCAGCGGCATCTCGACCAGCTGCTTCGCCACCGGCGCGATGAGCAGGTTCCCGCAGTTGGCGTGGACGAGGCCGTGGAACACATCGTTTTCCCTGAACAGCAGGCTGGCGTCCTCGCTGTCGAGGAGTGAGTCGAACTGAGCACAGCTCTCACGCATCGCCGTCAGCGCCTCAGGAGTCGTCCGGGTCGCGGCGAGGCGCGCGGCGAAGCCCTCGACGACGGCCCGCAGCTCGTAGGCGGCGACCAGCTCCTCAAACGACGGCTGGCGCACCCGGGCCACGCGTCCACGGGTGGTCTCGACGAGGCGCGCCGCCTGGAGGGAGAGCAGCGCCTCACGGATGGGGGTGCGGCGCAGTCCGAGCTGGGCCCCGAGGGCGGCCTCGCGGAGCTCGGCTCCGGGGGGCAGCTATCCGCCGAGGATCACCGACCGGAGGGCCTCCTCGGTCAGGTCGGCGCCGGTCTTCACGGACGCGGTCGCCAGACCCTTAATACCCAAGGTAGTTCCCGTCTCGTACACGGTGTTCAGTATACTGGCCATGTGGATTTTCGCGCCTTCGACGGATCGGTTCACCTCGGGTACGGGTTGACCCCCAACGATAGCGACCCTCCCCTCCTTCTCCTCCCACCGCTCGGCCGCGACCGGTCTTCATGGCGCGCCCAGACCCCCTTCCTCGCTGAGCGCTACCGCACCATCACGCCGGACACACGAGGCACGGGCACCTCCCGCGACGCCGTCAACGGTTTCACCATCGACCAGTTCGCCGCCGATGCACTCGTCATCCTGGACGAGCTCGGCGTGGGCGAGGTCCATGTGGCCGGCTGGTCCATGGGCGGGGCGGTGGCGATGTCGCTGGCGCTGCTTGCCCCCGAGCGCGTCCGGAGCCTTTCGCTCTACACCACTTGGGCCCGCACTGATGTCGCGCTCGCTGAGCGCTTCGTGGCGATGAGGGAGCTCACCGCGTCGCGCGAGGACCTCGTCGACGTCGAGGAGCACACGCTTCGTCTCATCCTGTCGCCCGAGGCGCTGTCCGGGATCCACGACCTCCGCCTAGCGGCCGCCGAAGCGACCCACGACCCCGGCTATCCCAGCCGCGAGGCCCTGATCGGCCACCTCGACGCCTCCATCGCGCACGACGTGCTCGATCGGCTAGGCACTCTGAGCCTCCCCACCCTCGTGATCTGCGGAGAGGCCGACGCGCTCACGCCCGCGTATCTCGCCCGTCAGGTGGCAGAGGCGATTCCCGGCGCCGAGTATGTCGAGCTCACTGGTCCCCTGTCGTCGCACGCGCTGCCGCTCGAGCTGACCGAGTCCTTCAACGACGTCGCGAGGAGCTTCCTTGACCGGCTCTGAGCCACGGGCCGTCACCGAGGTCTACCGTCGCGCTGGCTTCGGAGGCAGCGCCCGCCGGGGCGGCCACCCGGCCCTGATCGTCGTCGATCTCCAGCGCGGATTCACTCAGGCGGAGTTCGCCACCGGCGCCGACATGACCGATGCCGTCGATGCCGCGAACCTGCTGATGGACGCGTTTCATCGCATCCAGGCTCCTGTGGTGCTCACCCTGATCGCGTACTCGCCGGCCGAGCTCGCGTCATCGGTCTACCCGTGGCTGGAGAAGGCGACGGGGATCGCCACCCTGGTAGCGGGCGAGGACCAGACCGCCCTCGACCCGCGGCTGCACATGGAGCCCAGCGACATCGTGCTGCGGAAGAAGGCCGCCTCGGCGTTCTTCGGCACGGGGCTCGCGAACATGCTCGCCGCGCGCCGCGTCGACACCGCGGTGATCGTGGGCGCGACGACCAGCGGATGTCTGCGGGCCAGCGTCGTCGACTCCGTGTCCAGCGGCTTTCCCACCCTGGTTCCCCGGGAGGCGGTCGCTGATCGAGCGGTCAATCCGCATGACGCCGCGCTCTTCGACATCCAGGAGAAGTACGGAGACGTCATCTCCGTCGAGGAAACGCTCGCCTACCTCGACTCCATCCCGCCGACCACCTGAAGGGCGACTGCAGCCATGTCCGCATTCCGTATGACCCCAGAGCACGAGGCCGATCTCGACGGCACAGGTGCGCGGAGGATGTACGTCGAGGTCGATGAGAGGCCGCGGCTGAACGTTCTCGACTACGGCGGCACCGGATCACCCGTGATCACGCTGCCGGGCATCACGACGCCGGCCATGTCGTTCGACTTCGTGGCGCAGGCGATGCGCGCGAATCACCGGGTCCTGTCGCTCGACATCCGCGGACGTGGCCTGTCGGACACGGGTACGTCCTGGACTCTCGACGACTATGCCGACGACCTGGAAGCCCTTGTGCGGCACCTGAACGTCGAGCGGCCCGTTCTCGTGAGCCACTCGATGGGCGCCCGCATCGCAGCGCACGCCGCCGCAAGGCCGGACAGCACCTACCGCGGAGTGATTATCGCCGACCCCCCGCTCACCGGCCCCGGCCGCGACGTCTACCCGACACCGCTCAGCGTGTTCGAGGCGCAACTCGAGGAGGCTTACGCAGGAACGACCACGGACGACGTCGCGCGCTGGTGGCCACGGTGGCCCAGGCGCGAGCAGGAGCTGCGCGCCCGCTGGCTCGCGTCCTGCGACCTGGACGCCATCCGCGGCTCGTACCACTCCTTCGATGAGGACGACTTCCTCGTCGACTGGAGCCGCGTGACCGTGCCTGCCGTCTTCATGTATGGCGACGAGAGCCCCGTCGTCACCGCCGCCGGCCTGCAGGACTGCCGTGCGGTGAACCCCGGGGCCACGTACCTCGGAGTACCCGGGGCCGGTCACATGGTGTTCTGGGACAACTACGACGCAGCCATCCGACTGCTTGGGCACGCGCTGAGCATCGTCGAAGACGCCTCGGCGTCCTGAGTCCACGGCCCTACGGCGTGAATCGACCTGCTCAGGCGATGGTCGCCCCGCGGCGCAGCGACAGAATGGCCGCCAGCTGCCCGAGCGACACGACGGCCAGCACGACGTAGACCGCCGTCCATGAGTCGAGAGCCGAGGTCAGGCCTCCGATCAGGACCGGACTGACCGACGCGCAGGCGTAGGCGATCAGGAACGCCATGGCGGTCGCCCGCGCAGCCGCATCGGGGCTGGTGGCGTACTCGGGGAGAAGGGCCAGGCCTAGGGCGAAGCTGGCGCCGAGGCCGATCTGCACGACTCCGATCACGATCCAGGTCTGGAACTCGGGTGCGACGCCGACAAGGAGCAGCGCCGCTGAGGTCACCAGTACGAGGACCACATAAGCGGGTCGCCGGTCGTCGTACCGCTGGACCAGGCGGGAGACGAGGATCGCACCAATCACCTGCATCGCCGTCCCATAGCCGAGCAGTAGGCCACCCTCCACCTGGGTCCAGCCGCGTTCGTCGTACGACGGGGCCATCCAGGCCACCAACGCGTAGAACACCACCCCGTTGAACGCGAGGTACACCGCGATGGACCATGCGGCAGGGCTGCGCCACGGCAGAGTTGCACGCGTGGGCGGTGCATCCTCAAGCGGTTCCATCCGTCTGCCTATTAGCAACCATGCGATGACCGCCACCACGGCTGGGATCGACCAGAGCGCCAGCGATGCTGTCCAACTGCCGACCCACACTGACATGGGGACAGCAGTGGCGGCGGCCGCTGCCGCGCCGACGATCAGCAGCGCGGTCGTCATTCCGGTCGTCGAGGTCACCTTGGCGGGGAACCACTGCCGCACGAAGGCCGGCACGAGGACTGCGCACGTGGCGATACCCACTCCGCCGATCGCCGCTGAGAGGACGAGGATCGGCGGCCACGTTTCGGCGCCCCATCTCATCCCCGCGCCGAGAGCGATGAGGCACAGGCCTAGCGTGACAGCCGGGACTCGTCCCGTCCGAGCGGCAAGGCGCGGCACCAGAGGCGCCGCTAAGGCGAGGCAGAGGATGGGGATGGCGCTGAGGAGACCTATCACCACGTCGCTCCACCCCAGCGAGGTCTGGATGTCGGGGGTGAGCGGTGGCACGCTCGAGATGACGGGACGGAGGTTCACCGCAAGGAGGAGGAGGGCGGCGAGGCGGACTCCCGAGCCCCGGGCGGAAGGCGCGTCCGCACGATCCATAAGACGGCGTCTCCCATGCTTGGCCCGCCTCAGGCGTGCGGTCGCGGCAGAAGCGAGTTAAGCCAATAGCCTACCGGCACACTGTATACCGTTCCACGGCAGTTCACAGTCGCACGTGCTCTTTGGCATTCGGACTTGGATTCACAGTCGGGAGAGGTTGGCCGGTGGCTGGCCACTCGATTGATGAGTGCCACGCCCGCCCTGACACTTTGTCCGCCCCCCGCCATTGCTTCCAAGGTGGGACTCGTCGAAGCTCACAGCCAGTGGCGGAAGCGCCGATCGCGGGCCTGGCCGGGACTCAGGTCGGCGGAGTCTCCAACGGCACGCTGACCATGCTCAAGCTTTGTCGCTCGGCGCGCCACGCTCCAACTCCTCGTGGTGGGGACCTTGACCAGATGACATCGAAGACTGGTTGCCAGCATCGCCACCGCCGAAGTTCCCGGGCTCGGACTGGCCATTCACTCAACCTTGCACTCGCCGCTTGGGTAGGTGTTCGGCTTCTGCCCTATCTTCTGCCCTTTCACCCCGGTCGCGCCTGGACCTGCACGGCTCGACGTGGATGGGATCTCCTTAAGTACGAACATGTTTGTGTGGGTACGTCCATGAGGCGGGGGGGCTGAAACTCGGAAGGTCGGCGGTTCGACCCCGCCCCTGTCCACCACGTTTCCCTCACAAAAACGGCAGTTATCTGCCGATGCGACACTAATTTAACGGGCCGAATCACTTGTCTCCAACAAGCCGAGTCACCGAGCACTACCGGTGTGGGCCAGTTGCTGTGGGCCAGGCACCTGGTGCCGGGTGACCGAGTCGGCACCTTGATATCAACTAGTTGTCTACTGGTTGAATTGACCCTATACTTCACACATGACCATCACGGTGGGCGCCTTCGAGGCCAAAACGCATCTTTCCGAACTCCTCGCAAGGGTCGAGGAGGG
>SXGR01229377.1_pt1 | contig 13932 bp, 15 predicted proteins | sample 3174711 | NCBI WGS metagenome assembly SXGR01 (sample SAMN11356860, study PRJNA531348) | freshwater metagenome | isolation source: freshwater sample F1-60 | place: China: Fuxian Lake, Yuxi | collected 2017-12-25
ACGAAATCGTCTTCATCTTTTCGTTGCAGAGATCGTCTGGAAGTTTAATCATCGCGAAGAGTCGCTCAAAGACAGAGAAAGAGCCCTTTGGAGGCTCGTTCTTCGATGAGGAAATTGGTGGCTGTTTTTACTCATTACCCTATATATAAAATACGCTCGGCCTGCGGGGGCCGCCAAGCATGGCGGCCTGGCCGAGCGAAATGTAGATTCTTCCTTGTTCCGCAAGGTGTGCTTCGCACCTTAAAAGCCCCTCCTTGGCGCGAAGCGCTGAGGAGAGGTTGGGGAGGAGTACCTACTTTGGTTTATGATCGGTCATGGTTTGCTTCGTCCCACTTTGTGGTGAGCTTTTTTATGACCGCGTCTAGGTCGTCACCGTAGATGAACAGTTCTTGGATCGCGTTTTTGCCGCGAACGAGTATTCGCAGGCCGCCTTGGACTGGCGTCACTTTTAGGCGGGGTTGGCTGCTGTTTTTTGGGGCGATCACCCCAAGTACGACTTTTTTCACCTGCGTCATCGTTTTTGCGGTGACGATGACGAGCTCCGCCTCGGCGATGAACGTCGAGTGATTTCCGTTGAACTTTTTTCCTCTGAGTACGCCGTTTTTTGCCATGGGATCCTCTTTTTTATTTTGCGAGGCGCAGACGCACAATTTCTCGCCACACCAGCTGATCTTTGCGGCCGTAGAGCAGGCCGTGATTTTTTGTTTCTGATGTGCCGAGTCGCGACGCGACACTTGTGGGAACGAGCTGCTCTGTTTTGAAACCGAGTTTTTCAAATTCTTTTGTACTCATACCGTGCTTTTCTCCGCCGAGGATGTAGACGGGGAGTGCGAGTACGACCGGCGCTCCGGGTTTCAGAATTCGTTTCCATGAGGAGAGCGATTCGTAGTACAGCTTTGAAAGTTCGTGGAGAATTTTTTGGATCTCTCCGCGTTTTTCTTGGCCGGAGCGCGGTGGTCCGAGGAACGGTTCGCTTACGATCGCGTCGATCGCGTGATCTTTGATTTGTTGACCGATGTTTCGTGCATCTGAGGTGAATACGGTTGCATTTGTTGTGGCGGGCACGAGATTTTTTCCTTTCAGCCACTCGATATTTTTTTGTGTCGACTCGACCGCCTTCGGATTTTTATCGCTGCCGTACAGTTCGGCGAATCCGATCTGCATCGCCTCAGTGAGAATCGTTCCTGATCCGCAGAACGGATCGAGCAACGCGCCATTTTTGGCGCCAGAGATGTTGATCATGATGCGCGCGAGTTTCGGCGGAAGCATTCCTTGTATTGTGTCACGCTCCGGACGACCATAGTCAACCAGCGAGAATTCTTCGAACGGTTGAATCGCGAGCGTTTTTCCTACGAGCATTTCGCCCTTTTTTCCGAGCACCACAAACTCACCGCCTTCGTCGAGCATGTTGTTTTTTCCAACCACGACCGACGTGAGCGCAGTACCCATCTGTGCCTTCACCCAACGCGCACTGCAGTGCGCTTCTTTGAGTCTACGCTTCACCTGCATACCGACGTCCTTGAACCTCGCCGCGAGCACGCCGGCTTTGTTTTCTGGCGATTCAGCCTCGAGTGAATACACGCTCAGTCCGAACGTCACGTTCTTGCGATTCGCGAGCCGTTCAAGCATATGCTCGGCGAGCAGCTCGGCGTCGATCGGCATCGCATCCGCAGTGATCTCGCCGATCTTGATCGTGCCGCCGAGGCGATGCATCAGTGCAGCAGCATCGAACGCCGTGCCAGGCGCAGCATCGACCACAAGTGCATGCCTCGAAATCTCAGAAACCGTAAACGTAGCGCTGTCGAGCAGCGCGCTGATCTCCGCCGTAGAAAGCACGGCGTTAGTTCCGAGAATGAAGAAGTAGCGCATAACAGTGCCACGTTACACGAAACGAACGGCTTTGTCCATGGTGCGCTCTTGAATGTTGCGGTGAGGTATTTTATTCTCCACTTGCCAATCAAGGCGAGGCCCGTCTGACGGGTCAGGGCCGTCAGACGGCCCAAGGAGAAACTCACGTGAGTACAACGTCAGTAACGTATCCCATGGTCGGCGCCGTCGTCGGCGCCGAGAAGTTCATCGGTGCGAACCGCACGTGGACCGCAGTCAACGCATCCCAGAAGCGATTCCTCAAGGATCACTTCGGCCCCTGTCGCGGCGAGGTTCGCGAGCTCAGAGAGCTCGAGACGTTGGCATCATGGAACGCCGAGGAGCTGAGTCAGTTCCTGGCGGCGAAGGGGTTCCCGAGCCAACTCGATCCGTTCAAGGACGGTGAGTTCGGCGTTGCGAGCGTGCTCGACGTGCTCGTCGAGTGGCTCGTGGCCGGCACGAAGGTGCCGATCCGAGCGAACGGCACCGAGTACTCCGGCGCGCGACTCACGAAAGGTGTCAGCTACTGGTCTGCCACCGGACACAAGGCACCGATCGCGGTGCTCGAGACCAAGACCGCGGGCACCAGAGTCTGTCTGACAGCGCTCGCGAAGGCGCCGAAGGACGGGTTCGATCTCGTCTTGAAGGCCGAGAAGATCGCTGGCTCGGCGAGCGTGACCGGTGGATTCGCAGCAGTGCAGTTTCCGATGGTGGACCTCAACCAGAAGGTCGATATCAGCTGGCTGAAGGAGATGCACACGCGCAGTGACGACGGCAAGGACTGGACGATCACGCAGGCGAAGCAGCGGACCAAGCTGCGCATGAACGAGAAAGGTGCACGTGCGCAGAGCGCGGTCGAGATCGGCGTTCGTACGACGAGCATCCACCTGCCCAAGCCCGACCTCATCATCAACAAGCCGTTCATGATTTGGTTCACCCGCGCCGGCCTCAAGCGCCCGCTGTTCGTCGGGCACATCACGCCGGAAGACTGGAAAGAGCCGGCCGACCTTACGACGGCGTAATCTCGAACGGTCCGACATTCGTCGGATCGTTTTTTTATGTTAGGGCACTCTTGCCACGAGAGCGTGTCCATGATAAGGTTCGGCCTGTTGATGCGAATAAGCATCTTTTTAGCCTTATTTCCACGGTCCGATACTCATCGGACCCGTGCGAAAAGCACGAATAAGGTCATACTATGGAGAAATACGAACTCCTCTATATCGTCCCGGCGAAGTACACCGATGCGGAGATCAGCTCCCTCATGGAGAAGGTCAAGGGCATGGTGGCGACCGCGGGCGGCAACGTGACCGAGATGCACAATCTCGGAAAGCGCAAACTGGCGTACTCGATCGGCCAGACACGCAACGGCAACTACATTCTCAAGTATTTTGAGGCTGAGCCATCCGCGCTCGCGAAGCTCAACGACACGCTCCGCCTGTCGACCGACCTCGTGCGTCACCTCATCGTTCTCCGCGACAAATATCTCGTGAAGATTCCGTCGCTCGTTGAGGAGGTTGGGCGCAGCGAGGATGATGAACGTCCGCGCGTCATGGCCTCAGCACCTGTTGCGCCGAAAGTGCAGGCCGCGGTGATCCCGCAGGATCCGATGTCGATGGAAGAGTTGGATAAGAAGTTGGACGAGATCTTGACGGAAGAAGTACTGTAATAGTATGAAGGGGCCGCTACGCATGTCGGGGAGACGTCGTGGCAGCTCGAATTCTTAATTCTTTCAGAGATCTGAGACTATGAATCTCAACCGCGCGATGATCATCGGTAACCTTACTCGCGATCCGGAAGTGCGTACTACGACAACCGGAAAAAATGTCGCTTCGTTCGGTATTGCGACCAGCTACAGCTGGACCGACGCCACAGGACAGAAACAAGAAAAAACAGAGTTTCATAACATCGTTGCGTGGGGCAAGCTCGCTGACATTTGTGGCCAGTATCTCGGCAAAGGACGCAAGGTGTATGTCGAAGGGCGATTGCAAACGCGCGAATGGGAAGGTCAAGATGGTCACAAGCGTAATCGCACCGAGATTATGGCGGAGAGTATGATCATGCTCGATCGCGCACCGGGTGGCGCACCTGGCGCTGGTGGTGCGATGCAGCGCGCGGCGGCTCCTGCAGTTGCAACAGAAACGAAAGCCGGTGCGGATGATGAAATTCGCGTTGAAGATATTCCATTTTAAACTATGCAAAAAAATCAGAAAAATAATAGCAATCCGTTCAATGCGCAAAGGCATTGTGGGTTCTGCATCAAGACGGTAAAGGCCGTGGACTATAAAGACGCGACCGCGCTCCGTCGCTACACTTCTTCCTATGGGAAGATCGTGCCGCGACGCCGCAGTGGTGTGTGCGCGAAGCACCAGCGAATGGTTTCCGAGGCGATCAAGAAGGCGCGCGTGATGGCGCTCCTTCCTTACGCAGTTCGATAAGAAAAAGCCCCCCGATGGACATCGGGGGGTTTTCGGTTGATATCCTCCCCCAACCCCCTCCTTACCTAAAGGTAAGGAGGGAGAGTTACGCTTTTAAGTCCCCCTCCTTGGCGCAGGCGCCAAGGAGGGGGTTGGGGGAGGATTACATTATGATGCAAAATTGGGAGCGACTAAAAACTGATTCGACGTATCGCGCTCGCATGGAAAAACGCGCGGTGATCGTTACTGCCGTGCGCGGGTTTTTTCGTTCGGAAGGATTTCTCGAGTGCGAGACGCCGACTGTTGTCGCGGTTCCTGGGATGGAGCCGTATCTCGATCCGTTTCAGACGTCGGTGACGAGGGTCGATAGAAAAACATTTCCTGCGCATCTGATCACTTCGCCAGAGTATGCGATGAAGAAGTTGCTCGCTGGCGGTCTTGAGAAAATTTTTGAAATCACGCGCGCGTATCGCAACGGCGAGCCATGGGACGGTGGACATAACCCGGAGTTCACGATGATTGAGTGGTATCGGGCGAACGCAGATTATACCGCGATTATGTCGGATACTGAGCGGATGGTGTCTGCGGTTGCGCGCATCGTGACGGGCTCGGAACGGATTCAGTATCAAGGACGCGAGATCGATCTTGCGTCACCATGGGAAAGGATGACCGTTGCCGAAGCGTTTGAACGTTTTGTTGGAATTGATCTTGGATACGGGATCGATGATCTGGAATGGTTTCGTGCCGCGGTTGCATCGAAAGATGTTATGCTCCAACCGAACGATTCTTTTGATGACGTATTTTTTAAAATATTTTTGCGCGACGTCGAACCGAAACTCGGTACGACTCATCCAGTAATTTTATACGAATATCCACGGTCAATGGCAGCGCTTGCGCGAATCAAATCATCGGATCCACGATACGCAGAACGGTTCGAGGCGTATTGTGGAGGGATGGAGTTGTGCAATGCGTTTTCTGAATTGAACGACATCGCTGAGCAACGTCGTCGTCTCGAGGAAGAGCGTGTGTTGCGTCGGGCGCTTGGCAAAGAGGATTATGGTCTCGATGAGAAGTTTCTTCAGGCGGTCGGCATGATGCCACTATCCGCGGGTATTGCCTTAGGAATTGACCGTCTGGTAATGTTGCTCACGGACGCCGCTACGATCAGCGACGTATTGTTTTTCCCCGCTCAAGATATTTTTGAATAATCCTATGGCAGACACAACAGACCTGAAACGCGACGTATTCATCATGTTCAAGGATGCTATTTGTGCAGTCGTTGATTTTCAGCACGTGAACCCGGGTAAGGGGAGTGCGTTCGTGCGCACACGACTTAAGAATGTGCAGACCGGCAAAGTGCTCGAGCACACGTTCAAGGCTGGTGAAGGGATCGATCTTGTGGAGCTCGAAAGGTCCAACATGCAGTATTTGTATAAGGATGCGAACAGCTACCAGTTTATGGACAATCGCAGTTTCGAGCAGCACGGGATGTCGACCGATCTTGTGGGTGAGAAGGGACAGTATTTGAAAGAAGGTCAGGAGGTGCAGGTTTTGCTTCACGGTGAGACGCCGCTCTCGATCGATCTTCCAAAGAAATTGATTTTCAAAGTTGTTGAGGCGATGCCTTCTGAGAAGGGTGATTCTGCCCAGGGGCGCGTCACCAAAGAAGTGACGCTTGAGACAAGAATGAAACTTGCGGTGCCGATTTTCGTGAAAGAAGGGGATTCGGTAGTGGTGAATACGGAGACGGGGGAGTACGTGGAGCGGGCGTAGAAAATGAAAAAACGTCTCCTTGACTGGAGACGTTTTTTGTGAGAGAGTGCCTGCGTTCAAGGTGAGTTCACCAAGAACAAGGAGGAGAAAATGGTAACACCGTTCGGCTTAGTCACTGTGGGCAGGTTGATGTTCACTGCCGTGGCGTGCGCTGTGTGTGGTTGGCCGCTCTGGCTCGGTATATATGCCTACGATGCTTTTTCTCCAAGTGGATTCTTGGAGTACGCTGCATCGACCGCGCTCGGCATCGTTCTTTTCGTTGCACAGATGGTGATGGCCTATTACTTCGCGCAGGCACTAAACTGGATATGGGAAATCGACGATGATGGAGGAGGGGGTGGCGATTTTATGTGAGAGATCATTCGCGTAACTTTCGTAGAAAATAAAACGCCTCTGGCTTTGCCGAGACGTTTTTTGCGACTCATTGACATTTTTTTTCTAAGGATTAAGGTAGTGCAATCATTGGGAATACGTGACCAGTGATCCGTGCGGCCGGCTGTCGTAATCAAGGAGAAACACGTGAAAACACTCGGAAAGATTCTTTTCAGCGCCATCACCTTCGTGGCTGCTCTCGTTCCTCTGTGGCTGTTCGTGGTGGCCAGATGTCTCTTGGCACCGCAGGGGTTCTGGCAGAACCTCGCGCTCACCGGCGCTGGAGTCGTGATACTGGGCGGATTCCAGATCACCTTCCTCATCTTCTGGATCGTCGTTTCATTCCACATCTGGACGGACGACTAGCGTTAAACGGAAGGAAGTCAAGTGAAAATCTTCGTCAAAGTACTTGTCAGCATCGGCGTTTCCATCGTTGCGCTCATTCCACTCTGGATGCTCCTCGGCGCACTCGATCCGCAAGGCTTCGGACGCTTCATGTTGGCTGTAGTGGGATGGAGTCTGTTTGGAGCACTACAACTCTTCCTGCTCTTCATCGGCGCTACCTGCATACACGCGTACTGGTGTAAGGAGCACTGAGTTACGACGGCGCGTCTGCTGAGATTCTCACGATAACGAAAACACCCCGAAAATACGGGGTGTCTTTTTTATCTTTTTTACGTTTTCTGGATTCCGGATAGCCGCCGTCGCGGCTTCCGGAATGACAAGATGAATGGTTGATCCCGGGTCAAACCTTGGATGACACGAAAGACGGTTACGCGAGTGCGGGTTCTTTTTCTTCCTCCTCCGCCTGTGAGACCGTGGCGGTGTCGGATTCGAGGGTTTTTTTCATGACGGCCGCGCGGATGTCTTTCATCATCTTTGGATCGGCTTTGAGTGATGCTTTTGCCGTTTCACGACCGACGCCGAGCTTAGTGTCACCATACGAGTAGCTGTTGCCGCTCTTGGTCAGTACACCCATCTCTGTGCCGAGGTCGAGCATGTCGCCTGAGATAGAGATTCCTTCATTGTACATGATGTCGAATTGGCAGGTGCGGAACGGTGGCGCAACTTTGTTCTTCACCACTTTTACTTTTACTTGGTTACCGATCACTTTTTCATTTTGCTTGAGCTGTGCGGAGCGGCGCACTTCGAGGCGTACCGATGAGTAGAATTTCAGTGCGTTGCCGCCGGTGGTTGTTTCGGGGTTGCCGAATACGATACCGATCTTCATACGAATTTGGTTGATGAAGATGACGGTGGTGTGCGTCTTCGAAACGATCCCCGTGAGTTTTCGAAGCGCTTGGCTCATCAGGCGTGCTTGTAGTCCCATGTGCTGATCGCCCATTTCGCCATCAATTTCTGCTTTTGGTACGAGTGCGGCGACCGAGTCCACAACGACAACATCAACTGCAGCAGAACGCACGAGCGTCTCGACGATTTCAAGTGCCTGTTCGCCGGTGTCTGGTTGTGAGATCAAAAGATCGCGCGTTTTCACGCCGAGCTTTGCAGCATATTCAGGATCGAGCGCGTGCTCTGCGTCAACGAACGCCGCAGTGCCGCCGAGTTTTTGCACTTCAGCGACGGTGTGTAGCGCGAGCGTCGTTTTCCCCGATGCTTCTGGACCGTAGATTTCGACGATGCGTCCGCGCGGGATACCACCGACACCGAGCGCGATATCGAGCGATAAACAGCCTGTCGGGATCGCGTCGACTTCCATTTTTTTTGCATCACCCAACTTCATAATCGAGCCGTCGCCGAAACGCTCTCGGATTTGCGCGATCGCCGCACCGACCGCGCGCGTGCGTTCATCTTTTCCTTCGGCTGCTTTCGATTTTCGCTCCTTGTCGGTCTCTTTGATGGGGGACATAGAAAATGGAATAAGTATTACGGCGGGGTTTATAGCTGGTGTCTGAAATATGCACAAGAGGTGCGTAGACAAGGGGTAGTATAGCAGATTTTAAGGATACTGTTCGGTTTCTGTTCGGGTGTGTCAAGGGTGGGTTGTGGATAAAGTACTCCTCCCCCAACCCCTCCTCGCGGGGCGAGGAGGGGGACGGTTCTAAAAATCCCCCTCCTTGCCCGAAGGGTAAGGAGGGGGCTGGGGGGAGGATTTCTTAAGGTACTGTGGGCCCGTACACCGCAGGTTCCTCTGGTTTTGGAAGGGCGATGATGCGGCGAGTGACAGTCATCGACTTGCTGTGTTTTTTTGTCCCGACGATCGTGATCACGTTCAGCCCTTCTTGGAGATCGAGCGAATCCTTGAAGCGACCGCTTTCATCGGGACTGATCGTTTTGCCGTTGATCACGAGCGCTACCTCGCTCTCCGTCGTTCCTTCGACCGCGACTGTGCGATCCGTAGTCACGAGTCCCTCAGCTGGCGACGAAAGCACGATCGTCGGCGGTGTTATCATTTTTGTGAGCTGTACACCGAAGTACGCAAGCACACCGAGTGCGACAATGCCGAGCAATGCGGCTTGTACGATGCGCGGCGTCACGACAAGTTGGCTTTCGGGGACGGAGACATTCGGATGGATGCGACGACCGCCACTCACTCGCGCTCGTGTAAGCGTGCGCACGCGTTCGCGGCGGTAATGTTCGAGCAAAGCGCTCGTTTCAAATCCCAAAAATTTTCCGTACGCTTTCAAATAAATTTTTGTATAAATGTCGTCGGCGAGTTCGCCGTGTGCATCGTCTTCAAACCGCACGAGATATTTTTCAGGAATTTTTGTGCGACTCGCAACTTCTGCAGTCACTAAACCCTTCTCTTCGCGTGCATCACGGAGGAGTGCCCCTACAGATTCAGCGATCAGTGTTGTTGTCGTTGTACGTCGAGGCATGTGATACGTACTAAGCGATGTCATCCGCGTCATCGTCGGTTGCATAGTGGTTTCCATCCACATCACCCAAAGGAGTGACGAGTATTTGGCGCGGCTTCGCGCCCTCACCAGGACCAATGATACCTTTTTCTTCGAGGAGATCCAAGAGCCTCGCCGCGCGAGCGTAGCCGATCTTCAATCGACGTTGCAGATACGACGCCGATGCTTTTCCTGCGCGTACGACCGTGTCACGTGCTTCCTCGAGCAGCTCGTCATCACCATCGGAATTGTACCCGAAGTCCATTCCACCCGCACCAGATTTTTTTTCGGTCACACCGTCCTCGTAGCGCACCGGCTCGTCGAGTTGCTCCATCAGGAAATCCACCACCTTGCGAATTTCTCGATCGCTCACGTAGCAACACTGAATACGTTTTGGCTGAGAAAGATCCGAAGAGATGAACAGTGAATCGCCACGCCCGACAAGTTTTTCTGCGCCCGGTTGATCAAGAATGGTGCGTGAGTCGACCGCGGACGCAACAGAAAAGGCGATGCGCGCAGTGATGTTCGCTTTGATGAGGCCGGTGATCACGTCGACCGATGGGCGCTGTGTTGCGACGATCAAATGAATGCCGACCGCGCGCGACATCTGCGCGAGACGGATGATCGCGGTTTCGACCTCAGACGCAGAAGCGACCATCAGATCCGCGAGTTCATCGATTACGATTACAATGAACGGCATTTTTTCCTCCGCGGTTTCATTGTACGAACCGATATCACGTTTACCCGCCCCGGAGAGCAGGGTGAACCGACGCTCCATCTCTCCCAGCGCCCACTTGAGGGCGTTGATAATTTTCGGCACCTCGGTGATCGCCGGCGTGAGCAGATGTGGGATGCCGTTGTACACCGGCAGTTCGACGCGCTTCGGATCGATCAGCATCAGCTTCATGTCGTCCGGACTGTTTTCAAACAGTAGCGACAGAATGATTGTGTTGAGACACACTGTTTTTCCTGAACCGGTCGCGCCAGCGACGAGTAGGTGTGGCATTTTTCCGAGATCGCGCACCCACGGCACTCCCGCAACGTCTTTTCCAAGACAGAACGTGAGGTTCGATGGGCGACTCCGGAACTCTTTTGAATCGAGCACCTCTTTGAGACTGACGATCGCCACCGAATGATTCGGCACTTCGATGCCCACGAGTGATTTGCCTGGGATTGGTGCTTCGATTCTGATCGGATGCGCCGCGAGCGACAACGCGAGGTCGTTCGAGAGTCCAGTGATGCGCGTGAGTTTGATGCCGTCTGCAGGTTTCAGCGCGAACTGCGTCACCGTCGGACCGACGCTCACTTCGCCCATTTCCACGGGGATGCCGAAATTTTCGAGCGTCTTTTTAATTACATGCATTTTACTCTGCACGTCGCCCGCATTCGGTTTGAGAGATTTATTTTCAAGAAGGTCGAGTGGAATTTCAACTTTCGTTGCACGTCTGCGTTTCATTGCAGCTGTCATCGCCGCAGCTTCAGCTTCGGCGGCGCTCATGTAGTGCGTTGTCGGGGCAAAATCAGGAGTTGCTTCGGAAACTGCGCGTTTTGAAAACGTCGGCGTGCCATCTTGCATCACGTCGAGCGGCAACGTTCCCTGCATACCTGCACCTCGTCGTCGGAACGGCCACGGAAGTGACGTGTTGCGAACCCACAACATTTTTATCACCAGCTCATGAATGGAAATGTTGAATGCCAGCACCAGTGTGCACGAGATCAATGCGACGAGCACAAGAAGACTGGCCCACCTGCCCATCAAAGAGAGCAGTGGGTAGCCGAGCAGTAGGCCGACGTAGCCGCCGGCGACGCTCAGGTTGTCGACATACAACATCGCATCGGTTACTGGAAATCGCGCGACGTTCAGCAGTCCTCCGACGCTCACGAAAAGAAAAAGCGAACCGAGAATGATCGGTGTTTTGATAGGGAACCGCTCTGGCCAGCCGAGTCGGCCAGCGAGCACAATCACTGCGAACGGGAATGCGTACTTGGTGAAACCGAACGCCGCAGCGAGCCCCTCATTGATATATTGTCCCGCCGTTCCTGCGAGACCAAAAAAAGAGAGCAGCGAGATCACTGCGGCGACGAATGCGACCATCGCCATCAGTTCGCTTTTCACTCTCGGGTTCAACGGAGGTCCTGGGGCGCGTTTTTCTTTGCGACGTTCAGTCTTCTTCACTTTCGGCATAGAAGCTACCACAACAGCATACCATTTTTACACATCTCGATCGAAAGGGCTGCGATTTTAGAAAAAACATTGTTACATGAGGAGGGGAAAGATGAGGCACTCTAAGCAGAGCGATGGCCGGGATCGGTTGCATATAAAGTAGGACAGAATGTCCAAGCGCAATCGATGCAGGCTACCTCGACCCTCGTATGAATATGTTTGACCAGAATCGCAGCCATCTCGAGCGGCATGTAAAAATAAAGTATAGCATGTGGCCATTATCCTATAAAAAAAGAGCCCCCATTACGGAGAGCTTATGTCGGATTGTGTGCGGTGCATGCGTTACAGTTTGGATCAGTTTCTTCGTTGTGGTCGCCGTGTTCGTGCGCGCGAGCGAGGTACCATTGGTAGTAGTCATTCTGCTCCCGTGTGAGGCGCTCCGCACTCGAGGTCCGACAGCCTCTTGCAATGAGGCGGCGGAGTGTTTCACTGAGGGGGAAGATGCGAGAGCCCGGTGTGCATGGTTTCTTTCCGTATGACTCGGCGATGAGGGTTGCGTGGTACTGGCAGCGCACGAGGCTGGGGAGCTGGTACTGCACTCCAGCCGCGTTTATGTCGCAGGGTTCGTTGTACATGGTTGTTGCCAGACCTGATTCCCTGCATCCGGGGTGGGTGCAAGGATGGTCATAATCGGCGTCAAAGATCGATGGGTTCAGTCTCTCCATGGAATCCTCCTTTCCAAGGACCTTGTCATATCACTGCGAAATTGTCGAGTCTTTGGTCTTTGGGGTCAGGCACCACGGGGTCTGACCCCGGTGGATAAGTTGGGGATACTTCGTTGTTTTTTCTTGCGGATTTTTTGATTTGCGGCTTTTGGGGTGTTTCTTGGGAGATTTTTGAGGTCGATCGGTGGGGGACAACATCGCTCATTTAAGGCGGAAAATGCCTATTCTTGACAGATTCTTGCGCTTGCCCTTGACGGACTTTTCCACAGGTGTTATTCTCTTTTGCAGAACGCTGACCCGCGGAGGGGAGACTGTCTCCTTATAATGGGTATAGCCATTGACCGTAATGATGGCCGAACAAATCGTTTCATAAGCGTGACCTACTAATCGCTCTGTCACTGAGCCAAAAATAAGGGCTCAGGAGGATGACAGGGGCGATTTTTTGTCGTTTACGGCCGCCTGTTCCTTCCTTTTATATAATGTACTCCTCCCCAACCCCTCCTCAGCGCTTCGCGCCAAGGAGGGGCCTATAAAAAGAGGGAATCTTATTCACTATTTTGCGCCTGAACGCAGTAACGCTTACCTATGATCTTCAAACGCCTCGCGCCTAAGACCAGGGAAAGGAAGACGTTCACCGACATCACCGACTCGATGCACCTTCCGGATTTGATCGAAGTCCAGAAGCGCTCATACGACTGGCTTTTCAAGGACGGCATCCGCGAGCTTTTCGAGGAAGTTTCCCCGGTCAAAGATTTCATCGGTCGCGATCTCGAGTTATATTTTCTTAATTACTATCTCGACGAGCCGAAATTTGATGAGACCACGGCGAAGTCGAAAAACCTCACGTTCGAAGCGCCGCTTCGCGTGAACGCGCGCCTGATTAACAAGCGCACTGCAGAAACAAAAGAGCAGGAGATTTATCTCGGCGATTTTCCGCTCATGACCGATCGCGGCACGTTCATCATCAACGGCAGCGAGCGTGTGGTCGTCTCGCAGCTCGTCCGTTCTGCCGGTGTATTTTTCACTTCGGAATTTACGCGCGGTCGCAAATATTTCGGCGCGAAAATTATTCCGAACCGCGGCGCGTGGCTCGAACTCGAAACCGATTCTTCGAACGTGATCTGGATCAAGATCGACCGCAAGCGCAAAGTCGCCGTGACTTCGCTTTTGCGCGCGTTCGGGTACACCGGCGACGAAGAGATCCTCGAGCTTTTTAAAGATGCGGATCGTCACCCGACGATCAAGTACATCGCAAACACGCTCGCGAAGGACGCCGCAACGAACGAAGAAGAAGGACTCAAAGAAGTGTACAAGCGTATCCGTCCGGGCGACCTCGCGACCACGGACAACGCGCGCTCGCTGATCTACTCGATGTTTTTCAATTTCGATCGCTACGACCTCGGCAAAGTTGGTCGCTACAAATTCGCGCAGCGTTTCGCAATCGAGTACACGCAGGAGCAGATTGAAAAACCGGAGCATCGCATTTTGAAACGCGAAGACATCGTTGCGATCGTCAAAGAAATTATCCGCTTGAATATCACGCAGGAAGAACCGGATGACGTCGATCACCTTGGTAACCGCCGCGTGCGTGCGGTCGGTGAACTCGTGCAGAACCGTCTTCGTGTCGGTCTGTCGCGCATGGAGCGCATCATTAAGGATCGCATGTCCACGATGGACATCATGACGCTCACCCCGTCGCGTCTTGTGAACGCGCGTCCGATCATCGGCGTGGTGCGCGAATTTTTCATGTCGTCGCAGCTTTC